>Ga0209643_1000054_pt1 | contig 320322 bp, 323 predicted proteins | sample AutmiccBRH37_all_FD_187383 | JGI IMG/M metagenome (GOLD analysis project Ga0209643, IMG submission 187383) | Deep subsurface microbial communities from Mt. Terri, Switzerland - Autotrophic microbial communities BRH/37_all (SPAdes) (version 2) | ecosystem: Environmental > Aquatic > Deep... | reverse complement strand
GACCCCCCTTTTTGCAGCCGCAGATCACCAAAGTGGCCCAACGTCCGATCCATGCCGTCCTCCCCGTTTGGCAATTACGAATCAGACTTCGTCAAACCATGCAACCACGATGTGTGAATGCTGTAGCCCAAGGGAGAGGGGGATAAGTGCGGCGCTTTCCCCGTCTGTGGAGCAGGGGTAGGGCTTCCCCCTAGTGGCGGAAGTGGCGCATGCCGGTGAAGACCATGGCGAGGCCGGCTTCGTCGGCAGCGGCGATCACTTCATCGTCGCGGATCGAGCCGCCCGGCTGGATCACGGCGCTGGCCCCGGCGGAGGCGGCTTGCAGCAGGCCGTCCGGGAAGGGGAAGAAGGCGTCAGAGGCGGCGACGCAGCCTTTGGTCTTTGGCTCGGCCCAGCCGGCGACTTCGGCGGCATCCTCGGCCTTGCGGGCAGCAATGCGGGCCGAGTCGATGCGGCTCATCTGGCCGGCGCCGACGCCGACGGTGGCGCCGTCTTTGGCGTAGACGATGGTGTTGGACTTCACATGTTTGGCGACGCGCCAGGCGAAGAGCAGGTCGTCGAGCTGTTGCTCGGTCGGGGCAATTTTCGTGACGACTTTCAGATCCGCCCTGGTGATGCGGCCGAAATCGCGGTCCTGCATCAGGAAGCCGCCTGCTACGGTCTTGATGAAGCGGCCGGGGGCGGCCGGGTCGGGCAGGCCTTCAGTGATCAGGAGGCGGAGGTTTTTCTTCTTGGCGAAGATCGCCTCGGCGGCGGCATTGGCGCCGGGGGCGATGACGACTTCGGTGAAGATCTGCGAAATCTCCGCGGCGGTTTCCTCGTCCAGCGGACGGTTCAGGGCGACGATGCCGCCGAAGGCTGAGGTCGAGTCGCAGGCGAGGGCTGCGCGATAGGCCTCGATGATGCTGGCGCCCTGTGCCACGCCGCAGGGGTTGGCGTGCTTGATGATGGCGACGGCGGGCGTCTCGGCGCCAAGCTCGCCGATCAGCTCATAGGCCGCGTCGGTGTCGTTGATATTGTTATAGGAAAGCTCTTTGCCCTGCAGCTGGCGCGCGGTGGCAACGCCGGGGCGTTTCTCGCCGGTGACATAGAAGGAGGCCTTCTGGTGCGGGTTCTCGCCATAGCGCAGGCTCTGCTGCAGCTTGCCGCCGAGGGCGGCCCAGTCCGGCGCGGTCTCATCCAGTTGTGCGGCATACCAGGCCGAGATCGCGGAATCATAGGCAGCGGTGCGGGCATAGGTTTTCGCGGCGAGCTTGCGGCAGAGTGCGACGGAAACTTCGCCGTCCTGCGCATCCATTTCGGCCAGCACGGCATCGACGTCCCCGCCATCGGTGCAGACCGCGACGAAAGCGCCGTTCTTGGCCGCCGCGCGCAGCATGGCCGGGCCGCCAATGTCGATATTCTCGATACAGGTTTCAAAGTCTGCACCGGAGGCAACGGTGGCCTCGAACGGGTAGAGATTGACGTAGATCAGGTCGATGGCGCCGATGCCGTGGGTCTCGGCGTCTTTCACGTGGGAGGGATTGTCGCGCAGGTAGAGCAGGCCGCCGTGAACGGCCGGGTGCAGCGTCTTGACGCGGCCATCCATCATTTCCGGGAAGCCCGTCAGGTCTGCGACGTCTTTCACATCGAGGCCGGCCTCTTTCAGCAGTTTGGACGTGCCGCCGGTGGAGACCAGCTCGACGCCGCGCGCGGCCAGCCGTTTCGCCTGTTCCACAAGGCCGGTCTTGTCGGAAACGGACAGGAGGGCACGGCGAATGCGGACGGGGGCGCCGCTGGTGGCATCGGACATCGGGGATTCTCCAGGGTTCAAGAAGTTGCCGCGCGGGGTAGCACGGCAGGGCAGCGCGTCAAGCGATGTCCTTGAAGGCTTTCTCAGCGCGTTCCACGCCATATTCGGGCACCATCACGCCCAGCATGCGCAGGGCTTCGGAGCGCTCGCGGCGGCTGGCGGCCTCGAGCAGTGCGGAGAGCTGTTTGTCGAACAGTTCCGAGGTCGGTGTCCGGCTGGCGACGCGCAGCACGCCGTCCACATCCGTGTGGGTGACGATTTCGTGCTCATAGGTCAGCGCTTCGTGCATTTTCTCACCGGCGCGCAGGCCCGTCGTGGTGATCTGGATGTCGACGCCGGGGATCAGGCCTTTCAGGCGGATCAGCGTTTCGGCCAGCTGCAGGATCGGCATCGGCTCGCCCATATCGAGCACGTAGATGTCGGACCCGCCGCCTTCATGCTGGAGGGAGCCTGCCTGAAGGACCAGGGCCGAGGCCTCTTCCACGGTCATGAAATAGCGGGTCACGCCCGGATCGGTCAGCGTGACGGGGCCGCCGGCGGCGATCTGTTTCTCGAACAGCGGCACGACCGAGCCCGACGAGCCAAGCACGTTGCCGAACCGGACCATGGCTGCGACCATGCTGGACTCTTCGGCAATGCGGGCGATGGCGATTTCGGCGAGGCGTTTGGTGGCGCCCATGACATTGTCCGGGTCGACGGCCTTGTCGGTGGAGATGAAGACGAAGCTTTTCGCGCCGACGGAAACGGCTGCGCGGGCGCAGTTCACCGCGCCGGAGACATTGGTGAGGATCGCCTCGCAGACATTGCGTTCCATCAGCGGTACATGCTTCAGCGCGGCGGCGTGGATGACAACCTGCGGCTGGGCGCTCTGGAAGACATCGCGCATGCGGTTGGGGTCGCGCACGTCGCCGAGACGGGAGGAAATTTTCAGGTCCGGGAACCGGGTCCGCAGGTCCATGTCGATGCTGTAGAGATTGAACTCGCAGGAATCGAGAATGGTCAGATGCTCCGGCTGCAGCGAGGCGACCTGGCGGGCAAGTTCCGATCCGATCGTGCCGCCGCCGCCCGTCACCAGGACGCGGGCGCCATTGATGGCGCTGCGCACCGGTGCCATGTCGAGCTGGCGTTCAGGCCGGGCGAGAAGGTCAGCCGGGCGGACGGCTTCGAGCAATTGCGCGGTCTCGTCCCCACTGAGCGCCATGATCTCGGCGCCGTGTGCGGAGGTCGTCTCCAGGATGCGCATCATCGTCTTGCGGTCGCGGGCGGCGCCGGTCACGGCCACCCAGGGCGCGCGGCCATAGCGGACCGTCAGCACTTCGATCACAGTGGAAAGGTCATCCAGCCCGCCCATGATCGGGACGCCGCGAATGGCGCGGCCAGGATCATTGCCTTCGGTATCGATCAGGCCCAGCAGGCGGAAGGCTTGTGTCTGGGCCGGTCCCTGCAGCCGGCGGATCACGCCGATGCAGCTCGATATGTCCCCGATCAGCAGGATCTGCGGAGCGTCCTTGGCGACCGGGCTGAAGATCTGCAGCGGCTTCCGGGTCGAGCGCGAGAGGGCGACCATCCGGCCGGAGAACAGGCCGACCGTCCAGATCAGCAGCGCTGTCAGCAGCACGGTCCAAGGCTGGGAGAGGGTGCCGTTCAGCAGGCCGGCAATCGGCAGGAAGATCAGGCCGGACAGGCAAACACCCTGAAGGATGCGCACAGCGTCCGGCCAGCCGATATGGCGCCAGACCTGGGTCTGGATGCGCAGGACCAGGAAGCCGATGGCAACTGCAACGGTGAACATGACCGTGCTGACCAGCGTGGACGCGAGCGGGAAGGTATCGCGGAAATCCGCCGACCACCAGATCAAGGCATTGGCCAGAACCATGGAGATCGCAGCCACGCTGAGGTCGAACCCCATTGTGAGGAGCATGGCTCTGCGGGCAGCATTCTGAGGCGTCATGCGTTCGGTTCCTTCACGAAGGCCCACCGGACGCAATTTGGCGGTTCGGTTCCGTCACTGTTCGGATCCGCAAAGCCTGCAATCACGATTTGCTCAGGGCGTTCAACTACGCCCCGGGCGAGGTAAGCCGTCCGTTCGAGTCTTGCGCCTTCATGACTCGTTTTAAACTTCCAGACAGCCCCATTTTCGCAGATCAGGCGAATTGCATCTTTTCCCATCATCGCCGTGACGGTTGGATGAAGATGGAAGCGGATTTCAAAATTTACGAACTTGCGGTCTTCCGAGGGCGCCTGCGAGATCGGACGGACGAGGGAGTCCTCCCCGGCGAGGCGCGCGCCGCTCCCGGCCATGAAGAGGCGGCGGCGGTGGAGCAATCCGTGCGAGGGCTTGTAGCCGCCATGCTGGGCGTCGAGCCAGATTTCGTCGGCTTCCTCAAGACGCTTGGCGGAAATGCCGTCCGGGCCGCTGGCCGACTGGAGACGGGTTTCCTCATTCAGCGTGAACACAGCCGAATCCCGGCCTGCCAGGATCAGGGTCGAATGCGCCCCGGTACGGCGCACGGCAGCCTGCCAGTCGATATTCACTTCGGCGCTGAACCCGCACGAGGTGACGATGCGGGACGTATTGTCCGACAATTCAAAGCCCAATGCCCCGGCATGGGCCTGGTCGCCAAAGGGTTGGCCGGGCGCCTCGCCGCAATCGAGCACAAGGCGCAGCCCGTGCTTTTCCAGCTTCTGGAAGCCGGACTTCGGGGCAAAGGTAAACCGGCGCGGCGGGGCTGGCAGGCGCGACAGCGCCGCGTCCACGACTTCGGCCCGCGATTCGTCGCCGTCATTGAACGGGTTGAGCGCGCCATCGCCGGTCTGGAAGAAGGCCAGCATCGCGCCCATGCGCGGGATCCATTTGGCGAAATAGTCCGGCACGTCGAGGTCAGCCCGGCGCAGCAGCTCTTCCAGCGTCTGCAATTGCAGCAAGCAGAACAGGAGGCGGGAAGGGGCGCGGCTGACATGGCCGCCGTCGGGCTGAATCTGCGCGGTGCATTCGGCGTCCAGCCGTTCCAGTGCGAGCCCCAGCGCCGAGCGATTGTTGAAACAGATTGCGCCCGCCACCAGCACGATGGCCGACAACCAGCGCGATTTCGGATCGGGCGCTGCGTCCGCCTGGTCTTCGAGGTAATGGAGCTGGCGAAGCAGGCAGTCCAGCCGGGCCTGGCGCGCAGGTTCGGAGCCTTCCTCGAACAGATCCTCGCCGCAGCGCAGCCAGTGCCAGAGGCGCGCCGCCGTCGGATCAATCCGCCAGGCAAACCCGTTGAAGCGGCCGTGTATTTCGATCCAGGAATCGACATGGGCGCGGGCGCGGGCTGCGCCGTCTTCGCCTTGAGAGAACAGGTCCGGCAGCCAGGCGAAACGGTGCAGGCGGTCGGCAACATGCTTCGAGGGCATCGGCACCGACCAGGGGCTTTGCGACGGCTCCAGCGTCATGCGCGTCATGCCGATCCGCCAGACGCCGCGCATCAGGGCTTCGCCGCGCAGCGTGTCAGGCGGAATGATATTGGCAAGGTGGAGGGTGAAGCTCTGCGGGACCGGGCCGGTCTGCTTCAGACGTTGGACAATGTTGATCTTGGCGTCTTCACCGGGCGCGCCCCGGAAGCGGCGCCAAAGCGCGGCATCGTCGGCTCCAGATCGTGGAACCCGCTCAGCAAAATATTGGCTGTCTCCACCTGACACGAACCGCGTCCAACCTGTTTATACTAAGCGTGCACACTGGGTCTCAGGGCACGGATGTTGTCAGCATAGGCGGTTGGACCGCCCTTGAATACCGCAGAGCCCGCCACGATCGCCGTGACGCCCGCAGCGATCGCGCGCGGCGAATTTTCGGCGTTCAGACCGCCATCGATTTCGAGAATGATGTCGCGGCCGGTCTGGTCGATCATGCGGCGCAGCTGTTCGACTTTGCGCAGCTGGCTTTCGATGAAGGCCTGCCCGCCAAAGCCGGGGTTCACCGACATGACGAGGACGAGGCCGATATCATCCAGCACAGGCTCGATCACACTGGCAGGGGTGGCCGGGTTCAGGGCTACGCCGGGCGTCATGCCGGCAGAGCGGATGGCCTGAAGCGTGCGGTGCAGGTGCGGACCGGCTTCCGGGTGCACGGTCAGGATATTGGCGCCAGCCTGGGCAAAGGCGTGGATGAACGGGTCAACCGGCGCAATCATCAGGTGGACGTCGAAAGGCTTCTTCGTGTGAGGACGGAGCTTTTCGATGATCGGCGGACCGAAGGTGAGATTCGGCACGAAATGGCCGTCCATGACGTCAATGTGGATCATGTCGGCGCCGGCCTGGTCAATGGCCCGGATTTCGTCGCCGAGGCGGGCAAAATCGGCGGAGAGAATCGAGGGAGAAATCAGTACGTTACGCATATCATTTCCCTAAATGGGAAACACCGGCCACACAAGGTGGCCGGTGTTCGGGTACAGCTTTAAGTAGCAGCGTTGCGCTTAGTATGCGCCAGCCGGGATCAGCTTCCAGCCATCGGCGCCTGCGATGATGTCCACCGGCGTACCGGGAGCAATATAGACGTCGGCGCCCTGCATGATTTCTTTGCTCTCGCCGCTGGAGAAGCGGACGATATAGGCGAAGCCTTTGGACGTGCCGACAGCCTTGCCAGCTGCGTTACCGGCGATGCCGCCGACCACTGCGCCGCCGATGGCGCCAGCAGTCTGGGCCTTGTCACCGCCGCCAAGTTCGGACCCTGCGAGGCCGCCGAGGACGGCGCCGGCAGCCGTGCCGATGATGGATTGCTTCGGCTGGATGGTGACTTCGCGAACCGAAACCACGGTGCCGTGATAGACACTGGACGCCTGTCCGACAGACCCCGGCGTTGCGGTGCCCACGCCAGAGGTGGAGGCGCAGCCTGCCAGGGACAGGCTGAGGGCGAGAAACGCGCCTGCGGCCAGCTTGCCGGTCGAGGTACGGGCGGAAGAAAATACAGTCATTTCAGTGCTCCCTGCACAATGTATAGCGTCTTTCTCGCATGGGCTCGCTGAATGACAGATGAACCTATGCGGGCAATTTCAAGACATTACGCCGATTTTCCCGCTACGGGGGAGAGTCTCGACATGAAGAATGCGTCATGTTCCGCCTGTGGGCCGGGAAGGGTGAGCAAATCACCGGTTCCGGTGAGGCAGGCTTCAAAGCCGGGCACTTCCTCTGCCGCGACTGGAACGCGCTGGACGAGGCCTTCAGCGACAGCCCGGTCGACGACATCCATGCCTTCGGACTTCAGCGGCGTGCAGACGCAATAGATCAGCGTGCCGCCCGGTTTGACCATTTCGGCCGCCGCTTTCAGTAGTCGGTACTGCACATCCGGGAAGCGGGCGACGTCTTCGGCGCGCTTGATGAAGGCGCCTTCGGGGTGGCGGCGCAGGGTGCCGAGGGCCGAGCAGGGCGCGTCCAGCAGCAGGCCGTCCACAAGCGCGTCCGGGCGCCAGGTTTCGGCGTCTGCGGCAATGACTGTTGCCGTCAGGCCCGTGCGTTCGAGGTTCTCCTCCAGCCGTTTCAGGCGGGGCTTGGACCGGTCGACGGCGATGACGTCGGCGCCGGACGCGCAGAGCTGCAGCGTCTTGCCGCCGGGCGCGGCGCAAAGGTCGATCAGCGTGATCGTGTGTGATCCTGCTGCCTGTTGCTGTGATCCGGATGCGTTCGACGGTGATCCTGAGAGCAGCAATCGGGCGGCCAAGGCGGCGCCGGGGTCCTGCACCCACCAGTCGCCGGTCTCATAGCCGGGCAGCGCTTCGACCTGGCCGCCGGGTGCGCGGATCGAGCCCGACACGTCCAGCGTGCCGGAGGTCAGCTCGGCCACGGCGGCGGGATCGGTTTTGGCGGTCAGGTAGATGGCGGGTTCGGTCAGCTGGGCGGTGGCGAGGGCGGCAGCGCCCTCTGCGCCGAGGCTGTCCTCGAAGGCGGTTTTCAGCCAGTCGGGCCAGATGGCGGTGACGGGGGTGGCGTCAAGGTCCGGCGGGCTGGCGGCGGCGCGGCGCAGGACCGCGTTCAGGAAGGCGCCGCCGGAGCGGGCATCCGGCCAGTGCTTGGCCGCTTCCACGGTTTCGGAGACGGCGGCGTGCTGTGGCACGTCCATGCGCCAGAGCTGGACGGCGCCAACGCGCAGCAGCGCGCGGATCGCCGGGCTGACGGCCTGAAGCGGGCGGGAGAGGAGGGGGGCGAGGGCGAGGTCGATCCGGCCCAGTTCGCGCAGGGCAGCGGAGGCGATGGCGCGGGCAAAGCCCCGGTCCGGCCCGTCAATCTCTTCGAAGGGCGCGGACTCGGCCATGGCCTGATCCAGGGTGCGGCGCTTCTCAAGCGTCAGGAACAGGAGATCGGCGGCAGCCCGCCGCACATTAGCACCACTCACGAAATCATCCTTTGAACTAACCCCAGGGACCGGCCTGGCGGCGCGCCTCTGGCGCAGCAGCGGGGCTAGTAGCAGGAGATACGCCCATTTCGGAAGCGAGGCGGCGCAGCGCTTCGACCCGGTTGGCAGTTGCCGGGTGGGTCGAGAAGAGATTGTCGGCGCCGCGTCCGTTCAGCGGGTTCATGATATACATGTGCGCCATGGCGGGGTTGCGCTCCGCCGCGACATTGATCGTGGAGCGGGCGCCGCGTTCGATCTTTTCCAGCGCCGAGGCGAGCCAGAGCGGGTTGCCGCAGATTTCCGCGCCCATCCGGTCGGCTTCGTATTCGCGCGAGCGCGAGATCGCCATCTGGACAAGGCCGGCGGCAATCGGGGCAAAGATCATGATCGCGATGGAGCCGATCAGGCCGGTGCGCTCACGCCCGAAGAACAGGGCGAAGTTTGCCAGCATGCCGATGGCCCCGGCAATCGTGGCGGTGACGGTCATGGTCAGCGTGTCGCGGTGTTTCACATGTGCCAGTTCGTGCGCCATGACACCGGCGACTTCCTCGCGGTTCAGCATGCCGAGCAGGCCGGTCGTGGCGCAGACAGCGGCGTGGCTCGGGTTGCGGCCTGTGGCGAAGGCGTTCGGCTGCGGGGTCTCGATGATATAGACACGCGGCGGCGGCAGGCCTGCGCGATCCGCCAGTTTCTTCACGTCATTGGCAAACGTGCGCAGCATGGGCGAGGCGGTTTTCGGGTCGATCTCGCGGGCGCCCTGCATTTTCAGAACGATCTTGTCGGCGTTCCACCAGGAGAAAAAGTTCATGCTTGCGACCACGACAAAGGCCACGGCCATGCCGGTCGTGCCGCCGATCAGATAGCCGACGCCCGTGAAGAGCGCGGTCATGGCGGCCAGTAGAGTGAAAGTTTTCAGTGTGCCCATTGGGCCTTAACTCCAATCGTCTCACCGCCTATGTAGCGGTGCGTTACCACTCCCCGATTTCCACAATTATATGGCGAGCGTTAACGAAAAGAGGAGTCTCCATGTCCAGCGATGACAAAGCCGTAATCCCTGCGTTGACGGAGGAAGAAGTGGCGCGCCGCATGTCGTTGCCTGAAGCTGCGCGCCGTGCGCTGGAAGAGGCCGACGCCCGCAAGGCGAAGGAAGCGGCTGACGCTGCGGCCCTGCCGGAAGACGAGCATGGCGGCCCGCGCAATGTGGAGCCGACGCGGTACGGGGACTGGGAACGCAAGGGCATTGCTTACGATTTCTAGGGCAGGCTCAGAGGTTCAGCACTTTCCGTGCAATGATGGTCCGCTGGATTTCGTTGGTGCCGCCATAGATGGATTGCGCCCGGCCAGCGAAATAGGTCGCCATGTCGCGCCCCGGTGAGCCGCCGGGATCGTTCTGCGAAGCCCAGAAGCTGAAATGCGGCTGAGCGAAGGCGCCGGCCGCGTCCACCATCAGTTCGGTGATCTGCTGATGCGTTGAGGTCGCAAGGATTTTTACCGTCGAGGCCGCATCCCCCGGCGAGCCGCCCTGGGCCAATGCCGAGAGAATGCGGAACACGGTCATCTCCAGCCCGTCGACCGCCATTTCTGCGGCGGTGAGCCGCCGGGCAAAACCTGCATCCTCGATCAGGCTCGCCCCGCCGCCATCCGGCGTTGCAGAGGCGACCTCGCGGATGTGGCGCAGCATGGCGCGCTTGCCGCCGATACGGGCGTAGGACGTGCGCTCAAAGCCGAGCAGGTATTGCGAATAGGTCCAGCCCATGCCGGCCTCGCCGATGCGGTTCTCCTCCGGCACTTTCACGTCTTCGAAGAAGACCTCGTTCAGCACGTGATTGCCGTCGATGGTGATGATCGGCTTCACCGTCACGCCGGGCGCATCGATGGGGCAGCAGATGAAGCTGATGCCCTGTTGTTTCTTCTCTTCCTGCGAGGTGCGGGCGAGGAGGAAGATCCAGTCGGCATGCTGGGCAGCGGAGGTCCAGATCTTGTGGCCGTTCAGCGTGTAGGTGCCGTTTTCCAGTTTCGCGCTGAACTGGAGGGAGGCGAGGTCCGAGCCTGCGCCGGGCTCCGAATAGCCCTGCGCCCAGCCGACCGAGCCGTCGCGGATGCCGGGCAGCCAGCGGGCTTTCTGGGCCTCGGAGCCAAACGTGTAGATCACCGGGCCGACATAGACGACGCCCATGGGCGTGACCGTCGGCACACCGGCGCGTTCAAGCTCCTCGTCGAAAACGTATTGTTCCTCGATCCCCCAGCCGGGGCCGCCATACTCGGCGGGCCAGGCGGTGGCGAGCCAGCCTTTCGATCCGAGCGCCATTTCGGACTGGCGCACCTCCGCCGTGGTCAGCGGCAGGCCTGCCTTGTATTTCTGGATGATATCCTTCGGAAACTCTGTCTCGAACCAGTGGCGCACCCTGGCGCGGAAGGTTTCGATTTCGGGGCTGAAGGAAAGATCCATGATGATGCTCCGGGTTTGTCCCCCGAAAGGGTAGGGCAGGACCTCGCCCTGACAAGCCGTGACGGCGGGGCAGGACGTTACTCTGCGCGCGGCAGGGTGAGGCCCTCGTCCGTGGCCGTCACAGGCCGGATGCTGCCGTCTTCATTGAAATAGAGATGCTCGGCGCGGACCGAGCGGCGGCCGATGGCGCCGTCCTCCCCGTTCAGGCTGAGCGCGGCATTATGGTAGAAGAGATACCAGTCGCCTTTGAATTCCACGATGCCCGGATGGATGGTGAAGCTGTTCTCGCCGGGGCCCATGATCTTGCCGCGATAGGTCCACGGGCCGGTGACGCTGGGGGCGGTGGAGTAGTAGAGCTGTTCGTTCTCGTTCTCCGCCTCGTCGATGCCGGCATAGGCCATGTAGTAGAGGTCACCCCGGCGGAAGAGCCAGGGGCCTTCCTCGAAGTTTGTGAGCGCGACTTTTTGAATGGGCGCGGCGAAGCTGAACATGTCGTCCGCCAGCGGCGCATAATAGAGATTGGCATTGCCCCAGTAGAGCCAGAAGGTTCCGTCCTCGTCCTCGAAGACGGTGGGGTCGATATCGTCCCAGGTGTGGGGACCGTCTGTGTCTGAATTGGCGACGAGGGCGCGGCCGAGCGCGTCATGGAAGGGGCCGGTGGGGCTGTCGGAGACGGCGACGCCGATGGATTTGCCGACATCTGTCTCGTCATGCTCGACGGCAGTGTAGAGCCAGAACTTGCCGTCTCTTTCGATTGGCTCGGAGGCCCAGGCGTCGCGGATCGCCCAGCTGAAGTCTGTCGGCTTCATGATCGGGCCGTGATCGGTCCAGTGCGCCATGTCATCGGTCGAATAGACGCGCCATTCGGTGATGTTGAACATCTGGTCGCCGGTCGCTTCGTCATGGCCGACATAGAGGTAGAGCCGCCCGTCATGCACGATGGGGGCGGGGTCTGCGGTGAAGATGTTGGTGATGATGGGATTGGTGGCGGCGGTCGTCGCGGGCGGCGGGCTCGCGCAGGCGGCAAGGACCGCGGCGCCCAAGGTGATCGTTGCGACTTTCAGCATGACGTCCTCCCGTTTTTGCCGACTGTCCGGGTGGGCGGGAGGTAAGTCAAGATAGCGCTAACAATTTGCGGGCAACGGGCGCGTCGGGCGGGCAAAAGAAAACCCTCCCCGTTTCCGGGAAGGGCTCTCATGCGTGTCTGAGGGAAGGTGCCTTACGCCGCTTTCACTTCCTCGATCCACTGGTTGACGCGGCGCTCGAGCAGGTCGAGCGGCATGGCGCCGCCGCCGAGCACGGTGTCGTGGAAGGCGCGGATGTCGAACTTGTCGCCCAGCTCTTCCTCAGCGTGCTTGCGCAGCTCCTGGATCTTGATCATGCCGATCTTGTAGGCGGTGGCCTGTCCCGGCATCACGATATAGCGCTGCACTTCGGAACGAGCCTGGCCTTCGGTGATGGCCGAATTGTCCAGGAAGTACTGAACGGCCTGTTCCTCGGTCCAGCCTTTGGAGTGGATGCCGGTGTCGATGACGAGGCGGATGGCGCGCCAGATTTCCGAGCCGAGACGGCCAAAGTCGGAATAGGGGTCCTCATAGGTGCCCGGGAATTCCTTGGCGAGCCATTCCGAATAGAGGCCCCAGCCTTCGGCATAGGCGGTGAAGTTGATCTGGGTGCGGAACTGCGGCACGCCGGTCAGCTCCTGCGCGATCGAGATTTGCATGTGGTGGCCGGGAATACCTTCGTGATAGGCGATCACTTCCAGCTCGCCCTTCGGCATGGATTTCATGTCCGAGAGGTGGGCGTAATAGGTGCCGGGGCGCGAGCCGTCCGGCGTGCCGGGGAAGTAGTGCTGGGCGGCGCCCGGCTGTTCGCGGAAGGGCTCGACGCGCTTCACGATGAGGTCGGCCTTGGGCAGGATGCCGAAGAATTCCGGCAGCTTGGCCTTGATGTTCTCGATCTTGGCGGTGGCGTCGTCGATATAGGCCTGGCGGCCCTCATCCGTGTCCGGATAGTAGAAGCGCGGGTCGTCCTTGGAATCACGCTGGAACTTGAAGAATTCCTGCAGCGTGCCCTCGAAGCCGACCTTGTCTTTGATGGCTTCCATCTCGGCATGGAGGCGGTCCACTTCGGCCAGGCCGATGGCGTGGACCTCGTCCGCCGTCAGCGACGTGGTCGTGTTGTTGGCGAGGCGCTCGTTGTAATAGGCGGCCCCGTCCGGCTGGAGGAAGGCGCCGACAGCCTGGGTGGAATCCGGCGAGTTGGCCATGTCCTCGGTCGCAAAGGCGATGATGTTGTTGAACGCGTCCTGGAAATCGTTCGTCATTGCGTCGACCGCATCGGACAGGATCACGTCGGACTCTTCCTGGGTCAGCTTGCCGTCCGTGACCAGCGTGGCGAGTTCGGATTTCACGTCTGCCATCAGGGCGCTGTCTTCGCCGTCGGTGAAGGGGGCGCCGGTGATGACTTTCTGCGACTGGTCGATGACGCCTTCATAGGCGAATTTCGGGGCGTGCACGCCGTGTTCGGCGTTCTCGCGGGCCAGGTCGGTCGCTTCGTTCAGCGCGCGGGCGGCTTCGCGGATCCGCGAAACATAGGCGCGCATGTCGGCGGCATCGTCGACGCGGTGGAAGCTGATCAGGAATTGCGGGACGAAACCCTGCGGGCCGTTCATCTGGTCATAGACAAAGCCGTTATAGCGGAACTTCGCTGCCTCGGCGGCTTGCTCATACTGGTATTCAAACAGGTCCCAGGACAGTTTGTCGGCATCCGACAGGTCGTCATAGTTGAACCTGGCTTTCATCTCCTCGACGGCCGCCTTCTGGAGCGCGAGGTTTTCGTCGCCGCAGGCACGGGTGAAGCAATCGATCTGATCGTTCTTGTCCTTGCGGCCCAGGAAGGTGAGCATCACCGGGCTGCGCTGCAGCGTTTCTTCGTACTTGACGTCAAACCAGTCGTTCAGCGCCTTGCTGATCTCGGCCTTCTGGTCAGCCGTCATTTCCGTGGCGGCGGGGGCGGCGGGCGTGGCAGGTTTGCCGCAAGCGGTAACAGCGAGGGCGAGCGCAAGCGCCGACACAGTGGTTCTGATCATGTATGTCTCCCGACAGAATATCTCGATAAACGATAAGGTTTCTATCGGCGTTCCGCGGCGCTCTGTCAATTGGCAAGAGGAGCGCCCGGCGCTAGGGGAGAAGAATGACCGAAAAAACTTCCCCCCGTACGCTCCGGATCGGCACACGTGGTTCGCCGCTGGCCCTGATTCAGGCAAATCAGATCGCCGCGAGCATCGAGGCAGCCTCCGGCGGCGCGATGAAAGGCGAGATCGTCACCTTCACAACGACCGGTGACCAGCTGACCACCGAGCGGCTGATCAATTCCGGCGGCAAGGGCCTGTTCACGCGCGAACTCGACGCCGCGCTCAGCCGGGGCGATGTGGACCTGACCGTCCACAGCCTGAAGGACGTGCCCTCCGTGCTTGAGCCGGGCCAGGTGTTCGCCGCCTTCCCGCAGCGCGAAGACCCGCGCGAGGGGTTTCTCTCTCCGCACGCCACGAGCCTGATGGACCTGCCGCAGGGCGCGAAAGTCGGCACGGCGTCACTGCGCCGGGAAGCGCAGACACGCGCGATCCGGCCGGACCTCGAAATCGTCACTTTCCGCGGCAATGTCGCGACAAGGCGGCGCAAGCTGGAAGAGGGGCTGGCGGATGCGACCTATCTGGCCATGGCAGGCCTGACGCGGCTGGACCAGCAGGCCGTCGCCACCCCGATCCCGCTGGACCAGATGCTGCCGGCTGCCGCGCAGGGCATTATCGGCGTTGTCGTGCGCGATGATATCGACGCCGAGGCCGCTGACGTGATGCGAGCGCTGAACCACACGCCGACGCGTGAGGCCGCCATTATCGAACGCTCGTTCCTGCTGGCGCTGGACGGGTCCTGCCGCACGCCGATTGCGGCGCATGCGTTTGATCTCGGCGAAGACTGGAAACTGGTCGGCGAGGTCTATGCCATGGATGGCACGGCCAAGTGGAGCGCCGAAGGCGTCTGCCGCAAAGGCGCGACCGACATCCAGCTCGAAGCCCTCGGCAAGGAAATCGCCCGGATCGTGAAGCGTAGCGCAGGCGGCCATCTGCCGGTCTTCCGCGACGAATGGTGAGCCAGCCGGATCTTTGGCCGGTCATCGTGACCCGGGCTGAACCCGGCGCCTCCGAAACCATGGCCCGGCTGAAGGCAATGGGTCTTCAGGGCATTTCTTCGCCCATGCTGGAACTGGCGCGGCTGGACGTGGCGCTGCCGGACCTGTCGGGCATTGCGCACCTTGTCTTCACCAGCGCCAATGGCGTGCGCTTCTTTGCTGAGGCGAGCGAACTTCGGACGGCGAAAGCCTGGTGCGTCGGCCCGTCCACCGCCGCAGCGGCGCGCGAGGCCGGTTTTGCCGACGTGCATGAAGGCGCAGGCGACGCGGTGGACCTTGCCGCAGACATCCTCGCCGCCCTGCCGGAAGGCACAGACGGCGTGCTGCATGTCGCCAATGAAGCCGCCGCGGGCGAGCTGGTGGCCCGGCTGAAGGCAGGCGGCATCCCCGCCGGCTTCCTGGCCCTCTATGAGACCCGGCCAGCGGATGAGCTGTCAGCTGAGGCGGAAGCCGCGCTGGCGGCGGGGCCTGCCTGCGTGCTGATTCATTCGGCCAAGGCAGCCGCCGCGTTTGCCTGGGCGGCCGGGGCGCTGGATCAGACCGTGCTGGTCGCGATCTCAGAAGCGGCAGCCCGTCCGCTGCAGGGCAGGGAGGTCGGCGCGGTCCATATTGCCGAGGCGCCAAACGAAGACGCACTGCTCGCCGCCCTCGCCGGGGCGACCAGCGGCCTTTAAGCCGCTGGAATCCTGTGCGAGTGTGTACCGGCTGAAACCGGATTCGAAATGACAGACGATTCAATTCCTGAAAGCTCGGTTGACCCGGTCGAACCTATCGACGCGGATTTCGAGCCCGCTGTGGACGACCCGAAGACCGCAAGGACGGGCTCCGGCCCCGGCTGGCTTGGCGCGGGCGTGATGAGCCTGATGGCTGCCGGTCTCGGCGGCATCATCGGTATTGGCGCGCACATCCTGATGCCGAGCGGATTGGGCGATCCGGGCGCAGAAGTCGCCGCCCTGAACACACGGCTCGACAGACTGGAACAGGCAGGCCCCGATGACCGCGCCGCCCTGAAAGCCGGGATCGACGCGCTGGCGAACCGGATCGACAGCCTGCCACAAGGCAGCGCCAGCGATCCGGTGGACCTCTCGGGCATCGAAGGCCGCCTTCAGGCGCTGGAATCCATCGACGTGGGTGACACGGTCGCCCCGGAAGAGCTGGCCCGTGCGCTGACCTCCCTGTCGGAACGGATCGGGACCCTTTCGGAGCGGGTGGATGCGCTGGAGGCGCGCCCGGTGCCTGTCGATGTCACGGCCCGCGTGGACGCGATTGAGCGGGACTTCGGTACGCTTCGCGATTCGACCCTCGAACAGACCAAACAAGGCCGCTCACTGGCCGACATGCTGGCGCGGGTGCAGACCGAGCAGAGCGATGCGCGCGCTGCGGCGGCCTCTGCAAGCTCGGTTGCTGAAGCGGCGCTGGCCCTCTCGGCCATTGAAGCGGCCTCCCGCCGGGGCGACCCGTTTGAAGCCGACTATCGCGCCCTGCGCGCGGCCCTGCCGACGGTCGACGCTGTGCGTGCGCTTGGCGCCCTCGCTCCCACGGGTGCTCTGACCGTGTCGGAACTGGCGGATCAGTTCAGCGCCGCCGCCGATGCGGCTCGCAAGACCGTTCCGGTGGAAGAGTCCGGCAGCTGGGGCTGGATCAACAAGTTCTTTGGCGGCGCCGTCACCGTGCGCAAGGCGGATGGGGCTGACGACGACCCGTTCGGCCTGCTGTCGCGTGCCGGTGAAGCGCTGGAAGAGGGTGACCTGGACAAGGCGGTGGCCTATACCGCGCGCCTCGATGGGGCGCCGGGTGCGGCAATGTCCGGATGGACCGAAGCTGCAAAGCGCCGCATCAATCTTGAGTCATCTCTGGAGGCCGTGCGCCTCGCCCTGGCGAATGGGGGCGCCGAGACACCATGAACCGGATTATTGTCTTCCTAGTTCTCTTGCTGCTGGTGATCGGCGCGCTCGCGTTCGGCTGGTGGGCCTATACGCTGCCCGGAAAGGTGACGATCCCGGTCGGCGCTGAAGAGATTTCCATCAAGTCCGGCGCTGCTGTTGCGCTGGTGCTCGCCCTGTCCGGCCTGATGGCGGCGGCCTGGTGGGTCGTGTCCGGCATTTTCGTGCTGCCGGGCCGGATCAGCCGGTCGCGCAAACGGTCCAAGTCCCGCAAGGCAAACGCCGCGCTGACCGAAGGCCTGCTCGCCGCCGAAGCCGGCGATGCCGATGCCGCGCTGAAGCTCGCCCGCAAGGCCGCCAAGCATGCCGAGGATGAGCGGCTGAAACTCCTGCTGGAGGCTCGCGCCGCTGAAGCCAATGATGACTGGGCCGGGGCCGAGCGCGCCTGGAGCCAGCTGACCCGCCTTCCGGGCGGCCAGCTTGCGGGCCTGCGCGGCTCTGCCATGGCGGCCTCTGAACGCGGCGATGCGCTGACGGCGGAAAACCGTGCCCGCGAAGCGCTGAGCCTCAAATCTTCCGCCGACTGGCCGTTCAATTCCCTGTTCGACCTTCAGGTCTCGAAAGGGGAGTGGGACAAGGCGCTCGACACGCTGCTGACCGGCGAACGGCGCGGCCTGATCAAGGGCGACAGTTTGCGCCGCCGCCGGGCCGTGCTGCACACCGCCTATGCTGTGGGCCTGCCACACGACCGCAAGTCTGATGCCCAGAAGGCGCTGGCCGAAGCGATCCGCTCGGCACCGGGTTTCCCGCCGGCGGCTTTCCATGGTGCACGGGCGCTGATGGTGGATGGCAAGGCCAAGGCCGCCCAGGGCGTGCTGGAGCTGGGCTGGAAAGCCCGCCCGCACCCGGCGCTGGCCCAGCTGTCGCGCCGCCTCGTGCCGCAGGACACGATGGCCAATATCGCCCAGCGCCTGCAGGGCCTGATCGCCACCCAGCCGAACCATCGCGAAAGCAAGATCCTGCTGGCCGAGATCGGCATGGACAAGGCCGACTGGGTTGGCGCGATCCGCTCGCTGGCGCTGCTGGTGGAAGAGAACCCGACCGCGCGGCTCTGCCTGCTGATGGAGCGGGCCCTGAAAGGCTATGGCGACCAGTCCGAGGCGACCCGCTGGGGCCGCATGGCCGCGTCCGCCTCGCGGGAACCCGACTGGTCGGACATTGACCCCAAGGGCAATGCGTTCGATTTCGACAAGCAGGGCTGGGCGCGTCTCGTCTATGCCTTCGGCGATGTCGGCAATCTTGTGCATCCGCGCTATGAGAGCTTTGGCCGGGAACTGGAAGCGGGCCGCGTGCTCGCCCTGCCGGGCCCGGAGGCCGAGGAGGTGACCCACGCGCCCAAGGCGCCGGATCGCCCGCTCTCCCCGCCGCTTGACTATGCCTCGGACGATGACTGATCCGGGCGGCCGCGCCGCTGCCGTTCGGGGTGGCAAAAGCGGCTTGCGAAACAGGGCATCTGCCGGTATGAGGCGGGCCTTCGGAATGGTCTTAAGCCGCTATAGCTCAGCTGGTAGAGCATCGCATTCGTAATGCGGGGGTCAGGTGTTCAAGTCACCTTAGCGGCACCATTTCTCCCTTTACTCCAGCACGTAATCTGCCTCCGCGACGTAGCGGCTGGGGCGGCCTTTTGCTGTGTGGCTGGAATAGAGGTGGAAGCTGTCGGCGGTGAAGCGGTCGCTTCGGTAGGCCTGATGTGTCTCGACCCATTTGCGGGTGTCTTCCAACGTTGCCTCATGCAGGTAGGCGAGGGTGACGTGCGGGGTGAAGGGGCGTTTGTCGGGGGCGAGGCCGAGGCGGCGGGCGGCGCGTTCGCACTGGGCGGAGAGGCTGCGCAGGGCGTCATTCTCGCGCACGCGGGCCCAGACGGCAGACGGTTCGCGGCGGCCGAACCAGCCGGCGCCCTCCATCGAGATTTCGAACGGCGCGCAGCGGATTTCGGCCAGCAGCTCGTCCAGGTCGCGCGCCTGGCTGTGTGACAGGTCGCCGAAGAAGCGCAGCGTGATGTGGAAATTCTCTTCCGGCCGCCAGCTTGCGCCGGGCAGGTTCTTCTGAAGGGCGGCGAGGCCGTCCCAGAGGTCTTCCGGCACGGGCAGGGCGGCGAACAGTCTGTACATGGACGTGTGTTTGCCCCGTGTGCAGGCAAAAGAAAACCCGGCCTGCCTGGCCGGGTTTCCTGTTTTGCCATGTTCCGCCAGCTTAGCCGGCAAGCTCCCCGAGCTTTCCGAAATGCTCTGCGAGCAAATAGTAGAACGTCACCCTGGATTTCTGTCCGCCTTCGGCGCTCAGCTGCTCACAGACCGACTTGATGGCCCCGTCCAGTTCGCTCTGGTTCTGGGCCAGGCCGAGTTTGCCGCGGCACCACTTCTCCCGCACCCGGTCAAGTTCGCCGGAATCACTGCAGGCAACCACGGAACTGTCCCGGTTGCGAAGCGCGATGCCGAGATGCCCGACGATCTTCTCTGCGGCGGCCTGATTGTATCCACCGTTAGCGTATTTCTTGATATTTTCGGCGTATGCCGACGCGTCTGCCATGATATATATCCCCTAGTGTTCTCGGCGCCCCCCCACTGCTGGAACTGCGCCAGATTCAGCAGATTAACCTTGACGAAACGCGAGTCAATCACCTTCTGAAAAGGTGCGCGTGAGAGAACCTGTTAGCGATCTCACACCTTTTTCGGGCTTTCCCGGTCCAGACGGTGTCCCCAGCGCGCCTTTTCAGTATCCGGCAAGTATTCGCGGCAATTGTCACAATGATTTGATCACATCGCCGCCGCGCACTGGATCGTTGCGGCGTATGCGTGTCCGGTTTTGCTTGCACAGACGAGCAAGCCCTCCCATATTTCGAGCATGTTCCGGGCAAGATCTGCGCCCGGCCAAATGAAAGGGCTAGAAACCTATGAATGATTTCAATCGTGCTTATTCGCCGTCTGTCGGCGCGGGCTCGATGGATATGTCGGTCAATGTGGGCCTCCGGGCCTTCATGCTGGGCGTGTACCAGAAGCTTGCATTCGGCATCGCGCTGGCTGGGGGCCTTGCCTTCCTGGTCGGCTCCAACACGTTCCCACCGCTGACAGAATTCGTGCTTTTCTCACCGTTCCGGATGGTCGTGCAGTTCGGCCCGATCGGCCTGATCCTGGTCTCGGCCTTTGCCATGCGCAATCCATCGCCGCTCGGCACAGCGATCCTGTACTGGACCATCGTGACGCTGCTGGGCCTCAGCCTGTCGGTCTGGGTGCTCATGGCGACCATGAACACGGAAGCCGCCAGCCGCGCGGGGATCGTCTACAGCACGACGTTCATCACCATCGCGAAGGCCTTCTTCCTGACGGCCACGGCCTTTGGTGCCCTGTCTCTGTATGGCTATACGACCAAGCGTGATCTGGGGCCTGTCGGCGTCGTCGCCATCTTTGCCCTCTGGGGCATCGTCGGCGTCTCGCTGCTGAGCTTCCTGTTCCCGCCGTCGGGCTTCCTGGAAACGGCCATCACCGTGGGTGTTCTGGCGGTTTCGGGCGTGCTGGTTGCGTTCGACACGCAGAAGCTGAAACAATCCTATTTCGCCCTGGAAGGGGACCATCGCAGCCTCGCCGTGATGACGAACATGGGTGCGCTCAACTTCTTCATCCTGTTCTACAACATCTTCGTCACGATCATGTCGCTTCTGTCCCGCCGATAGGGCATTGGTGATGAAATGACAGAAAGCCCCGCCCGAAATGGCGGGGCTTTTTCTTTGCCGCATTGCGAAAACGTGGCCTCTCGGCTAACGGTCGCGCCAACTGATTTCCACCACATCCATCAGGAGATACTGCCCATGGCTCGCAAGAAGATCGCCCTTATCGGTTCCGGCATGATTGGGGGCACGCTGGCCCACGTGGCCGCGCGCGAAGAACTCGGCGACGTGGTTCTGTTCGACATCGCCGAAGGCCTGCCGCAGGGCAAAGCGCTCGACCTCGCCGAATCCACCCCGGTCTACAACGCGTCGGTCAGCCTCAAGGGCGCCAATTCCTATGAAGACATCGCTGGCGCCGACGTCTGCATCGTCACCGCCGGTGTGGCGCGCAAGCCGGGTATGAGCCGCGATGACCTTCTGGGCATCAACCTCAAGGTCATGAAATCCGTCGGCGAAGGCATCAAGGCCCATGCCCCGAACGCATTCGTGATCTGCATCACCAACCCGCTGGACGCCATGGTCTGGGCGCTGCAGCAATTCTCCGGCCTGCCGGCGAACAAAGTGGTCGGCATGGCCGGCGTGCTGGACAGCTCGCGCTTTGCCTACTTCCTCTCCGAGAAGACCGGCGTGTCGGTTGCCGACATCCACGCCTGGACGCTGGCTGGCCATGGCGACGACATGGTGCCGATGGTGCGCCACTCCACCGTGGGCGGCCTGTCGCTGCCGGAACTGGTGAAGCAGGGCTGGATGACCCAGGACGAGCTGGACGCCATCGTCGAGCGCACCCGCAAAGGCGGCGGCGAGATCGTTGCGCTGCTGAAAACCGGCTCGGCCTATTACGCTCCGGCTGAGTCCGCCATCTCGATGGCCAAGGCTTACCTGAAAGACCAGAAGCGCGTCCTGCCGGTCGCGGCTTTCTGTAATGGTGAGTACGGCGTCAGCAACATGTATGTCGGCGTGCCGACCCTGATCGGGGCCAATGGCGCTGAGAAAGTTGTCGAGTTCGATCTGAACGACGCAGAATCGGCCATGTTCGCCAAATCGGTCACCGCCGTGCAGGGCCTCGTGGACGCCTGCAAGGAAATCGATCCGTCGCTGAAATAGGCTGCTGAATGGCCAATATTGGTCCGACACTTGAGACAGACCGGTTGATCCTTCGCCCTCCGCGGGCGGAGGATTTTCCGTTCATGTGCACCATGATGGCGGATGAAGAGACGGCGCGCTTCATCGGCGGCGTGATGGAGCCCCCGGTTGTGTGGCGCTCGCTCTGTGCGCTGGCCGGTGCCTGGACGATCCGTGGCTATTCCATGTTTTCGGTGATCGAGAAGTCGACCGGAGACTGGCTCGGCCGGGTTGGTCCGTGGCAGCCGGAAGGCTGGCCGGGGACAGAGATTGCCTATGGCCTGACGCGCACCGCGCACGGCAAGGGCTATGCCTTTGAGGCCGTGTCGGCGTCGATCGATTATGCCGTCGACATTCTCGGCTGGGACGAGATCATCCACTGTATCGACAAGAAGAACGCGCCATCGCTGCGCCTTGCGGACAAGCTGGGCGCCCGGTGGCTGCGGGAGGCGCAGGCGCCTGCGCCGTATTCCGACATGTACTGGCAGGTCTACGGCCAGAGCGCCGATGAGTGGCGCGCGCGCCGGGGCGGCTAGCTTCACGCCTGCGTGAGATCACGCGCTCGTGCATCGTCTGTCAGAAGGTGTGCCGGTAAGGCTGGGGCAACGAAAAGGAGCCCTGCCCATGATCCGATCTGCCTCTCTCGCCTCGATTCTCGCCCTCCTGCCTGCCGCCGCAGGCGCGCAAGAGGCAACCGACGCCACGCTGAACGCCAAAGCGACCCAGGCCGAACAAGCTGCCATGGCGGAAGAGATGCGGGTCGGCCCCGTGGTCGGCCAGCCTGCCCCTGTGGTGTCCGTCATCGGTCCGGGGGGCGCCGTCAGCTTTACCGATCTGGCGGGTGAGAAGGGGACTGTGGTCGCCTTCTTTCGCTCGGCCGACTGGTGTCCATACTGCAAGAAACAGCTGATCGACCTGAAGGAGGCCGCAGCCCCGCTCGCCGCAGAGGGCTGGACGCTGGTGGGCGTCTCGTATGACAGCCCGGAAACGCTGGCGGATTTCAAATCGGCCAAGGAATTGCCCTACACGCTGTATTCCGACACCGGATCGGCCGCGATTGACGCGTTCGACCTGCGCAATCCGGATGTGCCGGCAGGCTCGCGCTATGACGGTATCCCGCACCCGGCCATCATCTTCATTGCCGCCGACGGAACCGTGAAGGCTGTGATGCGGGAAGAGGGCTACAAGAACCGGCCTGCGGTCGAGGCTATCCTCGAAATGGCTGCGGCGCTCTGAACCGGCGCTGGCGGGTTTCAAGCTGACCCGGAATGGCTTAGCGTTCGCGCTTGCCATTCCGGAGATGCCTTATGAGATTTGCTGCTTTTGCTGCCCTTGGCGTGCTTGCCGCGTGCCAGACGATTCCCGCTTTCGCCGAGCCACCCGCTGACCGCGAGGCGCAAGTGCTGGCGACCGCAAGGGCGCTGGCCGATGCGGGCAAGACGGATGAGGTCGGCCTTCAGTTTGTCGAGGACCTGACGACCGAGATCGGGCCTCGTCTGGCTGGCTCTCCGGATGAACAGCGCGCCCGTGACTGGGCTGTCGCGCGCCTCAAGGCGATGGGCTTTGCCAATGTGCATGTCGAAGATTTCACCGTCCCGTACTGGAAGCGCACGCATGAAACCGCCCGCGTGGTCGGCGCGAGTGCCCAGCCGCTGATTATCACGGCGCTTGGTGGCAGTGCGCCGACGCCCGAAGGCGGGCTGGAGGCTGGCATCGTGCGGTTTGACGTGATGGCAGACCTGATCGCCGCCGATGATGCGGACGTGGCCGGAAAGATCGTATTCATTGACGAGATGATGACCCGCACGCAGACCGGCGATGGCTATGGCCTGGCGGTTGCGAAGCGGGCGGCCTGTCCAAAAATCGCAGCAGCGAAGGGCGCGGTGGCCTGTCTTATCCGCTCGGTCGGTACGGATCATTTCCGCCGTCCGCACACAGGCGGCATCGACCGGCGCGGGCCGGACGGGATTGCCAAGCCGATAGGCCCGATCCCGGCCGCGGCTCTGTCTGCACCGGATGCAGACCAGTTGACGCGTCTTCTGGCGCGCGGGCCGGTTTCGGTGAACCTTGATATCGGCGTCGAGACAGCGGATGCGGCGCCTTCGGGAAATGTGATTGCCGAAGTCGAGGGCGGCGCCCGCAAGGACGAGATCGTCCTGATCGGCTGTCACCTTGATTCGTGGGATCTTGGCACGGGTGCTATCGATGACGGGGCGGGGTGCGGCATTATTGTTGGCGCAGCCAAGCTGATTGACGAACTTCCGGGCAAGCCGGAACGCACGATCCGCGTTGTTCTGTACGGATCGGAAGAGATCGGCCTGTTCGGCGGCGACGCCTATGCCCGTCAGCACTCGGAAGACCTCGGCAGCCACGTCCTCGCCGCCGAAAGCGACCATGGCGCGAGCTATGTCTGGCAGTTCCAGACGAAATTCGGCGATGGCGCGCTGGACTATGCGAAGAAAATGCAGGACGTGCTGGCTCGCTACGGCGTGGCGGCGGGTGACAATCTTTCCGGCGGCGGCCCGGATGTCGGCGTGCTGGCGCGCTCCGGTGTGCCTGTGGTGACGCCCGCGCAGAATGGTTGGGATTATTTCGACTATCACCACACGCCGGATGACACGTTCGACAAGATCGTGCCGGACGAGTTCCGCCAGAATGTCAGCGTCTATGCCGCTTTTGCCTATATCGCGGCAGATAGCGGCTGGGATTTCCGTAAGGCGGCTGATCCGGCAGAGTAGGGGCCCATGGCGCCGCGTGACCGGATCGGCCCGGCGCTGGGCACGGTGCTCGAGGGGCTGAAACTCGCCCGGCGGGAACTGGCCGGTTGCGAGACGGACCCACCACGGGAACGCTGGGTCGCTGTCGGTCTCATCTCTGCGCTGCAGGCCGGGCTGGCGACGGCGCTGTCCGGCTATGAAAGCGCGGCGGACGCGGACATTGCCGACCCTTCCCAGCCGGACCGGGTCGGGCCTGTCGCCTTGTTGTTGCGCCGGGCCCGCTCGGCGGAGTATCTCAACCCGCCGGAACGTCTGGAACTGAGCGGACGGGACATGAAGCAGATCGAGACGGTGATTGGCGCCCGCAACGCGGTGCTGCACGGTCTGGGGCCGGCGACGGACCTGCCAGTGAACGAAGCGTACGGGTCAATTTTGCAGGTGTTGCAGCAGGTCTGCCTGACCCACCCGGCTTTTCCGGTGGGCGAGCACGGTGTGATCCTCGTGCTCATCCGCGATGAAATTTCCGCGCTCCAGCGTCTGCTCGGCCCGTTTGGTTAATGTGCGGGTCATGATCTTTCGGCAAGACTGGCCGGATGAAGGTGTTTCTCCGCGCGCCCATTTTCCGTGCTCTGGCTCCGGCAGTCTCGCTGCTGCTGCTGGCGGCTGCTGCGCCGGACTCTTTCACGCGGGAAGAATTGAACGCACTTGAAGCCGAAAAACGGGTCGCGGAGCAGAAACTCGCGGTGCTGCAGGCCAGCGGGCAAGAGGCGCTGGACGACATTGGCAATGTGGATGGCGAGCTGATCGCGGCAGCCATGGAAAGCCGCCGCCGCGAGGAGCAGGCGGCCGAGGCGGAAAAGAGCCTGGCGGACCTGGGCACCCGCCGGGTCAGCGCGCAGATGCGCCTCCTCGAAGACCAGCAGGCGCTGGAAGACCTGCTCGCTGCGCTCGCCGCCTCGAACCGGCGCAAACCGCCTGCGCTGGTGATTTCTCCCGGCAAGGCAAACACGGCTGTGCGCCGGGCCATCCTGATGAGCGAAACCATGCCGCGCCTGACCGACCGGACGGAGACAGTGCGGGTCGAAATCGACGAGCTGAACACGCTGGAACGCCGGATTCGCGGTGAAAAAGCGCGTCTGGACGCTGCTGAGGCGACGCTGGCCCTGAAACAGGTCGAGATCGAACGCCTGGCGGCGGCCAAACGCGGCGCCTTTGAAGACCTGTCCGGCGATATCGCGCAGCTGAAATCGCGCACCGCAGAACTTGGCCAGCAGGCCGATACGCTGCGCAACCTGTTGCGGGCATTGGAATCCGATGCGCCCTCGGCACCGGGGGCGAAGCCGTCCCTCCGGCCGCGCCTCGCCTCCGCCTCGCCGAAAACCACGAAGCCGACTGCCCCGGCCACGCGTCCGTTGGGCAAGGCGGCGCTGGGCGCGCTGCAGCAACCGGTGGCCGGCAATGTGCTGTATTCCTTCGGGGACAAGCTGAGCACCGGGAGCAAGGCGGAATGGATCACATTCTCGACCCGTGGCGAGGCGCAAGTCACCGCGCCCATCGCCGGAACGGTGGAATATGCCCGTCCGTTCCGCTCCTACGGATCAATGCTAATTTTGCGGACGAGTGACGGATACCATGTTATTCTATCCGGAATGAGCCGAATATACGTCACCGAAGGCCAGAACGTGGCCGCGGGCGAGCCGGTGGGCCGCATGCCGGACCGGTCTGACCCGCCTCCGGAACTCAATATGGAATTGAGGCTTGGCGATACGGTCATGAATCCGGCAGACTGGTTACCGCGTCGCGGATGAGGCACTCATGAAAGAGGTTTGGAATATGCGTTCTTTGCTGATTGGGACCGGAATTGGATTGATCCTCGGGGCGACGGCCGTGGGCTTTTCCGCCCTCGCTGCGCCGCAGGAGCAGGCCCCGCCGAAAGATCCGCGCACGGTGACCTACCAGCAGCTGGAACTGTTCGCTGAAATTCTCGCCCGCGCGCGTCAGGACTATGTGACCGAGATCGACGAGCCTGCAGCGATGGAAGCGGCCATCAACGGCATGCTGACCTCGCTGGATCCGCATTCCGGCTATCTCAATGTCGATGATTTCAAGTCCATGCAGGTGCAGACCTCCGGCGAATATGGCGGTCTTGGCATCGAAGTGACGATGGAAGACGGCTTCGTGAAAGTCATCTCGCCAATGGACGACACGCCCGCCAGCCGTGCCGGGATTGAGCCGGGCGACCTGATCACCGCCATTAACGGCAAGCCGATCATCGGCCAGACCCTGAATGACGCAGTCAAGGAAATGCGCGGCGAGAAGGGTACCACGATTGATATCACCCTGATGCGCGAAGGCGTCGACCCGTTCGATGTCACGCTGACCCGCGAAGTGATCGAGCAGAAATCCGTCACCTGGCAGCTCGACCAGGACGATATTGGCTATATCCGCATCTCGACCTTCAACGAGCGCACCACGCCGCTGCTCGAAGCTGCCGTGAACGGTATTTCGGAAAAGACCGGCGGACGTCCGCGCGGCATTGTCGTTGACCTGCGCAACAATGGCGGCGGCTTGCTGGATCAGGCGGTTTCGGTTGGCGACATGTTCCTGTCGGGCGGCGAAGTCGTCTCGACGCAGGGCCGCCGCGCCTCTGATGTGGAAAGCTATCGCGCCCATTCTGGTGAAGTGTTCAAGGGCGTGCCGATGATCGTTCTGATCAATGGCGGCTCGGCCTCGGCTTCCGAGATCGTGGCCGGCGCGCTGCAGGACCGCCACCGTGCGACGGTCGTCGGCACGACGAGCTTCGGCAAGGGCTCGGTCCAGACGGTCATTCCGCTCGGCGCAGACCGCGGGGCGCTGCGTCTGACGACGGCGCGCTATTACACCCCGTCCGGCCACTCGATCCAGGCACTCGGCATCGAGCCGGACGTTTCAATCTCTCAGGCTCGCCTGACGGAAGAAGAACTGGCCAAGATCCGGCGCTTCTCTGAAGCGGACCTGCCGCACGCGCTGGAAAACGAGGAAGGTGCCGCGCGCCGCGCCCTCTCCATGCCGGACGAGCAACCGCCCGAAGACTACAAGGGCGAGGACTTCCAGCTGGAACGCGCAAAGCAGATGCTGAAGGACGGCACGATCACAGCCAGCGCCGGATTCAAGAAGGCGGGTTAACCTTCGTTTGCGACCTGTTAACCGAATTGCTGCAATTCTCGTCATTCAGAGTCGAATCAAACGAATAACGAGGCTGCCATATGGCAAATCGCCGGGATGCTGATCCGTCACCGTTTCGCGCGGGCGTCGTGCACACAGGACTCAGCTTGTTGGTATTCGGGGGAATTGCCGGGGTTCTTGGCGCGGGTATCGTCCTCATGGGCGATCCGTCGGATGCCGGCCCAAAGCAGACGCTGGCCCTGTTCGACAGCCAGGACGTTGCCAATCCATCGCTGAAAACCCGCCTGCAAACCGATATCATGACGGCCGGGCTCGCCATCGAGACGCCGGACTATGTTGGAGATGCCGGCTCCGGAGACCTGCCGGATCTCGGCGTCGACGCGCCTGCTGAGGCTGTCGCGGTCGCATCCGCCGCTGTCGGGGAAGGGGATGCCGACACAGGCGGCGTCCGCATCAATGGCAAACTGGTCAAGCCCGGCGAATCCTATGGCGAAGTCACCCGCATGGTCTCGCTGCCGCGCGCGCCGGTGACTGAGGTCATGGAAAGAATCAACGGCATGACCCTGCCGCGCATCTCGCCCGAAGGGCGCGCGCCTGCAGATGTCTATGCGCGGCCGTTCATCAATCAGGGCAACCGGCCTGTGGTTGCGCTGGTCATCGGCGGCCTCGGCATCAATGCAACGCACACCAAGTCTGCGATCGATGAGCTGCCGCCAGAAGTGACCCTGGCCTTTTCGCCGGACGCAGGCGGCTTGCAGATGTGGATCGACCGTGCCCGGGCAGCCGGCCATGAAGTGCTGATCGAAGCGCCGTTGGAAGCCTATGATTATGGCCGGATGAAAATGCATCCGCTGACCCTGCTGGCCAGCGATGACAGCGCCCGCAACCTGTCACGTCTCGACCGGATTCTCAGCCGCTCGACCGGCTATTTTGGCCTGATGAATGATCTCGGTGCAAAGATTGTTGACGACGAGGCCGCGATGCAGCCGGTGCTGCAGGCTGTGGCCGACCGGGGGCTCGCCTTCATCGATGATGGCAGCCTCGATGGCGCCCACATGGACAAGCTGAGCACGGCAACCCATCTGCGCTATGTCCGCGCCGATTCGGCGATTGATGCGAAGCTCTCTGCCGAAGACATTGCCTCGTCCTTTATGGACCTTGAGAGTCAGGCGCTGGAGCATGGCGCAGCGATGGGCGCAGGCGAAGCCTGGCCGATCACGATCGAGTCGACCAAGACCTGGGTCGCCGGGCTGGAGCAAAAGGGCATCGTGCTGGCGCCCGTATCGGCCCTCGCGGCCAAGGCGACGGCTGAAATCCTCGAAGATGGCAGTGTTCGCACTGGCAGCCTGGATCAGGCTCCTGTAAATCCTCAGGGGTGACACAGGTTAAACTCGATCCCGACCGCTACAGGGCGAATGTCGGTCTGGCCCTCTTTTCGAAGGCCGGACACGTTTTCATTGGCCGGCGTATCAATGGCCGGGGCGCCTTTCAGTGGCAGATGCCGCAAGGCGGGATCGACAAGGGCGAAGACACCGCCGTCGCCGCCCTGCGCGAGCTGGAAGAGGAAGTCGGCGTTCCCGAGAAACTGGTCGATACGCTCCAGGAAACCGAGGACTGGCTGTATTACGACTTCCCTCCGGACCTGAAGAAGCGCTTGCCGGGGCCATATCTTGGCCAGCGGCAGAAATGGTTCGCGTTCCGCTTCAAGGGCTCTGACAGCGATGTGCGGCTCGACCGGCATACGCCGGAGTTCGATGCCTGGCGCTGGGCGGAGCTGGCGGAAACACCGTCTCTCGTTGTGCCGTTCAAGCGGCCCGTCTATGCCGAAGTGGCTGTGCGGTTCGAACGCTGGACGGAGCCGGTGCTTGGCGGCAAGGTGCCTCAGGGCTGACGCGGCAGCAAGAACTGGACGGAGGGGCGCGCATGGCAAAGACCTTGCTGATGATACACGGCGTCGGATGCGGCGGAGAGGTCTGGGACCGGATGATTCCGGCTTTTGAGGCCGATGGCTGGACCTGCGAGGTGCCGACCCTGTTCCCGGAACGGCGCGTGAAGGAAAAGCCGCCCGTCTCGCTGAGCGAGCTTGGCCTTGATGATTATATCGCCGCCATGTCAGCCAAGGCGCGTGAGATCACTGAGAGGACCGGCGAGAAGCCTGCCGTGATCGGCCACTCGATGGGGGGTCTGATTGCGCAGGTTCTGGCTGAGAAGGGGGAGGTCTCGCAGGCCGTTTTCCTGACACCGGCCCAACCCAAGGACTGCGCCGTGATCGGGCCGAGCGTCGCCTTCACCTTCCTCAACATCCTGATCCAGCAGAACCGGAAGAAATCCTACAAGGTCTGGCGCACGGGCTTTGATTTCGGGGTCACCAATTGCGTGCCCAAACGGCTGCGCGAGGGGATCTATGCCGAGGCGCTCTACGATTCCGGCAAGGTCTATGGCGACATGACCGACGGGATCGAAATCGACGAGAAGAAGATCGCCATCCCCACGCTGACGATTGCTGCGGGCAAGGACCGCGCGACGCTGGCGGCCGCTGTGCGCAAGGTGGGGGTCAAGTACAGCCACGCCGCTGTCGCTGGCGATTTCCTCGAATATCCCCGTAACGCCCACTGGATCGTGGACGAGCCGGGCACGGACAAAGTGACCGCCGACATTGCCGACTGGCTGGCCCGCACACGCTCAAAGGAAACAGCATGATAGACGACGACGCCCACGGCGTTCACGATTACGTCGCCGACCCGCGCAATGCCGATATCCTGATCTCGGTAAATGGTGAGCTGAAGAAGCGGGACGAGGCGGTCGTCTCTGTCTTCGACAGTGGCTACATCCTGGGCGACGGCGTCTGGGAAGGCCTGCGCGTCATGGATGGCGGCGTCGCCTTCCTGCCGGAGCATATCAAGCGCCTCTGGGCCGGGGCGAAGACCATCGACATGGATATCGGCCTGACCAAGGACGAACTGACCGCGCGGGTCATGGACTGCCTGAAGGCCAATGGCATGGAGGATGGCGTGCACATCCGCCTGATGGTCACGCGCGGCATCAAGAAGACGCCCTATCAGGGGCCGCGCTTTACCATCACCAAGCCGACCATTGTCATCATTCCGGAATACAAGAACCCGGTGCCGGACATCATCCAGCGCGGGGTCACTCTGTTCACGGTTCATGTCCGGCGCACAGGCCCGGCTGAGCAGGACCAGAAACTGAATTCGCACTCCAAGCTGAACTGTATCCTTGCCTGTATCCAGGCCGACAAGGCGGGCGCTGACGAGGCGCTGATGCTGGACCCGCTGGGCTTTGTCGCGACGTGTAACTCCACCCACTTCTTTATCGTCCGCGACGGTGAAGTGTGGACCAGCCCGCCGGAATACTGCCTTGGCGGCATTACGCGCGCCAACATCATCAAGGTCTGCCGCGAGGTGGGCATCCCCGTGTTCGAGAAGCGCTTTTCGCTGTTCGATGTCTATTCTGCGGATGAGGCGTTCATCACGGGCACGTTCGCAGGCGTGACGCCTGTGCGCGAAGTGGATGGCCGGAGCATCGAGAATATCGACGGCCCCATCTCGCAGAATATCCGCGAAGCCTACAAGGCCCTGCAAGCCCGTAGCCTGACCCCAATCGCCTGAGAATAAAGCCATGACTGAGATTATCCGCATCGCCATGTGGTCGGGCCCGCGTAACCTGTCGACGACCATGATGCGCAGTTTCGGCGCGCGTCCTGAAGCCGCTTGCGTGGACGAACCCTTCTATGCTGCCTGGCTGGTCGCTGCGGGCGAGGTTCATCCGATGCAGGAGGAAATCCTGGCCTCGCAACCGAGTGATCCGGCCATCGTCGCGCAGGCCATGCTTGGTCCGTTACCGCCTGGAAAGACGTTGCACTATCAGAAGCAGATGACCCATCACATGCCGGAAAGCTTTCCGCTGGATTGGGTGGGTGAAGTGCGCAATGCGTTCCTGGTGCGCCATCCGGGCCGGGTGATCTCGTCCTATATGAAGAAGATGGACACGCTGAGCCTCGAAGCCATCGGCGTGCCGCAGCAGGAGCGGCTCTATCGCGAGATCACGGAACGTACCGGCACGCCGCCGCCGGTCGTGGATTCCGACCGTATCCTGGAAAACCCGCCCGAGATGCTGGCCCGACTCTGCGATGCGCTCGGTATCGACTGGGACCCGGCCATGCTGGGCTGGCCGCCGGGACCGAAACCTGAAGACGGGGCCTGGGCGCCGCACTGGTATGATGCGGTGTGGAAGTCCTCCGGTTTCGGATCACCTCCCGGTGAACGGCCGGTTCTTGAAGGCAAGGCGGCTGAAATCGAAAAAGAGGCGCTCGCGAGTTACGAGCGCCTCCTCAAATATCACATCTAGGCCAGCGACCCGGACTGGGCGATCAATCCTTCGCGATGTCAGTGCGCTCAGCCGTGGCCGGCCATGCGCAGGAACCGGTTGCGCAGGTCTGCGTCTGATTTGAACACGCCGGTAAACTGGGTCGTGATCGTCGAGACGTCCTTGTGGTGCACGCCGCGGGTCGACATGCACTCGTGCACGGCGTCGATCAGAACGGCCGTGCCCATCGGGGCGAGGCTTTCGGTGATCGCATCACAGATCTGGGCCGTCATGGTTTCCTGCGTCTGCAGGCGCTTGGAGAAAATCTCCACCACACGGGCAAGCTTGGAAATGCCAACGACGTTTTCCGACGGCATGTAGGCGACGAAGGCCTTGCCGAGGAAGGGCGCCATATGGTGTTCGCAATGGCTCTCCACGTCGATGTTGCGCAGCATGACGATGTCGTCATAGCCCTGCACGTCCTCGAAGGTACGAGAGAGGTATTTCACCGGGTCTTCGCCGTAGCCGGAGAACCATTCCTTGTAGGCGTTGACGACGCGCTTGGGCGTGTCGATCACGCCTTCGCGGGCTGGGTCGTCACCGGCCCATGCGATCAGAGTGCGAACAGCCTCTTCGGCCTCCGCCTGGGTGGGGCGTTTGACGGGATCAGCGCGCACGATGTCTTTCTTGGGTGTTATGGCGTCCATGGCCATTGTCAGGAGTCCTTCGACTGAGGGACGGAGGTCGAGCCGGGGTGTTCGAGGGATTGCTGCCCCCACCCGGACTTAACGCCCGCCCGAGTTGATACCCTCAGGGCGATAAAAGGGAACATAGGGCCGCAGATTGCCCGTTTCCAGCGGATTCTACGGTGACGTGGCGGTAGTGGATCACAGGTGTGTTGCCTTTCCCCACGTCAACTGGTATCGGCGCGGCCATGTTCGTGAGTGCATTTCCCCTTTCCTGCTGCGGCTGTTGTTGCCGCTGAGGCCACAACGCGCCATTAGGGCTGGCAACAGTTGAGCCGCCCGGCACACTCACGAACAAATCGATTCAGAGACCCCCATGACCATTCGCCTTTACGATACCGCTGCGCGCGAAAAGCGCGTTTTCACGCCTCAGGACCCGACACGCGTGACGATGTATGTCTGCGGCCCGACGGTCTATAATTACGCTCATATCGGCAATGCCCGCCCGCCCATCGTGTTCGATGTGCTGCGGCGCCTGCTGATCCGGACTTATGGCGAACACGCCGTCGTCTACGCGCGCAACATCACGGACATTGAAGACAAGATCATCAAGGCCTCATTGGAGAGCGGCGAGCCGATCTCAGCGATCACGAAGAAATTCGCCGACATCTACAATGCCGACACCACTGCGCTGAACGTGCTGGCGCCGACCATTGAGCCGTGGGCCACCGCGCATGTGGACGAAATGATCGAGATGATCGGCAAACTGGTGCGCAAGGGCTATGCCTATGCTGGCAAGGAAGGCGTCTGGTTCTCGGTCAAGCAGATGCCGGATTATGGCAAGCTGTCCGGCCGCAAGCTGGAAGACAATGAAGCCGGCGCCCGCGTCGAAGTCGACGCCGACAAGCGCGACCCGGCCGACTTTGCTCTCTGGAAATTCGCCAAGCCCGGCGAGCCGGAAGACGCGATCTGGGACAGCCCGTGGGGCAGGGGCCGGCCCGGCTGGCATATCGAATGCTCTGCCATGGCGGCCAAGCACCTCGGCAAGACGATCGACATTCATGGCGGCGGCATCGACCTGCAATTCCCGCATCACGAGAACGAAATCGCCCAGTCAGAGTGCGCGCATGGGGAAGTGATGGCCAATTACTGGCTGCACAATGGCTTCCTCGACATGGGCGGCGAGAAGATGTCGAAATCGCTCGGCAATGTCGTGCTGGTGCATGAGTTGCTGCAGGCGTGGAACGGCGAAGTCCTGCGGTTTGCCATGCTGAGCGGGCACTATCGCGCGCCGCTCGACTGGACCGAAGACCTGCTGAAACAGGCCAAGACGACGCTGGACCGGATCTATGGCGCGCTGCGCCGGGTGTGGGACGCAGATCACGGCGAGGCCCGTGACACGGGCGTCCTGCGCGCGCTGCAGGATGATCTCAATACGCCGGAAGCGCTGGCGGAACTGTCGCGTCTGGCCGGTGAAGCGAATACAGCGGCGGACCAGAAAGACACTGTGGCGATGGCCAATGCGAAGGCGAACCTGCTGGCCGCCGGCAAGCTGCTCGGCCTCCTGACGCTGACGCCGAAGGACTGGGAACAGGGCGGCGACGAAGACGGCAATGCCCGCATCGACGCGCTGGTCCAGGCCCGCATCGATGCCCGTGCGGCAAAAGACTGGGCCGAGGCCGACCGGATCCGCAATGAACTCGCCGCCGAGGGCATCGAGATCATGGACGGGGCGGGCGGCTCGACCTGGCGCCGCGTCTGATACGGTTTCCTGCCCTTTCGCCGCCTTGCGCTGGCGGAAGGGCGGGGCCATCTTCCGCGCGATGAGCGAGCTTTACCACAACCGCATCCTGGAACTGGCCGCCGGCATCCCGCATGTCGGGCGGCTGGCGGATGCCGAAGGTTCGGTGACCAAGGTCTCTCGTGTCTGCGGATCGATCGTACATGTTGACCTGAAGCTCGATGAGGCTGGGGAAACTGTAACAGATATTGCAGTTGACCCGCAGGCCTGCGCGCTTGGACAGGCCTCGGCCTCGATCCTGGCGGAGCACGCCATCGGCGCATCTGTGACAGAGATCATCGCGGCGCGCGACGCGCTGAAAGCCATGCTGAAAGAGGGCGGCGTCCCGCCGGAAGGCCGGTTCTGGGAACTGCGCCACCTTCAGCCCGTCGCCGACTATGCCCCCCGCCATGCCTCGACCCTGCTTGCCTTTGAGGCTGCCGTCGCCGCCATCGAAGAGGCGCTCACAAGGCGCGCCGCCGCACATGCCAGCGCCCCGTAAAAGCCTCCGCCGACAGGCGGCTTATGCGCTCCTCTGGGTCTACAAACATGGGCCGAGCCAGGTGTTGTGGGCCTTTGGCGCGCGGTGTCAGCATACGCCAACCTGTAGTGAGTACGGGGCAGAATGCGTTGCGCGCTTTGGCTGGTGGCCGGGCTTCTGGATGACGTTGGCGCGGTTCCTGCGCTGCCGGCCGGGCGGCACGATGGGGTGCGATCCTGCGCCGGAGATAAAGCCTGATGTGCCGGTCTGGCAGCCTTGGCGATATGGCGACTGGCGAGGCCCGCGCGGGGAGAGTTGAAAAACGCCCCGGCCCGTGACATATCGCGGCCATGGATTTTCGTCTGATCACCGCTCTGACCACACGAACCCGCCGGGGTGCCTGACGCGCCTTCGGCCCGCACCCTCGTGCGCGCCGCGCCTCACGCACCCGCCAAAAGCCCTCAAATGAGCCGCCGGACACCGTGTGAAACACAATATAAACACCGTGTAAGGGCCATATAAGGCTCATCAGACCTCCGGATTTCGCCCGACTGCAGCCCGCCCGCTTTGAGGGTGGGAAAAGCGGTAAAGACGCGCTAAGCAAACCGCCGCATAAGGCCATCCGGATCCCCTGAATTCACGCCCCTCTGGGCGACCCCGCCAAAGAAGAAGACCGATGATCAAAGTAACGCTGCCCGACGGCTCTGAACGAGACTATGCCGACGGCGCCTCGCCGCTGGACGTGGCCGAGAGCATTTCGAAATCCCTGGCCAAGAAGGCCCTCGCCGCCAAAGTGAATGGCGAGCTGTGGGACCTTGTCCGCCCCCTCGACGGGGACGCAAACGTCGCCATCATCACCGACCGCGACCCGGAAGGCCTGGAACTGATCCGCCACGACGCCGCCCACGTACTGGCGCAGGCGGTGCAAGAACTTTACCCCGACGCGCAGGTCACGATTGGCCCGGTGATCGATGACGGCTTCTATTACGACTTCGCCCGCGAGGAACCGTTCTCGTCCGACGATTTCGAAAAGATCGAAGCGAAGATGCGCCAGATCGTCGATGCCGATTATCCCATTGTCCGCGAGGTCTGGGACAAGGACGAAGCCATCGCGATGTTCAAGAAGATCGGGGAGGACTACAAGGCCCAGATCATCGACGACATCATCCCGCCGGGCGAGGCGATCACGATCTATCGCCAGGGCGACTGGTTCGACCTCTGCCGCGGGCCGCACCTGCCCTCGACGGGCAAACTGCCCAAGGCGTTCAAGCTGATGAAGCTGGCCGGCGCCTATTGGCGCGGCGACTCGAAGAACGAGATGCTTCAGCGCATGTACGGCACGGCCTGGGCGAACGAGAAAGACCTCAACGCCCATCTCGTGCGTCTTGAAGAGGCTGAGAAGCGCGACCACCGCAAACTCGGCCAGCAGCTGGACCTGTTCCACTTGCAGCCCGAAGCGCAAGGCTCTGTCTTCTGGCACCCGAAAGGCTTCATGATCTGGCGCCAGCTGGAAGCCTATATCCGCCGCGCGCAGGACGAGGACGGCTATGTCGAGGTGAAGACGCCGCAACTGCTCGATTCGGTGTTCTGGGAAAAATCCGGCCACTGGGACAAGTTCCGCGAGAACATGTTCGTGGTGCCGGACTTCATTCCGAATACGGATGAGGACGAAGTGCGCATTCCGGCCGAGACGAGCCTGATGGCGCTGAAGCCGATGAACTGCCCGGCTCACGTGCAGATATTCAAGAGCGACCAGCGGTCCTACCGGGATCTGCCGATCCGCATGGCGGAATTCGGCTGCTGTCACCGCAACGAGGCCCATGGCGCGCTGCACGGCCTGATGCGCGTGCGTCAGATGACGCAGGATGATGCGCACATCTTCTGCCGCGAAGACCAGATCGGCGACGAGACGCTGCGTTTCCTGAAACTGTTCTCGCGCGTCTACAATGATTTCGGCCTGACGGAGATTTCCTACAAGCTGGCGACGCGCCCGGAACAGCGCGGCGGTACGGATGAGAACTGGGACCGCGCCGAGAAAGCGCTGGCCGATGCGCTGAACGAAGCGGGTCTCCCCTTCGACTATGCCGAAGGGGAGGGCGCGTTCTATGGCCCGAAACTCGAATTCCACCTGACGGATGCCATCGGGCGGACGTGGCAGTGCGGCACGTTCCAGCTGGACTATGTCCTGCCCGAACGTCTGGATGCAGAATATACGGGATCGGACGGCGCCAAGCATCGCCCGGTCATGCTGCACCGGGCTGTGTTCGGCACGTTCGAGCGGTTCATGGGCATCCTGATCGAGAACTATGCCGGGGCGTTCCCGATGTGGCTCTCGCCGGTTCAGGTCGTCGTGGCCGCCATCACGGACTCGGCGAACGATTATGCCGAGGAAGCTGCCGCGGTGCTGCGCAAGGCAGGCCTGCGCGTCGAGACGGATCTTCGCAACGAGAAGATCAATTACAAGGTGCGCGAGCATTCGCTGCAGAAAGTGCCGGTGATTGCCGTGGTCGGTGGGCGTGAAGCCGAAGACCGCACGCTGGCGCTGCGCCGGCTTGGCTCCAACGGCCAGCAGATGATCACGCTGGACGAGGCCAAAGTGGCGCTCGCGCTGGAAGGCCTCGCGCCGGACCTGAAAGCCTGATGCTGACTTAGGCGGCTGACAAACGGGATGGGAACGGACAAAGTGCGCGCCATGTCCTACGCACCCATACTCGCAGCCGCCTTCGTCCTCTGGCCCCTGATGGGATTGCTGGGCGGGCAGGGCTATGCGCCCTTGCTCGGCCTTGCAGCCCTGCCGGCGCTGGCGTTTGCCCGGCCGAAATGGCCCCCCACCATCTATGCCGTTCTGGCCGTGCTGTTTGTCGTCTGGGCCGCGATCAGCGAATTCTGGTCGCCGACCTCTACCGGCCTTATCAGCGGGAATATTTTCGAGGGCAATTTCGGCGTGAAGGCGTCCAGTCTGCGGATCGTTCTGACAGCGGCGTTTGGCTTGCTGGCAGTAGGCGGGGCGCTGCAGGTCGCGTCCGGCACGGCGCAGGTGTCGACGCGTGTGATGCTGGGCGCCTTTGCCGCACAGGGCTTTATCGTTGCCGTTTCGACCATCTTCTCCGGCCCGCTCATCGACCTCGTCTATGGAGATGATCCGACACAGGCGGGGTCAGGCATCCAGAATATCGGGCGCAATGCGAACGCGTTCGCGCTCATTTTGCCGGTCCTGATTGCCTATCTCTCCGCCCGGCCACAATTCATGTGGAAGCCGGTCGTGGCCCTGCTGGTCGTCACCAGCCTGCTGATCTTCACGCGCGCCGACACGCAGAGCGCGATCATCGGCATGGTCCTGATGATGGCGGCCATGGGACTGATCCATGCGCTGCCGAAAAATGGCTTCCGTGTCCTGTTCACGTCGATCGGGGCCTATATCGCCTCAGCGCCTTTGGTGATGGGGGCGGCCCTGAAGTTTCTGGACGCCTATAACATCCATCTGCCGGGGTCGTTCCAGTCGCGCGCCTGGGCCTGGCATGTCGCCATTTCAAAGATCTCGGAACGTCCGTTGACGGGGCAGGGTATTGCCGCGTCCAAGACATGGAACGACACCTATGCCGACTATCCGGCCTGGCTGGCGCAGTTGCCTGACTTCTGGGCGGCGTATGAAGTTGTGCCGGGGCATCCGCACAATATGGCGCTGCAGATCTGGGCTGAGACCGGTCTGATCGGGGCGTTGCTGGCCGCGTTTGCGCTGATCGCGCTGGGGTTCCGTCTGCCGCGTCCGGACGCGATGCGCGCGGACATCCGCTACGCGATTGCGGGCATGACCGGCGTGGCGGTCAGCCTGTTCAGCTTCGCCTACAATATGTGGAACGAGGCCTTCTGGTCGACTCTGATCCTGGCGGCGGTTGCCATCATCCTTCTGTCGAAACGTGAGCGGGCCTCCCTTTGAGCTACTTCCCGAGCATCACGGCACTGGTGGTGACCTATCATACCGGTCCGCGCCTGCACGAATGTCTCTATGCCCTGAAGGGCGACCATGACGTCACCCAGATCGTCATTGTCGACAATGGCAATCCGCAGGCAGATCAGGACTGGCTCGATCGGTTCGTGGTGACCTGCCGGAAGGCGAGCCTGATCCGGCAGGGTGACAATCCGGGCTTCGGAACGGCGGTGAACCGGGCGGCGCGGACGGCGACGGGCGAAATGCTTCTGGTCTGCAATCCGGACTGCGTAATCAAGCGCGGGGCGATGCAGCCACTGGTCGCGGCCTATCGGGGCGCACCACACCCGGCGATCATTGGTGGACGGATCTTTGACCTGAAGGGCCGGGAAACACGCGGCGCGCGGCGCAACACGCTGACGCTGTGGAACGCGCTCGGTCTTGGCAAGTGGACGCTGGAGAAAGAGCCGCAGCCGGACGGGCCGGTAAGGGTCGGCGCTGTGTCTGGCGCATTCTTCCTGATCCACGAACTGGACTTCAAGCAACTCGGCGGCTTCGATGAGGGCTATTTCCTGCATGTCGAAGATGTCGATCTCTGCCGCCGCGCCATCGAGATGGGGGGGTCGGTGATCTATCAGCCCGAGGCCGGCGCGCTGCATTATACGTCCACATCGGATGCGCCGCGCGGGGCGGTGCAGGCGCACAAGGTGGACAGCCTGAAACGCTATTTCCGCAAGTTCGCGAAGACGCCCGCCGAGAAGTTCGCCGCTGCGCTGCTGGTGCCGCTGATGGGGCTTGCGATGCGGCTACGCGGCTAGACCTGCGGGCGCCAGTCCGGCGGGGCCAGCTCGAAGCCCGCAAAGTCAAAGCCCGGCGCCACCACGCAGGAGACAAGCGTCCAGGCGCCCAGTGTCTCGGCGGCCTGCCAGTGATGCGCAGGCACGATGCCTTGTAGGCGCTGTCCGGCGCGCAGGTCTGGCCCGAGGGTGAGCGTACTTGCACCCTTGCCGTCCGGTGGCGAAGTGGTGAGGACCAGCGGCCCGCCTGCCTGCCAGAGCCACATCTCATCCGCATCGACCCGGTGCCAGGCGGAGACTTCATCGGCCTGCAGCAGGAAATGGATCAGCGTAGACGAGGGCCGTGCGCCATCCGGGGCAGGGGCGCGAAATGTCTCGGCATAGTGACCGCCTTCCGGATGCGGCTGCATGTTCAGGAGGCGGATAATCTCCCGCGCGCCGAGATCACCGGAGAGGGCCTGCATCAGAACCGGTCCTTGCGGCCACGGATTTCGGCGAACGTGGCGACGGTGTCTCCCGGATGGCCCATGGCGGCCTGCAGCGCTGGCACATCTGCGCGCAGGAAGGGATTGGTGGCCAGTTCCTTCTCCAGAACCGGCGGCACGGTGGAAAGACCTTCGGCGCGGCGCTCTTTCACCCAGGCGACATAGTCCTGGAGCGCGGCATTGTCCGGCTCGATCGTGATCGCAAAGCGGGCGTTCGATTCTGTATATTCATGCGCGCAGAAGAGGCGGGTCTTCGGGGGAAGGGCTTTGATCTTCGACAGGCTGTTCCACATCATGTCCATCGTGCCCTCGAAGACGCGGCCACAGCCGAGCGCGAACACACTGTCCCCGACAAAGGCGGCGGCAGCGTCTTCCAGCACATAGGCGATATGGCCGAGCGTGTGGCCCGGTACGTCCAGGACGCGGGCCTTGAGCGGGCCGAGGTCCACCACGTCGCCCTCTTTCACCGCGCGGTCGAGGCCGGGAATCTTCGCCGCCTCGCCCGCCGGGCCGATGATCTCACAGCCGGTGGCTTCCTTGATGGCGAGATTGCCGCCGGCATGGTCCGGGTGCCAGTGCGTGTTCCAGATGGCGGTGATGGTCCAGCCCTTGGCTGCGGCCTCAGCGAGGTATTTCTGCGCGTCCGGCGTATCGATAGCGACGGTCTGCCCGGAGGTCGGCTCGTGGACGAGGTAACCGTAATTATCGTTCAGGCAGGGAAATTTGTGTATGTCGAGCATGAAGTGTGTCTCCCTGAAGTATAGCTGGAGACCGGGTTAGCACAGGGAATCCCATGCGTCAGGATGCCGTCACGCTGGAACGCTTCTACGGTGCCCCTCTGGGGCAGGCCGCAGCGCGCGTGTTGTCTGGCCGCCTGACGGACCTCTGGGGTGAGGCGCGGGGCCTTTCCATGCTGGGGCTCGGCTTTGCCATTCCGGTACTGGACGCGTTCGGGCAGGCGCCCTCGCGTATTGTCGCGGCCGTGCCGCAGGAACATGGCCCGGTGAAGTGGGACTATTCCGGGCGGGGCAATGCCACGGTTGGTGTCGGTGACGACCGCTTGCCATTCCCCGATGGCCTGTTCGACCGGGTGATCGTGCTGCATGGGCTGGAAGAGGCCGGAAACCCGCGCACGTATTTGCGCGAAATCTGGCGCGTGACAGCGCCGGAAGGGCGGATCGTTCTGGCGGCCTCGAACCGCAGCGGGCTCTGGTCGCGCGCGACGCGCACGCCGTTCGGCCATGGTCGTCCGTGGAGCCGGTCTCAGCTGGTGAACCTGCTGTCTTCAGGCCTGTTTCAGGTCACCGCGTCAGCCAGCGCGCTCTACATGCCGCCCATGTCGGCCAGCCTTGTCACCTCTGCGGCGGAGGGCTGGGAGGCTATCGGCAGTCTGATTGCGCCTGGCCTTGGCGGCGTGGTCCTGGTTGAAGCGGTCAAGCGCCTCTACGCCAGTCCGGGTGGCGGGGCGCCCGCAACTGTGACAGAAAAGGTACGCATCGCCCGTCCTGCGACCACTCAGGGGCGCGAAAGCCATTGACGGGCTCCGACCACCGCCGATAACTTCGCACCTGCAACAATTACTAGGAAAAGCGCCATGAAGCTTGTCACAGCCATATTCAAGCCGAGCCGGCTCGACGCCGTGATCGATGCGCTCTCCGAAGCCGGGGCCACGGGCCTCACCGTTTCCGAAGTGCGCGGCTATGGGCGCCAACTCGGAAAAACCGAAGTCTATCGTGGTGCGGAATACGAAGTCCGCCTCCTGCCGAAGGTGAAAGTGGAAGTCGCCTGTCCGGACGATGCGGCAGAGCGGTTTGCCGATGCGATCACCCAGGCTGCGAATACCGGCACGATCGGTGACGGCAAGATCTTCATCCTCGATCTCGGTTCGGTCATCCGCATTCGCACGGGCGAGCGCGACGAACTGGCCGTTTCCGGCTAGGTCAAACGCCTCAGGAGGCGTTTGCGTCCCCATCGACATCGGTCGCTTTGACTTCGGTGGCATCGTGGTGCAGCTGCAGGTTCAGCAGGATTGCCTTCGCGATGGGAAGCAATAGCAGGATCAATCCGATCACCACGCCGCACAGAACGGCGAAGGTGATGATCTTGATCCATACCGGCATCGAGATCATGGGAACGATGAAAATGAACGGGGCCGTGAGGATCAGCACGCCGAACCCGACGAAGAAGGCGGGGCCGTCGGCCGTGTCTCCGCTGTCCATCTTACGTCCGCAGACCGGGCACGCATCGTTCAGTTTCAGATAGCTCTTGAACAGCTTTCCTTCGCCGCAATTGCCGCATTTCAGCTGCAGGCCGGACAGGATGGGGGAGGGTTTCGACATGGGGGAACTCCGGGAAACTACGCGTCACATCGGGCTTTGAGCCATCCCCCGCAATGCGACACATGGCACGACGCGGCAACGGAACTCTTGACGGGCCGGGCTGTATTGCCCACCAGAGCGACCGGTAATTCGGAATACGGAACACGCAAATGTCTGACCCTAGCTTCGAGCGGATCGCCATTATTGGCGCTGGCCTTATCGGTTCTTCGATCGCGCGGGCCGCAAAGGCCTATGGCGCGGCAGGGTCGATTTCGCTCTACGACGTCAGCGATGATGTACGCGCACGCGCTGCCGGGCTGGGCCTTGGCGAAGTCGCCGGCACGCTGGCCGATGCCGTGAAGGACGCCGATTGCGTGATCCTGTGTGTGCCTGTGGGCGCGCTGGAGGCCGTGTCAAAAGCCGCTGTGCCGCACATGAAAGCGGGCGCCGTGCTCACCGATGTCGGCTCTGTGAAGAAGCAGGCGGCTGACGCGCTGGCCTCCGCCGATGATGGCCGGGTCCATATCATTCCGGGCCACCCGATTGCGGGCACGGAACAATCCGGGCCGGAAGCCGGCTTCCCGACCCTGTTCCGCGATGCCTGGTACATCCTCACCCCGCAGGACGGAAAGGGCGAGGATTATGCCGAAGCCGTGCAGCGCCTGACGGAATTCTGGGCTGCGCTCGGCTCGAAGGTCGAGACGATGGACCCCGGCCGGCATGACCGCGTGCTGGCCATTACCTCGCACCTGCCGCACCTGATCGCCTTCAACATCGTCGCGACCGCGTTCGATATGGAGACGGTGGAGCAGGGTGAAGTGGTGAAATTCTCCGCCGGTGGCTTCCGGGACTTCACGCGCATCGCGGCGTCTGACCCGGTCATGTGGCGCGATGTGTTCCTGAATAACAAGGAAGCCGTGCTGGAATGCCTTGGCCGCTTCTCCGAAGACCTCGCCGCCTTGCAACGCGCGATCCGCTGGGGCGATGGGGATTACCTGATGCAGGAATTCACCCGTGCCCGGACCATCCGCAAGGCCGTGATCGATGCCGGACAGGATTCGGGCGCGGTGAACTTCGGCCGGAACCAGAACGGAACCAAGGGGGCGCCATGAAACCGCTGACCCTCTCGGACGAAAGGCGGGAAGCGCTGGCGGCGCGTCTGGGCCGCCTGTTCGCGGAACAGTTCGACGAGGACCTCAGCGGCTTTCGCGCCGAAGCGATCATAGATCTGATGCTGAAAGAGCTAGGGCCGGTCGTCTATAATCAGGCTGTGGAAGATGTCCGCGCGCATATGCAGGGCAAGCTGGATGACCTGTCGGGCGAAGTCTGGGTCGACGGCGGCGTCTGAGCTGCCTCACGAAACCTCACGGGAATTTGTGTCGCACCGCCGCCGCACGGCGGCTAGGGAAGGGACATGACACAGACCAAGCACATCGTCTCCCGCCGCGGCCTCCTGTTCGCAGGGGCAGCCTCTCTTGCCATTGCCGCCTGTTCGGGCGGCACGCACACGGCGAATGCCGAAACCGACGCGAAGACCAAAGGCAGTGATCCCTATGCGGGTGACGAGTGGCGCGCGCTGACTGAGGCGCAGTGGAAAGAGCGGCTGAGCCCGGCGGCCTTTGCCGTGCTGCGCGAGGAAGACACCGAGCGCGCCTTCAGCTCGCCGTTGGAGCATGAAAAGCGTGAGGGAACCTATCATTGCACCGGGTGTGATCTGCCGCTGTTCTCATCGGCAACGAAATTCAACTCCGGCACCGGCTGGCCGAGTTTCTATGATGTCCTGCCGGGCGCCATCGGCACCAGCCTGGACAAGAAGCTGTTCTATACGCGCACGGAATATCACTGCGCGCGCTGCCTCGGCCATCAGGGGCACGTCTTCAATGACGGGCCTGCGCCGACCGGTCAGCGCTGGTGCAATAATGGCGTCGCGCTGACCTTCCGGCCTGCCTGATCCCTATTCGACGATTTCCGTCCCTGGGGGGATGACGAAGGCCGGAACGGAGGCGACGGCAAAGTCACCCTCCTCGATCACTTCACCAGGGCCATTCTCACGCCGCTCATAGGCGGTGACCAGTGATGTATAGGGCGGGACATAATCCCAGCCGCCATTGCCATTGTTCTGCGTGATCTCGAAATGAAGGTGCAGCACTGTTGGTGTGCCGCCGAAATCGTTCGAGACATAGCCGATCGTGTCACCAGCCTTCACCGTGTCACCGATCTTCACGGACAGCTTCGCCATATTCAGATGGAGATATTTGTAGACCCGTCCGCCCGAGCGCAGGTTTACGCTGTAGGAGCCGACATTGGAAATGACGCCGTCTTCCACCGCGACAACTTCATTGGCCATGCGGTCTGCCGCGGTGGTCGAGCGTTCGGACTTGCAGCTGGCGGACGTGCCGACGCGGATGTCCTGGCCCTGGTGGATCTTGTTGACCGGGCAATAGATAGAGCCGCGATTGGCCGAGCGGGTTTCGCAGAAATTGTCCCGCCACGGATATTCGAAATTGCGTGTGTCGCATTGGTCGCCGCCGACCATGCCGCCACCGAAGGTGAAGACCATGGACTGGAGATAGGCGGGTGAGGACTTGATCGGGAAGACCATGTCCGGAGCAAACACCATTGTGTCCTCCGTGCCTTCGCCTGTGCCGGGCAGAAGGGCGCCGGGTGGGTAGTAAGCAAAGGCTGGCTCGACCGGGGCTGGCGGTTCCGGATCGACGGTCACGTCTGGTACATCGACAGGGGGCGTTGTGTCCGTGTCGGCCGTGTCAGTCGGCGTATCGGTGTCAGGCGTGGCGTCGGTATCGGTGCTTGCGTCTGTGCCTGGATCTGTGTCGGGAAGCGTATCGGTGCCGGTATCGGGCGTCGCATCGACTTCCGTGTCTGTATCCGTGGCGCCGGGTGCATCCGGCGTGGTGTCGGTGTCACCTGTATCGGTATCGGCGGGGCCTGTATCCGGCGTGCCCGTGTCCGGACTGGTATCGCCTGTCTGGTCGCCCGTTCCATATGGATCGACAACGGGCGCGGAGGGCGGCGGCGGGCCGGGCGCACCGGGCGGAATGGCTGGGCCTGCATCGGGCTTCACTGGCGGCGGGCCACCGTCACCCGGAAAGCGGACGAAGTCACAGGCCGTCAGGCTGAGCAGGGCGGCGGCAAGCAGGAGGGAACGTGAACCCGTCATCATCAGCGCGACCTCACGGCCACGAGCGAATCGGCGATGGACAGCGCGTCCGCTTCGCTGATGCAGTTGGCATTCTCGCCTTCGGCATGGGTGCACTCGAATTCAATCAGATAGTCGGCGCCATATTTGGTGAAGGAAACCTGCGCGCCGCTCATCGTGGAGATGAAGCGGGCCGGTGTTTCCATCGTGCCGGGGGCGCGCTCGCCGATCACTTCGTTCGTGCCGTTGACGACGATGTTGTAGTCAGTTCCCGGATAGAAGGCGAAATAGCCGTCTGACAGGGACTGGAACTTCACGCTTGATTCGGCGCCCTGCGGCAGCACGATACCGGACGGCAACATCACCGGAACCGGCGGCGCGTCACCTCCGGCGGCGACCGAGAAATTGCCGGCGCCATCTTCGCTGGAATTCGAGGCGACATCAGCGCGGGCGGCGCTCCAGTCAATCGTTGCGGTTTCCGACATGGCCTGAGTGTAGACCGGCGTGTCATCGGCGGCGGCGGGCTGGGCGGTGTCAGTGCCGGTCTCGTCTGCCGGCGCTGTTTCTTCCGGCGCGGAGATGTCGCTGGCCGGTTCGTCGCCCATGCCGCGGATGAACTTGTCACAGCCGGCAAGCCCGAGAAGGGCGCAGGCAGGCACCAAAGCGAGATATATCGGCTTTCTCATGGCAATCATTCCTTTCCGGGTTGAGCCACATAATCCGGATCTGCATAGGCGACGCTGTTGACCTGCAGGATCCGGCTCTGAATATCGTTGATAGTTGCGCGTGTCGGCTCCAGGCCCGGCGGGAGCTGGTAGGCCAGCTTGATCTCCCCCGAATAGCTGGCGCCCACGAGAGCGAAATCCGCCAAAACCGGATAGCGCGCCTGGAGATTGGCCCAGGCGGTTTCCGCAACAGCCGGATCGCGCTTGTAATTGCGGGAAATGACGTCGATCTCGGGCTCGCCCTTGATCCGTACGATGAATACGACCTCCGTGCCCGCCGTATTGACCTGCGCAAGTTTGATCCCTGCGGGGGCGCGCGTTTCGGCAGAGGCTGGCAATTCGGCAGGCCGGACCATGGGAAAGGCGTCGCCCGGATGGGGGCGGGGCGCAGGCGTCCCCGGCTGCGGTTCCGTCTGTGAGACACCTGCCTGTTGCGGCGCCGGGGCGTCTGGTCCATTCATCACGAACAGTCCGGTTGCCCCCGCCAGCACGGCAAGGCCTGCCAGCCCCAGCGGACCACCCAGGTGGAGGGGGGGATTGTCGCCACTCATTCAGTCGCCACCGCCTCCCGCGCGGCCGAGTTCCGGCACGTTCGCAAGATTCAGGATGCGTCCACCGCAGGGTCGGCGGCACATGCCATTGGAGCCTGGGATCGGCGTTGTATCCGGATATTCGGAGCAGAGGCCCGAACACTGCATATCCGAACGCGGATCAGAGGCGGCCAGCAGCTCAGCCACAAGCTCGTCCGATGACGCTTCCGGCTGGCGTGCCTTCAGCAGGGCGAGCGCAGCCGAGACGTGCGGTGCGGCCATCGAAGTGCCTTGCTCGTAGGCGTAGAAGCAATCGGCCACGGCTTCGCCGGTCACCGGATCATAGCAATCGGTGGAGGCCTTGGTGGACAGGATGCCGTCAGGCCGGGAGTCGTGATTGTCATCGCGGGCCATTTCCCCGCCGGGGGCGAGAATGTCGACGCCGTCGCCGAAATTCGAATAGGCCGTGATCTCACCCAGCGCGTTGCCTGCCGCGACGGAGATGACATTGTCACAGCCGCCGGGGGCGTAATAGGCCGTGTCGATACGGGCATTGCCGGCAGCAGACACGACGACGGCGCCGCGCTCGGTGACCGAGTCGATGGCATCCTGCAGCGAGGCTGGGCAGTATTCGAACAGGCCGATCGACAGGTTGATGATGTCGGCCGGATTGTCATTCCACACTTCGCTGCCGTCTGCGCCTTCAGCCGGAATGAGGCCGGCGGCCCAGCGGATGGCATCGTTGATGTCCGACAGGCGTCCGCCGCATTTTCCGAGGGCGCGAACCGGAACGATCTTCACGTTCCAGGCCCCACCGGCGACGCCGGCGCCATTATTGGAGGCCGCTGCGCCAATCGTGCCGGCGACATGTGTTCCGTGGAAGGAGTCAGCAGAGCCGGGCACGGCGGCATTGCAGAGGTCGCCCGGATCGTTCGGATCGGAATCGCGTCCATCGCCGTCATTGCCCATGCGCGGGTCGGAGACCATGTCCCAGCCGGGGGCGATGTTCGGCGAGCCGACAATGTCCGGATGGTTCATTTGCAGGCCGGTATCGACCACGGCGACCACGACAGACGACGAGCCTTCAATGCCCTGGCGGGTCCAGAAATCCTGGAAACCGGCGCCGCCAAGCGACTGGCCTTCACCAGAGCCGTTCGGCATCATGTCCCATTGCAGTGCCCAGAGCGGATCGTTCGGCGTCACCGCGATCTTTGCGGGCGGTGTGCTGGTTGCGGTTGTGCCGGTGGAAGGTGTTCCGGTTCCCGGCGTCACACCGGAGGAGGTTGACGGGGAATCCTTGGGCGGACGGCGCACGAACTGGTTGTCGAAGATAAAGTCCTTCTCGACATATTCGAACTGGCCGGAGGCGCGAAGGTCTTCCACGAAACAATTGGTGGCCAGGACCGGGTCGGCTTCGATAGCGGCCAGATCGTTTGTGTCCGGACAGCCTTTGCCGTCATCGAAAGCAAGATAGCTGAGCGTCGGGTCACTGGCATCTTCCGGCGAGAACAGGGTCGGGCTGGCGCCTTCGACCTGGATGACCATCTGGCCTTCGCGCGACAGCGTGACCTCTGCATTCATCTTGTACTTGGCCAGCGTGTCCAGCATTACGGAATTGGCGTCGCGCTGGGCCTCGATGGCATCGCGCGAAACGACAGACCGCCTGGCGATCTTGCGTGCGGCCTGTTGTTCCAGGACCGGCGCGCCCTCAAGCGAGCGCGGTTTGATCGAGCGCGAGACTGGCGCGGAGGAAGAGGGCGCGGAGGGAGCGGGTGCGGGCGCCGGGACCGCCTGATCGGCCGCCTTGGTGCGCAGGCTGCGGGTTGCGGCATCGAAATCGGCCATCGATTTCTCGCGGGCCTTCGGATCGAGCTTCACGCGCGGGGCAATGCCGGCTTCGGTGCGGAAGACCTGTAGCGAACGGGTTGATGGCGCGCGGGCGCGGGCGCTGTCATCCGCCGGGGGCGGGGCGGGCGCAGCAGCAGGCGCTTCCTCGGCCATGACTTCTGCGAGCATGCCTTCGTCTTCAAGGTAGAGATCGCCGTCTTCGATCTCGGCCATGGCTTCGGCAGGGGCGATGTCGGCGGGTTTGGCAACGACGGACAGGAGGGCGAAGGCGGGCTTGTCGGTCGGTCGGCCCGTAATGTCGCTGACGACCTTGCCGGCAATTGCGCGGGCCTCAATCGGTACGGACCGCATCGGATCGGGCATTTCGGCCTTGTCGACCACCGTCTCACCGGAGATCTGCTTGATCGAGGCCTCGGCGATTTCGCGGGCACGCTCCAGCCGCTCGCCCTGGCGGTCGCAGGCCGTGACGAGCAGAAGGCTTGTCAGCGCGACCCCTAAGAGGAGACGGGCGGTTTTTGTGGACTGGTTCGACATGAGAACATTCCCCGTGAGTTTCCCAAACACTATGCCCGCCTGCCTAGATTAACCCTATGGAAAGATTATGACGGCGTTGCCTTTCTGTCCAATGCTAAGGCCGTGCGTTGGCGAAGGAATGTGAGCGATTGCGCGTCTCGTGTCCCGCGCCTGACGCAAGGGGAGCATTCCAAAAGACCTTTATCATGGCTGGACAAGCAAAGGGACGCGGCGGAATAAGGGACATGAGCGAGGGCCTCAAGTTGCCACCAGATCAATCGCGCCCGGATCGTCGCGGCGCGTTTTTCCTTTTATTTTTCTGCCTGATGGCCATCGGCGCCGGCAATACGATGCTGATTGCGGCAGTTCTGCCGCCGCTGTCGCGTGAGCTGAACCTGCCGGACTGGATGGCGGCCGCAATCTTTGCGTTGTCAGCTTTTTTCTGGTCGGCGACGTCACCGTTCTGGGGCAAGCAGTCAAACCGGCTCGGTCGCCGGCCTGTCGCCGCGCTCGGTCTGGCGGGTTATGCGGTGTCCATGCTGTTGCTCTATCTGTCAGGCCTGGCGGCCATGACCGGCATGATGACCAATATATTCCTGATCTTCACGTGCCTTGCCGTGTCTCGGTCCTTTTTCGGTCTGTTCGGCTCCGGCACGAACCCTGCCGCGCAGGCCTATGTTGCCGACCGGACGAGCCAGGCGGAACGGCGCTCGGAAATTGCTTTCATTTCATCGGGTTTCAGCGTGGGGACGGTGATTGGTCCGGCCTTTGCCGCCGCCCTTGTTGCCACGGCGGGCCTTCTCAGCCCCTTGCTGGCGACCTCTGTCATCGCCGCGCTCATGGCAGCCGCGCTCTGGTTCCTTCTGCCGGAACAGCGCGACCCGATTACGGATGCGACGCATCTGGAAGTGGAGACCAATTCGCGGGGGCTGTGGCACTCGCGGGATGTGATGCCGTTTCTGGTGTTCGCGGTCTGCCTGTCGCTGGCGACGGGCATCCTGACCCAGGTGTTTGCGTTTGCCGTGATGGACAAGCTGCAGGTGTCGGGCCGGGATGCGGCGCAATATACCGGCCCGGCGTTCACGGTCGGTGCAATGGCCGTGCTGCTGGCGCAGCTGGTGCTAATTCCGCGGATGAAGCTGCGCAACAAGACCCTGATGTGGGTCGGCTGCATTCCGCTTCTGTTGGGCGCGCTTCTGATGGTTGTGGCGAAGGATTTCGCCACACTGATCATCGTTCAGTTTCTGCTGGGCCTTGGTCAGGGCTTCGCCCGGCCGGGCTTTTCAAGCGGCGCCTCGCTTGCGGTTTCCCCGCAACTGCAGGGAAATGTCGCCGGTCTCGTCATTTCAGCAAACGGGGCCGGCTATATCGTGACGCCCTTCTTCGGCCTGTTCCTGTACCAATATGTCGGCCCCAGCATCCCTTTCCTGGTTGCATCCTGCCTGCTCGTCTTCATGGGCTTCTACGCATATTTCGCCCTGCGGGACGGGGTTGGCGAGTACGATCCTGAAGAAGAGCTCTGATCAGTTCGAAACGGAAGAGGCCGTACCGACTGTGCTCTGGCCTGTGAGCAGGGCCAGCATGTCCTTGGTCGGGTAGCCATCTGCGATCACGCCCTGGGATTTCTGGAACCCCTGCAGCGCGGTGCGTGTCTTGCGGCCCGGAATGCCGTCCACGACGCCCGCATCGAACCCGCGCGAATTGAGACTTGCCTGCAGGATCTTGATCTCGGCCACGGTCAGCGGCTGGATGTCGGTCGGCCAGGAGGCGACGGGCACTTTCTTGCCGGTGAAGGCATCGCCCGACAAACCGACTGCGAGAGCGTAGGAGTCGGCATTGTTGTACTTCTTGAACACCTTGAAATTGTTGAAGATCAGGTATTTCGGCCCGGTCGCGCCAGCGGGCAGCCAGAGCTCGGCATACTCGGCGCCACCGGTTTCAAAATCGCCGCCCCGGATCGGGATGAGGCCAAAGCTGCGCCAGCTGTCCATCCGGCGCTCATTGCCGTCGGCCAGCGAATAATCGAACGCTTCGGGCAAGATGACTTCGATGCCCCAGGGCTGGCCGGGGGAATAGCCGGAGGATTTCAGGTAGAAAGCGGCCGAGGCGAGCGCGTCGCCTTCATTCTTCCAGAGGTCTTTCTCGCCGTCGCCGTCAAAGTCCTGTGCGTAGGCATAATAGGTCGATGGCATGAACTGGGTCTGGCCGAGTGCCCCGGCCCAGCCGGAGATCAGCTCGTCGCGGTGGGCATCGCCGCGCTCGACGATTTTCATCAGGGTCAGCAATTCGCTTTCGGCAAAGGACCGGCGGCGACCTTCAACCGCCATGTTGGCGAGCGTGTTCGGCCCATCGAAATTTCCGATTACGGCGCCGAAGCTCGACTCCATGCCCCAGATCGCAGCGACATATTCTGCATCGACGCCGTATTTTGCTTCGATTGCGGCAAACAGGTCGTGCTCATTGGAGAGGTGGGCGGCGCCATTCGACACGCGGCTATTGCCCAGCGGCACTTTCATATAGTCCCAGATCGGCTTGGCGAATTCGGCCTGATCGCCCACGCCAACGGCGGCGGTTTCGAATTTTGAGCCGAGATAGAGATCCAGCGGCTTGATGTTTTCAAGGAAGGATTTGACCACAGCGCGGTCATGGCCTGCAGCAAGGGCACGTGCGGAAAAGTCTGCGCGCCATTCGTCCATGTCCCTGTTTCCGGAGGACTTGTAGGAGATCGGCCCGGTCTCTGGCGCAGGCTGGCCGGTTGATGCGGGCGGCGTGGCCGGTGTTCCAGGTGCGGCCTGGGGCGCGTGGGCGCATGAGACCAGCAGGCCGGCCAGAATGGCCGCGCCAGCGATGTGCGAACGCGCGATTGCGTAGCGTGCCACTTTGTGTGCTCCTGAAAACAGCCGCGCATGACAGCGCGCGTCCTTGACTCTGGTATCCGGATTCATTACTCGCACCGCTTTCCAATTCCTTATGACCCACGGGGCCATCCCATGAAAGTCCGTTCGTCTCTCAAATCGCTCAAGACGCGTCACCGCGACTGCAAAGTCGTTCGCCGCAAGGGCAAGGTCTATGTGATCAACAAGACCGATCCCCGCTTTAAAGCCAAGCAAGGCTGAGCGAAACATGAACGGGCAATAAGGCGGCAAAATGGCTGGCCTGATTGCCCTTTTCGATCTTGGACGGGTCGTGCTCGACTGGGAGCCGGCCCGTTTGTTTTCGCGACTCCTGCCCGATGCAGAAGAACGCGACCGCTTTCTATCCGACATCTGTTCCATGGCGTGGCATACCCGGCACGATGCGGGTGTGAGCTTTGCTGACAATGCGCTGCCGCTGATTGCGCAATTCCCGGAATATGAAACCGAAATCCGGGCCTGGGGCGGGCGCTGGATGGAGATGTTCGACGGCTATATCCAGGGCACGCCCGCTCTGATCGAGCGTCTCGAAGCCCGCAATGTGCCGCTCTATGCGCTCTCGAACATGCCGTCGGAAACCTGGCCGATGATGCTGGAGCACTTTCCGCTGCTGACGCGCTTCCGCCATACGGTCGTCTCCGGCGATATTGGTCTGGTAAAGCCAGACCCTGCGATCTTTGCCCATACGCTCAGAATGCTCGGCGATCCGGCCCCGTCGGACGTGTTCTTCATCGATGACAGCGAGAAGAACATCCTCGCCGCCAACGCGCTGGGCTTCCGCACGCACCTGTTTCGCTCCGCCGAAGGGCTAGAGGCGGCGCTGGTGGCGGAAGGCCTCCTCTGACAGTCAGACAGAAAGAGGACATTGCCCGGCCGCATTGGGGCGATAGTATCAGGTCCATGCTGAGAGCCCTCCTCCTCACCGTTGCCTTTGTCGTCGCCGGCCTGCCCGCACTGGCCGTGCCGACGGACGAGATGTTCGAGAAGCTCAAGACCGCGCCCAGCGAAAGCGAAGCGAACGATGTCGCGCAGGACATCTGGGCGTCCTGGATGGAGTCCGGCTCGGCCACGGTGGACATGATCATGCAGCGCGGCGTCGAGGCGCAGATGGTGGGTGACGCCGAGACCGCCCGCACGTTTTACGACCGCGTCATCCTGATCGAACCGGACTATCCGCAGGCCTGGTTCCGCCGGGCGGGCATTTTCCTGGCGGAGGAAAACTTCCCCGAGGCGCTACGCGACCTCAACGAGACGCTGAAGCTTGAGCCGCGCCATTTCGGCGCCTGGGCCGGGCTCGGCTCTGTCTTCGAGACAATGGGGGCGAAAGACCAGGCGCTGGAAGCCTGGCGTGAGGCGCTCGCCATTTATCCCTTCATGCGTGACGGGCTGCAGGCCGAGAAACGCCTGACCAAGGCGGCAGAAGGCCAGGGGCTCTGAGGCCTTGCTGACGGCATACGCCATCGTGCTGGGCGCGTTGGGCCTCGGCGCGTGCGCCTCCTCGGGGGCGTACACATCCCGTGCCAACAAGGCGCACCCCGCCTCTGGCCACCGCGTCGAAGTCGGCGGCTATGGCACGCACGTGCTGGAGGCAGGAAAGGCCGGGCCGCCCGTCCTGATGATCCACGGCGCCAGCGCCAATGCGCGGGAGTTCACCTGGACGCTCGCGCCGAGGCTGGAACAGGATTTCCGTGTGCTGATGGCGGATCGTCCGGGGCATGGCCATTCGCAGCGCCCGCCGCGTGCTGACATGCTGGGCGTTCAGGCCGCGCAGATGGCGGGCGTGCTGGAACAGCTGGCGCCCGGTGAGAAGGCCGTCGTGGTGGGTCATTCGTTCGGCGGGGCCGTGGCGCTGCGCCTCGCGCTCGACCGGCCGGAACTTGTCAAAGGTCTCGTCCTACTGGCACCGGTGACGCATGACTGGGGCGGGGACGGCCATGCATGGTATAACCGGTTTGCGTCCTCCCGTCTGTTCGGCCCGGCCTTCAGCCAGGTCGTGCCGCTGGTCGGCCCGGCGCAGGTGGGCGCAGGAATCGGCGGCGTGTTCGATCCGGCCCCGGCGCCGGAGGGTTATTACGAGAAATCCGGCATCGGTCTTCTGTTCCGTCCGCCGTCGTTCCGGGCCAATGCCCGCGACGTACGCGTGCTGGACCGGGAACTGGCGGCGCAGTCAAAGCGCTACGGAGACCTTTCCGTGCCGATCACGGTGTTTTCCGGCAGCAAGGACACAGTCATCACGCCCGCGAAACACACAGCCCGCCTGAAGAAACAGGTGGATATTGATCTCGTCATTCTGGCGGAAGAGGGCCACATGCCCCATCACCGCCATGGCGAAGATGTCGCCCGCGCCATCCGGCATCTGGCCAGCCTGCCCGAGAGCCGCTAAGACGCGGCTCCCTTTTTGATTCTTCCCTTTACTGGAGCCCCTCATGGACGATGCCCCGATCGAGCACCTGACCGAAGCAACCCGCGAGAAGCTGCGCCAGACGGTCGCCAAGATCGAGCGCCTCGAAGAGGAAAAGAAAGAAGTCGCCGAGCAGATCAAGGAGGTCTACTCGGAAGCCAAGGCATTCGGCTTCGACACCAAGGCGCTGCGCCAGGTGGTCCGTCTCCGCAAGATCGAGAAGGCCGACCGCGAAGAACAGGAAATGGTTCTGGAAACCTACCTGATCGCGCTTGGCGAAGCCTGATTCCTTTTGCTGCCGGGGCTTTGATGCACCGGCAATAGCAGGCTAGGCTTGGCCCATGGGCCGCGATGTCGACGAACGGAAGAAACGAGCTGCGCTGCGCAAATTGCGCAAGGCGGCCGAGCTTGCCGAACAGGGCAAGGGTCCGCCGCTGTCCGACTGGGAACGCCAGTTCCTGGAAGAGGTCGAGGAGCGGATCGAGAAATATGGCTCCGCCTTCGCAGACCCGATGAAGGGCGACGAGGGCGAGGCGCTCTCCGCCCTGCAGCGGGTGAAGCTCAAGGAAATCGACAAGAAGGCACGCGGCAAGGCCCGTACCGGCTTCAAGCAGAAGCCGGGTCCGGGCAAAAGCGACAAGAAAGCCAGCTTTGCTTCCCGCTCAGGCCCGCGTGTGCGCAACATTGATGATGATATCGAGGAAGAGCTGCCAGAAACACCGCCCGCTCCGCCCGTGCGCAAACCGCCCATCCTGAAAGCCGTGCCGAAAGCAGCGCCGTCTGATCCGCCCTCCGGCACGTATGAAGAAAAAACGCCGGCGCCGCGCCCATCGGGGCGGGCGGTATTCCGTGTTATCGATGGCGGGAAGTCGGAGCCCGAGAGCTAGCTCCCGCAACCAAGGAGCTTCACGATGAAAACCGTTCTGATCACAGGCGCTTCGACCGGGATCGGCGCAGCGGCGGCGCGTCACATGGCGGCCAAGGGCTGGCGGGTCTTCGCTGGGGTGCGCAAGGCGGCAGATGGCGACGCGCTGAAAGATGGCGCGACCGGAGACCTCCGCCCGATCATTCTGGATGTCGCCCGGCCCGAGCAGATTGCCAGCGCCGTTCAGACCGTCTCGGAGTCTCTGGCTGGCGAAAAGCTGGCCGGCCTCGTTAACAATGCCGGCATTGCCAAGATGGGGCCGCTGGCGATCCAGCCGATGGAGGACTTCAAGGCCCATTTCGACGTGAACGTGTTCGGCCTGCTGGCGGTGACACAGGCCTTTGTGCCCCTGCTGGGCGCGACGACAGAGCGTTCGGGTGCGCCGGGTCGGATCGTCAACATTACCAGTGTCGGCGGCAGGCTGTCCGCGCCTTTCCTCGGGGCTTATACGGCGACCAAGCATGCGGTGGAGTCGATCACGGATTCGCTGCGCCGCGAACTCGTCATCTATGGCATCGACGCCATCGCCATCGGGCCGGGCTCGGTACGCACGCCGATCTGGGACAAGGCCGAGGCGGCCAATACCGAAGGACCCTATGAGAAAAGCGACTGGGCCGAATCGCTGAAACAGTTCGAACAGGTCATGCTGTCCGGCGGGCGCACCGGCTTCACCCCGGAACAGATTGCCGGATATATCGACACCGCGCTCACCGCCGACAAGCCAAAGGCGCGCTATGCGCCGGTGCCGGACAAGCTGACCAACTGGACCATTCCGACCCGCCTGCCGAAACGCTGGCTGGACAAGATTTTCTGGAGCCGGTTCGGGTTGAAAAAATCGTGACGCCCTCGTCATGATTTGCCCTTGACGAACGGCAGGGAAACCCCGCGCATTGTCCCCGTACATAAACGGAGGAAACATCATGGCGGATCTCAGTGGCAAGGTTGCCGTAATCACAGGCGCAGCGAGCGGCATTGGCCTTGCGGGCGTGGAGACGTTCGTTGCCGCCGGCGCGAAAGTCATCGCCGGGGATATTCAGGACGAAAAGGGCCGCGCCCTCGAAGCGCGCTTTGGCACAGACAAGGTCCGCTATGTCCATTGTGATGTGATGGACCTCGCAGAGCTGGAAGCCGTGATGGAAGCCGCCATCAGCCATTTCGGACAGCTCGACATTGCCTGGAACAATGCCGGCAGCGGCGGATCACCCGCCAGTATCGAAGAGCTGGATGAAGCTGGCTACGACCTCACGATGAACCTGCTCCTGAAACAGGTCTTCTTCGGCACCCAATATGCAGCGGCCCGCATGAAGAATGGCGGCTCCATCGTGAACACGTCGTCCGTCAGCGCGCTGATGGCCGGCTATGCCCCGATCACCTATTCCGTCGCCAAGATCGGTGTGGCGCACTTCTCCCGCATCGCGGCGGCTCAGCTCGCCAAGAACAAGGTTCGCGTCAATGCGATCCTGCCGGGCTTTATTGCGACGTCGATCTTCGGCGCCTCGCTCGGCATGTCGCGCGAAGTGGCGGATCAGATGGCCGAGATGCTGGCCCAGCAGGGCGGATCGATGCAGCCCATCGGCCGCGTCGGAAAGGGCAGCGACATTGCCGAAATGGCCGCCTTCCTAGCGTCTGACGCGGCGGGCTTCATCACCGGCAGCCAGTTCACCGTCGATGGCGGCATCACCGTCGGCCCGCGCCATTCCTGGGACGAGTCTGCAGGCGGTCCGATCCTCGAAGCCCTCGGCATCACGCCGGAACAGGCCGAACAGATGGCGGCGGCGCAGCGGGGCTAAAAATCCTGACGCCGCGCAGGCCGGTCGAGGCCCGGAATGGCCTCGACGGCGCTGAGCAGATCTTGCAGGGAGGCCGCCCGGACAGTGCGGCGGCCTTTCTCGTCCGACAGGGCATAGCCCTCGCCGGTCTTGATCAGGGGAAAGCGCCGCCAGTGGGCGCGCGTGCGGAAAATCCAGACCTGTTCGGGGGACTCGCCAGCCGCCGCCCATCCGGTCCACATATGGTCCTGCGGCAGGCTGCGCCAGATGGCGTCGATCTCATCCAGCTCGGAAGGCGTGAAATTAGTCATGGCGATCAGTCCTGATCCATCCGGTTTGGCCGACGTTAATACGGTGGAGCGCCCTCGCAACCTCGAGGGTGCTATCTGGATGCTTGCTTCGGGCGCGATTTTCACGGTGTTCCTGACCCTGTCCAAGATCCAGTCGGCACATTTCGACCCCGGTTTTCTGGCCTTTTTCCGGTCGTTCATAGCCCTTCTTATGGTCGTACCGGTGATCCTGCAGCAGGGTTTGGGCATTCTACGTGTCCACCAACCGGGTCTTGTCCTGCTGCGCAGCCTGTTCGGCACGCTGGGCTTCATATTCAGTTTCTATGCCGTGTCGGCCCAGTTCGGCCTGCCGCTGTCGGAATTCAACGCGATCAGCTTCTCCCGGGCCATGTTCATCACGATCCTGGCCGCGCTGCTGCTGAAGGAGCAGGTTGGCTGGCACCGCTGGGGCGCGACGCTGGCCGGGTTTGTTGGCGTCCTCATCATGACGCAGCCTCAGTCGGGTGTCAGCCTGGGCACGCTTCTGGCGCTGGCGGCGGCCTTCTGCATGGGCGGGGCGATCACGCTGGTGAAGCTGTTGTCCCGCCGGCACAGGCCGATGACCCTGCTGATCTGGGCGAACCTCCTGTCCTCAGCCATGCTCTTGCCGCTGGCCATCTGGAAGATGCCGGACGTCATGCCCACGCTGCAGGACTGGCTGCTGATCGTGCTGATGGGGGCATGCGGTGTGGCGGGCCAGTATTTCTATATCCGCGGCATGGCCATCGGGGACGCCTCGTTCCTGTCACCGATCGACTATCTGCGTCTGCCCATGGCGGCGGGGGTCGATTGGGTCCTGTTCCATGCCTTGCCGGGCACCTGGACCTGGATCGGTACGGCCATCATCATTTCCGCCACGGCCTATATCACGCTGCGCGAACAGAACCTGAGGCGCAAAGCCCGCCGGAACACCTGACAGCTTTCCCTTGTGAATATTGGCGATCTCGTTCACTAATCACGCAAAATCAGGGAGAGACACACATGGCCAAGGTTCTCGTCACTGGCGCAACCGGCTTCATTGCCGGTCACGTCATCCTCCAGCTTCTGGAAGCGGGGCATGAGGTGCGCGGCACGGCACGGTCTGCCTCGCGGGCGACGCCGCTGAACACGATCCTCGGGGATTATTCCGGCAAGCCGGTCAATATCGAGATCGTCGAAGCCGACCTCAACAGCGATGCCGGCTGGGCCGAAGCCGTGGCGGGCATGGACTATGTCCAACACGTCGCCTCGCCCTTCGCAGCCGTGATGCCACGTGACCATGACGAACTGATCCGTCCCGCCCGTGACGGTGCGCTGCGCGTGCTGAAGGCGGCAAAGGCGGCGGGTGTGAAACGGGTCGTGATGACGTCTTCCATGGCGGCGATTGCCTATGGCTGGGGCGATGCCCGGCCCAATCCGCTGACCGAGGAACACTGGTCCAATTCAGACAACCTGAAAGACAACACGGCCTATACCCGGTCCAAGACCATCGCGGAGCGTGCGGCGTGGGACTATATGGCGGGCGAAGGGAAGGGGATGGAGCTTTCCGTCATCAATCCATCCGCCGTGCTCGGCCCGGCGATGAGCCGGGATCTGTCCACCTCGCTCGAAATCATCACCCAGCTGATGACCGGCAAGGCGCCCGCCTCTCCGCGCGTCGGCTTCTGCGTCGTGGACGTGCGTGATGTTGCCGATGCCCATGTGAAGGCGATGACCGTGCCGGAAGCGGCGGGCGAGCGTTTCCTCGCGTCAGGCCGGTTCATGTGGATGTCTGAAGTTGCCGACGTGCTGCGCGAGAGCTTCCCCGATTATCGCAAGAAGCTGCCACGCGGCGAACTGCCGGACTGGTTGCTGAAGATGATGACCCTGATCAATCCGCCGCTGAAGGCCATCGTGCCGGAGCTTGGCCGCGAGCGTCACTGCTCGAACGAGAAGGCACAGCGGGTTCTCGGCTGGCGGCCGCGGATGGAAGAAGAGGCCATTATCGAGGGCGCGCGCAGCCTGATCGATCTGAACGTGATCTAGGCCTCGTTGCGGCCCCGGAAGGTCGCAGTCGCCGCCACGAAGCTCAGTCCGGCCAAAATGACGGAGACGACGCCGTTCCAGCCTGCCATGGACAGGCCGAGAATGTAGAAGGGCGCATCGGTGCAGGACGGCACGGTCATCGGCCGGTCCAGCGAACCCATGTTCATGAGGTCGATTTCGCTGCCGCCTGCACAGCCGGTTGGCGGCGGGAAGATCTTCCACTCCACACCGGAATGGTAGAACGCGACCACGGCGCTGACGCCGAAGACGAGGCCGATCAGCACGTTCAGCGCGATCATGAAGCGGCGGGTCGGGCGGATTTTCCACAGTGCCAGGCCCGTCAGTGTCATGGCGATCAGGGCCCAGTAGACCTCCCGTTGGCGCAGGCAGAGCGGGCAGGGATAGAGCTTGCCGAATGTCTCGAAGGCATGGGCGGTCGCCAGCATCAGGGCAGACACCACAATCGCGGTGACCGGCCATTTCCAATCCTTGAGAAGGCTCGTCAGAAGGTTCATCGAAATCACGCTAACATGCGCGCCGCTATGCAGAAGTGCGGCGCAGCGTCACGATCTGACAAGACCGGTCACCCAGTCCTTGCCGAAGTGAATGGCGGTGAGGACAGCTGTCGGGCCAAGGATCAGCAGCGACGAGACCCAGACAAAGCCGAGCAGGCAGCCGATCACGACCAGAAAGCCGTCCTTGTTGATCAGGCCAAAGGCCGCAAGCGCCACGGCAAAGCCGGGCACGGTGTTGGTCATGGGCAGCGGGACCAGAATCGAGGCGCAGAACAGGCAGAGTATGACGCCGACAAGGCGTTCGGAACGCGGGCCGGTAATGGTGGTCAGGCGGGGTTTCGAGAAGGTCTCGATCCAGCCGAGCCATTTGCGGCCGCCCTTGGCCATGGCGGTCAGGCCGTCTCGGTTGATCTTGCGGGTGCCGAGCGCGTCGGGCAGCCACGGCTGTTCCTTGCCCATCGCCATCTGGACCGCCAGCGCCATCATCGGCAGGGCGACGACTTGCGGCACGCCATAGAGGAACGGGATGCAGCAGGGCAGGGCCAGCAGGAACAGGCCGGCCCCGAAGGCGCTCTCGTCCAGCTGGTCGAAAATCTCACGCAGGGAATAGCCTTCTTCCGGCGCCCCGGCAGCCATGCCCTCGACGGTCTGAAGGAGGGTTCTCTCGTTTCCGGCTTCCATGACACTCATTCGCGTTCGATCCGTCCTGCATTTCGGCTACAAGGGTGAGATTGACGGGCCTGCCTGCCTCGGGCAGGAGAGGCCTTCCCGTATAGGGCCTCTGTGGCGGAATGGTAGACGCGGCGGATTCAAAATCCGCTTCTGGTGACAGAGTGCCGGTTCGAGTCCGGCCAGAGGTACCAAGCACGTCCGCGTGCCATCAATATTCGTATTTCTCCACCCGTGTCAGGTCGATGATATAGGCAGCGTCCGCAAGGTCGCTTTCCTGCTTCTCTGCATGAAGCGTGCCTTCGATCCAGACAGCCTGCGGCAGGTCCTTCAGCAGGATCGGCTTGTCGGTGCGGATGAAGATGGTCTGGTTCGGCGGCGGCGGCGGGGCGTGGATACAGGCCCCGAAGTAGGGCACCAGCAGGAATTCGCTGATCTCGGCCTTGGCGTCATAGGAAAACGGCACCGTATAGCCCGGCATCCGGATCTTCTTGCCGTCAAAGGTGTCGACCGTATTGAACGAGCCAATCTGCGTGGCTGTGTCGGCTGAAGAGCCTTCCGCGATGGAATACATCGCCGCCATCTGGGCCGCGTACATTTTCTGGAGGCGTTCTTCCTCGCCTTCCGGCATCAGGTCTTCCCAGCCGATCGCGGTGACGCCGCGGGCTTTCATCTCTTCTTCCGCTTTCAGGGCCTTTGCCGCTGCCGCCGCGATGGAGGAGTCGGCGGCCGCTTTTTCCGCGTCGCTTTCACCGATCTTGTCGCCGACTTTCGGCTCAGCCGGGGCGGAGGTTGCCTGAGCCGTCTGGGTCTTTGAAGTTTCTGCATCGGCCGCCGGGGCTGAGGCTTCGCTACAGGCGGCCGACAGGCTGAGCAGGACGAGGGCGGGCAGGATATGAGAGCGCTTCATGTGTGTTTCTTAGGCCTTCAGGGAGGAGTGTGCCAGACAGGTTTGAGGGTGACTTTACAGCTTCACGGACAGGCCGTCTGCGAGCGATCTGCGGAAAGCTGCCCAGGCCGGGATGGCGCCCGCCAACAGGGACGCCCCGGTTACGGCCAGCAGGGTGATCAGGTCGGTCATGCCGGGCCCCGTGCCTCCAAGGGAAATGCCATAGCGCTGCATCACGATGGGACCTGCAATCAGGACCAGGACGTGCACGATCACAATTCCGAGAGCCGCCCCGCCAAAGCCGATCAGGCCCGCCTCCAGCGTCAGCAAACCGAAGATATGCCCTGGCCGGGCACCCACGGCCCGCAGGATCGACATTTCCCGCCGCCGCTCGTTCAGGCTGGTCAGGATGGATGTGAGGATGGACACGACGCCGACCGCGATCACGAAGATCGACACGGCCAGCAGCGCCCGCTCTGCCATCGCGGTCACGCTCCACAGCTCGGCCAGCGCCTCGCCGGGGATGATCGCCATCAGGGGCTCGCCCTTGTTGGTATTGATCTCGCGCCGCGTGCGCAGGATCGTGCCCTTGCGCTTGAGGCCCGCATAGATCGCGGTGACCGTCTTGGGCGTCAGGTTGAAGCTGCGGATCATGTCTTCGGTGATCGAGTCGGATAGCGGGTTCTTCGCGCCGGATTCCCAGCCGACATGGATCGCCGTGATGGCCTCCAGCGAGACGATCACCGTGCGGTCGACCGGTGTGCCTGTCGGCGCGAGAATGCCGACCACGCGGAACGGGCGGTTCTCATGACCCGAGCCGAAATCCGCCTTGCCGAGCCCGTGGGACAGGACAAGCGGCGAGCCGATCTCATAGCCAAGCTCGCGGGCGACGTCGGCGCCGACCACGGCATCGAACAGGTCGTCCATTTCCCGGCCCTTGGCGAAGCGGAGCGATTCGCCGCGGCCATATTGGTAATGCTCGAAATAGGCGTGATCCGTCCCCATCACGCGGAAGCCGCGATGGCTGTCGCCGAGCGAGATCGGCACCGTCCAGGCGATGTCGTCACGCGCGGAAAGCTTCTGATAGGTCGGCCAGGAAACCTCTGCCGTCGCATTGCCCATCCGGAAGACCGAGTAGAGCAGCAGGTTCACGCTTCCCGTGGGTGCGCCGATGATCAGGTCCGTGCCGGAGATCGTATGGCCAAAGCCTTCGCGCGCGCCGGTGCGGGCCTTGTCGACCCCCAGGAACAGCGCCACGGACAGGGCGACGGCAAACAGGGTTAGCAGGAAAGAGGCGCGCCGGTTCAGCAGGCTTTTCCAGGCGAGCGTAAACAGGGCCTTCATGCGGTCACTCCCGCCGTGTTGATTTCTGCAAGGTCCACCGCGCGGTCGAACAGGCGGGCGAGGCTGGCATCGTGGCTGACGAACAGAAGCGCCGCGCCGGTGCGGCTGGCCTCCTCGCTGAGCAGTTCGATGAACCGGTCGCGCGCATCGGCATCCAGCGCCGAAGTCGGCTCGTCCGCGATCACGATGTCCGGCCCGCCGATCAGGGCGCGGGCGGCGGCTACGCGCTGTTGCTGGCCGACAGAGAGATCCGAGACGCGCCGGTCGAGCATGGCAGGGTCTGTCAGGCCGAGCCGGCCCAGAAGGCGCCTTGCTTCTTCGTCCGGATGGGCGCCCACGGCCTTGCGCCGGGCAGGGGAGAAGTGAAGCGGCAGGGTCACGTTCCCGGTCACCGAGAGATACGGCACCAGATTGAACATCTGGAAGATAACGCCGAGATGATCGGCCCGGACCCGGTCACGCGCTGCGGCGCTGAGGCGGGCCATGTCATTGCCCAGCACGTTGATCGTGCCGGTGCCGGGACTGAGCACGCCGGCGATCAGGCCCAGAAGGGTCGACTTCCCGGACCCGGAGGGTCCGCGCAGGAACAGCTTCTCCCCGCGCCCAAGGGTGAAGCTCTTTATGTCCAGAACCGGCGGATTGCCCGGCCAGGCAAAGCGGAGGTTCTCGACCCGGATGGCGTCCGTGCTCGATGTGTCAGATGGCATCAGTCGAAATCGATCTCGGTATCTGTGGGGGTGAGTTCCTTGGCGACCTGCTCGCCCGCCGGGCCGAGATAGATCGCGTCGATATGCTGGAAGGCGGGGTAGAGGTCGAACAGGTGGATCTGCATGCCCTCGACCCGGTCGATCTTCGCGCAGCGCCAGACAACGGAGATCGTCATCGCGCCATGACTGCCATCGGTGCGCCCGGTGACAGAGCGTTCGGTCTCTTCGCACTCGGTCGGCCCGAACGGCTCGGCGATGCCGTTGGCGTATTCCTCCGATTTGGTGCCGCTCGGTGCCTTGGCTTCGGACAGGCCGAAATTCGCCAGCGGCGCGTCGAGGGTCAGGGTCAGGAAGTCGTCTTCCTGCGTGATCGACAGGTCGCCGCCGCCATGGACATGAGGCTCGCCTGCATGATCCGGCTCGCTGTCGAGCGCAGGATCGGCGCCCTCAACTTCACCGGCTGCCGGGATCTCGGCTTCGACGGAGTCGATCACTTCCACGTGTGGCGGTGCGGCTTCGAACGCAGCCGGTTCAGGCGCCTCAGGCTCGTAAGGCTTGGTGGCGGGGCTGCAGGCTGCCAGGACAAGCAGGCTGAAGCCGGACATGGCCGCAATTGGCCTCGAATTGAAAGATATCATTGTGGGCCTCCGGTGCGCCTCACAGCGGGATAATGCGAAAATATCAAGATTTTTGTCGCGGTTGCGATAATGATACTCTATCACATTTAATCAAGGCGGGGCTTGCAGGAGTCCGACCGCTAATTTCTTAACGCCGCCGGTTTGCTCACTTATGCTCGAAACGCTCCAGGCCCCTCTTCTGTTCGGCTTGACCGCCGCCTTCATGACCACGCTCGGCCTGCTCACAGTGTCGGTGCGCGGGGACTGGAGTGCGCGCTATTCCGGCCTGTTCGCGCTGACCGCTGGTGGCATGTTGGTCAGCCTGACCCTGTTGCACATCGCGCCGGAAGCCTTCGAGCTGAGCCGGCATGCGCCAGTCTTCATGATGGTGGGCTTCTTTGGCGGTCTTTTGCTCCACTTCGGAATCGGGGCCCTGTTCCCCGAAAGCGCGGGCCGGGGCAAGACGGCGGCGATCACGCCGCTGGCGGCGGTGGCGGTCCATTCCCTGCTGGATGGTGTGATCTATTCGGTGACCTTCGCGGCCAGTTTTTCCTCAGGCGTGTATGCGGCGGCCGGCCTGATGCTGCACGAGTTTCCGGAGGGCGTGATCGCGTTCGCCATTCTGCGCCGACACAGTTTCTCCAACCGGGAGGCCTTCTTCTGGGCCTTCCTGGCCTCGGCCCTCACAACGCCGCTCGGTGTGCTGGTGGCAACGCCCTTCATGTATGGCCTGACGCCGGACATTGTCGGCAGCCTGTTCGCTGTCTCGGCCGGTCTGCTGCTCTACGTGGCCACCGGACCGCTGATGGAGCCAATGGATGAAGAGCCGCCCCTGCGCAGCATGCTCGCGCTCAGCGCCGGTGTGGCTCTGGCCGTGCTGATGGCGCTGGTGCCGCTTCACCCGCACGAGGACGAAGGCGGGCACATCGTGCCTGCGCCGCACGCCATCACGGACCACGACTAGGCAGGGGACAAGCGGCATGTCGCTTGCAGCCTGATCCTCGGACAGCCGTCTTTATCTGAGGCGGCGATGTGGGGAGAAGTCGATGCGGAACGGACAGAAGGGCTCTATTTACGAATTCGCCGGACAAGCAGGTCTTCGGAATACCGGAGACGCCCCCGCCATGCTGACCCTGCCCATTCTTGCGAAACTGTCCTCCGCCGCCGTCGCAGCGGCGCTGACGGCCAGCATCACCTATGGCCAGTATACGATTGCCTCCGGTCCGAACGGGTCCGGCCTGATGCCGCCTGCCAGTGTCCTGCATCCTCAGGCCAGCACGGACGCCGTGCTCGATCCGCTGGCCGAGATGATGCAGGCGCTGGGCGCCATGAAACAGGAACAGGCCAAGTCGGCGCGCAACCGGGCCATGGTTGACTGGCTGGCCTCCCTGCGCACGGATTTCACGGTGGAGCGCTTCGATTCCGGGCTTGTTTACAAGGTGCGCTATGCACCTGACGGTGACGCAGGTGAGGTTCTGGAAGACTTTGTGGCGGTGCCGTATGGTCCTGAAATGTCGTTTGCGGTGACCCTGAAGGCCGCCGATGCGGGCGCCGTGACCGTTGAGGGCATATCGTGCACCGCTCAACAGACGTTCCGTCGTGTGGATATTTCGGCCGGGACGGGCGCAGCGCAGGCTGAGGCCATGTCACAGGCCGAGGCCTACCTCGCCGCACCTGATGCGGCTGACCCGAGCCTGCCTGCAGATTGCCTGACGGCCCGCCTTAAGCGCGGCTAGCTTTCGGCCTGTGCCGCTTCGTCCAGTTCGCGATCAGTGAACCGGTTTGTAAACTGGGTCACGCGCGGGACGATCTCTGTCCGGAAGCGGTTGCCGTTGAACACGCCATAATGGCCAACGCCGGGCTGGATATAGTCCGCCTTCAGCTTGTCCGGCAGCTTGGAGCAGAGGTCGTGCGCCGCCTGTGTCTGGCCGATGCCGGAAATGTCGTCTTTCTCGCCTTCCACCGTCATCAGCGCGACATCGCGGATCGTCTCCGGCTTGATGAGACGGGAATGGCGATACTTCATGACGCCGCGCGCCAGGTGGTGTTCCTGGAACACGCGCAGGATGGTCTGCAGGTAGAATTCTTCCGTCAGGTCGAGGACGGAGAGGTATTCGTCATAGAATTCCCGGTGCTTGCCAACATTGTCGCCGTCGCCATCGACGAGGTGGTTGAAGAAGCGCCACTGCGCATCGACGTGGCGGCCCCAGTTCATGTTCATGAACGAGGCAAGCTGCACGAAGCCCGGATAGACCCGGCGGAACACGCCCGGATAGGGGCCCGGCACCGTGTGGATCATGTTCTCCTGGAACCAGTCGAAGGGTTTCTCCTCGGCCAGTTCGTTCGGGATGGTCGGGCTGCGGCGCGCATCAATGGGCGAACCCATGAACGTCATCGAGGCCGGACGGTTCGGATCATTGTCCTCAGCCATCATGGAAATCGCCGCCAGCACTGGCGGGCCAGGCTGGCAGACGGCCAGCACGTGCGCGCCGGGGCCGATATGGGTGATCATGTTGCGGACATGATCCATATAGTCGTCGAGATCGAACCGGCCGAGCCAGACCGGCGCCATGCGCGCATCCGACCAGTCGGTGATATAGACGTCATGCGTTTCCAGGAAGCCTTCGACCGTGCCGCGCAGCAGCGTGGCATAGTGGCCTGACAGCGGCGCAACGATCAGCATCCGGGGCAGGGGCGCGGCGCCCGGCTTGCGCGCGGCGGCCAGCGCGTCCGGATCCTTGCGGAAGTGGACCATGTTGCACCAGGGAGATTTCCAGGCGACCGTCGGGGTCACGTCGACCGGCGCGCTGTTGATCCTGACGGTGTCGATGTTCCATTCCGGCTTGCCGTAATAGCGCGTTGCGCTTTCGAACACGTCCGCAAAGGCGCCAAGCGTCTTGCCGTATTCAGTCTTCGCCATCGGGTTCAGCGGGGAATGCATCGCCATGCGGCTTGCCTTCACGGCCAGACGCATCGGTGCCATTGCGGCGCGATTCATTTCGACAAGGGAGTAGAGCATTGCTTTACCAGCCTTCCATGTTGCAGCGCAGCATATGTCCATGAATCTGATGTGGCAAATGGATTCGCCAGCCGGGCGCCTTACCCAAAGGTTAACCGAACCATTTGAATTTGCTCGAAACTTGCAAGGTTCCGGCTGCTCCCGATTAAGAGCCGGCTGTTAGGTCTTAAGAACGAAACGAGGCGAGGGGGTCACCATGTTCCTCAAATGCGAACCCAATCCGCATCATGGCGGTCGCATGACGCGGGCCGTGCTGTTCGATCACGGGGCAGGCCAGCGCTTCGCCATTGATGCCGAAGCCGTCCACAAACAGCCCGATCTGCTGAATGAATTCGGCGCCCATAATGGCCTGCGCTTCAAGACGCTGGACGCGGTGGCCTATGGCCTCTGCTTCATTGGCGGTGTGGGCACGATCACGGTGGCGTGGTGGATGTTTTTCGTCGGGCTGGCAGCCTGCGTGCTGATGCTGGCGGTCAATCGCAAGTCAGCCGGGGAAGCGGCCCGCAATGCGGCCCGGCGGTCGTCGATCAATTTCCGCCGCCTGCACGAACTGGGCTGTCTCTGGCTGGTCTATAACTGACCGACGGTCAGATCCCGACCATTCCGAGGACGGCGGCGACAATCGCCACCAGCATGAACATCAGCGACAGGCTGACTGAGACGGCGCGCTGGCCTTTGCGGCTGGTGCGCGAGCCGTGTGGGGCCTTGCCGGTCTTCGGGGCCAGCATCCAGCGGTTCGAATAGAAGCCGAACGCGGCCAGAAGCGCGGTTGCGCCTGCGGCCCAGTCGGTCGCTAGCAGGAAACAGGCGCCAGCGGCCAGCATCATGCCGGCAATCGGCGTAGACGTGGCGTGCAGCAATTCGCGCACATGCCGGTCGGCCCGGCTGCCGTCGAGTTCCTCGAAGCTGCAATTGGGTGAGGCAATCGCTGCCACCCAGGACGCGCCGATGGCAAGCGCGCTGAAAATCAGACCGAGATTGGAGGCGAGGACGGCAAGGTTCTGGAACATGGGGTGGAATATGCGCGGGATTCGCGCCGCGGCCTAGAGAAAGCTTGTCGTCACAACCTGTTCGATCAGGGCGTCATCGGGCGGAACCTGATTGTCCAGGATCAGCATGGCCAGCCCGTGCACCAGCGACCAGGCCTGCAGGCGCCGCATCTTCCGGTCTGCCCGTGAGGCATCGGGCGGCAGCAGGGCATTCAGCGTGTCCGACAGCATGCCGAACGGTTCATCCGTGGCGCTCGGCCCGTCGCTCCGGTCTCCGCCGGGGGCGGCGCGGGTCATCATCAGGCGAAAGACGGACGGATTGGCGAGGGCGAACTTCACATAGGCCCGGCCCATGGCCTTGAAGGCGTCCTGCGTATCGGCAGCGCTGTCCATCGCGGCGCGGAACGCCTCCGCCATGCGCTGGCCGCCGACATCACACAGCGCGGTCAGCAGCGCGGCCTTGTCCGGAAAGTGGCGGTAAACCGCCGTCGCCGAGACGCCGACATTGCGCGCAATCTCGCGCAGGCTGACATCTTCCGGCGCCCTGGTGTCCAGAAGCGCGAGGCCTTCCTCAATGAGGGCAGAGCGCAGGTCGCCATGATGGTAGCGGCCTGCGCGCGGCTTCATGTTGACAGTGTTATCATTCGTTGGCATGTTAGCAGTGTAAACATGGTTTCTGTTCCCTGCAACGCGACACGGAGTCCCTGCACATGCCAAGTCCAGTCGAAACAGCTATCCGCGGCGTCGTCACCAAAGGTGTCGTCGCGCTCTCCGGCTTCAACCGCGAGCGCAAGAAGGCGAAGGGGCCGAACCCCTTCCTCGAAGGCGTGCACACGCCGGTGACGCAAGAGGTGACCGACACGGCGCTGAAAGTGACGGGTGAGATTCCGGCGGCGCTGAATGGGCTTTATGTGCGCAACGGGCCGAACCCGCTGACCAAGGTGCATGCGCCGACGCATCACTGGTTCATCGGCGATGCCATGCTGCACGGCATTCGCCTGCAGGACGGCAAGGCGCTCTGGTATCGCAATCGCTGGGTCCGCTCCAATGGCGTCAGCGACGCGCTGGGAGAACCGCGTGCGCCAGGCCCGCGTCATCCGCGCACGGATATCGCCAACACGAATATTGTCGGCCATGCGGGCAAGCTCTGGGCTGTGGTCGAGGCGGGCGGCTTCCCGGTAGAAGTGGCCGATGACCTCTCCACAGTCGCGCACTCCAATTTTGACGGCACGCTGGGTGAATCCTATTCTGCCCACCCGCACATGGATCCTGAAACCGGCGAGATGCACGCGATCTGTTACGAGGCCCAGCACCCGGACACGATCTGGCACACGGTGGTCGACACGAGCGGTCATGTCCGCCGCAACGAACCCATCGCGGTGAAGAATGGCCCGATGATCCATGACTGCCAGATCACGCCAAACTATGTTATCGTGATGGACCTGCCGGTGACCTTCTCCATGGCAGCCTTGATCAGTGGCGAGAGTTTCCCCTTCCGCTGGAACCCGAAACATCAGGCGCGCATCGGCCTGTTGCCGCGCGAGGGCAGGGGGGATGAGATCATCTGGTGCAGCGTGGACCCGTGCTACATCTTCCACCCTGCGAATGCCTACGAAACCGAAGACGGCAAAGTGGTGATGGATGCCTGCGTCTATGAGACCATGTTCGACACGGGTGGGCACGGTCCGGATTCTCCGACCGCGAAATTCGAGTCTCTGATCATCGATCCGAAGATGCAGACGGTGACCCGCGAAGTGATTGACCGGGCACCGCAGGAATTCCCGCGCTATGACGAACGCCTGACCGGCAAGCCCTATCGCTACGCCTATGTCGTGGCCCTGCCGGAAGGCCAGGAAGCGGCCTTCATCAACGAGACCAAGCTGTTCAAGCACGATCTGGGCGCGGGCACACGCGAGGTGCACGAGTTCGGACCGGGCCGGATGCCGGGTGAGTTCGTCTTCGTGCCCGCGCACGAGACCGCCGCCGAGGATGAAGGCTGGCTGATCGGCTATGTCAGCAATACGACCACGGACAGTTCAGACTTCGTCATCCTCGACGCCGCGAACTTCACCGGGCCACCTGTGGCAGAGATTCATATTCCGTACCGCATCCCGCCGGGCTTTCACGGCAATTTCGTTCCGCAGGCCTAGAGGGCGCGCTGGGTTCAGCCAATGCTCATGGCGAGCAGGCGGCTGATCTGGGCGCGGGGCAGGCCGCTGTCGGCATGGTAGTCGTTGAAGGCTGCCTGAAGGCTTGCAAGGTCGCGCTTGCTGGTGGCGACCGGCTTGTCCAGCACGCCCTCGCGCACCAGCGCCGCGCACACATGCGATGACGTGATCCAGGCGTCCCAGCCGGCAAAGCGCAGGAAATACTGCCCCGTCGCGCCGCCAAGGCGTGAGCCGCGCTTGTTCAGCTCCGCCATCAGGCCGACCTGATCGTCCGCTGGCCAGGTGGCGAGGAAGTGACCGAAGCCGCCTTCTTTCGCTTCCACATCCGCAACGAATTTCGCGTTTTCCAGCGTCGCCTTGATCTTCTGGCCATTTCGCACGATCCGTTCGTCCGAGACCAGACGATCAAGCATTTCCTCGCCGAAGAAAGCCAGCTTGCCGGGGTCGAAGCCGTCGAACGCGGTTTCGAACCCGTCCCACTTCGCCTCGATGACTTTCCAGTTGAAGCCGGCATTGAAGACGCACCGCGTCATCGTGGACAGCAGACGGTCGGCGGACACTTTGGAAAGGTCCGCCACCGCATGCGTGTTCCGGGATTTGTCCAGCGCGGCCGCTTCCCCGCCATGATGGCCAGCGGCCATCTTCAGGATCGGGGCAAACTTCCGTGCCATGACAAGCTCCTTTAGCCGAGCGCGATTTCATACACTTTCGCGTAGTCGTCCGCACTCATCGGTTTCGGGTTGCCATAGTGCGCAAGGTCTTTCAGCGCATAATCGACGATGCCTTGCGCATCTTCCATGCCGAGGCCGAGTGCTTTCAGATTGGCCGGAATGCCGATCTCTTCGTTCAGCTTCGCGATGGCGTCAGCGAGGTCAGCCCCTTCTTTCAGGCGCATGGCGTGGCGCAGGCGGACATATTTCGCATCGGCAGCACCTTCATGGAAGCGCAGGATGTGCGGCAGGAAGATCGCGTTCAGCGTGCCGTGGTGCAACTTCTTCTCCTGCAGGCGCCCAGCGGCGTGAGACAGCGCGTGCACGCCGCCAAGCCCCTTCACGAAGGCCAGTGCGCCTTCATAGCTCGCCATCATCATGTGCCAGCGGGCTTCCGGGTCAGAGCCATCCTGCACGGCCTTCTTCAGCCAGCCATCGCCGAACGCACGGTAGGCGCCGTCATAGCCGATGCCTTCCGCAGGCGGATTGATGGAGGGGGCCAAAACGGCTTCGATACAGTGTGTGAGGGCGTCCATGCCGGTCGCCGCTGTCAGGCCGGCGGGAAGGCCGAGCGTCAGGTCCGGATCACAGATCGCGGTGGCCGGGATCAGGTTCGGCGAGACGATGGTTTCCTTGCGGCCGTTCTCCAGGATCACCACGGTGCCGACGGAGACTTCAGAGCCGGTGCCGGCGGTCGTCGGGATGGCGATCAGCGGCGGGATCTTCTTGATCTTCTTCGCTCCGCCCGTGATGGCGGCATAGGCTTCGAGCGGTTCGTCATGGGTCACCAACAGACCGATGGCCTTGGCATGGTCCATGGACGAGCCGCCGCCGACTGCGATCAGGCCATCAGCGCCGCAAGCCCTGTAGGCTTCGGCGGCCAGTTTGGCCTGGGATTCCTGCGGGTTCGGCACGGTGTCGGCAAACACGCCGGCGGGCGCCATGCCGAGCGCATCTTCGACCTTGGCCAGGATGCCGACGGCCTTGATGCCGGGGTCGGTCACGATGAAGGGGCGGGTGATGCCCAGATTTTTCACGACGTTCGGCAGCTGCTTCAGCGCGCCGGAGTCGAAAATACAGGTCGTAAGAAAATTGATGACGGGCATGGGTGCGGCTCCTCGGGCTCTGAAGGGCGCACTTTTGCGGGGGAGGAGGGGGCGGCGCAAGCCTCACGCGGGGTGATGCGGCGTTTCGCTCGGCGTGAAGGGAGCTTCTGCGCCATTACAGGTTGCGTTCTGTCAATTTGCTCCGGGCGCCGAAATCTCACAATTCGGGGAAATACCTAATTGCGCGGCCGTGTCGCGCGGCACGGCGGCGCGCGTCAAACTGGCCAATTATCTTTTTAAAAACAGGCGCCTATCTCCCGGCCATCGGAACAACTTTCTTGGAGAGAAAGACATGAAACGCCTCTTCTGTGCAGCGCTCCTGGCGGGCGCAACCTGGACCGCCGTTGCTGGGGTCGCAACCGCTGATGAAAATCCGTGGATGGTCCGCGGCCGTGTGATCGGCGTCCTTCCGAGCGAGTCGGCTGACCTGAAAGTCGGCTCGACAGCTCTGGCCGGCGACGTTGCTATCAGCAACGAATACGTGCCGGAACTCGACATCACCTACTTCTTCAACAAGCACATTGCGGCTGAGTTGATCCTCGCCACCACGCAACACAGCGTGAAAGCGAAAAAAGTGACCGTGCCGGGCGCCCTGACCGACGCAAATATCGATCTGGGTGACGTGTGGGTTCTGCCCCCGACGCTGACCCTGCAATACCACTTCGACAATGGCGGCCAGTTCAAGCCGTATGTCGGGGCCGGCATCAACGCCACGTTCTTCTACAATGAAGACGAAGGCAAAGTGGCCGACGGCATCAGCTATGACTCGAGCTTCGGTCCGGCACTGCAAGCAGGCTTCGACTATGACCTTGACGGTCAGCCGGGTGGCTGGGCCTTCAACGCCGACATCAAGAAGATCTGGATCAACACGGAAGCAACGGTCGACTTCACGACGGCGCTGGGCGCCAAGGTGAAGGCCGACGTGGACATCAACCCGGTCGTGGCCGGCGTTGGCTTCGGCTACAAATTCTAGCTCTCCCTGAGTTTTCCGCCTTTATCCCTTTTCTTGCGGAAACTTGGTAACTTGGCCGCGTCCCTCCCCGGACGCGGCCATTTTTCTGCGCCTGAATGTTGCGCACCGGTCTGTGCTGGCTACAGATGAGCGCCATGAGCATTCTTTCGGTTAAAGACCTGCGGGTCACATTCGACACGCCCGATGGCCCTGTGAACGCCGTCAAGGGCATCAATTTCGATCTCGCAGCAGGCGAGTGCCTCGGCATTGTCGGGGAAAGCGGTTCGGGCAAAAGCCAGTCGGCGCTGGCCGCCATGGGCCTTCTGGCCGGCAATGGCAAAGCCACGGGCAGCATCCTGTTCGACGGCACCGACATGCTGACCGCGCCTGTGCCCGTGCTGCGCCAGATCCGCGGTGCGCGCGTCTCGATGATCTTCCAGGATCCGCTGACCAGCCTGACCCCGCACATGACGGTCGGCGCGCAGATGCGTGAAGTGCTGGCCCTGCACAAGAACGAGAAGGGCGAAGCAGCCGACAAGCATTGCGTCGAATGGCTGGAGAATGTGCGCATTCCCGAAGCCGCCCGCCGCATGAACCAGTTCCCGCATGAGCTGTCCGGCGGCATGCGCCAGCGCGTGATGATTGCCATCGCCATGCTGTGCGGCCCGGAAATCCTGATCGCCGATGAGCCGACCACCGCGCTCGACGTGACCGTTCAGGCGCAGGTCCTCGAACTGATGGACGAGTTGAAGCGCGAAACCGGCACCGGCATCGCGCTCATCACGCACAATATGGGCGTCGTCGCCCGCATGTGTGACCGCGTGATCGTCATGCGTCATGGCGAGATCGTGGAGCAGGGCAGCGCGGACGACATCTTCTACGCGCCCAAAGCCGACTATACGAAAATGCTGCTGAACGCCGTGCCGCGCATTGACGAGCCGGATCGTCCCGGCCGTCCCGTCCTGTCTGCCGCGCCGGATGCGGGCATTGCCCCAGTACTGAAAGTCGAGGACATGAAGGTCCACTTCCCGATCCAGGTGAAGGGTGGCCTGTTTGGCAGGACCAAACCGCTGAAAGCCGTCGACGGCGTGTCGTTTGACCTGAAGCCCGGCGAGACGCTGGGCGTGGTGGGCGAATCCGGTTGCGGCAAGTCGACCCTCGCGCGCGGTGTGCTGAAACTCATTCCGCCAACGGACGGCACGGTCGCCTGGCTCGGCAAGGACATTGCCAGGGCCAGCCGCAAGGAAATGGACGGCCTGCGCGACGATTTGCAGATCGTGTTCCAGGACCCGCTGGCCAGTCTCGATCCGCGCATGAGCATCGGCGCCTCGATTGCAGAGCCGCTGCAGGTGCACCAGCCGGGCCTGACAAAGGCGGAACGCGAAGCCAAGGTGCGCCAGATCATGCCGCGCGTCGGCCTCGATCCGAACCTGATCAACCGCTATCCGCACGAACTTTCCGGCGGCCAGAACCAGCGCGTCGGCATTGCCCGCGCGATGATCCTTCAGCCAAAGCTTGTGATCTGCGACGAGGCGGTCTCCGCGCTCGACGTGTCTGTGCAGGCGCAGGTGGTGGACCTTCTGATCGAGCTGCAGAAGGAATTCGGCCTCGCCATGATCTTCATCAGCCACGACCTCGCCGTTGTGCGCCAGATCAGCCACCGCGTCATGGTGCTCTATCTTGGCCGGGTTGTGGAACTGGCAGGACGCACGACGATCTATTCCGATGCGCGCCACCCCTATACCAAGGCGCTGATTGCGGCTGTACCAAATGCCGATCCGAAATCCGAACGTTCGCGCGAAAAGCTGAAACTCTCAGGCGACCTGCCGAGCCCGCTGGATAGCCGCGCGGCGCTGCGCTTCCTGAAGTCGAAACTGGTCGATGATGCGGATGCGGAGCAATACCAGCCAAAACTGGTCGAAGTGACGCCCGGCCACCTCGTGGCAGAACACGACGCCATGCTCGGCACCGAAGGCCTGATGGCGGGCTAGAATTTCCGGTCGTCCTGCTTTAGATTGAAATCTCTGCGCGGAGGGCGGCGATGAGTTGGGGCCGATTGCGGGTATTGCTCTGGAGTCCGGCACGCGAGGGAGAGGGGCGGGCACAATCCAATGTGCGCGTTCTGGGAAATCTCTCGCGGTGGGCTGCATTGATCGCCTTCGTTTTGGGCACGATCATCTGGCAGGGCGCCTTGATCCGCGAGCAAATCAAAGACCGCCCTGTCCGGATTACGGAACTTGCGGGCGTCGAGATCGGCATGCCGCCTTACGAGGTGACGAGGGTAAAAGGTGCCGGATTCAAGTTGGAGCCGACACGCCGGGCTGACGGATCCTGGGATCAGATGATCGTCATTGGTGATTTGCTTGTCTTGCTGGACGGCCCTTCGGAAGACGACCTGACCGTACACAGGGTTTGCGAGACCGAGCCGGGGTACGAAACGGACGTCAACGGCATCAAAGGATGGGAAAGTGAAAAGTCCGTCCTTCGCCGTCTTGGACGGCCGACGATGGAGGTGGCGGACGAGGATGGCCCCGGTAAGTCGTCTTATTTTGAGCGCTACAATCTGATGATCCGGTTTTCACAGAGCCGGGTGAGGGGTATCTGCGTCGGCGTCTGAACTTGAAGGGCGTGGGCTCAGCCCTCGGGGTCCTTCACAACCGGATAGCACGGCCCCTCATACGGCGTCAGGCGCATGTCCATCAGGGACCGGTCTGCATAGGCGATACAGGCCTGGCCGAAACTGCGCACGGCTTCGGTTGCCTGATCCTCGGCCCATGAGTGCGCGCAGGCGGCCTGATCGGGCGCGGGACTGTCTGCCGGCATGCCGGGCTGTTGCTGGGCGGTGATGAAGTCCGACACGCAGCGGCCATAGCCCTTCACACCACTGAGGAAGGCATCGCGCAGGTCGCGGGCATCCGCCAGTTCGGCCTCAGACTGAAATTCCACGCCGGAGAAATCCGGCACGGCGAGCGATCCGCACGTCTTGGCGACGATGCCGCGGCCCTGTTCGCTGATCTCCGGTGCGCAGGTGCGATAGTCGCCCGCATCCTGCAGCGGATCGGCCCCCGCCGGCAGGCAGGCCAGAAGGCAAGCTGTGACAAGGGCGCGGCGCATTCCGGGAAACTCCACTCTGCAGGCGGTCTTATAGCGGCAAATTCCCGTCTGGACACGACCCCGGCTTCACAAGGGGCGCAGTCGTCAGACGAAACCTTGGCTTAAGATGAATATGAGACATTGGCGTATTCACCCGGAAGGAACCGGCATTGCCCCAGTTGATCGGCCTTGTTCTTGTTATTGCGCTCGTCTTTGGCGGCCTCGTCTTCACTGGCGGGCATATGGCCATGGAAGCGCTGCCGCTGGAATTGGCTCTGATTGGCGGCGCAGCGGTCGGCACGCTGGTGATCGGCAACTCGCCGGCTGTGGCGCGCGAGGCCGGGGCTGGGGTGCTGAAGGCCTTCACCGGCTCGAAATGGACCCGTGATGACTACCAGTCGCTGCTGGTTCTGCTGGGCACGCTGATGCGCAAGGCGCGCCGGGGCGGGTTTGTCTCCATCGAATCCGACATCGAAGACCCGCTGAACTCCGCCACGTTCGCCGCATCGCCCACGCTGCGCGACGATGACGCCACCCGCAACCTGATCTGCGACGCCTTCCGCCTGATGGCGCTGGACCTGTCGGACCCGGCCCGTGCCGAGGCGCATATGGGCGAGGCCATCCGCCAGACGCTGGACCGGCGCATGAAGGCCGTCGCCGCGCTGCACACTGTCGCCGATGCGTTGCCGGCGCTCGGCATTGTGGCCGCTGTGCTGGGCATCATCCGCACCATGGGCTCGATCGACCAGTCGCCCGCCGTGCTGGGCGCCATGATCGGCTCGGCCTTGCTCGGCACATTCCTCGGCGTGTTCCTGGCCTATGGCGTCGTTGGCCCTTTGGCAGCGCGTTTCGGACAGGTCGTGGAAGACGAAGCCGTCATGCTCGACACCGCGCGCAACACGCTGGCGGCTTTCGGCAGCGGTATCCAGCCGGGCATCTGCGTCGAGCTTGGCCGCGCCGCAATTCCAGTTGACCTCCGCCCCGAGGCCGAAGCGCTGGACCGGGCCCAGACCGCCGCGCGATTTGCAGAGCGCGCCGCCTGAGGGCGCCATTGACCGCTTTGCCGATGCGCCGCAACACTCCCGCATATGCCTGAACTCCGCCTCGCCACGTTCAATTGCGAAAACCTGATGATGCGCTGCGACTTCTCCCATGCGGGGATTGCGCGGGCGCGCGAGCGGCTGACGGAAGTGGACGATGCCAATGTTGCCGCGCAGGTGGACTCGGCCTTTAATGTGCTTTCCGAAGACGACCGCACGCTCACCGCCGAAGCACTCGCGCTGACGCAGGCCGAGGTCTGCGCCCTGCAGGAAGTGGAGAACCTCGTCACGCTGACCGCCTTCGACACGCGCTACCTGTCGCGCTGGTCCGGCGCGCCGTTTGACGAGCGTGTGCTGCTCGAGGGCAATGATAGCCGGGGTATCGATGTCGGCCTGCTGTCGCGCCTGCCGGTGATCCATTATCGCAGCCATGCGCGCGAAACTTATGGCACGCTGGGCCTGAGGCCACCAAAAGGACTGAGCGTCAATGATTACGCCTTCCGCCGTGACTGCCTTGAAGCGGACATCGTGAAGGACGGGCGCGTGCTGACGCTTTTTGTCTGCCACTTCAAGTCGATGTTTGGCGGGCGCCGCCGCACGCGGGCCATCCGCCAGGCTGAGGCGCGCGCTGTGAAGCTCATCATCGAGCGGCGGTTTCCTGATCCTGCCGCCGCCGAATGGGTCATTCTGGGCGATTTCAACGACTATTTCGAACGAGACGGGCACCGTCTGCACGATCACGGCCTCGGCCCTCTGATTGATGATGGATTTGCCGTGGATCTCGCCTCGCGGGGCATTGCCGACCCGATGGATCGCTGGACGCACCACTATGCCGGCGACGACACCTATGGCGCGCTGGACCATATCTTCCTGTCGCCCGCCCTTGCTTTGCACAATCCGCGACCACAAGTACGCATCGTGCGCGCGGGAACCCCATTCCGCGCGGAACGTTATGAGGGGGCGCGTTTTCCAGGTGTCGGCTGGAACGAGCCAAAGGCTTCGGATCATTGTCCGCTCGCCGCGACACTACAGTTTGAGGGGCGTCTGCTGGTAGCTTAGGCTGCCTGTGCACACCTTTGATTGCCTTGGAGGCCCGCCCGCATGTCCCGTTTAGACAAACTGGTCGAGACCGTTCAGACCTATCAGGAACTCGCCACAGAGAATTACGACCGGATTCGCGGCCTGGCCGAGCAGATCCGCGGCGGCCTGTGCGACTATATCGGCATGGGCGAGATGACCTGCGTCTTCCTGGTGCCGCCGACGGGCCCGTTCGAGCCCAGAGCCTATGGCGATACCGCCTTTTCGATGCCGCCGCGCGGTTTCCGGCAGATTGCCCCGGTCTCCTTCGGGCTGGCGGTGCGTCTGTCGCGCGCCAATGACTGGCTGCGCGTCACCATGGAATGCCGCAAGTCGGGCGAATCCTTCATCGTCAAGATCGAGGACGGCGCCGAATATGAATTCAAGCTGCCTCTCAGTTTCGAGACCCAGCTGCCATTCTATGATCACATCTATTCGCACATCCTCAACTGGTTCACCGACCAGATAGAGCGCTACAAGAATGGCGAATATGGCGGCCGCGGGATCGGCTTCGACTTCGCAGATGACACAAGCGAGCAGGCCGTCTAGGCTTCCGCTAGGGCAAGACCTGAGATGGGGCAAGTATGAACGGGATTGATGTCGCCCTGGCCAGTGCTGGGTCCAGCGAACTCATCTTCGCGTGCGCCCTGATTGGGGCGCTCGGGATCGGTGCGCAATGGCTTGCCTGGCGCTTGCAGGCGCCGGCCATCGTACTGATGGCGCTGGCGGGGCTTGCCGTGGGCCCCCTCTGGGCTGTCTTGTTCGGCGAGGCCCTGTTGGATCCGCAGCGCGTCTTCAATGGCAGCGGCAAGGAACTCCTGCGCCCGATCGTGTCGCTGGCCGTGGCCGTGATCCTGTTCGAGGGCGGGCTTGTCCTGAAATTCGAGACGCTGCGGGAAGCCGGCGCCGCCGTGCGCCGGATGGTCTTCCTTGGCGGGCCGCTGGCCTGGCTGTTCGGCTCTCTGGCGGCGCACTATGTGGCCGGGCTCGACTGGGGCAGCGCTGTCGTGTTCGGCGGCGTGCTGGTGGTGACCGGGCCGACCGTGATCATGCCGCTGCTGCGTCAGTCCAAGCTGGGCGGACGCGCCGGGGCCTTCCTGAAATGGGAAGGCATCGTCAACGACCCCGTCGGCGCCCTGTTTGCCGTGGCCGCCTTCGAGATCATCCGCGTTGCCGCAACCGGCGAGTCCATCCTCGGGAAGGGGGCGATGATCGTCTTCGCCGCCGCGATGGGTGTTGGCCTTGGCATTGCCTTCGGTCTCGCCATGGTCCGTGCCTTCCGGCAGGGCTGGACACCGGAATACCTGAAAGCGCCGATCATCTTCGCCTCGATCATTCTCTGCTACGCGTTGGCCGAGATGATCGAGAAGGAAATCGGTCTTGTCGCCGTGACCGCTTACGGCATGACGCTGGCCAATTCCCGCCTCGCTGGCCTCAACGAGCTGCGCAAGTTCAAGGAAGACATCGCCGTCCTTCTCGTCTCCGGCGTGTTCGTGATCCTCACCGCCAACCTGACGCCGGACGTGATCCGCCGGGCGCTGACGTGGAACACGTTGGCCTTCCTTCTGGTCATGCTGTTCGTGGTGCGGCCGCTGTCGGTCTGGATCGCCACGTTCGGCACGCTGAAGCGCAACGAAGCGCTGCTGCTCGGCTGGATTGCGCCGCGCGGTGTGGTCGCTGTGGCCGTCTCCAGCCTGTTCGCCACGCTGCTCTATGACCTCGGACGGCAAGGCAATTCCAAGTTCTACTTCTCCGGCGCGGAACAGATCACGCCGCTGGCCTTTGCCATGGTGTTCACGACGGTCGTGCTGCACGGTTTCACCATCGGTCCGCTGGCCCGGCGGCTGGGTCTTGCCCGCAAGGAGCGGCCCGGCGTGCTGCTGGTTGGCGTCAATCCGTGGAGCATCGACTTTGCCCGCACCCTGAAGGACATCGGTATCGAGCCGATCCTGGCGGATAATACCTGGCGGCGCCTGCGCCCGGCACGCGAGGCGGGCCTGTCGACCTTCTTCGGGGAAGTTCTGTCTGAAGAAGCTGAAGTCCGGCTCGACCATTCGGCCTTTGATCAGGTGCTGGGCCTGTCGGCGAACGAGCCTTATAACGCGCTCGTCTCCAGCCAGTTCGCGCCCGAGCTTGGCCGCCACAAGGTTTTCCAGCTGTCGGCGCAGGAGAGCGAGGAGGAAGACCACCGCACGCTCGGCCTCTCGACGCGCGGGCGCACGTTGATCCGCCGCGGACGCAGCTATGACAGCCTGATCCGGGACCATTATCGCGGCTGGGTCTTCAGCAAGACCAAGCTCAGCGACACGTATGACATCGAACACTTCAAACGCGACCGCCCGAAGGCCGACATCATTGCCGAACTGCGCCCGGATGGCGTGCTCAATTTCCTGGGCCCGCACCGCGAAGTCAAAGGCGGCGACGGTGTTGTCCTGATCAGCTTCGGCCCGCCGCGTGAAGCGGAAACGCCGCCGGCCGAGGCCCTGGCGTCTGACGAAAGCTCGAAGGCGGGTTCCTGAGGCTTTCACAGCAATTCAGAATCCGTATTTCAAACTCAAATCAGAGTTCGCTTATTGAATTCATCGGTGCGGCACCCATGAAAAAGCGAACCCAGCTTCGCCGGGGCATCTAAGTCTTTGTCTTGATACGGATTATTCGCCGGCGGCCTGAAGCTCTGCGCCATGGGCCCGCAGCCAGGCGCGGTGGCGCTTCCAGTCCGGGCAGGTTTTCGCCACCTTTGCCCAGAATCGCGGAGAGTGATTCATTTCCAGCAAATGGGCGCATTCATGGGCTGCGACATAGTCGAGCACCCCGGCCGGGGCCATGATCAGGCGCCACGAGAAAGACAGCTGCCCGTCATGCGTGCACGATCCCCAGCGCGAGCGGGTATCTTTCACGGAAATGCTCTTGCAGCTGACGCTCAGCGCCTCGCAGTGGCGCTTGACGGACCGGGTCAGGTCCGCCTTGGCCTGTTTCTTCAGGAACCGGGTCACGCGTAGGCCCATCGTGTCAGGCTCGCCCGGAACACTCAGTAATTTCGGGGAATTTTCGTCTTCTGGCCAGATTTTGGCCAGCCGGCCCTCGCCTTCCGAGGTCAGCTGGAGCAGTTCGCCACGATACTTGATCATGGCGCCTTCCTCGAATCGGACGGGCTCTGGCAGGTGCTGCAGGCGCATTGAGATCCAGTCGGCGCGCTCGGCGGCGAAGGCGGCAGCGTCCTTGATCTGGCGGCGTGAGGGGGCCACAGCGACGGCTTCGCGGCGCCGCTCGTCCAGGCGCAGAATCAGCCGGCGTGCCTTGGCATTTACCTCAAATCGCACGCGTACATTGTGCCCGTTCGCGGCACGAAATGTCATTGTCTGGCCATTGTTGTAGGTCATTGCTAAGAGTTCCACTTAACCAGCCGGACGCGTGTTCACTCACTACCCAATATTCAGAGGGCCAACATATGAAATATTTGCTGACAGGCGTCGCCGCCATCACAATGCTTACGGCTTGTGGTCAGAAAGACAAGCCGGTCGATGCCGGTTCGAAATCAGGAATTGTCTTCTCCGAGGAGAAGGTTCCTGGGTTCAAAGTCCATAGTGGGGACGCAGCAACGGCACCTGCCGCCCTGGCTGCCATGTCGCTTGAGACGTCCGGTTCGGGCAATGTCTCGTGGAGTGGCAAGGACCTGAAAGGCGACAAGGCCGTCTTCACCGGCGTGACCCTGATCTCCGGCACCCCCAAGGCGGATGACGAGGACGGCATGTCCCTCGATGCCGACGAAGACTCCTTCGATCTCGAAGGCGCTGACCTGAAAGCGTCGAAGCTCGAATTCGAAGGCCTCGCCATGACCGATGGCAAGGCGACCTTCTCGCACCTGGTGATGAGCGGCGTGAAGCTCGTTCCGAAAGACCCGGAAGACGCCGAGAACGGCTCCGGCACGATCGGCACGATTGAACTGGTCAACCCATCGCCGGAAACCGCCGCCTGGGTCGCCAGCCTGTTCACCGACAAGGAAGCCGCCGACCTGCCGAAGGGCGACGCGCTCGCCTTCGACCAATGGGCCGTGAAAGACGTCGACTTCCGCGTCGATGATCCGGAAGGCGAAGAGGGCAGCTTCAAGATCGGTACGATCGAAGTGACCGGCCTGAAAGCGCAGAAAGCCGCGCTGATGAAACTGGACGGCCTGACCTTTGACATGACCGACCAGGTCGAAGACACCGACCTGAAGATGAACCTCGGCTCCATCGAAATGCGCGGCGCAAACCTCGCCCTGATGATGAATGCAGGCGAGGACGCTGAGGACATGTCCAAGATGATGGGCCTCGCTTCTCAGGACCCGGCCAATCCGGGCTATGAGTCGCTCAGCATCAACGGGTTCGACATGGATGTGGCCGGCGTGAAGCTGGACCTGCCCAAACTCGTCTCGGCTGTCGGCCGCGACGCCAAGAATTCCGTCGTTGCCGTGAAGACCGAGCCGTTCAAACTCTCCCTCACCACGGGCGAGGGCAAATATGGCGAGCAACTGGCCGGCCAGCTGGCCACGCTCGGCTATGAAAAGCTCGAACTGAACGCCGCCGGCTACCAGACCTATGACGCCGCCACGGACCTCACCACCTATGCCAAGGGCCAGAACTACTGGGAACTGAAGGACGGCTTCCGCCTCGATTTCGGCATGTCCTATGCCGGTGCCAAGGCGATGGCCGAGGCCGAGCAGGCCCAGGCCCTTCAGGGTGACCCGAGCGCCATGCTGGGCAACACGCTCGACAAGATGGTGCTGCACGGCATGGACCTGTCGCTCGACGACAATGGCTTCATGGACCGCGCCTTCAACGCCTATGCCGCCCAGTCCGGCCAGGATCCGAAGGAAGTGCGCAACCAGCTGACCGGCCTCATGGCGATGGCCCCGATGATGGCCGCCAGCAGCGGCATTGACCCGGACCTGATCACGGAGGCCTCCACCGCGCTGGCCAGCTTCCTGACCGAGCCGAAGACGCTGAACTTCAAACTGGCCCCGGTCGAGCCGCTCAACATGGCGGCCCTGGCCGAGATGGAAGATCCGTCCGCTCTCACCAAAGAGACGCTCGGCTTCTCCGCCAGCAACGAGTAAGCCTCGCACACACACCGGAAAGCGCGTGCATCCCCTGCGGATGTGCGCGCTTTTCTTTTGTCCGGCGTGGGTGCATACGCCATCCCCATGAAACTGGCCTTTTTTGGAGATGTCGTTGGAAAGCCGGGCCGCCAGGCCGTGCTGGACCATTTGCCGGGCCTCAAGGCGCGGCTGCGGCTCGATTTCGTCGTGGTGAATGCTGAGAATTCCGCCGGGGGCTTTGGCCTCACCAGTGCGATTGCGGAAGAATTCTTCGCTGCCGGCGCCGACTGCCTCACCCTTGGCGATCATGCCTGGGACCAGCGCGAGGCGCTGACCTATATCGAGCGCGAACCGCGTCTCCTCCGGCCCCTGAACTATCCCGCCGCCGCCCGCGCGCCGGGGAAGGGGGCAAACCTTTATGCCCTGCCGGACGGGCGCCGCGTCGGCGTGGTTCAGGTTCAGGGCAATGTCTTCATGCGCCAGACGCTGGCCTGTCCGTTCGATGCGGTGGACGCCGCGCTGGACTCGATGCCGCTGGGCGCTGTGGCCGACGCGATCATCGTGGACATGCATTGCGAGGCGACCTCAGAGAAGATGGCCATGGGCCACCATTGCGACGGCCGCGCCAGCCTCGTCGTCGGCAGCCACACCCATGTGCCCACCGCCGACACGATGATCCTCGAAAGCGGCACGGCCTACCAGACCGATGCCGGCATGTGCGGCGACTATGACAGCGTGATCGGCATGCAGAAGCAGAACTCGCTGAACCGTTTCATCACCCAGCTCCCCGGCGAACGCTACCAACCGGCCCTCGGCGAAGGCACAATCTGCGGCACCTATATTGAGACGGACGACCGCACAGGCCTGGCCCTCCGTATAGAGCCGATCCGCATGGGCGGCAGACTGAGCGAGATTGTGCCGGGGTAAGCCGAAAGGGGGCGGTCAGCGTCACCACCACCCAGTCCTGCCGACGCAGCGCATCCGAAATCCGGCGCAGTATCATGTGTTGCCCCCTTGGTTTGGTGGGGGCTCTAGGGAGATTGAATGGATTGCAAACAGATTGAAGAGTTTGCGCTTTGGCCACTTCCTATATTGGCACACTTAGGAAGATTTGTCCTAGTCCTGTATATCGTTGAGCGCCTATGGCGCCAACGTTTGTCACGTACAACTGCCCGAACGAGTGGAACAAAAAGCGTGCGGTCATGTCATCGACCGAAACAAGCGCTTCGTATTGTTGCAGGATCATCATATCAAATGGAGTGACAAATTCCTCGCCGCTTTCCGGATTTCGCATTGCTGTTCCCGACTCAAAAATCGAGTTGAAAGAGCCCGTGCAAAGTGTCGGTGCATCAAAATCCTGCGACAGGAATCGGTCGTGAGAAACCGCGGTTATTTCGTGCCAACCGAATTCATTTTGGAATTGGGCTATATGAGGGTTAGCCGACAATGAATCAAAAAAAATCTGTATACGTCCATCATCGTCACGGCGAATTCGTGCGTTTGAAATATGTGTTTGGTGCCCCAAAATGTAGCTGACGTCTTGAGGTTCTCCTTGTATTTCGAGTTCAAATTCTCCGATCGCCATGTGGCCGGCCCCGGTTAGTTCTGAAAATTGTTTGCCTTCTATCAAGCTCACACTGTAATTCGCGGTCGGAAGTGGGTAGTCAGATTGGATTCTCTCCGGTGCGAGAAATGCAATTTCTTCGGGTAGGTTTCTGAGCCGCGAGTATGAGAATCTGTGCGCCGGTTCGTAGGGTACGGCATTCCCAGTGTAAAATATCTGCCAATCACTTCCGTTTGTAACGATGAAAACAACCGCTCGAACCTCGGGGTGGCAGGCATAGCTATATGCTTGATCTATGTCGTCTTGCGTTATCGTGTGCGCAACGGCCTTGCATTCAATTATTGCTCTGTGGTGTGGGCCAGCATCCAGCTCATAGTCTGGTTTGGCCGTCAATTTTATGTCCTTGCCTTTCTTTTTGCGCCCATGCTGCTTGAAGGGATATCGCAGTTGGCGTTCCCGACGAATGATGTTTGGTCCAAATGCTGAGTATCCAAGTGCGGAAAGTAACGGAGAAACGATTTCCTCTCTTACTTCGGACTCGTTGAGATTTGGAATATTCTCGGGGAAGTTTCGAACAATTTCTTGGACAGTCGACATGGGCTTTCATCTTCAGCGGGTGTTCTCATCTATTCTAGATCGGATTCGAACATGCATGCCAAGAAAACATGATTTGCAGCAAGCGTAGGGTGGGTTGAGCGGAGCGATACCCACCGTTCGGGTGCGCGGCGTGCGCGGTGTGGTGGGTATCGGCCTTACCTCAACCCACCCTACGGGATGGTGTCGCGACCGCCCACCCAACTCCCCACCCGCGTCACGCCCGATGGCCGGAGGCCATCTGGGGGCCTATCTCTGAACGGGGCGGCGGGGGCGTCATGATCTGGTGCGTACACCGAGGGTGATGCGCTTGCGGAAAGGGTCCGAGATGGGGCCCCGGACGGCTTCGCCGCCGGGGATGACGCATGCGGCGGACACCGGGCTCTCCCCATGTCATCCCGGAAAACGCGGCGCGTTTATCCGGGACCCAGTGCGCCACCGAAGCAGGGTCCCGGATATTTGCTGCGCAAATTCCGGGATGACAGGCGGAGGGGGCGCCCACCTCGCGCGGGGCATCGGCATTTTCACGCCGACCACACATGAGGTGAGGCGCCACGTGTGACGTCAGGAGTTCAAGGCGGTCGCGGCACGGGCTTTCCGTGTCGATACAACCCCGCCCTGCTTGTGGTGCCATGACCCGTGACCAAAAGAGCCTGACCTCACACGCAAACCAGCCCGGCCTCGCGGGCGGAGCAAGAGACCGTGCCGCGATCATGTGGGGGCGCGCCGCGGCCCTGGCCTTCTGCGCCACGTTCTGGTCCGCCGTCTGGGTTCATATGGCGCCCGCGATCTACCGGTTTCTGATCCGGTCCCTTCCCGAGATAGAGCCGATCTTGTTTCGAGCAGGCATCCTTACGTTCTGACCGAAACAGACCGGAGCGACCGCTCCGCCTTGAAGCGCTTATACGGTCCTTACATGGTGTTTATACGGTGTTTTATATGGTGCCGTGGCCATGTGACGGCGCGCGCATTCTACCCTTGCGGGGGCGCCGTTTCGCGGTCACTCTGACCCTCGGGAAGAGGCGCGGGGTGTGGCCATGAGTGCAGTCGAATACGGGCCGAATGGCCGCGTGATCCGGAAGGACAAGGCCAGCCTCGACCAGATCAAGCAGGAACTGGCCCAGCGGGAGCATGCCTGGCTGGACGGCAAGACACGGTCTGTGGCGGGATTTGCCCGCTATGCCCGGATCGGCCTGATCCTTTGGTGTGTCCAGCTGGCACTGCAAGCGGTGATGCTGGCAGGCTTTTATTTTGCGCCCACCCGGATGCCGGGCGTCTTCTTCGAAATGGACGGCCGGGAAAGCCTGAACCTCGCCATCCTGTCCGATTGGCTCATCTTTGCCACGGCGATCACGACCTTTATCCTGGTGGGCCGCTTTACCTATCGGGCGCAGAAGAACCTTTTCACCATTAATTCCCCCTTCGCGAAGATGTCGCCCGGCTGGACGGTGGGCTGGTATTTCATTCCCATCGCGGCCATCTGGCAGCCGTTCATGGGCATGAGCCAGATCTATCGGGGCTCGTATGCGGCGGTTGGCGAGAAAGTGCCCGAAGGATCGCCCCTCCCGATCTGGTGGGGTGCCTGGCTGCTGATGAATGTTCCGGACTGGTTCACGACCGTCTGGTCGGACTCCGCTGTGATGCAATACGCGCTGCTGCTGGCCAGCATCGGTCTCAGCATCGTGGCAGCGGTTTTCCTGATGCGGATCCTGTCCGAAGTGGCCGAAAAGCAGACCCTTCTGCAAGGCGGCGGCGTGGCCAACGTCTTTGACTGAGCGGCTTTGCTCACGGCCCACCTTGGCCTGACGCCGCCCATGCGCTAAAGCCCAGCCTTTCCAATTCCGCACCGATCCAAGAGGTTATCATGGCCGGCCACAGCAAATGGGCAAACATCCAGCACCGCAAAGGGGCCCAGGACAAGAAACGCGCCGTTCTCTTCGCGCGCCTGTCCAAGGAAATCACCGTCGCCTCCAAGATGGGCGGGCCGGACCCCAACATGAACCCCCGCCTGCGCCTCGCGATCCAGAACGCCAAGGGCGCCTCGGTGCCGAAGGACAACATTCAGCGCGCCATCGACAAAGGCCAGGGCGGCGGCGGCGCCGACTTTGTCGACATCCGCTATGAAGGCATGGGGCCGGGCGGCGTCGGCATCATCGTCGAGGCTTCGACCGACAACAAGAACCGCGCCGCGACCGACGTGCGCACCGCTTTCTCCAAGAATGGCGGCAATCTCGGCACGACGGGCTCAGTCTCCTTCGGCTTCGATCAGGTCGGCGAGATCGAGTATCCGCCTGAAGCCGGTTCCGAAGACGAGATCATGGAAGCGGCCATCATGGCCGGTGCGCAGGACGTGGAATCCAGTGAAGAGGGCCACTTCATCTACACCGCCCGCGAAGACCTGCAGACCGTGGCCGACGCGCTGGCCGAACATTTCGGCGACAAGGTGGAGTCGAAATCCACCAAGCTGATCTGGAAGCCGCAGAACATGGTGCCCGTCGAGGGCGACGCCGCCGAGACGCTGATGAAGCTGCTCGACGTGCTGGACGAGCTGGATGACGTCTCCAGCGTCTACGACAATTCCGAACTGTCGGAAGAAGAGATGGCCCGCCTCGCCGGGGAGTAACGCCCGGTCTCATCCGATCCCCGAAACCCCGGCCACAGCGCCGGGGTTTTGCGTTCCGGGCCCCACGCCGTGAAATCGGGAAGGTGTGTTGACTCCTTCGCATTCTTTACGTACTTTGCTTTTCAAAGTTCTTTGTGGAGGTTGAAAATGAGTCCTCAAACCCTTGCTGAAGATCTCGCCTATGTCCGCGATCTGGCCGAAGCGGGTCAGCGTGCGCCGCTCCTCGGCGGGCGCTTCCTAGCCTGGTGGGGCGCGCTGACGACGCTCGCTTATCTTTGCCACTATGGAATCATCTCCGGGGCGATTGTGGCGCCGCCTGTCTCTCTCGCTATTCTGTGGATCGGTTATGCCGTGCTTGGCGTGGGCGGCTCCCATTTCCTCAAGGCGACGATCTCGAAGGACAAGCCGGGCGCCTCTTCGACCGGGAACCAGGTGACCACGCTGGTCTGGAAATCTGCCGGCCTGTTGCTTGGCGCCTATTTCATGGGGGCGATCTTCGATGTCATGGTCAACAACGGCAATTATATCGCGTTCGTCCGGTCCTTGCCGCTGGTGATCGGCATTTACGGCCTGGCTCTCTATGTGAGCGGCAAGATGGCGGGCAACCGGGTGCTGACACTTGCCGGTCAGGTCGCCCTCCTCGCAACCGTGCCGGCTGTCGTGCTGGCAACCCGTCCGGAAGCCTGGCTCCTCGGGGCAGGGGTGGCCGCATTCTGCGTGTTGCTTCCCGGCATCCTCCTGATGCGGAACGAACCCTCGGCCACGGTCTGAGGCCGCCATGTCGGAAGAAAATCCCTTCGACCACAATGACATCGACGATGTCATCCATGGCCGCCTCCGGCTCGGCATCATGGCCTATCTTTCCTCGGTCAGTCCCGCCGTATTCGGCGAGCTGCGCGACAAGGTCGGCGCCACGGACGGCAATCTCTCGACCCACCTGCGCAAGCTGGAAGAGGCGGGCTATGTGGAACTCGAAAAGCGCTTCGTGGGCCGGCGCCCGCAGACCCGCGTCCACCTGACAGAGGCCGGCCGCACAGCCTGGCTTACCTGGCTCGACCGGATGCAGGCGCTGATCAAGGCAGCGGAATAGGGATCAGGGGCTGACGAGGCGGACCTGGCCGCGTTCCCTGTCTTCTCCGGCAGAGGCGGCAACATGCCAGCCGAGGGCCTCATAGGCTTTGCGCGCGCCGAAATTTTGTGTGTCGACATCCAGCGTCAGCGGCTGGCCGGCCTCCGCGCGGGCGATCTCCAGCAGGCCGCGGCCTACGCCGCAGAAGCGCCAGTCTTCGTGTACGAACAGATGGTCGACATAGGCCTCGGCGGGCTGCAGCGTGAGGAAGCCTATGATCCCGGCACTCGGCTCTTCTGCAACCCAGATCTTCGCGCCGGGCAGGGACCGGATCAGCCGCGCCACATAGGGCCGGGGCGCCCCGCGCCAGGGAAACTTGCGCAGGCATGCCATGAAGATCGACATACAAGCCTGTCCGTCGCTCGTTTCGTATGTGCGAATGTGCCAGCCGGCTCCGGCATGAATATACATGTCTCTAAGGTAGCAACGGATTTTCCCGCGTCCACTCCCGAAGCTGCACGATCCTGTGTCAAAGCGCCGGGCATTGCGTCAGCGCCACACCACCATTTCCGCTGATCGACTGGATCAGGCCCATTGAGACGAAATTGTTGAAGTAGGTTTCTACGATGGTCGCCTTGGCTTCGATGATGGCGGTCTTCTCCAATTCCATGGGAAAGTCCTTCGACTCGATGTCGTCCATGATCGCGTTGCTCAGCTGGCGGACCTGACCGGCGCCGTTGCGGGCGGATTCCTCATCCCATTCGCCGCCGTCTTCTGCCAGCACGATGTAATTCCCGGCGGGCAAACCCATCGGGATCTGATGGTAGAACAGGACCCAACCGACCCGCTCAGGCTCTCCGAGCCGGAACTTCTCGGCAAAAATCACTTCATCCGTGGAGCCTCCGAAGGTGTCCTCGCGTACGACAGAATGGATCTGCGCCTCGCCATATTTTACGGCGAGTGCATTCGGCTCACAGGCCTTGTCGCCAATCGTCTGGAATTGCGTGAGGTCGCCGACGGCTGCCGCAAATGCCTGCTTCTCCTGGATCAGGCTGGCGGCGACTGTTTTCCCGAAGCCTTCCGTTATCTCGATCATCGCCTTCACGATGGGCGCGCTGCTTTCCAGCTCCGGCGGCACGGGCCGACAGGGCTTGCCGTTTGACGGGCGCTCCCGGCAGGCGAGGGTGACCGTCTGGTCTGCAAACGTCTCCAGAGGATTGCCGACAGACCAGTATCCGTAGCCCTTGAAGTCCTGGATATGCTTGATCTCCTTGTCGAGCACGGCACGTTCTTCCGGCGTGAAGCGGAAGGGCTGGTTCCAGCGATAACTGCCCAGCACGTCGACATGCGCGATCATGCGCCAGTACTGGTCGATCACGAACAGTTCGACCTTGCCGCGCTGGTCTGGCGACTTGCCGTCCGCCGTCTTGCAGGCAAAGCCCGCGACGGCGGCGTTGCCATTGGCCAGGGTTGTGTCGATGATGCTCTGCTTGTCGGCTGGCACGCGCCCGCGCAGGTCCGCCGTCCGGATGGCGATCATCGCCTGGGCCGCCTCACGGTAGAGCGGTTCCGACCAGCTGCACGCTTTCGCCACTTCCACGGCCTGGCTGTCCTGCGCCAGCGACATCAGGACCGCGTTCAGATCCACTTGCGGCGGCGGTGCGGTCCCGGGAGGCGGTGCCTGCGCCAGGGCGGACGGCGCTATCACGCCGATCAGCGCTGCAAGTGCAGCCATGCGGAAAATCTGCGCCGTGGCGCGTATCGCCTTGATCATGGAAACGGTCCCACCTGTCTGCCAATCCGGCAGACTTAAGCGCGATTTCCACAATCCTGCCAGCCCCTGAATAGGGGAGGTCCGAAGGCCAGGCTACATTTGCATCGTCCAGCCTTCGACACCCATAGCAGCCTGACGGACAGCTTCCGACAGGGTGGGGTGGGCATGGCTGGTGCGGGCGATGTCTTCCGAAGATGCGCCAAATTCCATCGCCACACAGATCTCGGCGATCATTTCGCCGACACCGGTGCCGATCATGTGGGCGCCGAGGATCTGGTCTGTCGCCTTGTCCGCGAGGATTTTCACGAAGCCAGTGGTTTCGTGGTTGGTGCGGGCGCGCGAGTTGGCCATGAAGGGGAACTTGCCCTTCACATATTCCACGCCGGCGGCTTTCAATTGCTCTTCGGTCTTGCCGACCCAGGCGATTTCCGGGTTCGTGTAAACAACGCTCGGCACGAGATTATAGTCGACATGACCTGCCTTGCCGGCGATCAGCTCGGCGACGGCGGTGCCATCGTCTTCGGCCTTGTGGGCCAGCATTGGGCCATGGATACAGTCGCCGACCGCCCAGACACCGTCAGCGGCTTTGAAGTGGCCATCGGTGACCTGAACGACACCGCGCTTGTCCGTGGTGACGCCGACGTTTTCCAGCCCGAGGCCATCGGTATACGCACGGCGACCCACGGCGACGATCACGACATCCGCGTCCAACACTTCCGTTTCGCCGCCCTTGGCCGGCTCCATGGAGAGTTTCAGTTTCGACTTCAGCTTCTCAACGCCGGTCACTTTCATGCCGAGGCGGAAGGTGAGGCCCTGTTTCTTGAAGGCGCGCTGGGCTTCCTTGGCGACTTCATCATCTGCACCCGGGAGGATGCGGTCGAGATATTCCACCACGGTCACTTCCGAACCGAGACGGGCCCAGACCGAACCCATTTCAAGGCCGATCACGCCGGCGCCGATCAGGATGAGGCGTTTCGGGATGGTGGTCAGCGACAGGGCGCCGGTATTCGTGACGACGCGCTCTTCGTCGATCTCGATGCCCGGCAGGCCGACAGGCTCAGAGCCGGTGGCGATGACGATGTTCTTCGTTTCGAAGGTCTGCGTGCCGCCTTCGGTCAGGGTCGCTTCGACCTTGCCCGGCCCGAGGATCTTGCCGCGGCCCTTGATGTAGTCGACCTTGTTTTTCTTGAAGAGGAACTCGATGCCCTTGGTGAGGCCGTCTACGGCGTCGTTCTTCTGGGCCATCATCTGGTCGATGTCGACTTCCAGCTTGCCGGTCTTGATGCCCAGGCCGGCAAAGTCTTCCTGCGCGGCGCGGTAGAGGTCGGATGCGTGCAGCAGGGCCTTGGACGGGATGCAGCCCACGTTCAGGCAGGTGCCGCCGAGTGTGCCCCGGGATTCGATACAGGCAACCTTCAGCCCGAGTTGTCCGGCGCGGATCGCGCAATTGTAGCCGCCGGGGCCGCCACCGATGATGACGACGTCATAGGTCTCTGCCATGGGATTTTCTGCCTTGCGAAAGGGGGCTTAGGATTCGAGCGCCAACCTAGGCATTTACGCCCTGAAATCAATGCGCCCTTGGTAGGGAACGCAGCTCAATCGCGCGGCAGAACAAATAGCAGGCCCGTGAGCACGACAAGGACACTCGAAAACACGACCTCATCCGTCCACAGGACCGGATCTGCCCCCGAAAGAACCATTGTGGCGGCCAGCAGAGCGAAAATGGCGACCCCGATCAGGCTGAACAGGGCGCCGAGCGGCTTGGCGGCCATGGCCAGAAGGCCGCCTAACAGCGCGATGGCGGTGCCGACAATGCGCAACAGGCTGGTTGGTGGGGAGAGCAAGGCGTCCGACAGCGGGCTGCCGCGCGAGACGATCACATTGACGGTGTGAATACCGCCCCAAAGCAGCCAGGCTGCGATGAGGGCGAGCGCAAGTCCGGACAAACGACGCAGGACCATGAAGACTCCCCGATTTTCTTTTTTCAGGGACCACCTTACGCCAAGTGGCGCGAAAGCGAAGGGGTTTCGCCTCTTTGCGGCGCCAGATCAGGCCAAGTCAGACGCGATCAGGCGAGTCCGCGGGCCTCCAGCACTTTCTGGCGGCGCGCCGCAGCCTTGCGGCCATGATGGGCAAAACTTGCCCGCTGGCGTGCCACAGCCGCTGGTACGAAGCCGGGCCGGGTCTTGGGTGCGCCGAACGTGTGTTTTTTCACGATGATCGGTTCCTCGTCTCCAACGGGCTGCTGGATCACGATGGTCTGAACCACCGGGGCGGCTTCTTCTTGCTGTACCTGTGGCCGAACAGCCTCAACCGGCCGGGCAGGGCGGTAGCGAAGCTCCCAGACGGCCAGAAGCAGGATCACACCGATCACGCCAATACCGGCAACGCCGCCTTCGGCAATGCTCGGGTCTTCCCACCAGCCGGGCTCAAACGTGACAAGGTAGAAGACCGGGAAGCCGGCGCCCATGCCGCAGAGGTACCAGGCGACCCCGCCGCGGCGACGGGCGGCGACCATGGCGGCAGCGCAATAGAAGCAGAAAGCAGCCAGCAGATACGGCCCGCCATTGTCGATGCCAAGCTGGCGCCAGTTCACCGTGGCCAGCCCATCGGCCAGCCGGTCATGGGCGAGCCAGCTGACCATCAGCATGATCGAGGGCCAGCGCACAGCCGTCAGCGCGCCGAATGCGAAGGCAATCGCGAAACAGGTAATCAGGATGGCGATAAGCTGACGGAGCATGCTTACTGCGGTACCACGCGCGTGGTGACGATCCGCTGAACGGAATCGATGAAATTTGTTCAGTTTCGCTGGTTGCCCGGATTAATTGCCGCCGCCTTCGACCGCATCGTACATCAGGCTCACGCAGATTTCCTGTTCATACTCAAAATCTGGCACATATTTCCCGGTCTCCCGATTGAGCGTGTAGGTGACCAGTCGGTCTTCACCTTTGACCTCGCTGGTGAATTTATAATCGACCAGGAAAGACTCGGCGCTCGACCGTGAGGGCTTGATCGTGCCTTCGAGAACGCAGGGCTTCAGTGCGTCATAGGCGGCTCCGGTGGTGTCATCCCGGGTCGTCACACTGGCCCGGAATGCGGGTCCGTCCGGTGTGATTTCGATGACGTCTTCACTGGCAACCACATAGCCCTGACCCATCCAGCCGGATTTCACCATCATGGTCGGGTAATTCAGAAGGCCTGTGCGGAGCGAATAGTCTGGCGGCTGGCCAAAACCATTGCCAAAGGCAAGATCCTGCCAGGTTCCGATCACTTCGCCGTCCTTGATGTAATGGGCACTGATGCGGCCGACCGCGACATGCGCATCTTCCTTGTTCGTCCCCTTGGAGACCAGGGCGATATAATCATCGAACTTGACGGCGAAGGCGGGCTCGAAGGTGAATGTCTCTATCTGGCCGCCGAACTCTTCGCTTGCTTTGATTTCAACGGTCGCCTGGCCGAAGTCGCCATAGGCGGCGGAGAACGCCTGATCGAGGTCGCTACCGCTCATGACCAGTTCGAACGGCTCCGGCCGTTCTGTCACGGCCGGCTTTTCGCACGCGGCAAAGCAGAACTCGTTGTAGAGAAGATTATTCGTCCAGGGCAGCTGCGAACGGTTGGTGCGCCCGGCAACCCGGCGCTGGGCCGCAGCGAACGCATCTTCGGCCTTCTGGCCGGGCCGGCGGATCTCTTCGGCCAGCACCGGCGCATAGACGCCTTCCTTGGCCACATCGTCGAGGCCGGTGGCGTAAGCGATCAGCATGTCGGGCTTGGCCTCAACGCGGGAGAGGCCTTTCACGGCGGCCTTGTAGCCCGAAAAGCCCGGCACATTGCGGCAGGCATCGAAGACCAGGAACACGGCCTTGGCGCCGGTCGCGGCAAAGCCGTCACGCTGGGTCTGCATGTCGAGGCCATAGACGGCAAGGTCAGAGGCGGCGACGAGGTCCGCATCCACGCCGAGCAGGTAGGAATCTCCGCTTTCGGGATGCTGGGCGCCGTGGCCGGTATAATAGATGAAGGCAACTGCGTCCGGCCCGGCCAGGTCGACCTTGCGCCGGAAGGCGGTCAGCGTGCTGGCGAGGTCGCGCTTGTTCAGGTCATGTGCGCGGGTCACGTCAAAGCCGGTTTCCATCAGCGCGGACGCGATGACGTCGGCTTCCTGTCCGGCACTGTCGACGCGCGAGAGATCGCCCGCATAATTGGTCTGCGAGATAACGAGGCCGAGGCGGGTCTCAGCAGCCGAGGCAGTCGACGGGAGCAGAAGCAAAAGCGATCCAGCCAGAAGGGTTCCGGCGATCCGCGCGATCCAGTTTGTCATCTTACGTCTCCCACACGGGAGAGAGCCTAGCGTTAGGGTTAACCTGCGTCGAGAGGGACTACGCCCGGATCAGGCTTCGGCGAAGGGCTCTATCCGGGTTGCCAGGAAGGTTGCCAGGATCGGTACGAAGAGGCCGCCGGCCACCATCCAGGTCGGGTGAGACACGGACAACAGGACCGCAATGGTCAGCAACAGCACCGCGCCAGCCACGACGAGGGCCGAGCGGCGGGCGCCGTTCGAGATGCGCAGGGCCGCCCAGACGCCGAACAGGGCGCCGAGGAACCAGGACAGGACAACCATCGCCTTGGCACCAAAGGGGGCTGCAAGCACCGCTTCACGCAGCTGGGCCGGAGACGGATTTTCAGGGATTTCAGGTTCCGGGAACAGCGTGTGGCCCACCATCTGAACGAGGGCGACAACCAGCATGGCCAGCACAATACCTACGACGGCGCCAACGATCTTGCGCGTCATTTTCAGCCTCCCCGGCTTTGAGGCTTCAAAATGCCATGGCGAGGCCTATCCCGCAAATGCCTTTTCTATAACAAACTGGGCAGGTGACGCGTTCGATCCTTCGGTCAGACCGGCCTGGATCATGCGCGTTTTCGTGTCCTGGATCATCTCCATGGAGCCGCAGATCATGGCCCGGTCCGTGGCCGGGTCGAGCGGCGTAACACCCAGATCTTCAAAGAGTTTTCCGGAATCAATCAGGTCGGTGATGCGGCCCTGATGCTCATGCGGTTCGCGGGTGCAAGTGGTGTAGAGACGCAGCTTGCCTTCCACCATTTCCCCCACGAGAGGGTCGTTAACCAAATTGGCCACCAGATTGCGCGAATAGGTTAATTCTGACACTTCCCGGCACGTGTGGGTGACAATGACCTCGTCAAAGCGCTCATACGTCTCCGGATCGCGCACCAGGCTGGCGAACGGGGCAAAGCCCGTTCCGGTCGAGAACATGTAGAGCCGCTTGCCCGGCAACAATGCGTCCAGAACCAGCGTTCCGGTCGGCTTCTTGCCCAGCAGAACCTTGTCGCCCGGCTGGATATTGCAGAGGCGGGAGGTCAGCGGGCCATCCGGCACCTTGATCGAGTAGAATTCCAGCTCCTCGTCCCAGGACGGGGAGGCGATCGAATAAGCGCGTAGCAGCGGGCGGCCGTCTTCCTTGGGCAGGCCGATCATCACGAACTCGCCCGAGCGGAAGCGGAAGCTGCGCGGGCGAGTCAGGCGAAAGCGGAACAGACGGTCGGTATAGTGTTCGACCGCCAGGACGGTTTCTTCCGTCGGCCCATTCGGATTGACTCGCGCTGCTGCGGCAGCGGCTCCGGTCGCGTCAGCGGACATGGCGGTCCCCTCATTGAAAAACGTCAGCAATAACAGTCTGCGGCAGATGACTATCGCACGGCCTGATTGCAATGTGGCAGATCAACGCTTCAGATTTCCTCAACAGTCCGCCGAGCCAGCGGCCAGCATTCGGGCATGAAAAAACCCGCCGATGTGCCGGCGGGTCAATTCATATAGCGGGTCTGGCCCGGTCAGACCGGAGGCTCAGCCGTTTCGCGGCAGACCACTGCGCGGACCTCTTCCTCCGACTGTGCTTCGCGCAGGGCATCGCGCGTGGCGGCCTGACGAAATACGCGGGAGACCTGGGCAAGCGCCCGCAAATGGTCTGCCCCGGAGGCTTTGGGGGCCAGAAGCATGAAGATCAGGTCGCAGGGACGCTCGTCGATGGCTTCGAAATCGACCCCGTGGCGGAGATGAAGAAAGCCGCCGACCGGCTTTTCGAGGCCTTCGATCCGGGCGTGCGGAATGGCAACGCCTTCGCCGACCCCGGTCGAGCCGAGTCGTTCACGCTCCATCACGGCGTCTTCGATCTGGCGTGCGCCGATGCCCGTGGCGTCTGCCAAGGCCTCGGCCAGCGCATGAATCGCCTGTTTTCGGCTGCTCGCCTCAAACGACGGCAGAATGACCCCGCCTTCAAGCAGGGATGTCAGATCGGTCGCCATGTAACTCGCTTCCGTTGGCCGCCTCAGTTTCTCGAGGCGTCTGCTGGATCCACCCAACCAATGTGCCCGTCCGGTCGGCGGTACACCATATTCAGGCGTCCCTGGCCAGCATTTCTGAACATGAGTGCCGGAACTTCCTGCAGTTCCAGCTGCATAACTGCCTCAGAAACGCTCATCGTGCGGATCTGAACGGAAGTTTCAGCGACGGTCAGCGGGGCGTCGGAGGCCTCCGGCAGGTCATCTTCGACGTCGGTATCATGCCCGTTCACCTGTAAAACGGATTCAGCGGCAGGTTCTCCTGGCAGCAATGTGTTGCTGACATGGTGGTCTTTCAGGCGGCGCTTGTAGCGGCGCACACGCTTTTCCATCTTGTCGAGGCTGTCTTCCAGAGCAGCATAGGGGTCCCCGGCCTTGCCGGTCGACTGCAGAACGATACCGGACGGCAGGTGGACGTTGCAGTCCACTTCCACGAACGGTCCATGCTGGGAAACGAACACGCGGGCATCGCCGGTTCGATCAAAATATTTGCTGACCGCCGCCTCAAGCCCCGTCTCGATCCGGCCCCTAAGGGCTTCACCGAGGTCCATATGCTTGCCAGTAATCTGAATCTGCACGAGCGGTCTCCTTCTGATTGTGGGGGTCAAGTATGGCCCAGAACGTCGCGTGATGCGACTCCTACTGAAGAGATGGGCAAGACTTGGGCCAGCGGAAGGGGGGAGGGGTTACAATGCTTCAAGGCGTCGCGGCCGGAGTTCCCATGACGGGCCGAACGGCCTGAATTTGACAGTTGGGCCGTACCATTCCACCATCAAACCATTCGCGTGGCGGGCGAACTTCCACGCGAATGGTACCGGATCCAGTTGTGGAAACCGGATCGATACGATCGTTTCGGCTTATATGGGCGTCTGTTCAGACTAGGAGAGATTGAAAGCCGATGAGCCGTGCGACCGGGCAGGATGCGCGCGACGCCCAAGCGACCCTCAGGGAGAGCGAGGCGCGGTTCCGCAGCATTTTCGAAAATGCCGCCGTCGGAATGGCGCATATATCGAAGACCGGCGAATGGCTGGAAATGAACCAGCGCATCTGCGACCTGCTCGGCTATACGCGGGACGAGTTGCAGCAGCTCAGGTTTCAGGACATCACGCATCCGGAGGACCTGGATACCGATCTTGTCCTGATGCAGGAGGTTCTGGAGAACAAGCGCGAAACCTATGAGATGGAGAAGCGCTATATCCGCAAGGATGGCTCTGTCGTCTGGGCCAACCTGAGCGTCGGGTGCGTCCGCGAGCCGGACCACAGCGTCGACTACTTTATATCCGTTCTCCAGGACATCACCGAAAGACGGAAGGTGAGCGAGGCGTTGCGCGAAAGCGAGGAGCGCTTCCGGAGCACATTCGAGAATGCCGCTGTCGGCATCTCGCATGTCGCGCCGGACGGATCATGGATGCGTGTGAACCGGACATTTGGCGACCTGCTTGGGTACACGGTTGAAGAGATGCTGCAGCTGAATTTCCAGAAGGTAACCCCCCGCGACGATCTCAAGCTGACATATGGCCCGATGAGCGAAATTCTGGCGGGGAGTAGAGACTCCTTCCGGGTTCAAAAGCGGTACATCTGCAAGGACAGATCAATTGTCTGGGTTACCTTGACGTCCGGCGCCGTCCGCGATGAACAAGGTAAACTGCTTTATATGATTTCGGTTGTCGAAGACATCACCGAACAAAAGCGCGTTCATCAGGCCCTGGCCGAAAGTGAAGCCAGGTTCCAGGCGATTCAGCAGGCCACACCGGACGGGTTCATGCTGTATCAGGCAATTCGTGATGCAGACGGAGAGATAGAAGATTTTCTCTGCACCCATGCCAATCCGGCAGCGCATAAAATCGCCAGCTTCAGAGGGCAGCCATTTGTCGGCAGATGGATCATACGCGACACGCCCCCGGAGGTCAGGGTTGGCGTCAACAGGATTTACAAGCGCGTTGTGGAGACCGGTGTCGCAGAACAAGGCGAGACCCTGTTGCTCGAGCCGGGTGAGGAGCGCTGGGTTCGTTATTCCATTGTAAAAGTGGACGACGGGGTCGCTGTTTCATTTTCTGACATCACAGAACGCATCCGTACCGAGACCGCTTTGCGCGAAAGCGAGGCGCGGTTTCGGGCGGTGCAGCAGACCTCTCCCGATGGCTTCGTCATTCTGCGAGCGGTCCGCGATAGAAACGGACAAATCGAAGACTTCCGGTTTGAATACGTAAATCCGGCTGTCGAGCAATTCGCCAACACAGAGGCAAAGAACATCGTCGGCAAGACGATGAGGCAGGTGGTCCCCCAAAATTTCTCAAACGGCACATATGATGGCTATACCAAAGTGGTTGAAACAGGGGAGGCCTGGCACGGAGAGGTGTCGTTTCCTGCGATGTCCGGCGATCGCTGGTTCCGCGTGGGGGCCGCCAAAGTCGATGATGGTGTGGCGGTTTCATTCGCGGATATTACCGATTCCAAACGGGCAGATCTGCTCCTGCAAGCGCGCGATCAGCGGTTGCGCACCATTCTCAACAACCTCATGGTGTTTGTCGGCCTTCTCTCGCCGGAGGGTATCGTTCTGGAAGTGAATGATACGGCGCTGGGATTGTCCGGCCTCAGACGGTCTGACGTGATTGGAAAGTACTATTGGGAAGCGCCCTGGATCTCGCACAGTCTGGATGCGCAGGAAAAGGTGCGGGCGGCCATTACCCGGGCCAGAAGAGGCCGCCGCGTCCGGTTCGACCTGGAGATCCGGTCGGCCAATGATGAGCGCACGACCATAGATTTGCAGCTTTCCCCCATTTTTGATGAGCACAGGAATGTGGTTGAGATTGTCCCCTCGGCGGTCGATATCTCTGATCGTGTGAAGTCAGAGCAGCAACGTGAAATGCTCGTCAATGAGCTAAGTCACCGCGTCAAGAATTCGCTGGCGACGGTACAGACAATTGCCTCGCATACGCTGCGGGATGCGACAGATCTCGAATCCTTCCGGACCGCTTTTGTTGGCCGTCTGATGGCTATATCGAAATGCCATGACCTGCTCGTTGATGCGACGCGGCGCACCGCAGATCTGTCCCAGCTGGTGCGAGATCAGGTGCTGCCTTATGCGCGCGCTGGCGCCGGTTCGCAGGTTTCCGTGTCTGGTCCACCGCTCGTCCTCGGACCGGAAGCCTCGCATACGTTCGGGCTGATCCTGCATGAGCTGGCAACCAACGCCGCCAAATATGGGGCGCTGTCGAACGAAGACGGGCGCCTCAATATCAAGTGGAAGCGCGGTTCAGGTTCGGATGGGGCCGAAGTTATGGTGACCTGGGAGGAGACGGGCGGACCGCCCGTATCGCCCCCCGAACGGCGTGGCTTCGGCAGTGTCCTGATCGAACAGAGCCTGACCTATTCGCTTGGCGGAAAGGCTGAAATCGAATACCGCCCGGTGGGTCTTCTGGCCAGGTTCCGCTTTCGGAAGTTAGGATAATCATGAGCTGCAATGTCTGTAATATTCTTGTCGTCGAAGACGAGTTCCTGATTGCCCTGGACCTTCAGGCGCAGATCGAAGGGGCTGGATATAAGGTGCTGGGCCCCGCCGCGACCGTGGAGGAGGGGATGGCTCTGCTGGACGCCAATCCGGTTCACATGGCCGTTCTGGATATGAATATCCGTGGATCCACGTCTTTTCCGATTGCTGAGCGGCTTGAGCAGGCGGGCATGCCGTTTATGTTCCTCTCGGGCAACGATACCTTTCGTCTGCAGGGGGAGTTTTCGGGCCGTACCGTGCTGACCAAGCCAATCGATTACCGCATCCTTCTGCAACACATAAGTGACTCTTGCTGTCACTGACGTCTACATCCCCCGGCGCGGCCCACCCTTGAGCGGCGTGCCGTCTTCCTCGTCTTTCGCCTTGCCGGGCTTTCGTCCGTAATCGTGCTTTTTCAAGAGGCCCCGGAACTGATGATAGGTCAGGCCGAGCGCATCTGCGGCCTGACCCTGATGTCCCTTGGCCCATGCAAGCGCTTCGTCGACCAGCCGCATTTCGAAGGCCGCCACCTGGGCATGGAAATCTGCCGTGACGGACGGGTCGATCCGCCCCGGCGACGCGGGCACGGTAATGGTCGGCCTTGTGGCTTCGGTCCGCCCGTCCGGCGATGTCTTCGCCCGCCAGGGTGACTCGAACGGGTCCAGCGCTTCCGGATCAAACACGACCGGCTCACCGGGGCTCATCACCATGGAGCGATGCGTCAGGCGCTGGGCGAAATTGCGCAGCTCACGCACATTGCCCGGCCAGTCATGCGCTTCGATGGCGGCAATCGCGGACGGGGCAAAGCCCGGAAAGTCCTGACCCATCTCGATGGCCATGCGCCGGGCGAAATGATCCGCCAGCAAGGTGGCATCGCCGCGCCGTGCGCGCAGCGGCGGCAGGGTGATCACATCGAAGGCGAGCCGGTCGAGCAGGTCAGAGCGGAATTTTCCGGCCTCTGCCATGGCCGGCAGGTCCGCGTTCGTGGCGGCGATGATGCGGACATTCGTGGTCAGCACGCGCGAGCCGCCAAGGCGCTGGAACTCGCCATATTCGACCAGGCGCAGCAGTTTCTCCTGCACCTGCTGACTGGCCGTTGCGATCTCGTCGAGGAAGATCGTGCCGCCATCGGCCAGTTCGAACCGGCCTTTGCGCTGCTCGGTCGCGCCCGTGAAGGCGCCGCGCTCGTGCCCGAACAGTTCGCTGTCGAGCAGCGTTTCCGACAAAGCCGCGCAGTTCACCTTGATGAAGGGGCCTTCCCAGCGCTTCGACAGGAAGTGCAGGCGCTCCCCGATCAGCTCCTTGCCGGTGCCCCGCTCGCCGATGACCAGGATCGGCCGTTCCAGCGGCGCAACGCGGGAAACATGCTCCTGCGCGCTCAGCCAGGAGGGCGCTTCGCCGATCAGGTGGGTCTTCTCGTCAATCATTTGGTCAATATAGCCAAAATCAATTTATAATACGACTAATAAATTAGCGAAAAAGACTAAAAAGTATTTCGGAAAACAGCCCAGACAAGTTTTTTTGCACATAAAAACAAGGCATTACAAAATTAATTTTGGTCTGGCACGGTCCTTGAAAAGAAGGAAGGGCTCAGAGCGACGGGCGTTGCTCGAAACCAGAAGGACGAAACAAAAATGGAAGACCGTTACACCCGCTCAGAAGCCCGTTCGGACACAGGCCGCTTTGGCCGGTGGCTGTCGACCCGTTCCGCAGAGACCTGGATGTTCTTTGCCGCGGGCGTCTTCCTCGGCGGTTTCTTCTTCTAATCCTCCCCTCTGACTTGAAAGGACACCAACATGGGTCTGTTCTCCCGCCTCGGTGACATCGTCAACTCGAACATCAACGCGATGCTCGACAATGCCGAAAACCCCGAAAAAATCGCCCGCCTCATCATCCAGGAAATGGAAGATACGCTTGTCGAAGTCCGCACCGCGGCTGCCCGCGCCATGGCCGACAAGAAAGAGATGGAACGCGACATCGCGCACTTCACCACTGTCCGTGAAGACTGGGCCAACAAGGCCGAGCTCGCCATCGACAAGGGCCGTGAAGATCTCGCTCGCGGCGCGCTGATCGCCAAGCAGAAAGCCGAAGCCGAAATCGACCGCCGCAAGGCTGCCATGGCAACGGCTGAGGAAGCTTTCGAAAAGCGCCAGGAAGATCTCTCGAAACTCCAGGCCAAGCTCGACGAAGCCAAGGCAAAGCATCGGGCTCTGATGATGCGCCGCGAAGCTGCCGAACAGCGCATCCGCATCCGCACCCAGGTCTATGACGGCCGGGTCGATGAAGCGCTGGCCCGCTACGGCAATATCGAACGCAAGGTCGACGAGATGGAAGCCTATGCGGACCAGATCCGCGGCTCAGAGCCGACCCTCGAAGCCCAGTTCGCTGCGCTTGAGCAGGACGAAAGCATCGAGAAGGAACTCGCCGCCCTGAAAGCGAAGCGTTCCAAGTCGACCGCCAAGAAATCGGAGGCCTGATCACATGCTGTTCTCACTTGCCTGCCTTGCCGGCTTCCTGACCGTGGTCTGCACACCCGGCCTCGTGGCGATGGAGCTTGAGGAGCGCCGCGCCAAACAGAACGAGGCGGTCTGATGCCCGAGGAGTTCATTCCGCTTTTCGCGATCATCGCGATCTTCATTGTCCTGCCCGGCATGATTTTCCACTACGTCACGCTGTGGCGGAAGCAGAAGACCCTGATGCCGGACGACGAGCGGATGATGGAAGATCTCTGGCGCTCGGCCAAGGCGATGGAGCGCCGGATCGATACGCTCGAACGCCTCCTCGACAGCGCTGAGGCGGAGGACCCCCGGTCGCCGCCTCGCCGCTCCCGCCCCACTTTTGACGACTAAGGAAACCTCTGATGTCCCGCTATTCCCGCCGTGCCTACCGTCGAGCCGCCCGTGAGGCTGCACGCGACGACGACCGGTACACCGGATCGCCCAACCCGAAACGCTTCTATCGCTCGCGCGAAGACAAGGTCATTGCCGGTGTGTGCGGCGGCCTCGCCGAACGCTTCGGTTGGGAACCCGTGCTCGTCCGAGTGCTTGCCGTTCTCGGCGTTCTGTTCGGTCTCGCGCCGATTGCCATCACGGGCTATGTCGTTCTCTGGATGATCACGCCGCGCGAGCCTTTTGGGCGCGCCCCGATCACGCCGGACGAAGACGCCTTCTGGCGTAATGTGTCTGATCGGCCGCGCGTCACCTTCGGCAACCTCAAATACACCTTCATGGACCTCGACGACCGTCTGCAATCCATTGAACGCAAAGTCACCTCCGATGAGTGGCGTCTGCGCAAGGAATTCCGCGACCTCGAACAAGGCAATAACTGAGCCGTATACAAAGCAATAGCAGCGGCTTTCTAACTGACAGACTCCGGTAAAGGAACGGAACAATGAGCAAGGGGATTAATCTGACCAACAACTGGCTGATCTTCGGGATCACGCTGGTCATCGTGGCGGCGATGGTTGGGATTTCGATACTGCAGGGCCACCTGGCCTTCGAGCTGGCGGGGCTGGAACTGTCCTTCACGCCGCACGAAGAAGGCGGTCTGCGCCTGGCGGTGATCCGCACGGCAGATGCGCTAGGCGCGGCCGCGTTTTAAGGCCCGCAGCAGGATCCGCGCAGGGGCCACGGCTTCCAGCGCGGACCGGCTCGCCGGGGCAGGCGCGCCGCAAAGGCGGGCGGCGAGAATGGCCCCGGCCCATGGTCCCCAGGTGAACCCGCGGGCGCCAAAGCCGGACACGAGGAAAATCTGGTCAAGCAAAGGGGCGTCCGCATCTGCCGGGCGCCCTTTTCTTGTGCTGGCAAAGGCTTCGAGGAAGGCGTCATGGTCGGGCACCGTGCCAATCAGCGGCAGGCGGTCTGCGGTCGTCGCCCGGATACTGGCGCGCGAGGCAATGTCCGGCCCGGCTGCATCGCGCACCCAATAGGGCGACAGGCCTTCGACACCTTTCAGGTTCTCGTCCCGCGCTGCGTCAGACGTATACGGAACGGTCTCGGCCTCCACCTTGTCGAACGTCGCGCCCCAGAGGCGCCTCGTGCCGAGCGCCAGCGCATAGGTGCCGCTGGCCATCGCGAAGGGCGGGGCATCTGCTGGGCCGGTGGTGAAATCCACCTGTCCCATCCGCGCCTCAAGGCCGAGCCAGGGCAGCAGAGCGCCCGCCGCCATGCCATTCGCCAGAATGACCGCGTCGAACGCCTCACCATTCACCGTCCGCGCGCCAAGATCCACGTCGGGCTCTGCGCCGTAATGCGCCTCCACGCCGTCAAGAAGGGACGGGATCAGCTTGGCCGGCTCCACGATCAGGCCGCCTTTGTGCAACAGGCCGCCCCCGGCCAGCGCTTCGAGGTCTTCCAGCGGCAGAGGCGGATCGGCCAGCAGTTTCTCGAACCGCGCCGCTTCGCCCGCATCCTTCGGCACCTGGCGCACATCCGTTTCGGTGACGCCCGGCCGCCCGCGATAGGTCTCCCGCGCGTCAAGATAGGCATCGACCAGCAGCCGGGCCTGCGCAGTGTCGCCCGCATCCAGGCGCGGCATGACCAGACCCATCGGGTTACCGCTCGCCGCCTGCGCCGGGCCGTCATTCAGCTCAAACAGGACAGGTTCCGCGCCCGCCTGCCGCAAGGCATGCGCCGCGCTCGCCCCGGCAATGCCGCCGCCCAGAATCGCCACCCTCCGCGCGCGGGGCAGGGACCGGGACATGCCGAAAACATCCGGCTGAGGGGCGGGTGGCACGGCGATCCGCGCTTCCAGCCGTTCCCGCTTGCGGCCATGACCCGGCGCTTTCGCCACCTCGAACCCGGCTTCGGTGAGGCCCCGGCGCACAGCGCCCGCCACGGTGAAGGTTGCCGCCGGCGCACCGGGAACGCAGCGTTCCGCCACCTGCCGGAACAGGCTGTCTGCCCACATGTCCTCATTCTTCGCCGGGCTGAACCCGTCGAGAAACCAGGCATCGGCATGGTAAACACTGTCCGGCAAAGTCTCTGCAATATCACCGAGGTGGAGGGTTAGCGTCACGCCATCCTCCGGCCAGACGAAATGGCGTACGCCGCGTACAGGCCCCGGCCAGACCGCGATCAGCCGCGCCGACAGGTCCGCCAGCTCCGGCCAGGCCGAGAGGGCGCGCGCCGCATCCTCCCGGGCCAGCGGAAAGCCCTCATAGCTCACAAAATGCAGGAAGGCGGACGGGGACGGGCGACTCGCGCGCCACAATTCCCACGCCGCCAGAAAGTTCAGGCCCGTGCCAAAGCCGGTCTCGGCAATCGTGAAGACCTCGCGTCCCGCCCAGGCCTCCGGCAGGCCGCAGCCGGTCAGGAAAACTGCCCGCGTTTCGCCAAGCCCGTCGCCTGCTGTGAAGTACACATCGCCCGCCGCTGGGGCGAACGGCGTGCCGTCCTCCCTCCATTCGATTTCAGGCTGTGTCAGCAGGCGTGTCATGGGCTGGGGACCTAGACCCACGCGCGCGCGTTGAACAGGGGGCAGATCCGCCGCACCGGCCCGCCCTGAAACTTTTTCGGACCTTTCTGCCGCGTCGCACGTTGATTGAGTGACCGCAGTATTGCGGCAGGCAAGAAAAGGAGATCCTCAATGGACAAGGAACATGTGAAAGGCGCTGCCAAACAGGCCGAAGGCACCATCAAGGAAGCTGCAGGCAAACTGACCGGCGACAAGAGCCTCGAAATGAAAGGCAAGATGGACAAGGCCGAAGGCAAGGTCCGCGACAAAGCCGGCGACGTGAAAGAGGAGATTCGCAAGAAACTCTGATCACGGATCAAGCGTCAAAGCCGGGGGCGAGTGGTTCTACCGCTCGCCCCGGTTTGCGTTTGCGGGCCGGTGTTCAAGATGCTGGTTCAGATTGTCCCGCAGGCTGCGAACCTGCCGGTTGAGATCTGCCAGTTCCTCCAGGCTCATGCCCGAATTCGAAATCAGCGTGCGGCCCATGCAGCCGACCTCGCTGCGCAGGGCCCGGCCCTTCGGCGTGACATGGACCAGAACCTGCCGCTCATTCTTCGGGTTGCGTTCCCGCGTCACATGCCCCGTCGCTTCCAGCCGCTTCAGCAGCGGCGTCAGCGTGCTGGCTTCAAGGTCCAGCTGCTGGGCGAGCCCCCCCACGGTCTGGCCGTCTTCCGACCAGAGCAGGTTCAGCACCAGATATTGCGGATAGGTGATGCCCATCGCGTCCAGCATCGGCTTGTAGGTCCGCTGGATGGCAAGGCTGGCGGAATAGATTCCGAGGCAGAGATGATCGTCGAGGCTGAGAAGCCCGATATCGGGGGCAGATGAGGGCATGGGGATACTCCTGTAGAAGCTGGTTCCAAATATATCGCGATAAATATTCTCTTGACAATGGCTGGCGAGCGCATATCTGGTGATTACTTATCGCGATAATAACTGTCGCGAATGAAAAGGAGCCAACCATGTCCGTGAATGTCCTCTACAAAACCCAGGCTGTCGCCACCGGCGGCCGTGACGGCCACGCCGAAACCCTCGATGGTAGCCTGAAAGTGGATCTCTCCACCCCGAAGGAGCTCGGCGGGGCAGGGGGCGCGGGCAACAATCCGGAACAGCTGTTCGCCGCTGGCTATGCCGCCTGTTTCATCGGCGCCATGAAGGCCGTCGCTGCGCAGAACAAGCACCTGAAAGTGCCGGCTGATACGACAGTCACCTCCACCGTCGGCATCGGCCCGCGTTCGGAAGGCGGCTTCGGCCTGACCGTTTCGCTCGACGTGTCGCTGCCCGGCCTCGACCGCGCCCTGGCCGAGGAACTGGTCCACAAGGCCCACGAGGTCTGCCCGTACTCCAACGCCACCCGTAACAATATCGATGTCGGTCTGAGCGTCGTCTAGGCGCCGCCGGATCTGGCAAGCCAGAGGCCGTCCGGAGATCCCGGGCGGCTTTCGCTTGCGCAGACCGCATCGCCCGCCCAGATAGGGAAGCTGCAAAAGGAGCACACGATGGAAGACTTCAACATCCGCAAGGAAGAGGGCGAAACCGGCGGGCGTTATGTCACCGTTGTGGACGGGCACGAGGCCGAGATGACCTATTCCAGGGCCGGCACGTCCCGCATCATCATCGATCATACGGATGTGCCGAAAGAACTTGGCGGGCGCGGTGTCGGCGTGGCACTTGTCCGCCGCGCGGTGGAAGACGCCCGCGCAGCCGGCATCAAGATCATCCCGATCTGCCCATTTGCAAAGGCGCAGATCGAGAAACACAAGGAATGGCAGGACATTCTGGCATGAGCGAGATCACCCACGACCGCAATCTGATGCGCTATTCGTATTTCGAGAATGGGCTTGAGGCCTATCTCACCTATGAGCGCCCGGGAGATGGCCAGATCCACATCACGCACACGATCGTGCCTGACCCGCTGGGGGGCCGGGGCCTCGGCAAGAAACTGGTGACAGCGGCGATGCAAGACGTGATCGCCAATGGCGAGATGGTCTCGTCCAGCTGCTGGTTCGCCAGTGCCCTGATCGAGAAAACGCCGGAATGGTCGGCGATGCAGGCATGAGCGACCCGTTCTGGAAACAGAAAACGCTGGAAGAGATGTCCGGCGCGGAGTGGGAATCGCTCTGCGACGGCTGTGGCAAATGCTGCCTGCTGAAACTGGAAGACGAAGACACCGGCGAGATCGCCTATACGCGTCTGCATTGCCGCCTTCTGGATGGGCAGGCCTGCACCTGCATGGATTATGAGAACCGCAAGAAGATTGTCGAGGACTGCGTGATCCTGACGCCGCAGAAGGTCGCCGAAATCCGCTGGATGCCGCGCACCTGCGCCTATCGCTTGGTGCTGGAGGGCAAGGACCTGCCCGACTGGCACCATCTCGTCTGCGGCGACCGCAACCGCGTGCACACAACCGGCAATTCCATCCGGGGACGCACCGTCTCCGAAGACACCGTCTTCGACGAAAACCCCGAAGACTGGATCGTCGACTGGGAAGGCTACGAAGTCTAGGGGCGAAGGTGAGGAAAGCGCCGCACTCATCCCCCTCTCCCACCGGGAGAGGGGTTAGGGGTGAGGGGCCACGGAATTGGCGGCGTGAACTGAAGGCTGCGGAAGCGGGCTGTGCAGGTTTAGCACCACATCGCGGGCTTTCGGAGTTGGGGAGAGCTGGGTCGCCCCTCACCCCCGACCCCTCTCCCGGTGGGAGAGGGGGGCGCGTAATGGGGAGTTCTATCCTCCCGGGTTCAAACCCGGCGCACACTCCCGCGCATGCATCCAGCCCTTCGTCCCTATTATGATCACGTCATCCCGGTCTTCTGGCCGTGGCTCTGGCTGAACCTCATCCGCGTCGCCCTCTGGCATTTGCGAACAGGGCGCGATGCGTTGATGGCGGTCGATTGCTTTGGAAACATCCGGATGGTCTTCGCCGCTGACGAACCGAAGCCGGATGATCTCTACACCTATAAAGCCCCGCTCATGCCGCGCTGGGAAAACCCGGCGCTGGGCAGCGCTTTGCCGGTAACAGTCCACTCTGTCGGCTATAGCGTGCTTATAGCGTCCTTATGTCGTGCTTATACGGTGTTCTATGTCGTCCGCGAATGCGTCCGCGGGCCGCCGGTTCAGCACCCGCCACCTCATGCTTCGACTTCGCTCAGCATGAGTCCCGTTCTCTACCGCAACCCCAAAGCGCTCATGCTGAGCCAAGTCGAAGCATAAGAGCGCGGGCTCAAGAAACCAGCCAAACCACCGGACGGCAGCCGCCGCGCCGGCTGCATCTGCTGCGCAGCCTACAACCTCTCCTTAAGCCCCCTCTGTTACACTGGCGGCATGGAAACCTTGCCCGCCTTCGTCAACTATCTCGCCAATGAGCGCCGCATGGCGGACAAGACCGTGGACGCCTACCGGTCTGATCTGGCGGAATTCTTCAATTTCCTGCGCCATCACCTGGGCGAGGAACCAACGCCGGAAGTGCTTGGCGAGCTGAAAGCGCGCGACATCCGCGCCCATATTGCCCAGCGCCGCCGTGATGGCCTGTCGAATGCCTCGGTCGCCCGGCTGCTCTCCTCAATCAAGGCGCTGTATCGCTGGCTGAACCGCGCCTTTGACATCGAGAATGCCGAGATCGCCTACCTGCAAGGCCCGAAACGGCCCCAGCGCCTGCCGCGCCCGGTCTCCATCGAGGCGGCCAAGGACATGATCCAGGAGGCTGGCGACGATCCGGATGTCGCGCCCTGGATCAATGCGCGCGATGCCGCTGTGCTGTCGCTGCTCTACGGGGCAGGGCTTCGTATCTCCGAAGCGCTCAGCCTCACAGGCGCAGATGTTCCGGCACCGGAGCGTCTGCGGATCACAGGTAAAGGCGGCAAGGTGCGGATCGTGCCGCTGATCCCGGCCGTGCGAGACGCGATCAATGTCTATGCTGAGCAATGCCCCTACGCGCTGACCCGCAACCAGCCGCTGTTCCGGGGCGCCAAGGGCGGCGCGCTGAACCCGCGTCTCATTCAGGGCCTCGTGCAGCGACTGCGCGGACTTTTGGGGCTGCCGGACACAGCCACGCCGCACGCCCTGCGCCACTCGTTTGCAACGCACCTTCTGGCCGCCGGGGCAGACCTTCGCGCCATCCAGACGCTACTCGGCCACGCCTCGCTCTCAACCACCCAGGTCTATACCGGCGTCGACTCCAGTCGCCTCCGCGAAGTCCACGCCGCGGCCCATCCGAGGGCGTGAGGTGTGGCAAACTCCTTCTAACCGTCCTGTCCTCTCCATTTTCCTGCCTTATTTGCGAGCAAATATTTACATGCGACAGAGCGGGAGGCCCATCATGGGCGTGAAGCGGAATACGATCCTCGGTATCCTGACCATTGCGGCTTTCATCGGCTGCGGCCTGATGGCGAATGCGCAGGAGAAAGATTCCTATATCGATTATCCGGGCTTCCTGGAGCTTTCGAACGAAGTGTCCGCTTATCGCGAGCAGCGACTCGTTTCTCTCGTCGACTTCAACGAGATGAAAGAAGAGCCCGGTACGATCATCCTCGATTCCCGCAGTGCCGAGGCCTATGCGATGGGCCATATCGAAGGTGCGATCAATGTAAACTTCTCGGACTTTACCGACGAGAAGCTCACCGCCGCGATCCCGTCAAAGACGACGCGCATCCTGATCTATTGCAACAATAATTTCGAGGATGACATCGCCCCGGTCATGCTGAAGCGGATCGACCTTGCCCTCAACGTGCCGACTTTCATCAATCTCTATGGATATGGCTACACCAATATCTATGAGCTGAAGGGCATGCACTCTCTGGAAGACCCGGAGGTCCATTGGGTCTCCAGCTTTCAGGCGCCGTAGGCAGATAATCCTCTAGCGCGGAAGCGCGGCCACCACGCGGTGGTATTCCTCCATCGTTTCCTCGAAGATCTGCGCGACCGGCTTCACGTCCTTGATGCGGCCCGCAACCTGTCCGGTCAGGGCAATGCCGGCTTCAAGATCGCCGCCGAAATAGACTTTCTGCGTGCCCGCAAATTCCCCGAAGATGTTCTCTACGCCGTCTTTCTGGATCCGGTCCGTCCGCTCGGTGCGCAGCGCGCGCAGGGCAGGGCCGGGGCCGGATCGGTTGAGGAAGACCGTATCGGTCGCATCCGCGCTGATGATCGCGTCCTTCCAGTTCTGGTGCACCGGGCTTTCGGCGGAGGACAGAATCCGCGTGCCCATCAGCACCCCCTCCGCTCCCAATGCAAAAGCCGCCGCCATGGTCCGCCCGTCCATGATGCCGCCCGCCGCGACGACCGGCACATCCACCGCCTCGCAGACCTGCGGGATCAGAACCATGCTGGCCACATCCTTCGGGTTCTTGAACCCGCCGCCTTCGCCGCCCTCCACGATCAGGCCGTCGACGCCTGCTTCGATTGCCCGCATCGCCCCCTGAAGCGAAGGGACGACGTGGAACACGGTCAGGCCCGCTTCTTTCAGAAGGCCTGTATATTTCATGGGGTCCCCGGCAGAGGTGGTGACGAACTTCACGCCCTGATCAATGATGAACTGGATGATGTCGGGATCACGTACGAACGCCTGTGCGACGTTCACGCCGAACGGTTTGTTGGTCAGTGACTTCATCTTGGTGATCTCTTCGCGCACGGCGTCCAGCTCACCGGAAGAGGTCTCGATGATGCCCATGCCGCCGGCATTCGACACGGCGGACGACAGCTGCGACCGGGCGATCCAGCCCATCGCGGCCTGGATGATGGGTTTCTCGATGCCCAGCATGTCTGTGATGCGGGTGCGGATCGGCGCTGCGGTCATGATGGGTTCCTCCTGACAGGCAGAGAAAGCGGGAACGCGAGGTCGGGCAAGCCCTCGCCCTGCGTCAGGCAATCTTGCCGACGTGACAGGCCGGGTTTCCACGCTAGAGTGCCGCCATGATCCTGCGTGAACCGACCCCATCCGAATTGCCCGCCCTGACCAGCCTTTGCCAGCGCTCCAAGGCCCATTGGGGCTATCCACGCGATATGCTGAAAGCCTTCGCGGCCGAGCTGACCGTCACGCCGGAAAACCTCGCCGAAGACGCGATCATGCTGGCCGAGGACAAGCGCGGCCTCGCCGGTGTCGTACAGGTCTCGAAGCAGGGCGACGACGCCGTGCTGGAAAAGCTGTTCGTGGAGCCAGACCGCCTCGGGGAGGGGACCGGCAAGATCCTCTATGTCTGGGCCTGCCGCGTCGCCCGCGAAAACGGCGCGAAACAGCTCGTCATCGACGCAGATCCGGACGCGGCCACCTTCTATCAGCACATGGGCGCTGTTCAGGATGGAACGGTCGAGTCCGCCTCCGTCCCGGGCCGCCAGCTGCCGCATTTGGTGCATGCACTGGGCTAACTCGGGCCAAAACCGTCAGAATATTATCCCGCTTCGCGCACGGCAGGCTCCAGCCCAAGCAGGATGTTGAGCACCTGGCGGCTGGACGCGACGCGGCCCTGAAGCCCGCCGGCGCGGGATAGCGCAAGCCCCTCGACTACGGCGATCAGCGTGCCACCATATATGTCGAGATCCATAACCGGCTTTGTCCCTTTGATCCTGAAGACTTCGGCGACCAGGGTTTCGAGGGCCTCGCGGTGACGGCCGACGATGTCGGTGAAGCCTGCAGCGAGTTGCGGGTTGCGTCGCGACTCCAGTTGCAATTCCACGCCGAGGACGGCGAGGTTGGACCCAACTTCCGCATCCGGATTGTCCAGCTCGTCCAGCAGACCATTCATCAGGGCGTTCAGCTGTTCCGGTTGAGCACGGGCCTTCTCAAGCAGGGTTTCCAGAAACTCGATCTGGTGAAAGAGCCCGTCCGACAGAAGCGCTAGGAACAGGTCCTCCTTGCTGTCGAAATGGGTGTAGACCGCGCCTTTCGTGTAGCCAGCATCCGCTGCGATCTGGTCCAGCGATGCGCCGCCATACCCCTCCCGGGCGAACACGCTTTTCGCCGCAGACAGCAGGGCTGAGCGCGTGCGGGCCTTGGCTTCCGAACGGGTCAGGCGGGGCTTTACGGGCAGGTCTGTGTCGGTCGTGGTCATACGGTTTCCCGATTCGAAAGGCATTGACATACTCATTAGTATTCAAATACTGATGAGTATGTAAACCCTGCCAAGACGGGGATCGGGAGAAAACGGAGGAACACCATGGCTGACACGGAAACCCTTGAAAGAGCCCTTGAGCCGGCGGACACAATCGCCCTGGAAGACATTGATGTCAGCCAGCCGGAGCTGTGGCGCACCGACTCCCATTGGCCTTATTTTGCGCGTCTGCGCCGCGAAGCGCCGGTGCATTACTGCAAGAACGGCCTGTTCGGGCCTTACTGGTCGGTGACCACCTGGAACGACATCATGGCGGTGGACACCAATCACAAGGTCTTCTCCTCCGAGGCCTCGCTGGGCGGCATCACGATCCTTGACCAGCAGTCCGACGTCGAACTGCCCATGTTTATCGCGATGGACCAGCCCAAGCATGACGTTCAGCGCCTGACCGTCAGCCCCATCGTCTCGCCCGCCAATCTCGCCGTGATGGAGCCCCTGATCCGGGAGCGTGCCTGCAGCATCCTGGATTCGCTTCCCGAAGGTGAAACGTTCGACTGGGTTGACCGGGTGTCGATCGAGCTGACCACGCAGATGCTGGCCACCCTGTTCGACTTTCCATTCGAACACCGCCGCAAGCTGACCTACTGGTCGGATGTCGCGACGACGATCCCGGCACCGGGCATGCTGGTGGAAACGGTGGAAGAAAAATTCAATGTCCTGATGGAATGCCTGACGGAATTCACGACCCTCTGGAACGAGCGCGTGAATGTGCCACCAAAGGGCGATCTCATCTCCATGCTGGCCCATGGCGAAGCCACGCGGAACATGAGCCCGCAGGAATATCTCGGCAATATCGTGCTTCTCATCGTGGGCGGCAACGACACGACCCGGAACAGCATTTCCGGCAGCGTCTACGCCCTCAACAAGTTCCCGACCGAGTTCGACAAGCTGTGCGCCAATCCGGCCCTCATCCCGTCCATGGTGTCCGAAACGATCCGCTGGCAAACGCCGCTGGCGCATATGCGTCGCACCGCCCTGGAGGACACCGAAATTGGTGGCCAGAAAATCAGCAAAGGCGAAAAAGTCGTCATGTGGTACGTTTCCGGCAACCGCGACGAGAGCGTGATCGATGATCCGGACACCTACATTATCGACCGCGAACGCCCGCGCCAGCATCTGTCATTCGGCTTCGGCATCCATCGCTGCGTGGGCAATCGCCTGGCTGAAATGCAACTGCGCGTGATCTGGGAAGAAATCCTCAAACGGTTCGACAAGATCGAGCTTGTGGGCGAGCCGGAACGCGTGCCGTCGCCCTTCGTGAAGGGCTATCATCGCATGAATGTGCGGGTTACGCGGAAGGCGTAGCACCTGTAGCGGGCGGGGGTGCTGGCGCAGCCTGTCAGATCAGCCTCTTGCCCCCGGCGGCCTCCGGCGCTACATGCGCTGTTCGTGGTGATTTGGCCGGCCGGCTTGCAGCCACGTAAAACAAGTCGCTAAAAGGGCCGCGCGCAGGAAGACCGTTTCGGCCCGTGCTCCCTTTTTTCCTTGTTTTCAGGTCTCAAGCTGGCTGAACAAGTCGAGAGTATTGCCCCGTGCCCATCAAGATTCCGGATGCCCTGCCTGCCCGTGAAACCCTTCTGAAAGAAGGCGTAGCGGTGATGCAGGAATCCGAAGCCGCCCGTCAGGATATCCGCCCCTTGCAGATCGGCCTCCTGAACCTGATGCCGAACAAGATCCGCACGGAGACACAGATCGCCCGCCTGCTGGGCGCCAGCCCCCTGCAGATCGAGCTGTCGCTCATCCGCATCGGCGGGCACACGCCGAAGAACACGTCGCAGGATCACCTGATCAGCTTCTACAATACGTGGGAAGACGTGGCGGATCGCAAGTTTGACGGCTTCATTGTCACCGGCGCCCCGGTCGAGCAGCTCGACTTTGAAGACGTCACCTATTGGGATGAACTGACCCGAATCTTCGACTGGACACGGACGAATGTGCATTCGAACCTGTTCATCTGCTGGGGCGCGATGGCGGCGGTCTGGCATTTCCACAAGCTGCCGAAATACCAGCTTGAGAAGAAAGCCTTTGGCGTCTACCGCCAGCGCAACCTCGCCCCGGCCTCACCTTACCTGAACGGCTTCTCGGACGACTTCCTGATCCCGGTCTCCCGCTGGACCGAGGTGCACACCGAAGACGTGCTCGCCCGGCCTGAACTGAACCTGCTGGTCGACTGCCCGGCGACAGGGCCGAGCCTTTTGGAACATGCGCCCAGCCGCAGTGTCTTCATGTTCAACCATGTCGAATATGACTCGTTCTCCCTGAAGGAAGAATACGAGCGCGACGTCGCCGCCGGTAGCGACATTGCCCTGCCGCACAATTACTTCCCCGGCGATGACCCCACCCGCCAACCGCTGAACCGCTGGCGCAGTCACGCTCACCTCCTGTTCGGCAACTGGGTGAATCAGGTCTATCAGTCCACCCCGTATGACCACGCCGAGATCGGGAAAGGTTGAAAGATGGCCGCCGCGCTGGTTCCTGAGCTTTACGTCCGTGACTTGCCGCGCAGCCTGGCCTTCTATTGCGATGCGCTCGGCTTCCGCATTGTCTACCAGCGGAGTGAAGAGCACTTCGCCTATATTGAACGGGCAGGCGCGGAGCTGATGCTGGAAGAGCCCGCCGGCCGCACCTGGCTCGCCGGGCCTTTGGAAGCGCCTTATGGACGGGGCGTCAATTTCCAGATCGCGGTGGAGGATGCCGCCGCCCTGCGCGATGCGGCCCTCGCCGCAGGGGCGCCGCTGATGATGGATCTCGAAGAGCGCACCTATTTGCGGGACGATGAGCCCATCCGCGTGCGCCAATGCGTGGTGCAGGACCCGGACGGCTATCTTCTGAGGTTTTCAGAACTGGTATGACAGCGTAGCTATAAAAAATGATTCAGGCGTCCGACTCGCAACCAGACCTTTCCTACGCGTCGTATTTCGAGGATCCGGTGAAGCGCCGCCTCGTTCGGGCGGTGGAGCGTCTGTCGGGCCAGCCGCGCCTGAAGAAGCTTTACGCGCATTACCGCGAATTCCTTGCCGACGACGTGCCTTTCTTTGAGGCCGCGATCCGGTTGCTGGACCTCGACGTCCGCTTCTCCGCCTCGCGGCTGGCGGAGATCCCGCGCGAAGGCCCGCTGGTCGTTGTGGCGAACCACCCGTTCGGTGTGCTGGATGGCCTGATCATCTGCTGGCTCATCAGCCTGCGCCGTCCGGATTTCCGGGTGCTGACCAACTCCGCCCTCGATGGCGTGCCGGAGGCGCGGGACTATCTGCTGCGCGTCGATTTCTCCGCCACCAAAGAGGCGCTTGCCGCCAATGTCGCCATGCGCAAGGAAGCGCTCGCGCATGTGAAAGCGGGCGGCTGCGTCATCGTCTTCCCCTCGGGCGGGGTCTCCACGACGCCGCGCCCGTTTGACCGCACGGCGGTGGACGATGAGTGGAAGCCCTTCACGGCAAAGCTCATCACCCAGGGCAATGCCTCGGTCACGCCGATCTATTTCGATGGCCAGAATTCCCGCCTGTTCCAGGTCGCCAGCCACCTGTCGCTGGAGCTGCGCCTCGCGCTGGTCTTCCGCGAAGTGCGCCGCCGCATGGGCAAGTCCCTTCGCGTCGAGATTGGCGAGACGCTCTCCCCGGATGTGCTCGCCGCCGCCGGCAAACGTCGCGGCCTGATGGAATTCCTCCGGGAGCGGACCTATGAACTCGCCGGCCCGGCCCAGCACGCCCGCCTCACCCGCGCAGGCGAACGCTTCCAGCAACGCAAACCGAAAGTGTACCGGTGAGCGAGGGAATTTCATTCCGCTCAGCGACGTCCTGCGATGCGGCCACGTTAGCCAATATCCATAGATCAGCCCGCGCTGAGTCCATGCCCTGGCTGGCAGTCGTGCATACACCTGAGGAAGAATTGGCGTTCTATCTCAATCAGGTCATTCCGCACTCTGACGTGCATGTGGCGTGTTGCGGGCAAAAGATCGCAGGTTTCATTGCGCGACAACACAACCACGTCGAGCATCTCTACGTTTCACCATCCTATTGGAGCCGCGGGATTGGCAGTCTCCTCCTCGCCTCGGTGCAAAGGGATGCGGACATCCTCGACTTGTGGACCTTCCAGAGGAATTCGGGGGCGCGACGGTTTTATGAGCGACACAAATTCACCGCGACAGAATTCACAGATGGATCACGCAACGAGGAGAAGGAGCCCGACGTCCGCTACGTCTGGCAATCGCCGACATGATCAAACCCGCTGAACTTCGCAAGATCGCCCTCACTTTCCCGCATGCAATCGAGCGGCCCCATTTCGACTGGGCGAGCTTCCGGGTCGACAAGCCCAAGGGCAAGATTTTCGCGACCCTGCCGCCCCATCATGAGTTCACCAATGTCTTCCTGACACCGGAGGAGCAGGCCATGCTGGTCGAAGCGGAGCCCGGCATGTTTTTCAAAGTACCGAACAAATGGGGCGACAAGGGTGCGACGTCGATCCGGCTTGCACAAGTCGATGCGCTGACGCTCAAATCGGCGCTGACCCTGTCCTGGCGCCATGCCGCTCCAGCGAAATTCCATGGCGACCTGGACGGATAAAAAGAAAACAGGGGGAGGGGCCTATGGCCGAGCACACAGACAAGACGGATCCCGTCGCAGCCGCGCGGGGCCTGCTGCCGGAGCTGGCAGCGCGCGCAAGCGAGATGGACGCGGCCCGGCGCCTGCCGGCAGACCTTGCCCGTACGATGGCGGAGGCAGGCGTCTTCCAACTCGTCACGCCCAAACGCTTCGGCGGCCTCGAAGCCAGCCCGCGCGTGTTCGTCGAAACCGTGGAGACCCTGTCGACCGCCAATGCCAGCGCTGGCTGGTGCTGCATGATCGCCAACACGTCCGCCCTCAACGCGGCCTATATGGCGCCGGAAGAGGCTGAGGCCGTCTTTGACGATCCACATGTGATCACCGGCGGCGTCTTCGCGCCGATGGGGCGGGCCACTGTGGAAGAGGGCGGTTATCGCGTGACGGGCCGCTGGCAGTGGGGCTCCGGCTCTGCCAATTGCGCCTGGCTTGGCGGCGGCTGCACGGTCTGGGAGAATGGCGAGATGCGGCGCCTGCCGAGCGGCGCGCCGGACACGCTGATGGCGATCTTCCCCGCGGCGGAAGCGACCCTGCTCGACACCTGGCACGTCATGGGCCTCAAAGGCACAGGCTCTGGCGACATTGAAGTGAAAGACATTTTCGTCCCCGAAGGGCGCTGCGTACGCCTCACGGGGGGCAATCCGCGAGAGACCGGCGCGCTCTACAAATTCCCGGCTTTCGGCTTCCTCTCGCTGGGCGTCTGTGCCGTAGCGCTCGGCAATGCGCGTGGCAGCCTCGACACGTTCGCCGCCCTCGCCACGGCCAAGAAGAACCAGGGTTCGGCCAAGACACTGGCAGAGCGCCAGACCGTCCAGACCGCCTTCGCGCAGGCCGAGGCCAGCTGGCGGGCGGCCCGGGCGCTGCTCTTCGCTGAGATCGACCGGGTCTGGGAAATTGCCCAGACGGCAGACGATATTCCCATGGAAGCGCGCGCGGACCTGCGCCTCGCCTGCACGCATGTCACCCGCATGGGCGCCGATATCTGCCGCACGCTCTATGAGCTGGGCGGCGGCGTTGCCCTGTTCGAAACCTCGCCCCTCCAGCGCCAGTTCCGCGACGCGCAGGCGGCGACCCAGCATATCGTTACCGCCCCGGCGACCTGGGAACTCACCGGCCGCATCCTGTTCGGCCTGCCGACCGATGGCGCGATGGTCTGACGGCGGCTTTCAACCGCAGATCCTGACTGGCGGCGGCTGGCGAGCGGTTGTAAGCATATAACAAAGCATGCGCAGTGCGCGGCGATGATGAGGACGATCCAATGAAAATCCGTGGTTTGATGATGGCAGCCTCCGTGGTTGCCCTGACAGCGACTGGCTGTTCGAAGGCAACGCCGGAAAAGGCGCCGGAAATTGCTGCGCCGGTTGCCGAAGCGCCTGCCGATCCGATGGCGATCGACACAAGCACGGAATGGGGCGCGTTCCTGTCGCCCTTCCTGGAAACCTATTTCCAGCTCAACCCGAATTTCGCAGTGTATCAGGGCCGTCACGAATTTGATGGCGAGCTGCCGGACTTCAGCGAAGCGGGCCTCAAAGCCCAGATCGACATGCGCAAGACCGCGATTGCCGGAGCGCAGGCGCTTGATCCTGCCGGCCTCAGTGACGCACAGAAATTCGAGCGCGACTATCTGATCCGCGTTATGCAGGGCGAACTGTTCTGGCTCGAAGAGGCAGACCGGCCGCATCACAATCCTGACTTTTATGTCGGTGTGCTTGACCCGAACGTCTATATCGCGCGGCCCTATGCCGACGCCGAGACGCGGATGAAGGCCTTTATCAAGTACGCGAAGAATGTACCGGCGGCCGCCGCTCAGATCGAAGCGAACCTGCAGCTGCCTCTTCCGGAGACCTTCCTGAAATATGGTCAGGCCGGGTTCAGCGGCTTTGCAGACTATTATACGGGCGATGCGAAAGCGGCTTTTGCCGAAGTCCAGAATCCGGAATTGCAGGCAGAGTTCGACACGGCGGCTGCGGCGGCCTCAGCCGCGATGCAGCATCTGTCAGACTATATCGGCTCTGTCCCGGCCACGCCGGATGGCTTTGCCATGGGCGCAGACAAGTTTTCCGACATGGTACGCCTCACCGAAGCGGTCGACCTGCCGCTGGATCAGCTCAAAGCGATCGGCCAGGCAGACCTGAAGCGCAACCAGGATGCCCTCAAAGAGGCCTGCGACGCCTACGCGCCCGGCCTCACGCTCGGCGCCTGCATGGAAAAGATGGGGGCCAACAAGCCGGAAGTCGGCCCGGTCGAGGAAGCGCGTGAGCAGCTTCCCGAACTGCGCGCCTTCATCGAAGCGCACGACATCGTCACCATTCCCGGCACCGAACAGGCTGAGGTGGAAGAATCCCCGCCGTACAACCGTCAGAACTCGGCCTATATCGACCTGCCGGGGCCATATGATCTCGGCCTGCCTTCGGTCTATTATATCTCGCCGCCGGACCCGACCTGGGATGAGGCAACCCGCAACGCCTATGTGCCCGGCAAGATGGACCTCCTGTTCACCAGCGTGCACGAAGTCTGGCCCGGTCACTTCCTGAACTTCCTGCATTCGAACCGTGCCGAGTCCGTGTTCGGGAAACTCTGGGTCGGCTATGCCTTCGCCGAGGGCTGGGCGCATTATACCGAAGAGATGATGTATGATGCGGGTCTGCATGACGGCGACCCGGAAACCCATGTTGGCCAGCTGTCCAACGCGCTCCTGCGGGATTGCCGTTACCTCTCGGCCATCGGCCTCCATGCCGAAGGCATGACGGTGGAGCAGAGCTACGACCTCTTCCGGAACGAGTGCTACCAGGATGCCGGCAATGCGACCCAGCAGGCGGCTCGCGGCACCTATGATCCGGCTTACCTGAACTACACGATGGGCAAGCTCATGATCCGCAAGCTGCGTGATGACTGGACGGCGAAACACTTCCCGGACGATCCGCGTTCGGGCTGGAAGGCCTTCCACGACGAGTTCCTGTCCTATGGCGGCCCGCCCATCCCGCTGGTGCGCCAGCAGATGATGGAAGAGGACGCGCCGAAGGCCGTCTTCTAGGTGACCTGTTCCGGTTCCTGTCAAAACCCGTCCGCCTTGTCCCTGCATGGGGGCGGGGCGTGACGGGTTTGACGGTTCTGGTCGATGCCGATGCCTGCCCGGTCAAGGAGGAGGTGTATCGCGTCGCCCTTCGCCATGACGTGGCGGTGGTGATCGTCGCGAACTCCTATATCCGCATTCCGGAACATCGCCTCGTCTCGCGTCAGATCGTGACCGACGGCTTCGATGCGGCCGATGACTGGATCGTGGAGGCGTCGGGACCGGCAAGCCTCGTCATCACGGCGGACATTCTTCTGGCCCAGCGCGCGCTGGAAAAAGGGGCCCGCGTCCTCTCGCCGACGGGCAAGCCGTTCACGGATGCCTCCATCGGCAACGCGGTCGCCGTCCGGGCGATCCATGCCGACCTCCGCGCCGGTCTCGGCGAAGGTGCTCCGCGCGGTGCGCCGCCCTTCACGAAGCAGGACCGCTCGCGCTTCCTTGGCGCGATGGACACCGCTCTGGTCGCCCTGAAAAAGGCTGCCGGGGGCTGATCCGGGCCGGTTTATATTGCCTTTATACGGTGTTTACACGGTGTTTTATGTGGTGTTCCGGCGCCTTGTCGGGGCAGGTGGCCACTTGTCCTTAATCGCTTTCATGCTAGAGCCCGGACATGAACGGTATCACACTCCACAAGGGCGACCTGCCAGCTGGCATGGATTTCGGCCCTGTCGTCGCCATCGACTGCGAGGCCATGGGCCTCAACCTGCAGCGCGATCACCTGACCCTGGTGCAGCTCTCTTCCGGAGACGGCACAGCGCATCTGGTCCAGCTCGGCCGGGACTATAATTGTCCTAATCTCAAGGCCTTGCTGACCGACCCCAAGGTCGTGAAGGTCTTTCACTTCGGCCGCTATGACATCGCCATGATGCTGCGCTGGATGGGGATCACCTGCGCGCCGGTCTGGTGCACCAAGATCGCGTCCAAGCTCGCGCGCACCTATACAGATCGTCACGGTCTGAAAGATGTCGTGCGCGAAGTGGCGGGCGCTGAGATCTCGAAAGCGCAGCAAAGTTCTGACTGGGGCAGCGCCGAACTGAGCGATGCGCAGCTCCAGTACGCGGCCTCGGATGTGCTGTATCTGCACCAGGTCAAGGCCGGTCTCGAAGCCATGCTGATCCGCGAAGGCCGGCTCGAAATGGCGCAGGCCTGCTTCGATTTCCTGCCCATGCGCGCCCGGCTGGACCTCTCCGGCTGGGACGATCAGGACATCTTTGCCCATAGCTGACCAAATCGTCATGCCTTCACCGCTTTTGTCGCGGGCTTATCGAGGCTAAACACGGTCGCTATTGTTGCTTACAGGTTCCTCGTCCCGCATGAACGCTGTCACCCATCGTGACCCGGGCTCTCTCTGGGCCCCGCGCCGCCAGCTCACGCTGGCGCAGGCGCGGCATCGGTCGGCGCGGGTGCGCGTCCTGCGGATGGTGTTTGTGGCCTGCGCGGCGATCTCGATCGGCTTTTTCGCCGGCCATGTCATCAAGAGCGCCCTGACCAGCGACGCCAAGCCTGTCAGCGTGTCCCAGGACGAGTCGGTGACCATGCTGAACCCGCGCTTCACCGGGCGTGATTCAGTCGGTCAGAGCTTCCAGATCACGGCAGATGCGGCGCGGCGCCGGCGCGGGACCGAACGGGCGGTCGATCTCGTCAGTCCGGTCATGAGCGATGAAGCCGGCAGCCAGGTGCGAGCGCCCTCGGGCATGTATGACAGCGATGCGGGTGTTCTGGAGCTGTATGATGACGTCATGATCACTGACGCTTCGGGCTATTCGTTCACCACGTCAGGTGCGCGCGTCTATGTTGGTGAAGGGCGGATCGAGGGCCTGTCGCCGCTGCAGGGGAAGGGGCCACTTGGCGATATCCGCTGCGACTCGTATGAAGTTCTGGAAGACGGCGACCGTTTTGTCTGCAAGGGCAATGTGCGTACGGTGATCTACCCGGCGACCGATAACCCGGCGCCGGAACAAATTGAAGGAAGTGGTGAAGGTGAAACAGATGGCTCGCAGTAAGATTCTCGGCACCCTGCTGGCGGCCTGCGCGGTGTTCATCGCCCCGGCTGCGAGTGCGCAGATTTCGTCCGAAGGCGGGCCGATCTATATCAACTCTGACCGCACCGAGAGCCTTGAGCGCGAGCGCAAAGTGCTGCTGATTGGCAATGTCGACATCCAGCAGGGCGAAGCCCGCCTGCGGGCCGACAAGGTGACACTGGTCTTCGCCGGCAAGCAAGGCAGCACCAGTTCCGACAGCGTTGGCGGCAGTTTTGGCCAGATCCAGTCCATGACGGCAGAGGGGCAGGTCTTCTATGTTACGCCTGAACTGAAGGCGAAAGGCGACCGCGGCATCTATGAGGCAGCGATCGACACGATCACCATGACCGGGAATGTTGCCCTGATGCGCGGCCGGGACGTGGCAGAAGGCGAAGTCCTGAAGCTTGAGATCAAGAACCGGCGCACCACATTGGATGGTGGCGAAGGCCGCGCGCGCATGATGATTGACCCGGACGCCCAAAGCGCGCCGAACGATTGAATTTGATCTAGATCGTGAAACCGATCTTAAGCATGTGCAGGTAACAGTCTTGCGGGGCAACAAATGCCCGTACTGAAAGGGAATCCCGAGAGATGACTGAGTCGGCCGAAGGCCTTGTCGTTGAGAATATTGCCAAGTCATTTGGCAAGCGACAGGTTGTACGCGACGTCTCTCTCTCCCTTCAGCGCGGGGAAGTTGTTGGCCTGCTTGGACCCAACGGGGCCGGCAAGACGACCTGCTTTTACATGATCATGGGCCTCATTGGCGTCGACTCGGGGACGATTTCGATCGACGGTGAGGATGTCACGCGACTTCCCATGTATCAGCGCGCACGCCTCGGCGTGGGCTATCTTCCGCAGGAGGCCTCGATTTTCCGGGGCATGACGGTGGAAGAAAACGTAATGGCCGTGGCAGAACTGGTCGAGAAAGACCGCTCCGCCCGTATGGCACAGGTCGACAGCCTCCTCAGCGAACTGCACGTGGAACATCTCCGCAATCAGGCCGCCACTTCCCTTTCGGGAGGTGAACGCCGACGTGTCGAGATTGCCCGCGCGCTCGCGTCGCGTCCGAGCTTTATGCTACTGGACGAACCGTTCACCGGTATCGACCCGCTCGCCATTTCCGACATTTCTGACCTTGTCCGCTACCTGAAGCAGCGTGGCCTGGGCGTCCTGATTACGGACCACCAGGTGCGCGAAACGCTCCAGATCGTCGACCGGGCCTATGTGATGTATGATGGTGAAGTTCTCTTCGACGGCCCGCCTGACAGCGTGCTGAGGAACGAGGACGTTCGCAGGGTCTATTTGGGTGATCAGTTCGCCGCTTGATCTCACGGGGGCGCGGCCGATGGCCATGAAACATTCACTCGACATGCGCCAGGGCCAGTCCCTGGTCATGACGCCGCAATTGCAACAAGCGATCAAGCTGTTGCAGCTTTCCAACCAGGAACTTTCCGAGTTCGTCGAAGCTGAGCTGGAGCGCAATCCGCTGCTGCAGAAGGCGGAAGACAGTGACGGATCGGGGGCGGAGGCCAGCGAACCTGAACGCCGCGAAGAGATGTCGCTCGACGATTCCTCCGGCATGGGCGAAGCGCGCGACCAGCTCGACGCGCCGGGCGAGGATGTGTTCGAACCGGGCACGGGCTCTGACAATGGTATGCCGGTCGGGGCGTCCGGTCCTTCGGCCAAGGCTGACTGGTCCGGCATCGGCGCAGGCCCGGCCAGCGATGACTACGATGTCACCGCGAACGCCACGTCCAATATCTCTCTCAACAAACACCTGCACGACCAGCTCCAGATCGCCGGCCTTTCAGTGGCCGACAATTTGATCGGCGCGCGACTGATCGATGAGACCGACGAGTCCGGCTATCTGCGCACCACGATTGAAGACGTCGCCCGGGAACTCGGCGCGGACGAGGCCAATGTCGAGGCTGTGCTGCAGGTCTGCCAGGGCTTCGAGCCGACGGGCGTGATGGCCCGCTCCATCCCGGAATGTCTGGCGCTGCAGCTGAAAGAGCGCGGCCGCTACGATCCGGCCATGGAAGCGATGATCGGGAACCTCGCTCTGGTCGCCAAACACGACATGAAAGCGCTGTCGGAACTTTGCGGCGTCGACAAGGAAGACCTGACCGAGATGCTGGCGGAGCTGCGCCAGCTCTCACCGAAGCCCGGCGCCGGCTTTTCCACCGACACGACGATTGCTGTGGCGCCGGACGTTTATGTCCGCGAGCTTCCGAACGGCATGTTTGCCGTGGAACTGAACTCCGACACGCTGCCGCGCGTGCTGATGGACAAGGCGTATTATGCCGAGGTCACAGCCCTGCCGATGCGCGACAAGGAGAAGGAATTCATCTCCGAGTGCGCCGCCTCGGCCAGCTGGCTGATCAAGTCGCTGGACCAGCGTGCTCGCACCATCCTGAAAGTGGCGAGTGAAATCGTGCGCCAGCAGGATGCCTTCTTTGCACACGGCGTGGCACATCTTCGCCCGCTGAACCTCAAGCAGGTCGCCGACGCGATTGAGATGCACGAGTCGACCGTCTCCCGCGTGACGACCAACAAATACATGTCGACGCCGCGCGGCCTGTTCGAGCTGAAATACTTCTTCTCGGCCTCTATCCCGGCAACCGGGGGCGGGGAAGCCCACTCCGCCGAAGCGGTGCGTTACCGGATCAAGCAGCTGATCGACAAAGAGGACCCGGATGAAGTGTTCTCGGACGACCAGATCGTGGAAATCCTCACCGGCTACGGCATCGAGATCGCCCGCCGCACGGTCGCAAAATATCGCGAGAGCCTGAACATCCCATCCAGCGTCCAACGCCGCCGGATCAACAGGGCGAGCTGAGTGCAGCCTGGCTGAAAGCGCACCGGAATAACTTCGTCACGCTGAGCTCTTTCAAAATCCAAAATCGCTTAAACCTGGATGATCGTCGGGCCTTCTACCCAAGGGCCAATGGAATTTCCGCTCTTCATCGGTAATGTGTGCGTCATTGATGCTTGCAATGCGTCGGCGCATCAGCCCTGCATCGTCGAACTCCCAGAGTTCGTTTCCGTAGCTACGAAACCAGGCCCCGTCTACGTTTCGCCATTCATATGCGAAGCGCACGGCCATGCGGTTGTTGCGAAAGCCCCAGACTTCCTTGATGAGTCTGTAGTCGAGTTCGTTCGACCATTTTCGAGCGAGAAAAGCCTCGATGGCTTCGCGGCCTTGAAGAAATTCAGTGCGGTTTCGCCATAGGCTGTCCGGGGTGTAGGCCAGCGCGACGCGCGCCGGATCCCGGCTGTTCCATGCATCCTCAGCCGCCCGTGCTTTTTGTTGGGCGGTATCTTCCGTAAAGGGAGGTATAGGTGGGCGACTCATGGTGATTGCCTTTCGATTTTTGATTGCCGCTGGAAGCTAGGACACTCGGCTTCGAGCCCCTGAATGGGCGCTGGAAAGCGGTGCCAGCGCCCATGAATTTTCTGGGATACGGTCAGGCAGCCCTGGACGTGACGACCGGAAAATCGATGTCCGTCGCGGCGACTTCGTTCATGTAATTCGTCCAGGTATTCAGAGCGATGTGCTGGACGATTTCGATGATCTGAGCGTCGTCATACCCGGCAAGGCGCACGGCATTGAGATCAGCATCGCCAATGTGCCCACGTGCCGAAGTGACCTTCGCCGCAAAGCGAACCGCTGCATCAGCTTTTGGGTCGTTCGAGGCGCCGCTGCGGTTTGCGGTGATTTCTGAATCGTCGAGCTTGGCGACATTCTTGGCAAGATAAGTGTGCGCGGAGAGGCAATAATTGCAGCCGTTGATTTCCGCCACCGCAAGCGCAATGCGTTCGCGAGTTGCGGCTGGCAGTGTGCCCTTATTGAGGGCGCCATTCATGGACAGATAGCCGTCCAGGGCGACCGGACTGTTCGCAATAAGGCGAAACAGGTTCGGCACGCTGCCCAATTGCTTTTTCACGGTTTCCAGCAAAGCCTGCGAGGCCGCAGGCGCTTCGTCGATGGTGGGAGGGATGTGGATGCGGGTCATATCTTTGTTTCCTTGGTTATGCGCGGTCGAAGTGACCGGAAACAAGATCTAGACCTTCCGATTATTGGATGGCAGACTATTATATTAATAGTCACCCTCTCATTATTTGGAAGGTATACCATGGACCGGCTTGGGGCGATGTGGGTTGTTCTGGCGGCAGCCGATGCAGGCAGTTTGTCGGCAGCCGGAAGGACTTTGGGCTTGCCGCTGGCGACGGTGAGCAGAAAGGTTTCGGATCTCGAAGCGCATCTTCGGACACAAATCTTCATTCGTTCAAGCCGCAGCTTGACGCTAACGGAAGCGGGCCGTGCTTACGTCGAAGCATGCAGGAGAATTCTTGAAGATCTCGCCGAGGCGGAACGCGCCGCGGCTGGGGAGTATGCGGCGCCTCGTGGGGATTTGGTCATCGCGACCCCAATCGTTTTTGGGCGTCTCCACGTCTTGCCGGTCATTTTGAATTTCTTGGATGCTTATCCAAACATCGATGTCAAACTCGTGCAGTCGGACCGTGTCGTCCATCTTGTCGAAGACCATATTGATGTTGCAATTCGCATTGGCGAACTGCCGGACAGTAACATGGTCGCGAAAAAAATTGGCGAAACCCGGCAGGTAGTCTGCGCCAGCCCGGAGTATTTCAAGAACCGACCGGCGCTTGAGTCACCTGCGGACCTGGCACATCACGTTTGCGTCACGTTTGAACAGCTCAACAATGCCAAGCACTGGACATTCCCGGACGGTGATACGCCCCATTCGGCTTCTGTGCGCTCGCGTCTTATTGTCAATTCAGCGGAAGCCGCAATCGACGCTGCCATTGCCGGTTCAGGAATTACACGCGTGCTATCCTATCAGGTGGCGCGTTGTCTGGCGGACGGTCGTCTCGTTCGTACTTTGGAGAACTTTGAACCGCCCCCGACTCCGATACACCTTTTGTACCCGGGACAAGGACGGATACCTATAAAGTTACGGGCATTTCTTGACTTCGCCGCGCCGAGGCTACGGGAGAGCCTTCAGCCTCTTTGATCAAGACCCGTTCAGTCTACACCAAGTTGGCCAGTTTCCGGCGCTTCGGCAAACATCTCGTTCAGATAGGCTGCAAGCCGTACGCCGCCTTTGGAGAGCTGTTGGCGCAGCAGGGACCGCGTCTGGTAGACATATTCCCATTTGAGGATCTGGTGGTCCGGATAGATCGTGTCGCGGATCGCGGCGCTTTCGTCGGCCCATTGGGCGGGCGTGGAGGCGGACCAGACGAGGATGTTTTCGGCGGTGATCTTGGAGGTCAGCCAGGCGGTCCACTCGGTATAGGACAGCTCTTCGTAATTGATCAGCAGCTCGTCCCAGACTTCGTGGAGATTGGTCAGGTCCTCGAAGAAGTAGCAGATGAAGAAATTGCCGCCCCGGTCTGTGCCATTGCCGGCATGCAGGGGCTGCTGCAGGTCGCCCACGAGGTGGACGATGAAGCGCAGGGCCAGCTGGCGCTGTTCCAGCGGTTGGGTCTCGTCCAGCGCGATGGCGCGGAAATGCTCCAGCGCGGTGATCGCGTTGCCTTCCGGCGGGGGCGTGATGTCGGCGTACTTCTCGTCCTTCGGGATGGTCACATAGTGCCAGGGATTGGCCTCGCGGCGCCAGAAATCATCGGGGTCTGAGCGCATGAAGTCGGCCCAGTCGGCGGCCTCTGCCATGCTTTCCGGGCCAAGGATGTCCTCAACTGCCTGGGCGGCCTCGTCGGTCAGATAATGATCGGCGATCTCGGCGACGACACGGTGCCCGGTCTTGCCCCAGGCAAAGGCGGGCGAGGCCACGGAACAGGCGAGGACAAGGCTGAGCAACAGGCGGCGCATGGGTCGGTCTCCGGCAAGGAAAGGGATGCCCGACTGTTGGCGTCATTTTCCTTTGAGGGCAAGCGCGTCAACGTCGCGGCGGAGCGGCAGGCTGGGTTGGGCGCCCGCGCGTGTGCAGGCAAGCGCCCCGGCGGTCACAGCGAAGGCGAGCGCGTCCTGCGGGGCCTGGTCCTCGATCAGCGCAACAGTGAGCGCCGCTGTGAACGTGTCCCCGGCGCCGACCGTGTCGACCACCAGAACCTTTGGCGGCGCGGCCCGTGCGATCTCGGTGCCGTCCTTGTAAAGCACGGCACCTTCGGACCCGAGTGAGACCGCTACCAGAGCACCGCTACGGTGCACACGGTCACCGTAAGCCTCCGCTTCGGTCTCATTGACGCTGATCAGGTCCGCCTCGGCCAGCAGCTCGTCCGGCACGGGTAAAGCGGGTGCGAGGTTCAGGCTGACAAAGCCGCTCGCCTGTTTTGCGGCAGCCAGCAGGGCCGGCACGGGCACTTCCAGAACGCCCATCATGTGCGTGATGGCGAGCCCGTCGACATCGTCCGGGCGCAGCACAGCGTTCGCGCCGGGGCAGACGATGATGAGATTCTCGCCGGACTTTGCATTGACGCCAATCAGCGCCACGCCGGTCGTCTCGCCGTTGACGTGCTGGACGTCCGACAGGCCCACACCGCCTGCCTGCAACAGTTTCAGCGCTTCCTCGGCCATGTCGTCGGCTCCAACCGCACCGACCAGACGGACCTCTGCGCCGAGGCGGCGGGCGGCCAGCGCCTGGTTCGCGCCCTTGCCACCGGGATGGCGGGCGAGGCGCGCGCCGGTTACAGTTTCGCCGGGCCGGGGCAGGGAGGGGCCAGTGGCGACAATGTCCAGATTGATGGAGCCGATAACCGTGATCATGTGCGCGCCATCAGGTCTGCGATGAGGTCGAAGAAGCCGTCCGCATCGGCGGAGGTGACCCAGTCGTGTGGTCCGCCGGGCGCGGTTGCAAGGCGCGTCTGGCCGAAGCGCTCGCCGTCTTCCGTGGCCACGCTGACTGTCGTCGCCTTGGCTTCGAACAGGTGCGGGGCCAGCAGGAAGGCAACCGTGGACGGGTCGTGCATCGGCGACTTGCGCCCTTCCTTCCAGCGGCCTTCCATGACGTTTCCGGCTTCCAGCAGGCGCACCATGATGGCGGCTTTCTCGGTCTTCACCTGTTTCAGCCGCTCGATGCGCGGCAGCTCTGCGCGCACTGTATGCGTGACATCGAGGCTCATCACCGTGGCCGGAATGCCGGAGGCGAAGACAATCTCCGCCGCATGCGGATCGGCATAGACGTTGAACTCGGAGAAGGGAGTGATGTTGCCGCCTTCGCTGTCAGCGCCCGCCATCAGGACAAGGCGCGAGATGCCCTGTGCGATGGACGGGTCCAGCACCAAAGCGGCGGCGATATTGGTCATCGGGCCGGTCACGACGAGCGTGCATTCGCCGGGGCTTGCAGCTTTCAATGTGTCGACCAGGAAGGTGACGGCATGGCCGGACGCCAGCGGGGCATCGGGCTCGAACGGGTCGAGGCCGGCAATGCCGCTTTTCCCGTGGAAGTCTTCCGCCGTGACGGGCGTGCGCAGGATCGGGCGCGGACATCCGGCATAAACGGGCACATCGCCCCGGCCCATCAGCTGGCACATCATGCGCGCATTCCGGCTGGTCAGGCGGAGCGGAACGTTACCCGCCACCGTCGTGATGGCGCGCACGTCGAGCCTGTCACTGGCCAGCGCCATCATCAACATCACGGCATCGTCGACGCCGGGGTCACAATCGATAATTATGGGCAGAGTCATGCGTGCGAGGCCCGCTCTGCGCGCAGGTCAGCGATCGCGTCGAGAAAAGGTTTTTCCAAAGGCGGGCTCTCCATCGGCATGCCAAGCGCTTCCAGTGCCATGTCGGCGGTTACGCGTTCCTTGCCGCGGCCCTTGAGGCGGGCAATCATGCGGCTTGTCGCGATCGTACGCCCTTTCGAGACGAATGTGTGCCGGAAGCACATATACGTGCCGTCCCAGCCGACCATACGAGTCTGCAGCTCGAATTTCTGCGGAAACTTCATCGAGTGAAAATAGGTCAGCGCTTCATGCTGGATGATGGGCAGCCACCCGCGCGCCCGGAACGCCTTCAGCGTGCCGGTCCGGCCCATGAAATTCATGATGCCGAGATCGGTGAACGAGGCGTAGCGCGAATTGGTCATATGACCCATCGGGTCCTGATCGCCGAGCCAGACGGACGAGCGGATCGTGTGCACATCCAGGATATGCGTCTTCTTCTTTGTGAAATAGGCGGACAACAGGATCCGAAGGAGCCGGAATAACAGGTTCATGAGGCCGAGCAGTCTCCGCGTGCCGTTTTGCAATTTACAGGGAATCGCGAACGGCCCAGCGCAGGATCTGCGCCGCCCGTGTTCCTCCCGGCAGCGACTATGCGACGGCTTCAGCCGATTGCAAGTCAGAGACAGACGGTCGGTCGCACGCATCTTGTCGGGGGGGGCGGGCAGTAACCAAAAAAAAGAGCCAGTTCCTTCTGAACTGGCCCGATGAGTCGGTAAGATGGAGAAGCACCAAAAAAAGTGTCTTCACCGGACCTATGCGTGGCACTGCCCGTCCGTTCCAAGTTTTTTCGGAAATATGGTTATCTAAACAGGGTGTTGCGTTAACCAGGCTTTCGCCGACCATAGAGGATCAGCAGGGCGACGAGGCCGATGGACGTGCCCTGGCTGGAGAAGGCTTCCAGCATCAGCGCGAAGAACCAGGAGGGCAGATTGGTGCGTGCCTGGGTCTCGGTGAGGATGTTGCCGCTGCCTTGCCCGAGCAGTTCGGCATTGGCCGCCTCGATCTTTGCCTGCAAGTCGTCCCGGCGTTTGGCGAGGCCCAGTTCGTTCTGTGCATCGCGATAGGGTTTCTGTTCGGTGCGTCCGACGCGCTCAACCTCGGCGAGATAGGTTTGGAGCCCTTCCACGGATCGCGTCTCGGGCGGGATGCCCTCCAGCTGGCGGCGCCAGTCGGTGATCTGGGATTCCAGCACGCCGCGATTGGCATCTGCGCGGACGATTTCTGCGGCGGCGGCCGTGTTATTGGCGGCGATGTAGCGCTCGGTCCCGATGATCGAGGTGCCCATGCCAGCCAGGGCAAAGATCAGCGCGCGCCAGCCTTCCTTCATGCGGTGATTGGCCGTGTGCCAGTAGAAGAAGGTGAAGCCGCCGAACGAGATCACCGCCGCGATCACGCCGGTCCAACCCCAGATGCGGGATTGAAGCGGATCGGCCACGGAACTGGAAAAGGCCTGATAATTGGCAAAGCCGGACAGGGAGGCTGCCGCAAGGCCTGCCGTCAGGAAGACCAGCGCCAGAAGGGAGATGATGAATTTCTCCCCATTGAAAGGCTTCTTCTCTTTCGGTTTCAGGTGCGGGAAGCGCTCTTCGAGCCGATCCGCCTGGCCGAGCGTTTTCACTTTCGCTTCGCGCTTTGCAAGGTCGCGCTGGACCTTGCGGGAAACGGGGGTGAAGTCCGTATCCATTGCCGCCGGGCGAAGGGCGGGCGGGGGCGGCGCGTCTGGTTCGTCGATCAGCTCGGCCTGAAGCGGGCGCGGCTGCATCGCCAGGATGCGCTCGCGGCGGGCCTCTTCCTTCAGCGGGATCAGGTCAGTGAAGCTTCCATGGATATGGCAGGCGGTGCACCAGAACGTGCCGACCTGTGGCTGCAGGATCAGTGAATTCTCGCCGGACTCCTGGCAGTCCTGCGACAGGTCGCACGGCACGCGGACCTCGCTCTCATCCTGGCTCGACTCGAAGTCGACACCGAGCTCCTTGAGCTGCTGGATCTCCCGAAGGAGGCGCTCATCCGCCATAAAATTCTGACCCCGTTCGCATGGCGCGAACGCGCCCCGACACTTGCCTTGTCTATCCGAAACGCTTCTGCCCCGTCACCCCCATCCGTCACCTTGCGGTTAGGGGCCCGAAATAACGCATCCGTGACGGGTGTTTCATCTTTACGAGGGCGGCGCGCCGCTTAAGGATGCCTTAATCCCGCCCGCCGGACAGTGTATCTGGATTACGCGGTGGGCATGCCGTGATCCATTGGGAGGATTTGAATGACACTGCCGCGCTCTCTCGCCATTCCAAAGACCTGGAAGACCTTCAATTATGCGAGTTTTTTCTCCGCTTTCGGCTATCCCGTTCTCGGCGTTGCGCTGTTTGTCACGATCGCCCTGCTGGGTATCTTCCTGAGCGAGCTGACGTTGCGCGGGTGGTATTTCGCGCTTGCGGGCGGCGTCGTGGCGCTGACCATCTTCATCTGCAATGCCGGCATTGGTCCGTTGCACCGCATCCTGCAGCATCGCGCGGGTGAACTGGCCGTGCCGGGGCAGGTTCTGACCATGATCAATCTGTTCATCGCCATGCAGGGCAATGTGAAGGACTGGGTCAACTACCACTCCCAGCATCACCGCTTCTCTGACAAGCCGGGCGACCCCCACAACCCCTTCGAATCCAAGCGCTGGGCCTGGGTCGGCTGGATCCTCTTCCGCGACCGGAAAGACATGGAGCGCCCGCTGGCCATGTGGCTGAAAGGCCAGCCCGTGATCGTCTGGATGGACCGTTTTTACAATGAATTCAGTCTGGTCGTTCACCTCGTGATCCCGGCGATCATCTATCTCATCGTCTGGGCTGCTGGTGGATCATTGGTCCTGACGGCGCTGATCCATGCGAGCGTAGTGATTGGCCGGGCGATCCAGTTTCATGCCACCGTCTATGGCATCAACGTTCTGGGCCACCTGAAAACCCCGGTCTGGGCAGACCATCTGATCGGCCTTCTGACCGGCGGGGAGGCCTTCCACGACCACCATCACGGCGAGCCGATCAGCGCGCTGCACCGCCCGCGCAAGGGTGTCTGGAACCGGATCGTGGACTATAACGGCACCATCCTTCTCGCGATGGAGAAGATCGGCTGGGTACGGAACCTGCGCATCGCGCCGCAATTCGCCTGATCCCGAACACCATATAAAAGACCGTATAAACACCGTGTAAGCACCATTTAAACAGGGCGCCGGACACAGACAGAAGAGACCGGAGGGGACAACCTTCCGGTCTTTTTGCGTCCGGCTCTTGTCCGCGCGGCTCTGATCCCCATCTCGTTTGACGGGACGGGGGGCATCAGAGGAGGTATCCTTATGGCCGAGGCCCAAACACACTCCTACATCCTGCTGGACCGCACAGGCTCCATGTCTGGCATCTGGGACGAGGCGCTCAGTTCCGTAAACGCCTATGCCGCCAACATCGCCTCCACCGCTGGCGATGTCGTGCCCAGAGTGACGCTTGCCGTGTTCGACGCGCAGGACGGTTTGCAATTCGACGTGCTGCGCCGGTCCGTTGCGCCGAAAGACTGGAAGCCGGTCGATAACAGCGAAGCCAGCCCGCGGGGCATGACACCGCTGTTCGACGCCATCGCCCGCATCATCGCGATGGCCGAGACCGACAAGCCGGAAAAGGCCGTCATCGTCATCATGACGGACGGGGCGGAAAACGCCTCCCGCGAAGTGACCAAGGACGGCGTGAAAGCCGCGCTCGACCGGGCGGCAAAGCATGGTTGGGAAGTTGTCTTCCTGGGCGCGGAGTTTGCGAACTTTGCCGATGCCGACGCGGTGGGCATTTCCGCGTCCAAATCCATGGCGATGGGCGCCGGGCGGATGAGCGACTCCATGGCCAAGCTCGCCCGCAAGAGCCAGGCCTATTACGCCGCTGAGGCCGCCGCGCCGGTCGTGTTCGATGAAGCCGACCGGGAAGAGGCCGGCGAGGCCGATGTGCAGAAGCGCAAAGGTGCTGGCTTCTTCAAGTCGAAAAAATAGACCCAAACTGAACACCCGTTCAGACTGCGGGGCCTGCCGGGAGACCGGCGGGCCTTTTACCTTCCTAACAGCAACAAGCCGCCACGAACGCGCCGCAATCCTCCTCAATTCTGGGTCTCAACAGGCCGTGGGGGTTTGTATGCACGCGCCGGACGCCTCCGGTTAAAACAGACTGGGAAGGGACGCCCCAATGAAATCGCTCATCGCTACACTCGCTCTCGGCACTGCCGCCATGGCCCTGATGGGGCCGGCCAATGCCAAGGTCCTGCCGGTTGATAATGATCCGGGAGCGGTGCATTCCTATATCCTGCTCGACCGGACGGGCTCCATGTCCGACATCTGGGAAGAGGCGCTTGGCTCGGTCAACGCCTATGCCGCCAGTGTCGGCGAGGCTGACGAAGGCGAGATTGACGGGCAGGACATCAAGACCGATGTCACCCTCGCCGTGTTTGACTATCAGGACGGTATGCAGTTCGACGTGCTGCGCGACAGCGTGGAAGCCGAAGACTGGAAGAATGTCACCGATGACGAGGCGAGCCCGCGCGGCATGACGCCCCTGTTCGATGCCATCGGCCGCATGGTGAACCTCGCCGAGGCCGACAAGCCGGAAAAGGCGGTGATTGTGATCATGACCGACGGGCTGGAAAACTCCTCCCGTGAGCTGACGAAAGACGGTGCCAAAGCTGCGCTCGACCGCGCCCGCGCCAAGGGCTGGGAAGTCGTCTTCCTGGGCGCCGAGTTTGCGAGCTTTGACGATGCCGAAAGCGTCGGCATGGATGCCTCGAAAGTCATGGCCGTAGGCCAGGGCAGCATGCAGGACTCCATGTCTGCCCTCGCCAAGAAATCCCGCGCCTATGGCAAGGGCGAAGAGGCCGAGATCGAATTCAACGAAGAAGACCGCGCCCTTGCCGACGAGGAAGGCGTGAAGGAACGCCAGAACCAGTAAGCCTGAACCTCCACCGGGTGCCTCCGGCGACCCCCTGCACCAAGCGCGCCCGGACAAAGGGAAGCCCGCCTCAGAGATGGGGCGGGCTGATCTTTTTGGCCGGGGTGTTTTGCACGCGTCCCCCCTCCGTCTCGCTGCGCTCGCCACCTCCCCCGCTGCACAGGGGAGGATCAGTGTTCCGCAATCCCTGCCTTCATCCTCCCCTGCGCTGCGGGGGAGCGACAGTGCGTCAGGAGCGCACTTTACTTCCGCCGCGCGGCGGATTATTCAGCGCGCCATGCTGAAGACACAGATCATTATTACCACCAAGACGACCCGCCTTCGCGGGACGTTGCGGGTGTGTGCGATCTGAGACCAGCCACCCTCACCAACGTCCCGCCAAGGCGCGGGACGGCCATTTCCTGACATCGGCTCTCCCGCTCCAAAGCTTCCAAACCGGAGAATGCCATGTCGCCCCGTTTCTCAAGATCCCATCCGCCCCATGTCGCCGTTGTCGGCGCGACGGGCCTTGTCGGCAGCCTGATGCGTGAGCTGTTGGCTGAGCGGGACTTTCCGCTCGCCTCGCTGCGCCTGTTCGCCTCGGCCCGCTCGGCTGGACGCAAGGTCGCGTTCCGGGGCGGGGAAGTGACCGTGGAGGATGTCGCCACGGCGGATCTTTCCGGGCTGGACATCGTGTTCTTCTCTGCGGGCGGAGAGACCTCGCGCCAGTACGCGCCGAAATTTGCGGCGGCGGGTGCGCTGGTGATCGACAATTCCTCGGCCTGGCGCAAAGACCCGGACGTGCCGCTGGTGGTGCCGGAAGTGAACGCCGACGCGCTGGCGAATATTCCGAAGGGTATCATTGCGAATCCGAACTGTACCACGATGGCAGCGATGCCGGTGCTGAAGCCGTTGCACGATGCCTGGGGCCTGACGCGCCTCTTCGCCTCGACCTACCAGGCCGCCTCCGGGGCAGGGGTAGCTGGCACGGATGAGCTGACCGCGCAGATGGCGGCCGTTGCGGATGGGGACATGGCGGGCCTTGCTGAGGATGGCGGGGCGGTGGCTTTCCCGGCGCCAAAGAAATGGGCCGTGCCGCTCGCCTTCAACGTCGTGCCCCTGAACTATGTTCTGGGTGAGGACGGGTATACGGACGAGGAGCTGAAGCTGCGCGACGAAAGCCGCAGGATCCTGGGCCTGCCGGAGCTGAAAGTTTCCGGCACCTGCGTGCGCGTACCGGTGATGACCGGGCACAGCCTGTCCATCCATGCGGAATTCGAGCGGCCTGTCTCCGCTGCCGAAGCCGAAGCGATGCTCGCGAAGGCGCCGGGCGTGCAGGTGGACGCGGTGCCGAACCCGCTCGCCATGACGGGCCAGGACAATGTCAGCGTCGGGCGTATCCGCAAGGACAGCGCGCTGGACAATGGGCTTGTCCTGTTCGTGGTGGGCGACAATCTGCGCAAGGGCGCGGCGCTGAACGCGGTGCAGATCGCCGAGGCATTGCTGGACCGGCAGGGATAGGGCCGCAAGCTAGGCCCGGCCGCTCAGCCTGGCGGAAGCGCTGCCGGCATAAGTGCCGGTGTGTCCAGCGCTTCCAGCAGGGCGGGGTCGCGCTGGTAGATGTCTGTGGAATAGGCCACGGCGCCGTCGGGACCGGGATAGGCGGTCAGGTAGACGACGTGCACGGACAGCGGCGCGGCAAGGTCCACCCGCGTCTCTGCGCCGGAGGCGACGGCCGTGTCGATGACGGTGCGGTCCCAGCCGGGCGTGTCCGCCAGCACCCATTCGGCAACGTCCAGAGGGTCCTGCACCCGGATGCAGCCGGAGGAGAAGGCCCGCACATCCTTGCCGAACAGCTCCTTCTCCGGCGTGTCGTGGAGATAGACGTTGTGGGCGTTCGGGAACATGATCTTCACTTTCCCCAGCGCGTTCGACGCGCCGGGCGCCTGCCGGATGCGATAAGGGAAGGCGGACGCGCTTACGGTGGACCAGTCGATCCCGGACGGGTCGACCGTATTGCCCTCCTTGTCGAGGATGCGATAGCCTATGCGGGCGATGGCGCCGGGATCGCGCCGGAACTGTGCCAGCTTGTCGTGCCGGGCGATACTGGCCGGAACCTCCCACCACGGATTAAAGACGACATATTCGATGCGGTCGGAGAATTCCGGCGTCTGGCTGGTCGTCTTGCCGAAAATGGCGTTGTGGCGGGCAACCTCGCCGGTGCCTGTGATGAGGACCACCTCGAAGGCCGGGATGTTGGCGATGACCTGTTTCTGCGTGCCGCCGCGCGGCAGCTCGCGCATCCGTTCGAGGCTCGCGCGCAGCGCAGCGATATGGGCGGCGGCGGTTGCGGCAGCTTCTGCATCGGCGGCGCCGGTTAGCGCCTTTTCCTGGGCGGCCAGCTCCTGGCGCAGGGCCTCATAGGCCGGAAGTGGAGGCGCAAGGCCATCCAGCGCCGCGCGATAGGCCGCTGCCTCGCTGAGCGGGGGAAGACTGTCCAGCGCGATGGAGACGGAGGCGTCCGGGGCTGTGCGCAGGGTGCGGGTGTCCGGGGTGAGGGCGCCGTGCCGCAGATGCGTGGCCGCCAGCAGCCAGGCGCTGCGCACGGCGGCGGCCCGTTCGGATGAGCCCGGTTCGAGCGCGGCGATACCGGCAAGGCCGTAGGCCGCCGGGTCCAGTCCGTGTGAGGCGAGCCCGTCAAGCGAGGCCAGCATGGCTTCGATGCCGGTCACCGGCGCGGGGGCCTCCACGACAGGCTCTGCCGGGACTGCGGGCGGCGGGGCAACCGGCAACGGCGGCGGAGTCGGCGCATGAGTGCAGGCAGCTGCGAGGAAAAGGCCAGCCGCTGCCAGCGCTGTAACCAGGTTGCGGTGTGCACGTCTTGCTGGCGGCGGAGAAAGGTGAGTGGAGGTCATGGCCGGACTATGCCACCATCCGCGAACGTCTCAAATCCCGTTTCTCCCGCGTTTGCGGTCCGGGCGGGCCCTAATTCCGGATATCTTCGAACACCGGCAGCGAGCGGCCGAAGGGGGCGTGCTTCGCCTGTTCATATCCGGCATCGACGCCGTTCTGGCGCAGCAGGGGCTCCAGCACGCCTTCGGCCTGCAGCAGCGGGTCGAGCGCCTGCCTGGCCGCAAGGTCGAGGGCGGCGTAGCGCGCCTGCAGCGTCTCAAGGCACCAGACGCGGTATTGAGAGGTCTGCAGGTTCCGGTACGTCGCACCTTGAACGGTGGCGTCATGGTGCTTCTGTCCGGCCTTCCAGGCGGTGGCCTCGGCATTCAGGGCTTCGAGGTGTGCGGTGCCGGCTTCGCGGAGCAGGGGGCGCAGGTCGTCCGGTATGCCGGTGACGAGCGGGCCGGTGGTGCGTGAGGCGCGGGCGCTCCACACGCGGTAGACCCAGGCCATCACGTCCGGCGCTTCTTCGCGCATGATGATGCCGGGGGCCGGGTCCATGGCGAAGTGGCGGAACATGGGGCCCATCAGGCCGATATCCGCCAGCGTCGGCCGGCCGCCGAACAGGAAAGGCCGGTCACGAAGGATGGGTTTCAGCATGTCGAGCAGGCGCAGGTAAGCGCCCTCCACATGCGGGCGTGTTTCCTCCGTCACACCGTCCCGGTCGACGAAATTGAGCTTCTGCCGCTTCTCCGTGCGCCAGCGTTTCAGGAAGCCGGGGGCCTTTATCTCCCGGCCCATGGTGTCGGAGATCTGGCGGGCCAGCAGCTTCGAGGAGAGCGGATAACTCCAGCGGTAATGCATGGCCGGACGCCACAGCCACTCGTCGGCATAATCTTCGATCAGACGGCAGACGAAGGCCTGAGCCGGGTCGTCCGGAAGGATGGGCGGGTCAGGATACTGCGTCTCGAACCAGTCGATCATCGGGCTGGAATCGGTCATCCAGCGTCCGTCCGGCAATTCGGCGGCGGGCATCTGCATGGCGCCGGTCTTTTCCGGAATGGTGCGCATGAACTCCCGCGCCGTCATCGCATGGAAATCATAGGGGATTTCCTTGTACCGGAGATACGCCTCCAGCTTGCCTGTGAAATAGGAAACTTTGAGGCCATAGACTTTGAGCATTGTGTCCCCCGCCTTGTCTTGTCCGGGCCATCTCCCATGAAAAACGACTGTCCGTCTACAAGCAGCCAGGCTGACACCAGCGCATGGCGGACAGAAAAACACCGGACCCTTGCGGGCCCGGTGCATGTCTTCCCGGTCCGGGCGCGGCTATAGCGCTTCGATGATCGTGACGTTGGCGATGCCGCCGCCTTCGCACATGGTTTGCAGGCCGTATTTCTTGCCGCGTGCGCGCAGGGCGTAGATCAGCGTGGTCATCAGCTTGGTGCCCGAGGCGCCAAGCGGGTGGCCGAGCGCGATGGCGCCGCCATTGACGTTCAGCTTGGCCGGGTCTGCGCCATGATGCTTCAGCCAGGCGAGCGGCACAGGGGCAAAAGCCTCGTTCACCTCGTAGAGGTCGATCTCGTCCATCTTCATGCCGGCGCGCTGCAAGGCGCGGTCGGTGGCGAAGAGGGGCTCTTCCAGCATGATCACAGGATCACCGGCGGTGACGGTGAGATTGTGGATGCGGGCCAGCGGCGTCAGATTGTGCGCCTTGATGGCGGCCTCAGAGGCGACCATCACACCAGAAGCGCCGTCGCAGATCTGGCTGGCATTGGCAGCCGACATGATGCCGTCATCCATCAGGATTTTCAGCTTCGCCATGGCTTCCATGGAGGCGTCGTAGCGGATGCCTTCATCCGTGTCGTGCATCACTTCCTGGCCTTCGGCATTGCGGCCCATGATGGCTATGATCTCGTCCCGGAATGCGCCGGCCTTGGTGGCCTCAGCGCCGCGGCGGTGGCTTTCCACAGAGAAGGCGTCCAGCATTTCCTTGGTGTGGCCGTGCTTCTTGGCGATCATCTCGGCACCGACGAACTGGCTGAACTGCTTGATGCCGTACTTTTCCTTCACTGAGGCAGGGGTCGGGTCTGTCGGGACATCGAACAGTTTGCCGGCGCGGGCATTGATGCCCATCGGGCAGCGGGTCATGCTTTCGACGCCGGCGGCGATGACAAGATCCTGTGTGCCGGACATGACGGCCTGAGCCGCGAATTGCAGGCTCTGCTGCGAGGAACCGCACTGGCGGTCAATCGATACGGCGGGCACGGACTGGGGCAGCTTTGAGGCGAGCACAGCGGTGCGGCCGATCTGGCCAGCCTGCTCACCGGCTTGCGAGACGCAGCCCATGATCACGTCTTCAATGGCGGCGGGGTCGACGCCGGTCTCGTCCACAAGGGCGTTCAGCACTTGCGCGCCGAGGTCTCCCGGGTGCCATTCCGCAAGGGCGCCGCCGCGGCGGCCCCCGGCTGTGCGTTTGGCGGCGACGATATATGCGCTGGTCATTTCGTTGTTTCTCCTGAACAGATTTGCGATTTTACGGACCATGCGGCGTTGCGCCAGCATTCACGCCGGGGCAGGTGGCGCAACGGAAATTCGCGATTTAGTCGTCGAAGCCCCGGAACACGGCTGCTTCGTCCACGGATTTGCGCTTCGAGACGACGGCGTTTGCGGGGAAGCTGTCATCAGGCCAGCCCATGGCAATACAGGTCTGGATGACCTGATCGTCGGGGATGCCGGCGTGTTCGCGCACAACCGGGCTCTGCATGATGCCTTGCGAGTTGATCACGCAGCCGAGGCCCCGGTTCCAGGCGGTGTTGACGATACAATTGACGACGCCGCCGCAGTCGAAGGGGGCAATGTCGCTGCCCTGGATCGACTTGTCATAGGTGATCACGATGGAGACCGGCGCGTCGAACTGGCGGAAGCCGCGCAGGATCCAGTCCATCCGCTTTTCCTTGTTGTCGCGCTCGATGCCCATGGCTTCGAACAGCTGGACGGCGATGCCGATCTGGCGCTCGCGGTGGGCGCCGGCATAGTCCGGCCCGAGGCGGAATTCGCGGCTGTGCGGAATGCCCGCCAGGTTGCGCTCGACGTTGCCCGCGCGGATCTTGTCCAGCACTTCGCCGGCGACGACGTAGAAATTCCAGGGCTGAGTGTTCAGCGAGGTCGGCGCGCGCATGGCGATCTCGAGGATTTCGCGGATCAGCGCCTTCGGCACCGGCTTCTTCAGATAGCCGCGAATACTGCGCCGGCCCCGGACAACGTCATCGAATTCCACTGGTGAACCTCCCGAGTTCTTTTCTCTCGTCTCTTGTAGCGCAGCATTGCCCGCTGACAGCCCCTGCCGTTGCGGCAAAGAAAAAGCCCGCTCCGGAGAGCGGGCTTTTTTTGGCTGCGCGGCCTCCGGCCTTGCTGCTCGGCGCTGTTTGCGAGCTAAAGCCCGCAGCGCCTGTGCCTGCGCCTTGCTTGTGGTGGCGCACCATCACGAGCGAAGCGAAGGCGCAGCGGCCCCGCGCGGAGGCGCGGGAACCGCCGCGAGCAATGTTTAACGCGGCGCCATGCGGATTGCGCCGTCGAGGCGGACGTCTTCGCCGTTGAAATAGCCGTTGCGGCACATTTCGGCGGCCAGCGAGGCATATTCTTCCGGATTGCCGAGGCGGGCCGGGTGCGGCACCTGGGCGCCGAGGGCTTGCTTGACGGCTTCCGGGGCGCCTTGCAGCAGCGGCGTGTTGAAGATGCCCGGCAGGATCGTGTTGACGCGGATCAGTTCACGGCTGAGATCGCGGGCGATGGGCAGGGTCATGCCGACGACGCCGCCCTTGGAGGCGGAGTAAGCAGCCTGGCCGATCTGGCCATCTTCAGCAGCCACCGAGGCGGTGTTCACGATGGCGCCGCGCTCGCCGTCGATTGGCTCCAGCGTCATCATGCCGGCAGCGGATTTCGCGATGCAGCGGAACGTGCCGACCAGGTTGATCTGGATGATGAGGTTGAACTTATCGAGCGGGAAGTGGCTGATTTCGCCGGTATTCTTGTCGCGGCTGGCGGTCTTGATGGCGTTGCCGGTGCCGGCGCAGTTGATCAGGATGCGCTCCTGACCGATCGCAGCGCGGGCCTTTTCGAAGCCGGCGTCAACCGAAGCATCGTCCGTCACGTTGACCTGGCAGAACACGCCGCCAAGTTCCTGAGCGAGGGCTTCGCCTTTTTCGGCGTTCAGGTCGAAGAGAGCGACCTTGACGCCGTAGCTGGCCAGTTTGCGGGCGGTTGCCGCGCCAAGGCCGGATGCGCCGCCGGTGATGACGGCCGAAATGTTCGAATTGAGTTCCATGGGCCGCTGCCCTCCCTTGCTTCTGAGATCGTGAGAGATGATCTATAGTGCTGAGAGGAGGACGCAATGTCTGACGCAGCGGAAGTTATCAACACCGTTCTCAATGAGGACGGGCGATATGTCCCCAAGTCGATCGAGCGCGACGAGCGCACGGCGAGGGGCCTTGTGCCGAAGCTGATGAAGCTGGTCGGCAAGATCCCCTTTGCCGATGATCTCGTGGCGTCCTGGTTTGCCGCGCGCGATCCGAAGACGCCGATGCGCGCCAAGGCGGTTCTGTTCGCGGCAGTCGCCTATTTCGTGACGCCGCTGGACCTGCTGCCGGATTTCATCACCGGGCTCGGATTTACCGATGACGCGACCGTGCTGGCCACGGCCCTTGGCCTGGTCGGCATGCATGTCAAAGAAACACATCGAACGGCTGCCCGGCGCCTGCTGCGCATGCCGGACCCGATACAAGAAGACTGATGGGAGCAAACATGGCTGGGGCAGATGCCGCGCTTGCGGGCGCGATTGTATTGGGTGTTGCCTTCTGGGCCGGCTGGTGCTGGCGATCCGGGGGCGGCTGGACGAAGCTGATCATCAAGACGGCCTCGACGGCGCTTCTGGCCGTGTTCGCCTATCTGGCGGGCGGGCCGTGGTTGCTGGTCGCCGGGCTGGCGCTCTCCTCGGTGGGGGATGCCTTTCTGGCTCGGGAAGGGGAAACCTGGCTGAAGCCCGGTATGGCGGCTTTCTTCCTGGCGCATGTCGCCTATGTTGCGCTGTTCTGGGGCTTGCCGCAGGCGGAGCGCAACTTGCTGAACCTTGCGGCGCAGGCCGTGCTTGTCTTCGGCGGGGTCATTTTCGTGCGCCAGCTGGCACCATGGCTCGGCGCGATGCGCCTGCCGGTGTTCGCTTATACAGCCGTGATCCTGGTGATGGGCGCTGCCTCCATGCGGCTGGAGCCACAATATGCGTTGGTGACGCTGGGCGCGGTGATGTTCGTTGCATCCGACATGATCCTGTCATTGCAACTGTTCACGCGGCCCGCAGGTGAGCCGCCACGGCTAGTGCCATCACTGGCCGTGTGGGGGCTCTACTTCTTCGGACAGGCCCTGATCGCCTGGGGCGTCGTGCGTCCGTTTGTGATGCAGGCCGCCTAGTAAGGCTTGTCGCCATCAATGGTCGCGCGGCGCATGTGGCGGCGGTGGCCATGATAGTCGTTGAGGGCATAGTGCCAGACGCAGCGATTGTCCCACATGGTCACATCGCCTGCCTGCCAGCGGACGCGGCAGGTGTTGCGCTCTTCCTTTGAGAGATCGAACAGATAGTTGAGCAGGGGGCGGCTTTCCTTGCGGCTCCAGCCAGCAAAGCGGAGCGTGAAGGCCGGGTTGATGAACAGGCCCTTGCGGCCGGTTTCCGGATGGGTGCGGATCACCGGGTGCTCGTATTCCGGCGCGTCCGGCGCAGCGGTCGCGTCCATCGACTGGCGCACGGCGGCGGAATAGCCATCAGCGCCATATTCCTTGCTGGCGGTGTGGATGGCGGTCATGCCTTCCAGCGTTTTCTTCAGGCCGGGGGAGAGGCGGTCATAGGCCGCCTGCTGGTCCGCGAAGAGCGTATCCCCGCCATAGGGCGGCACTTCCAGCGCATGCAGGATGGAGCCGAGGGCGGGCTCTTCCAGAAAGCTCATGTCGGAATGCCAGCCGCCGCCGAAATTGGATTTCTCCTCCGGCTCCTTGATGATCTCCAGCAGTTCCGGGTGGTCCGCCATGCCCTTGACGTAAGGGTGAATGTTCAGCGTGCCGAAGCGCCGGGCGAAAGCCTTGTGCTGGTCCGGGCTCATGCCCTGCTGGCCGCGCAGGACGATCACCTTGTATTCAAGGAAAGCCTGATGGACCGCGTCAAACTCTGCGTTCGACAGATCCTGTTTGAGGTCCACACCATGGATCTCGGCGCCGAGGGTGCCCGTCAGGGGCTGAATGGTCATGCTCATCTGGCAAATGAACCACCGGGGCGGGAGCTATGCAAGAATGTCATTTGCAAGCCCCCCGGAATTGTGCGAATGCAGCGGCGGGCCACATGCCCCCAACGGCATGCAGCCTATCTGTAAGGATAGGAGTAAAACAGATGATGACGACCGCCAAACCCGGCGTGCTTCCAGCATGCCCGCATTTTTCCTCGGGCCCGACTGCCAAGCGCCCAGGATTTTCCCTTGAAAAACTGAACACTGCCGCGCTCGGCCGTTCGCACCGCTCCGGCGATGCGAAGAAGAAGCTGAAAGCCGCGATTGATCGCTCGAAAGCGATTCTCGGCATTCCTGACGATTATCGCGTGGCCATCGTGCCGGCGTCCGACACCGGCGCCGTCGAGATGTGCATGTGGTCCATGCTGGGCGCAAAGCCCGTCGACGTCTTTGCCTGGGAAAGCTTTGGCCAGGAATGGGTCACGGACGCGACCAAGCAGCTGAAGCTGGCTGACTGCAAAACTTACGGTGCCGACTATGGCGCGCTGCCTGATTTTACTCAGGCGCGCGACGATGCCGATATCATCTTCACCTGGAACGGCACGACTTCGGGCGTGCGCGTGCCGAATGCCGACTGGATCAAGCCGAACCCGGACCGTGTCGTGATCTGCGATGCGACCTCGGCTGCCTTCGCGCAGGATATCGAGTGGGAGAAGCTCGATGTCGTGACATATTCCTGGCAGAAATGCCTCGGCGGGGAAGCGGCCCATGGCATGCTGATCCTGTCGCCCAACGCTGTGAAACGTCTTGAGACCTACACGCCGGACCGGGCGCTGCCGAAACTCTTCCGCATGACCAAAGGCGGCAAGCTGGACGAGGCCCTGTTCGAAGGCGCCACGATCAATACGCCATCCATGATGTGCGTGGAAGACTATCTGCAGGCGCTTGACTGGTGCGAAAGCCTTGGCGGCTGGAAGGCCCTGAAGGCGCGTTCCGACGAGAGCCTCGGTATTCTCACCGATTGGGTCGCGAAGACCGACTGGGTGGAGTTCCTTTGTCCGGATGCGGACGTACGCTCCAACACCGGCGTCACCTTCAAGATTGTGGATCCGCGCGTTGCTGGCCTTGATGAAGCTGGTCAGCGGGATTTCGTGAAGGCGATGATGAAGCGTCTCGAAAAAGAGAATGCCTGCTTCGATGCAGCCGGTTACGCGAAAGCCCCACCGGGACTGCGCATCTGGTGCGGTGGCTCGGTTGAGCCGTCCAACGTCGCGGCGCTGCTGCCTTGGCTCGACTGGGCCTTCGCGGAAGAAGCTTCCGCTCTCTAGTTCTGCAAGTTCAAACAAGGCGCTTTCACGAGCAACGCGAAGGCGCAGCGGCGCGGGCGGGAGCCCGCAACAGCCGCGAGCAAAGGAAATAACAATGCCCAAAGTCCTTATCGGAGATACGCTCTCCCCCGCCGCTGTGGAAATCTTCCATGCACGCGGCATCGAAACCGTCACCAAAACCGGTCTGAACACGGAACAGCTGATCGCTGAAATTCCGGAATATGACGGCCTTGTTGTGCGCTCGGCCTGCAAGCCGAATGCTGAGGTCATGGCTGCCGCCACGAACCTGAAAGTCATCGGCCGGGCCGGTATCGGCGTCGACAATATCGACATCAAAGCTGCGACCGCCAAAGGCGTCGTGGTGATGAATACGCCGTTCGGCAACGCCATTACGACGGCGGAGCATGCCATCGCGATGATGTTCGCCGCTGCCCGCCAGATCCCGGCAGCCAACGCCGAGACGCAAGCCGGCAAATGGCCGAAATCGGGCTATATGGGGACCGAAGTGTCCTACAAGACGCTCGGCCTTATCGGCTGCGGCAATATCGGTAGCCGCGTCGCCGAGCGCGCCATCGGCCTGAAGATGCGCGTCGCTGCCTATGACCCGTTCCTCACCGAGGAGCGCGCCGTGGAACTGGGCGTGGAGAAAGTGGAACTCGACGAGCTGCTGAAGCGCGCCGACGTCATCACGCTGCACGTTCCGCTGACGGAGCAGACGAAGAACGTCCTCAGCCGTGAAAACCTTGAGAAGACCAAGAAAGGCCTGATCCTCGTCAACTGTGCCCGTGGTGGTCTGGTGGATGAAGAGGCCGTGAAAGACCTGCTCGAGTCCGGTCACCTTGCTGGCGCCGCCTTCGACGTGTTCGCTGTCGAACCCGCGAAGGAAAACGTCCTGTTCGGTGCACCGAACTTCATCGCAACACCGCACCTTGGTGCCGCGACCAGTGAGGCGCAGGAGAACGTTGCCCTGCAGGTCGCCGAACAGATGTCGGACTATCTGCTCTCGGGCGCCGTCACCAACGCGCTCAACATGCCGTCGATCACTGCTGAAGAAGCCCCGCGCATCAAACCATTTGCAGCGCTGGCCGAGAAGCTTGGTTCGTTCGCCGGGCAGATCTCTGACTTCGGCTACGAAGAAGTTGTGATCGAGTATGAGGGCGAGGTTGCCGACCTCAACCGCAAGCCGCTGACTGCCGCGCTTCTGGCCGGCCTGCTGCGGGCTTCGCGCGGCGACGTCAACATGGTCTCGGCCCCCGCCATTCTGGCCGATAGCGGCGTGAAACTGACCGAGACGAAAACCGAAGAAAGCCCGGTCTATGACAGCCTTGTCCGCGTGAAGATCAAGACCAAGGCGACCAAGAACGCGCCGGACGGCGGCTGGCGCACGCTGGCGGGCACGCTGATTGCCGGTCACCCGCGCATCGTCGAAGTGAAAGGCATGGCGCTGGAAGGCGATTTCTCGCCGGTCATGCTCTACATCAACAACCTCGACAAGCCGGGCTTCATTGGCGCGCTGGGCCAGATGCTGGGTGAGGAGAAGATCAATATCGCGACCTTCCACCTCGGCCGGACCGCTGCCGGTGAAGAGGCGATTGCCCTGATCGGCATCGATTCCGCGCCTTCGGCGGCCATGATGGAGAAGCTCGATGCGTTGCCGCAGGTCCGCTACGCCAAGGTTCTGACCTTCTGATCCAGGCTTGAGGCCTGAAAGAGACAAAAAGAAGCGGGCTGCCCCGGAGGGTGGCCCGTTTTTCTATTGCGGATGGCTGCGCCGTGTCCGTTCGGCAACCGTGTCCGGTATTCTTCAGGGCCAGCGCCCGTTCGCGCTTGACGGGCGAGTCCTCGCGTCATTACTCGCCTGTAATGATCAGGGAGATTCCATGCGCCGCTACCTCATTTCCAGCGTCATCGCTGTTGCCGCCATTTCCGGTCCTGCCGCTGCTGACCTCGTCAGCGAGGTTCGCCTCGGCGTGATGCAGGAGAACATCTGCGTTCTCGATTGCGACAATGCCAACAAGGAGCCGGGCCAGAGCATCAGCGGCGACATCCTGTTCAACTCTCCGGACTTTCTGGGCATCATCTGGAGCCCGAAGCCCTATGTGATGGGCAGCGTGAACCTGCAGGGCGACACAAATTTCGGTGGCGCCGGGCTGCACTGGTCTTTTCCCATCGCGAAGCGCTGGCAGTTCGAGCCGAGTTTTGGCTACGTTATCCATGATGGCGAACTGGAAAGCCCGTACCCACAGGGCGATCCGCTCGGCGACGCGTTCACTGAGGACCATGTCCTGCTTGGCTCACGCGACCTTTTCCGCACCACGTTCGGCCTGCACCATGACATCAACGACACCTGGGGTGTCGAAGTGATGTACGAACACCTCAGCCACGGTCAGGTGCTGGGCAGCGGCCGCAATCAGGGCCTCGACAATATCGGCGTGCGGGTCAGCTACAGTTTCGAGTAAGCCCGCGTACATATGCCCCTTGCTTTTCCTGCCTGAATCCTGCCCTTGTCGCCGCGGATTGAACAGGAGCGGCGCATGGCTGGCGTAGTTGTCGTAGGGGCCCAATGGGGCGACGAAGGCAAGGGCAAGATTGTCGACTGGCTCTCGAGCCGGGCAGACGTGGTCGTGCGCTTTCAGGGTGGCCACAATGCGGGCCATACGCTGGTGATCGACGGCAAAGTGTTCAAGCTCGCCTTGCTGCCGTCAGGCCTCGTGCGCGGTGGTAAGCTGTCGGTGATCGGCAATGGCGTCGTGGTCGACCCGTGGCACATGCTGACCGAGATCGAAGGTATTCAGGCGCAAGGGGTTGAGGTGTCGCCGGAGACGCTCGTTCTGGCAGACAATGCCTCCCTGATCCTGCCCTGGCACAAGGATATCGACGCGGCCCGTGAAGGCGCGCTCGGCGCCGGACAGATCGGCACGACCAAGCGCGGTATTGGCCCGGCTTATGAAGACCGTGTCGGCCGCCGCGCCATTCGCGTTGCAGACCTGGCAGATCCTGCCGCGCTCGACCTGAAGATCGAACGTCTTCTGGCGCACCACCGTCCGCTGCGCGCCGGGCTCGACCTGCCGGAGCCGGATGGCGCGAAGCTGAAGGCCGACCTGCTGGAAATCGCGCCGCAAATTCTCGCTTATGCTCAACCGGTCTGGAAGCTTCTCGACGAACAAGTGCGCGCCGGACGCCGCATCCTGTTCGAAGGCGCGCAGGGCGTGATGCTGGACGTGGACCACGGGACCTATCCGTTCGTGACGTCTTCCAATGTCGTGGCGGGTAATGCGTCGGCTGGTTCGGGTGTCGGACCAGGGGCGATCTCCTACGTGCTGGGCCTCGCCAAGGCCTACACAACGCGCGTCGGCTCCGGGCCGTTCCCGACAGAGCAGGACAATGAAATTGGCCAGCGCCTCGGAACGGTCGGCCGCGAGGTCGGCGTGAACACCGGTCGGGCACGCCGTTGCGGATGGTTCGACAGCGTCATGGTACGTCAGGCCTGCGCAACATCGGGCGTGAACGGACTTGCGCTGACCAAGCTCGACGTTCTGGATGGCTTCGACGAGATCAAGGTTTGCGTCGCCTACCTCCTGAACGGCCAGAAGATCGACTATTATCCTGCAGGGCTGACCGATCAGGCCGCCGTCGAACCTGTCTATGAGACCATTCCAGGATGGAAGGGGTCGACAGCGGGCGCCCGCTCGTGGGCAGACCTTCCGGCAGAGGCCGTGAAATATGTCCGCCGTCTGGAAGAACTCGTCGGCAAGCCCTGCGCGCTGGTTTCGACCAGCCCCGAGCGCGAAGATGTGATCCTCATGCAGGATCCGTTCGAGGTCTGATTTCGCGCGCTGAACCTTTCAGGGTCAGTGCGCTGTTATCAGGCCGGGCACAGCCTATCGATAGGCTGCGATCGACAGGCTGACCTCGCCATCCGCGTTGAACACGAAGGTTTCAGCGACCTTCTCTTCACGATGGTTCGTGTAGAGAATTGTCACAGCATCAGAGCTGACGAGAATATCATCCACCGTGAAGAAGAGCTGGCGAGCCCTGGACAGGGCTTCGGTCCAATAGGCCTGAAGCGCCTTCTTGCCGTGAACGTTCATGGCGTCATTGCCCATCACCAGCGCGATGCGTGGGCTATGGAACACGACGTCGTCGGCATAGTGCGACAGGATACGGTCAATATCCCGGTCGTTCCATGCCGACAGCCAGTCGTTGGCAAAGGCGTCCGCGAAATCGCGGGTCAGCATGTTCAGCCGGCCTGACCGGTTACGGCCAGAACATCCTCTACCGTGCGCAGACCCGGTTTGGGCGAGGTGACAAGAACGGCCATGTTGCCCGGAAGGTGCTTGTTATCGAGCATCTTGTCATGGGCGGCCGGAATGTCAGACCATGGGAACACTTCGGACATGCCAGGATCGATGCGGCGGTTGATCACCAGATCGTTGGCGGCAGAGGCCTGTTTCAGGTGTGCAAAGTGGCTGCCCTGCACGCGCTTCTGACGCATCCAGAGGAAGCGGGCATCCATGGTCAGGTTGAAGCCGCTGGTGCCGGCGCAGATAACGACCATGCCGCCGCGTTTCACCACGAAGACAGAGACCGGGAAGGTCGACTCGCCGGGGTGTTCGAACACGATGTCGACATCCTTGTTGCCGGTGACTTCCCAGATCGCCTTACCGAACTTGCGGCTCTCTTTCATATAGTCCTTGAACTCAGGCCCATTGACCGTGGGCAGCTGGCCCCAGCAATTGAAGTCCTTGCGGTTCAGCACGCCTTTGGCGCCGAGGCTGAGCACATGTTCTTTCTTGTCATCGCTGGACACGACGCCGATCGCGTTCGCACCGGTGACAGCGCAGAGCTGCACGCCGAAACTGCCAAGGCCGCCCGAGGCGCCCCAGACGAGCACGTTGTCAGCCGGCTTCACGATGTGCGGGCGGTGGCCGAACAGCATCCGGTAGGCCGTGGCGAGCGTCAGCATGTAGCAGGCGCTTTCTTCCCAGGTCAGGTGCTTGGGGCGGGGCATGCACTGGCGGGCCTGAACGCGGCAGAACTGCGCGAACGAGCCATCCGGCGTCTCATAGCCCCAGATGCGCTGGGACGGTGAGAACATCGGGTCGCCGCCATTGCATTCCTCGTCGTCGCCATCGTCCTGGTTACAGTGGATGACCACTTCGTCGCCCGGTTTTACGCGGGTCACCTTGCGGCCGACCGCCCAGACGATGCCGGCGGCGTCGGAGCCTGCAATGTGAAAGTCCTGTTTGTGGACGTCGAACACGGAGATCGGGTCGCCGAGGGCGGCCCAGATGCCGTTATAGTTCACGCCAGCAGCCATCACGAGCACCAGCACCTCGTCGGAGTCGATCTCCGGTACCGGCACTTGTTCGTGTTGCATGGCGGTGGATGGCCGGCCATGACGCTCCCGCCGGATCGCCCAGGCGTGCATCATCTTTGGAACGTGGAACTCCGGCGGTATTTCGCCGACTTCGTAGATATCTTTAATTTCCCGGCTCATGGCGGACGTGCCCTCCTCCTGTTTGTTTTCTGCAAAAACCTTGAGGCGCGGTCTACGCGCGTCTTCACAAGGCCCTCGGCGCGCGCCACCTTGGCTTCATGCCTGCCCCGATGCAAGATTTTTTGTTGCGGTGCACAAATATGCCCTCAGGAGCGTTGCAAATATGACAATTGGCCAGACCGTATTTCTGAACGGCGCCTTTCGCCCTGTAGGGGAAGCTACGATTTCCCCGTTTGACCGGGGGTTCCTGTTCGCCCATGCCGCCTATGAGGTGACGGCAGTCTATGACGGCAAATTTATCGATCTGGAACGCCATCTTTCGCGCCTCAGGCGAACTCTGGACGGAATTGCCATTCCAAATCTCTATTCGGATGAGGCGTGGGCCGAGATCCATACCGACCTGATCGACAAGAATGGCGTGGAGGAGGGGCTGGTCTATCTGGAAGTCACCGGCGGGGCCTACGGCCTGCGGGATTTTGCCGGACCGGAAATATTCGAGCCGACTGTCTTCCTGTATGCCGATGCCCGTCCCCTGATCGGGGATGTGGCGCGGGACGGGATCAAGGCGATCTTCCTGGAAGACAGCCGCTGGAAACGCCGGGACATGAAGACGGTTCAGCTTCTCTCGCAAGCACTTGCCTATCGGGCCGCCCGAGAAGCCGGTGCGGACACGGCCTTCATGGTGGAAGACGGCTATGTGACCGAGGCGGCCTCCGCCAATGCGTGGATTGTCGATACAGCCGGGCGCCTCATCACGCGCGAGCTGTCACATTCCATCCTGCCGGGTATCACGCGGGCCGGCGTGATGGACCTGCTGAAAGGCAGCGGCATTGAACTGGTCGAGCGGGCGTTCACGCCAGATGAAGTGCGCGGCGCGGCGGAGGCGATCTCAACGTCTGCGGGTGCGATGGTTGCGCCGGTCGTGATGATTGATGGGCAGCCCGTGGGCGACGGCAAGCCGGGCCCGGTGACGCGGCGCATCCAGCGGCTCTATTACGAAGCGATGGGCGTCGATGTCGCGGTCGTTGCGCCCTGGGCACTTGGCTGAGTTGGCAGAACTGCCCGGATCTTGATGGTGAGGATGATGCTGGCAAGGACCAGCGTGACGGTATTGGCCAGAATGATCGGCACGGCGCCCAGGGCGATGCCGTAAATCAGCCAGGCCACGACGCCTGTGGTGAACATGGCATACATGGTCAGGGAGATAGCCTCTGTCTGCTTCGTCCGGATCACGAGGATCGCTTGCGGAACGAAGGACAGGGTTGTCAGGAAGGCGGCCACAATGCCGATCGCGTCAATCATGGTCGGGATGCTCCGGAAGAAGCAGGTCTTTTACGCGAATTGATAGCGGGTGGGGAGTTTTTGTTTCGCCACGAGGCGAGTGTCAGCGCATATCGGTGTCGCTATATTCGCCCTCGATGATGTCGCCTGCCTCGTCTGCCGGGCCTCTTTGCGGCTGGTACGAGGCGTTCACTTTCGCCACGACGAGGTTCGCCTGCCCTGTGGCCATCTGCGCGCTGGCGAGGTTCATCAGATAGACGATCAGCGTCGTGCCGCCAGCGACAAGCAGGTCGGGCCAGCCGAAACCGCGCGCAAGCGAGGTGTCACGAAACAGGGCGAGTAGGCCCAGGGTAACCACGAATATGCCCATCAACAGGCCGGTTCGTACGGCAAAGCCCGGCCAGAAGGCGCCGGGGTCGGGCATGCGGGTTTCGCCGGTTGCGCGCAGAAAGCGGATCCGTTCGATCCAGGAGACCAGCATCATGCCACCGGCCAGGAGCAGCAGGATCAGAAAACTGCGCTGAAGCACAGCAGATAGCGCCGCGGCGACCGGAAACGCGATCAGCGACAATAGCCGCAAACGCAGCGCAAGCCGGATGGAATCAGGCGACAGTCTGTCATTGGAGCCGCCGGGCAGGATATGTGTCATGATCTGCATGTGGTCCCAGTCGCCTGCGGCCGCAAGACGCGACCGTCTGCGGCTTGTCAGCCCGCCCTTGCGAGGGCATGTTGCGCCGCAACAAAAAATCCAGCGTTGGGAGGCGCACGCCCCATGGCCGATGGTCACACTTCTTTCCAGCATTCCCCGGACCGGCCGTGGATCTTCCGTACCTATGCGGGCCATTCGACGGCGAGAAAGTCGAACGAGCTTTACCGGATGAATCTGGCCAAGGGCCAGACAGGCCTCTCCATTGCGTTCGACCTGCCGACCCAGACGGCCTATGACGCAGACCACATTCTGGCGCGCGGCGAGGTCGGCAAGGTTGGCGTGCCGGTCAAGCATCTCGGCGACATGCGCGAGCTAATGGCCGAGCTGCCGCTAGAGCAGATGAACACGTCCATGACGATCAATGCGCCGGCCTCCTGGATGCTGGCGCTCTATGTGGCGCTGGCCGATGAGCGCGGCGACGATCGCAAGAAGCTGCTTGGCACGACACAGAACGACATTGTGAAGGAATACCTCTCGCGCGGCACCTATGTGTTCCCGCCCGAGCCCTCGATGCGTTTGATCTCGGACATGGTGTCCTGGTGCTACACCGAAGTGCCGAAGTGGAATCCGATGAATGTCTGCTCCTACCATTTGCAGGAAGCGGGCGCGACGCCGGAACAGGAGCTCGCTTACGCACTGGCCACGGCGATTGCCGTTCTGGACCGCGTAAAGGCTGGCGGACAAGTTCCGGAATCAGACTTTGAGATTGTCTTTGGCCGCATCTCCTTCTTCGTGAATGCGGGGGTCCGTTTCGTTACAGAACTCTGTAAGATGCGTGCCTTTGTGGAACTTTGGGAAGAGATCGGCCGGGAGCGCTATGGCGTGACCGACCCGAAAGCCCTCCTGTTCCGCTATGGCGTGCAGGTGAACTCCCTCGGCCTGACCGAGCCGCAGCCGGAAAACAATGTCTACCGCATCCTGATCGAGGCCCTCGCCGTGACGCTTTCCAAGAAAGCCCGTTGCCGCGCCCTGCAGTTGCCGGCCTGGAACGAGGCACTTGGCCTGCCGCGCCCGTGGGACCAGCAATGGTCGCTGCGCATGCAGCAGATCCTCGCTTACGAGACCGACCTGCTCGAATACGAAGACCTGTTCGATGGCAGCCATGTCGTCGAAGGCAAGACGAATGAGCTGAAAGAGCTGGCCCGCTCGACGCTTGCAAAAATCGATGAACGCGGCGGTGCGACAAACTCCATCGACTATATGAAAGAAAGCCTCGTCGGCGCGCATATCGAGCGCGTGAAGGCGATTGAATCGGGTGACCTGACCGTGGTCGGCGTCAACCGCTATACCGAAACGGCGGAAAGCCCGCTGGGCGTTGGCGACGGGTCGATCCAGACGGTCGATCCGGCTGAGGAAATGATGCAGGTCCGTGAGCTGACAATGTGGAAAGCCACGCGCGATGTCGGCCCGGTGAATGCGGCGCTGGAATCGCTGAAAGCCGCAGCAAAAGACGGCACGAATATCATGGAGCCGTCCATCGCCTGCGCCAAGGCTGGCGTCACCACAGGGGAATGGGGCGAGGCGATGCGCGAAGTCTTCGGCGAATATCGCGGCCCGACGGGTGTTGCGATCGTCGTCAACTCCGATGGCGGAGCCGACATCGAAGCCGTGCGCAAGGAAGTCGACCGCGTGTCGGATGCGCTTGGCCGACGGCTGACCTATGTGCTCGGCAAACCAGGCCTCGATGGGCACTCCAACGGCGCCGAACAGATCGCTGCGCGTGGCCGCGAAGTCGGCATGGATGTCGTCTATGAGGGCATTCGCTTCGCGCCGAACGAGATCGCAGCCCAGGCGAAGGCGGCCGACGCACATGTCGTGGGCCTTTCCATCCTGTCGGGCAGCCATCTGGATCTCGTCCGCGAGACGCTGGCCGAGCTGCGCAAGGTGGGTCTCGATCATGTGCCGGTCGTCGTGGGCGGCATCATTCCGCCCGAAGACGCCCAGGCCCTGCGCCAGATGGGGATTGCCCGCATCTACACACCGAAAGATTTCAAGATCACCGGCATCATGAGCGACGTGGTCGGGATCGTGGAGAAGGCCTGGCTGGTGAAAGGCTGAGTTGCGGGGCGGTCGGAAGGCGGATAATCGGTCCTTCTTCAGAAGGACGTGACCCATGCCCGACGGCCCTCAGTTCGAACTTGGTTGGGAAGAATGGCTGGCCCTGCCAGACCTTGGCCTGCCCGCCATCAAGGCCAAGATCGACACCGGTGCGAAGACATCGGCGCTGCATGCCAGCGTGATCGAGCCGTTTGGGCCGATTACCAGCCCGCAAGTGCGCTTCCTGATCCAGCCAGACCCCAACAATCCAGCGCTTGAGGTCACCTGTTCGGCGCCTGTGGTCGATCGGCGGGAAGTGACCAGTTCCAACGGCGAGACGGAATTGCGTTATGTGATCGAGACCACGGTCGAGATGGGGCGGCGGAACTGGCCGATCCAGCTGACGCTGACCAATCGCGAGAGCATGACCTATCGCATGCTGTTCGGTCGGGGCGCCATGCAGCCGGACATGGTGGTCGACCCGAATGAGTCCTTCCATATGCCGGAGCTGTCCTACAAGCTCTACAAGGGCTTGCCGAAGAAGAAGCCGGTCAAACGCCCGCTCCGTATCGCGCTGCTGACGCGCGAGCCGAACAATTATTCCAGCCAGCGTCTGGTCGAAGCGGCCCGTGCGCGCGGGCATGTCATTGAGATGATCGACACGGCTCGCTGCTACATGCAGATCGGCACGCTGAATCCGCAGGTCCATTATGATGGCAAAGCGCTGCCGCGCTATGACGCCGTCATCCCCCGTATCGGGGCCAAGATCACGGATTACGGCATGGCGGTGCTGCGTCAGTTCTCGAATACGGGTGCGTTCTGTCTGAACGGAGCAGGTTCCATCGGCCGGTCGCGCGACAAGTTGCTGGCCCAACAACTTCTGGCGCGCGCCTGTATCGCCATGCCGGTGACCGCGTTTGCGCACAGCCCTAAGGACACAAAGGACCTGATCGGTCTGGTCGACGGCGCACCGGTCGTGCTGAAGCTGCTGACTTCGACGCAAGGCAGGGGCGTCGTGCTGGCCGAAACCCGTAAAGCGGCCGAGAGCCTGGTCGATGCCTTCCGCGGCCTCGATGCAAACTTCCTGGTGCAGGAATTCGTTGAAGAGGCCGCTGGCGCCGATGTGCGCGCCTTCGTGATCGGCAACAAGGTGGTCGGCGCGATGAAGCGCCAGGCACAGAAGGGGGAGTTCCGCTCCAACCTTCACCGCGGCGGTACAGCGTCCAATATCCGCCTCAGTCCGGAAGAGCGCGACACGGCTCGCGCCGCAGCCAAAGTGTTGGGCCTGAACGTGGCGGGGGTCGACTTGTTGCAGACCAAGGACGGCCCGAAAGTGCTGGAGGTGAACTCCTCGCCCGGTCTGGAAGGTATCGAGATGGCAACCGGCAAAGACCTTGCCGGCATGATCATCGAACATCTGGAACGTCAGGTGCGTCCTTTGTCGACCGATCGCGAGCCCGCTGCGCGCAGCAGCCGCCGGATCAACGTGAACTGAACAGGTGGCCTTTCTCGGTCACCAGAATGATGGCGAGAGCCGACAGGCCGAGGCAGACAAAGCCGACTGTCAGCGGCACTGTCGTACCATTGAACTGGCTGCCGATGACCATGCCGATGAGGCTCGATACGGTTGTGGTGGCAAAGCCATAGGCTGCCGACGCGGTGCCAGCGATTTTGCCGAGCGGTTCCATGGCCAGCGCCGAGAAGTTCGATCCGAGCAAACCGAAGCACGCAAAGGTCAGCACGAACAGGGGATAGAAGCGCACCAGGCTCTCCCCGAACATGAGTGTCAGGATCGCCGACAGGCCCGACAGGGTCGTGAACAGGATCAAAGCGGCGTGGCTGATCCGGCGCATGCCGACCTTTTCGACCAGTCTGGAATTCATGAAGTTCGCGCAGGCCAGCATGCCGGCAATGCCGGAGAACCAGAGGACGAAATCCTCGCCGCGTCCGAAGACTTCGCGGAAGATCTGCTCTGAACTGGCGATGAAGGAAAACAGCGCGCCGAACACAATACCAGATGCGCACATGTAGCCGAACGTGACCGGCGTGCGGATCACTTCGGCATAGGCGCCGAGCGCATTTGCGAGGTTCAGGGGTCTGCGGTTCTCCGGCGCCAGGGTTTCCGGCAGGCGTGCCCAGGTCCAGCCCAACATGGCCAGGCCAAAGATGACCAGAACGCCGAAGATCCATTCCCACGGGGCGACCAGGAGAACGGCCTGTCCGACGGCTGGCGCGATGATCGGGATGACCATGAAAATCGTCATGACGAGCGACATGAAGCGGGCCATCTGGCGGCCAGCAAACAGGTCCCGAACGACGGACGAGGCCACGAGGCGCGCGCCGGATGAGAACACGCCCTGGACGAACCGGGCCCCGAGCAGCCAGTGGAATTCGCGAACCGTGATGCAGAAGACCGCCATCACGATATAGCCGATCAGGCTGACGAAGAGGGGGCCTCTGCGTCCGAACCGGTCTGTGATCGGTCCCCACAGGATTTGCGGCGCCCCGAAGCCGAGCACGTATGCAAAGATGATCATCTGCTGGCGGTTGTCGCTCTCAACGCCGGGCGCCGTCAGGCCGACCGCGTGGGCGATCTGGTTCAGCGCGGGCAGCATGATGTCGATGGCGAGCGCATTCAGGGCCATCAGACCGGCGACCATTATGACCAGCTCCGTCTGGTTTGGAACCGGGCGCTTTGCTTCCGTGCCAGGTGGCGGTGCAATGATTTCCGTGTCGGGCACTGCGCGCGCCTTTCGGGCCAGTTCGTGGGAGGGACGTCGCTATCTGGACCGGTCAGCCAGGCATTACCAGAGCGGAGCGGAAAAAACTGCTGGAAAAGAAAAAGCCCTGCGCAGGGCAGGGCTTTCGCTCAATTGGGACGCTGCGATGCGATCACGCTTCCGGGCGAACGATGCTGCCAGAGAGGTTCATGATGACCTGGTCAGCATCGAAATAGGCTGCATCATCCGGTTTTGGACCTTTGCTCATGAGGATCTCAGCCGACGCGATATAGCGCGTCGATTCCCGGTATTCGGCGCCGCCCCAATAGGGGTCGTAGTACCCCCAGCGGGGCCAGAACGGATCGTAGGCGTAGGCCCGGCTACGATAATAGGCCGAGCGTGGGCCGAAATAGGCATAGTCGAGATAGAAGTGGTCGTAGTACGGCGCGTAGGCGCCGCCGCCGACGGGCACGATCCGGCTTTGCGAATCCGTATCCCGGTGCACGACGCGGAATGTGTCATACCCGTTCAGCTTGGTCAGTTCCGCCGCGCGATAGAGGAGATAGGTCTCCACCGTCTTGCGGTCTGTCAGACTGTTGCCCGCGAACTCGACACGGAAACGGTTGTTTTCGATCTGTTGTTCGGAATAGCCGCGGCTCGAAGAGTCGAGCGCGGCCTGATACGGCGTCGCGGTCGCGCAGGCGCCGAGCAGGGCGAGCGCTGCAATCGCAGCGGGAAGAGCGAGTTTTGGCATCTTGAAGAACCTCCGGCTCACATGGATACCCAAGATATATGGGGCCTGAAGCCTGAACACCAGTTGAACCATACCGCTGGTCGCACCGTTTGGGATGACGATAATGTTACTTTTCGTCTTCGGTCTGGTTGGGACGGCTCGCGCGTATACACTCTTGGCAACCAGGAGGACGCGCATGAGCATTGTATCCAAGCGGCTCGGCTGGATCGCCGGAGCAAGTTTGATCGGCATCACTGCGTGCGGTGGAAGCAGCGGTGGTGGCAATGCGCCGCAACCATCAGCAAACCGTGCTCCGGCTTTCAGCAGCGCGACCAGTATCTCGGTCAGTGAAAATACGACGGGCTCATTCTACACAATAGGTGTATCTGATCCTGATGGGGATGCGGTGACCCTGAGCGTGGTGTCCGGCAAGGACGAGGGTGTATTTGCGGTCGATCTGAACGGACGCAGCATCGCTTTTGCCCAGGCGCCCGATTTCGAGACGCCGACCGATACCAATGCCGACAATGTGTACGAGTTGACCCTGCAGGCCCGCGACCCGGCCGGGCTGACCGCGCAGCTCAATTTGGCGGTCACCGTGACAAATATTGCCGAGCAAATGGCTTTGAAGCGCGTCGGTGCCGGCTTTTCCCAACCTCTATTCGTGACGGCGCTGCCCGGAACGAGCCATTTGGTGGTGCTGGAGAAGGGAGGCAGGGCGCGCCTGTTGGATCCGGCCAACGGCACAGTGGGAAGCGTTGATTTACTTGATGTGTCCGGTTCAATCTCCACCAATGGAGAGCGCGGCCTGCTTGGCATGGCGTTTTCTCCGGATTTTGCCACGGACCGGACACTTTATGTCAACGTGACCAATCTTGCGGGCGATACAGAGATACGTCGATACCAGCTTTTCACCGGCTCTTCCGATCAGGCAGACCCGTCGAGTGAAGATATCATCCTGACGGTCGCGCAGGATCAAGCCAACCATAATGGGGGATGGCTCGATTTCGGGCCGGATGGTTTGCTTTATCTTGCCATGGGGGACGGAGGCGGTGGCGGCGATCCGCTGGAACACGCGCAGGATCCAAATGTCCTGCTCGGCAAGATGTTGCGAATAGATACGAAGACGGATGAATTTCCTGCTGATCCGGACAGGGACTACGCTATCCCGGCAGGCAATGCCTTTCCGGGGGGTGTCGGTGGCTTGCCGGAAATTTATGCAATCGGTCTGCGCAATCCGTTCCGTTGCAGCTTTGACGCGGTAACGGGTGACCTGTTCATAGCGGATGTGGGGCAGGGGACCGTCGAAGAGATTGACCGATTGGGCACAAACGAAGGCGGAGTGAATTTCGGTTGGGACAATCTGGAAGGGACAAGCGTCTTTGAAGGTCCGGATGATCCCGGTTTCCGAGACCCGGTGGCACAATATCTACATGGCACCGGCCCTGATCAGGGCAATTCCATTACGGGCGGCTATGTCCACAGGGGCAATATCGAGGCGATCAAGGACAGCTATGTGTTCGCCGATTTCGTGAACAGCAACATCTGGGCGATTCCTGAAGCTGACCTTGTGAATGGTGCGACGGTGGGTGTGACGGCGGCTATGCGCCTGAACAACCAGCTGGTGCCGGATCAGGGGGCGATCGCCAATATATCCAGCTTCGGAGAAGACCAGGCGGGGAACCTTTACCTTATCTCCTTCAGTACGGGCGACATCTTCCAGTTTGTCGCGACGCCCTGACCGCACAAACAAAAAGGGCGGCCTTGAGGGCCGCCCTTCTGTATTCTCTTGAAGCCCGATCAGGCGGCTGCGTAGCCGATCACGGCTTTGACTTCGAGGAATTCCTCCATGCCCAGCTCACCCCATTCGCGGCCGTTGCCCGACTGGCCGTAGCCACCGAACGGTGCCGTGAAGTCCGGACGGGCGCCGTTGACGAGAATCTGGCCAGCCCGGATACGGCTGGCGACCTTGCGGGCGTCTTCTTCCGGACCCTGAACATAGCCAGCGAGACCGTAGACCGTATCGTTTGCCATGGCGACGGCATCGTCAACGTCTTCGTACGGGATCATGACCAGCACGGGGCCGAAGATTTCTTCGCGCGCGATCGTCATGTCATTAGTGACATTGGCGAACACGGTCGGGCGGGCGAAATAGCCTTTGTTGAAGCCTTCCGGACGGCCGGGGCCGCCAGCGACGAGGGTCGCACCTTCCTTGATACCGGTTTCGATCAGATCCTGCACCTTCTGGTACTGATTGCCGTTCGAGATCGGGCCGATGGCGCCCGGCGTTGCTTCGGCAGGCATCATCACCTTGACGGATTCAGCGGTTGCTTTGGCAATGGCGATTGCCTGTTCCTGTTGGTCCTTTTGCACGAACATACGCGACGGGGCGTTACAGGACTGTCCGGTATTGGTCATCATCTGCATGACGCCGCTGGAAACGGCTTTCTGCAGATCGGCATTCGGCAGGACGATGTTCGGGCTCTTGCCGCCGAGTTCCTGAGCAACGCGCTTCACGGTCGGGGCTGCGGCCTGCGCCACGAGCACACCCGCGCGGGTCGAGCCGGTGAAGCTGACCATGTCGACGTCCGGATGCGAGGAGAGCGACGAACCGACGCCCGGTCCATCACCATTGACGAGGTTGAAGACGCCCTTCGGTACGCCCGCTTCATGCATGATCTCGGTCAGGATGATGGCATCGATCGGAGCGATCTCGGAAGGTTTCAGAACCATTGTGCAACCGGCTGCGATGGCAGGTGCCACTTTGCAGGCGATCTGGTTGATCGGCCAGTTCCATGGCGTAATGAAACCGCAGACGCCGATGGCTTCCTTGCGAAGCAGGGTCGTGCCTTTCAGCTCTTCCCACTCATAGTTCCGCAGAATCGCGGCGGTGGAGGCGAAGTGCCCCATGCCGGCGGGCACCTGAGCCGCATTGGCGAGCCACATCGGCGCGCCCATTTCGGTGGAGACGGCTTCAGCCAATTCCGGAAGGCGCTTCTGGATGCCAGCGGCGATCTTTTCCAGCAGTTCGGCGCGGTATTCCACGCTGGTCTGCGAAAAGGCCGGGAAGGCAGCCTTGGCGGCGGCGACAGCCTTGTCGACATCGGCTGAAGAGCCGAGCGAGATGACCGCGAAGTTTTCTTCGGTTGCCGGGTTCTCGACTTCGAGAGTCCGTGGGGTTGTAGGATCGACCCACTCACCGTTGATGTAGAATTTCAGGTACTCTTTCATGCCGCTCGGGCCTCCCTGCAGGTTTTCTTGCTAGAACGAATATAGGGTACGGGCCCGCCAGCGGCGAGTCCTGACGCTACGATATGCGCGGGGATGTAATCAGCCGTGGACGTGGTCGATATCATAGGCGGCAAGTGTCGCCAGGTTGACGATATCGCCCACGGTTGCGCCCAGAGATGCAATTTGCACCGGCTTTTCGAGACCTAATAGCATCGGGCCGATGACCGTGGCACGGCTCATGGATTCGAGCAGCTTGGTCGAGATCGATGCAGCATGGATCGCCGGCATGACCAGGACATTGGCCGGACCGGTCAGGCGCGAGAACGGGTAGAGCATCCAGCTGTTCGGATTGAGCGCAACGTCGGCGGCCATGTCGCCTTCATACTCAAAGTCGATATCATCCATGCCGTCGAGGATGGAGACAGCATGGCGCACTTTCTCACCGCGCTCGCCCATCGGGTTGCCGAAGGTCGAGTAAGACAGGAAGGCCACGCGCGGGGTGAACCCGAAGGAGCTGACCGCACGGGCCGCTTCAATGGCGATATTGGCGAGTTCCGGGCCCTGCGGTAGCTCGGTGACGCTCGTATCGGCGATGAAGACGGTCTTGCCGCGGTTGATGACCATGGACATGCCGATCACGGCCTGGCCAGGGATCGGCTTCAGCACCATCATGGCGTCCTTGAGGGCGACGTCATAGTTCCGCGTCACGCCGGTTACCATGCCGTCGGCGTCGCCATTCTTCAGCATGCAGCTGCCGAAGATGTTACGGTCCTGGTTCACCAGGCGCTGCACGTCGCGCTTGAGGTAGCCTTCGCGCTGCAGGCGGGCATACAGCATGTCTGTGTAGACGGGATTGTTGTCAGACAGACGGGCATTGATGATTTCCAGCGAACCAACCGGGACGCCCATCAATTCCATGGTCGCTTCAACCTGGGCTTCGCGGCCGATCAGGATCGGATGGCCAAGACCCTGGTTCTTGAAGCTGTAGGCCGCGCGAACGACAGACGGCTCTTCACCCTCGGCAAACACGATGCGGCGCTGCGTTTCCTTGCAGCGTGCCTGAACGCCTTCCAGGAAGGTCGCCGCCGGATCGGCGCGGCGCTTCAGCGAGGCGCGATAGGCTTCCATGTCGGCAATCGGCTTGCGGGCGACGCCCGTGTCCATGGCGGCCTGCGCCACGAAGGGCGGGATGTGCGAGATGAGGCGCGGATCAAACGGCGATGGAATGATGTATTCGCGGCCGAAAGAGGGGCGCGAGCCGTGATAGGCAGCTGCCACTTCATCCGGTACGTCTTCCCGGGCCAGTTCAGCCAGCGCATAGGCCGCAGCGACTTTCATCTCTTCATTGATGCCCCGGGCGCGCACATCGAGGGCGCCGCGGAAAATGTAAGGGAAGCCGAGGACGTTATTGACCTGGTTCGGATAGTCCGACCGGCCGGTGGCGATGATCGCGTCGTCGCGCACGGACTTGATCTCTTCCGGAGTGATTTCCGGGTCCGGATTGGCCATGGCGAAGATGATCGGGTTCTTGGCCATGGACTTGACCATTTCCTTCGTCACCGCGCCTTTTGCGGACAGGCCGAGCAGCACGTCGGCGCCTTCCACGGCTTCGACGAGTGTGCGCTTGGCGGTCTTGATTGCGAAGGCGGACTTGAACTGGTCCATCTTCTCGGTCCGGCCTTCATAAACGACGCCGGTGGAGTCGCACATCAGGATGTTTTCGGCTTTCACGCCGAGATGGCGGATGAGGCCAGCGCAGGAAAGACCAGCGGCGCCTGCGCCTGACACAGTGACTTTCACGTCTTTCAGCTCGCGGCCAGTGATGTGGCAGGCATTGATCAGACCGGCTGCGGCGATGATGGCCGTACCGTGCTGGTCATCGTGGAAGACAGGGATGTCGAGTTCTTCGCGCAGGCGGCTTTCGATGATGAAGCAATCCGGCGAGCCGATGTCCTCGAGGTTGATCCCGCCCCAGGTGTCGCCGATATTGCGGACGGTGCGGATGAAGTCTTCCACATCGGTCGTGTTCACTTCCACATCGATACTGTCGATGTCGGCGAAGCGCTTGAACAGGACCGACTTGCCTTCCATCACAGGCTTTGCCGCCATCGGCCCCAGATTGCCGAGGCCGAGAATGGCGGTGCCGTTCGTGATCACGGCGACCATGTTGCCTTTCGAGGTGTAGTCGTAGGCCTTGTCCTCGTCTTCCGCGATGGCGAGCACCGGGACTGCGACGCCTGGGCTGTAGGCCAGCGAGAGATCGCGCTGGGTTCCCATTGGCTTGGTCGGTGCCATGGAGATCTTGCCAGCGGTCGGCTTGGAGTGGAAATCGAGGGCTTCCTGGTCGGTGAAGCTGGGGCGCTTGGACGTCATGAAAGGGTCTATTCTGCGGGTCTGATTGGGTTGGCGGATTGGCGCCGGACCCTAGGCCGCGCCGAAGGGGCTGCCAACCGCCTAAATTGGTGAAACGCATACCGTTTTGAATTGGCTGGCCTGATGCTTTGCGAATCTCTTGGCAAACCGCTAGCGTCTGTGCGCAATGGCCGATACCGCAACCACATCCCCCGAGAGCAAGACTTCTGCGCCGACACCGTTCATGGCGCAATATCTTGCTATAAAACGTCAGCAACCGGACGCACTTTTGTTCTTCCGGATGGGTGACTTCTATGAGCTGTTTTTTGATGACGCGGTCGAGGCGGCCCGGATCCTCGACATCACGCTGACATCGCGCGGCGAACATGAGGGCAAACCCATCCCGATGGCGGGCGTGCCTTACCATGCTGCCGAAGGATATCTGGCGCGCCTGATCAAGGCTGGCTGCCGTGTTGCCGTGTGCGAGCAGACCGAAAGTCCGGCTGAAGCGAAGAAGCGCGGCTCCAAGTCCATCGTGAACCGGGCAATCGTGCGGATCGTTACGCCGGGCACGCTGACCGAGGAGGCATTGTTGCCGGCCCGGCAGGGGCAGGCGCTCGCCGCCATCGCCATCGGAGCAGGGGGCACAGAGGGCGCGATCGCGGTCTGCGATGTCTCGACAGGCCGGTTCGACGTGGCAGCGGTAGATGCGGCAGCATTGGCGGACACGCTGCTGGCCTGGCCCTTGTCGGAACTTCTCGCGGCCGATGCGGACAGCGGCAAGGCGCCGATCATTTCGGCGACGGCTTCGTCCGCTGCGCCGGTCACCTGGCGCCCGGCGCGTGCAGCAACACACAAGTCCGGCGAAGCGCTGTTGAAGGAAGCCTTTGGTCTGGCTGCTATCGATGCGTTGGGCGATTTCAGCCGGACGGAGCTCTCCGCCATCGGACTCCTGCTCGACTATGTAAAACTGACCCAGGCCGGAAGCGAGATCCGGCTCGATCCGCCGCGCCGACCAGATCCGTCGGGCCATCTCGCCATCGACCCGGCCACACGCGCCAGCCTTGAGATTGACCGGGCCATGAATGGCAGCCGCGAAGGCTCGCTGCTTGGAACCATCGACCGGACCGTCACAGCGCCGGGAGCCCGCCTTCTGGCTGCGCGCCTTGCCCGCCCCTCGCTGGAAGAAGCCGAGATCGAAGCCCGGCTTGATGCGGCGGCCTGGTTCGTGGACGACACATCTGCGCTGGAAGATCTCCGTGGCGCATTGCGGCAGGCGCCTGATCTTGAGCGCGCCCGTACCCGGCTTAACCTGGGCCGGGGCGGCCCGCGCGACCTGCTCGCGATTGCCAACGCCCTGCGGGCTGCCAGCGAAGCCGCGAGCCTGCTGCAGCAAGCGGGGACACTGCCGGATCGACTGTCCGCCGCCTGCAAGCAACTTGACCTCTCTGGTCAGCCAGATCTTGCGGATCTTGCGGGCGACATGGCGCGCGCCATCACCCAGACGCCGCCGACACTTGCCCGCGATGGCGGCTTCGTCGCGCCCGGCTGGGACACGGCGCTGGATGAGGTCCGCGCTCTGCGGGACGACAGCCGGAAGATCATCGCCGAGATGCAGGCGCGCTATGCCTCAGAGACTGGCATTTCGGCGCTCAAGGTGAAGTTCAACAATGTGCTCGGCTATTTCGTCGACGTGCCTGCCAAACATGGCGACACGCTGATGACGCCGCCTTGGTCAGAAACCTTCATTCACCGCCAGACCCTTGCCGGGAATGTTCGCTTCTCAACCCATGAACTGGCAGACCTTGCCGGGCGCATTTCCCGGGCCGAGGAAGAAGCCAAGGCGCGCGAACTGGCTGTCTTTGACGAACTTGCCACCCGCGTTTCTGCGGCGAGCCGGGCTCTGTCTGCCAGTGCCGATGCCATTGCCAGCCTCGACGTGGCGGCTGCGACCGCAGCCTGGGCCATCGAGATCGATGCCATCCGGCCACGGATCGAGCGTGAGCCCGTCTTCGAGGCTGAAGGTCTGCGCCACCCGGTGGTCGAAACAGCGTTGAAGAAGGACGGGCAGGGCTTTACCGCCAATGCCCTTGCCCTTGATGCGCGAGGCGAAGCAGCGCCGCGCCTCTTGCTGGTGACCGGGCCGAACATGGCCGGTAAGTCTACCTATTTGCGTCAGTCAGCGCTGGCGGTTATTCTTGCGCAAGCTGGCCTGTTCGTACCGGCGCGGAGTATCCGGCTGGGGCTCGCCGATCGGGTTTTCTCCCGCGTTGGAGCCTCCGATGATCTGGCGCGCGGTCGTTCGACTTTCATGGTCGAGATGGTGGAAACCGCGGCGATCCTGACGCAGGCGACGGCGCGTAGTTTCGTCATTCTGGACGAGGTTGGGCGTGGTACCTCCACCTGGGACGGGCTCGCCATTGCCTGGGCCGCCGTGGAGCACCTGCATTCGACCAATGCCTGCCGGGCCCTGTTCGCCACGCACTATCACGAACTGACTTCGCTGGCCGATGACCTCGCCGGGGCGGCGAATGCGTCACTGCGGGCTCGCGAATGGAAGAATGACCTCGTCTTCCTGCACGAAGTCCAGCCCGGTCCGGCGGACAGGTCCTATGGGGTGCAGGTGGCGCGTCTGGCGGGCCTGCCGAAGAAGGCCGTCTCCCGCGCTGCGCAAATTCTGAAGAAGCTCGAGGCCGATCCGACTTCGACAGACTCCCTGCCGTTATTTGCTTCCGTGCCGCAGGCGGTTGAGGAAGAAGCGGTCGAGCTGCCAGCGCAGTCTATGGCGGGAGACAGGATCGTCGCGCTGATGGAGAGTGTGGATCCGGATTCCCTGACGCCGAGAGAGGCGCTGGACCTTGTTTACAGGCTGAAAGACGAGTCCCGGCTGGAGATCTGATCTCTGCCAATCATGGCCGGATTATTTCGGGTCGAGACGGATAATGTCGTCGCCGCCGTCATCTGGCTCGGCTTCATCAGTACCGACAGCGAGGGCCGGACCCGGGACATCATCGCCGAAATTGACACTGCCCAGCTGATCCGATCCGATCAGGCGCGGCTGATCCGACGCGCCGCCAATGTTCAGATTCAGCGTTCCGCCTGCGGTCTGTGTTTCGTTGATCGAGCCGGGCAGCGACAGGTTCAGCGTTCCACCCGTTCCGGCTTCAACCGCGACTTTGTCTGTGGGTTCAGACGAAGAGGTGGTTTTCGATTCCGAACAGGCAACGCCAGCAATGGCGAGCGAGGCAACGGCGAAGGCGGTCATAAGTTTCATGTTCATGCCTCTGATCTTGTCGCTGAGTTTAATGGCCCGCAAGCCTCTCCTGCACAGAGTCCCAGAAAATGGCAGGGATATCAATGCCGCTCAGTTTCTTGATGGCCTGCACGCCAGTTGGCGAAGTCACATTAATCTCGGTCATGCGCCCGCCAATCACATCGATGCCCGTCAGGACAAGGCCGCGCTGGCGCAGTTCCGGGCCGATGGCTTCACAGATACGCAGGTCCGCGTCAGAGAGTTCAGTCTTTTCGGCTGTGCCGCCGACAACGAGGTTCGAGCGGACCTGACCGGATTTCGGGCGACGATTCAGCGCACCGACGGCCTTGCCGTCCACCAGCATGATTCGCTTATCGCCTTCGCTGACAGCCGGAAGGAAAGCCTGCACCATCACCGGCTCGCGGGACTTGGAAAAGAAGAGTTCCAGCAGGGAATCGAGATTGGAATCGTCTTCTTTGAGACGGAACACGCCCGCGCCGCCATGGCCGTAGATCGGCTTGACGATGATGTCCTTGTAGCGCTCCCGGAAGTCGGCAATCGCTTCCGGGTCGCGGCTTACAAGCGTTGGCGGCATCAGATCCGGGAACATGAGCGGCAGGATCTTTTCCGGGCTGGAGCGCACGCCGGCCGGATCGTTCAGGACCAGCGTCTCGCCGGAAATCAGCTCCAGCATGTGGCAGGCGCTGATATAGCCAAGATCGAAGGGCGGATCCTGACGCATCAGAATGACATCGACGTCCTTGGCGAGGTCGAGCGTTGCCGCCTCACCGAAAATGCCTGGCGTACCTTTGATGCGCTGAACTTTTGCCGGACGGGCTTTGGCCGTCACGCGCCGGCCTTCCAGACTCATGTCCTGTGGCTGGTAGACGAAGATCTCCATTCCGCGGGCCTGGGCCGTTTCGGCCAGGGCAAAGCTGGTGTCGCCGTCTATATTAACGTTTTCAAGCGGATCCATCTGGATCGCGACGCGAAGGCTCATTGGGCGCTCCCGATTGTGGGAACGCGGGCAGGGCGTCCCGTCAGTAATTTGCGCCGATCAGCTCGGCGTTCGATCCATATGAGGCATCTGGGGCGGTTTGATAAGAGGTCGGCTGGCCTTCAATCGCCGGTTCCGGAGGGCCGGGTGGTCGCTCATGGATCCGGACATAGGAAACGACCTGTTTGACGCCGGAAACGACACTGGCCTCCTCGGCGGCTTGTTTCAGTTCTTTCGCAGTTCGGGCCGTGCCCATGAGGTAGACTATGCCGTCATAGGTCTCGATGTGGAAATTGACGCTTTTCACGGTCTTGGAACCGATCAGACGGGCCCGGACACGGTTCGTCACCACTTCATCGGAGAGGTTGGCCATGAAGCCGCCCGGTGGTTCGATCTTGATCTCGTTGGCGACATCCCGGGTCAACGCAGCGCTCCAGGCAATGCCTTCGGCGCGGGTGCGGTCTTCAGGATAGTTGACCCGTCCTGACAGCAGGATGAGGCCGTTGACCGCTTTCACGTCGACCTCCATGAATTTCTCCGAGTTCTCGGCCAGAAGTTTCGTCTTGATCTGGGTGCCGGCTGTGATGTCGTCGATTGCCTCTCCCATGGTCCGGTCCTGAGCGGCTGACAGCCCGACCGCGCCCGCTGCTCCGACGGCGGCGACGACACACCCGCCAAGCGGCAGGGTCAGTGCCAGGGACAGGGCGACGGCGGAAAGCATTGGTTTCATGGGGGACTCCGGTGGGCGGGCATTCAGGTCTGGCGATCAGTATAATCGGGTTGGGGCGAAATTCTGGCAACGCGCCGGGAACGTCCCCGCATTCTGCAGCAAGTGCGCTGATGTCAGAGAATACGGGTTTATGCTGGTTGTGAAGCGTTCTGCATGGTATTATCGAAGAATAAGTAACCAGAAGGAATGAAGACCCTGACTTCCAGCGCTCCGCGGCCCCAGGCTGCAAAGCCGGCCACCATCGACGATATCCGTGCTGTGGCCGAGTCCCTCGCAACGGCCCTCGAAGATGACAAGGCTGAAGATCTTCTCTTCATCGACCTTGATGGGAAATCCTCGCTTGCCGATTTCATGATCATCGCATCGGGTCGTTCGGGTCGCCATGTGGCGGCGCTTGCCGATCACATTGCCCAAGAAGCGAAGAAACTGACCGGTCGTCCGGCCAGCGTCGAAGGCATGCCTAATGCGGACTGGGTTCTCATTGATACCGGGGATGTGATCGTCCACCTGTTCCGGCCCGAAGTCCGGGAATTCTACAATCTGGAAAAGATCTGGGCCTCTGACTCCGCCCATATGCGCAGCCGGGCCCACTAGGCCTTATGCGGCTAACGTTCCTTGTGGTCGGCAAAATGAAGTCCGGCCCCGAGCGAGACCTCGTTGATGAATATATCAAGCGCGCACAGCCTGTTGCGCGCAGCCTTGGGTTCCGGGGCATAGAGGAAGTGGAAGTGGCAGGCGGCGGCGGTCTTGATGCCGAAGCGGCTCGTATCCTCGACAAAATTCCTGGCGGGGCGCGGATTCTCAGGCTGGACGAGTTCGGTCCGGCTATGGGGTCTGCCGATTTCTCGCAGAAGCTCGCGAACTGGCGCGACCAGGGCACCCCGGACCTCGTCTTCCTGATTGGCGGGGCAGAAGGCTATGGCGAGGCCGTGCGTAAGGCTGCGCCGGATACGTTGGCATTCGGACCGCAAACCTGGCCGCACCGTTTCGTCCGCGCGATGCTGGCAGAGCAGGTCTATCGAGCCATGTCGATCCTGGCTGGGACGCCCTATCACAAGGCCTGAGGCCCCGGATCAGCCAGCGTAGAGCGATGGCTGAGGGGCAAAAGCGAGCACGAACAACAGGCCCGCAAACACCCCGAGGGTTGCGAGCGAAACCCATCTTGAGAGTGCGGGTGCGGTGTTCATGTCTGGCGTCCTTCTGGCCTGTTCTTCTGATGCGCCAGATATGGGGGCGCTTTGGCGTTATGAACACTTTCCAAACGGAATGGGTCCCATGCGAGGCGCGTATAAGGCGCTTTCAGGGCAGGCGAGGATGCGTCGTTGATCCGGCCGGTCTCCCGGCCTAGAGCTAGTCCGGACGGTTTGACGGTGTGGGAGACGACGCGGTGTCCGGTTTACGGGATTTCCTGAAAATATACTGGCCGCTGATTGCGCTGGCCGCTTTGGGTCTCATCGTCGCGTTTGCGTTGATGGATCCGGCGCCGCCAAAGAAGATCCGCTTCGCAGCGGGTTCTCCGGGCGGGGCTTATCACGTCTATGCCGAACGGTACCAGCGTCTTCTGGAAGAGCAGGGCGTCAAGGTTGAGCTGGTCGATACGGCCGGTTCGGTCGAAAATTTGCGCCTGCTCGATGAGGGGGAGGTTGATGTCGCATTGGTGCAGGGCGGTCTGGCGACCGAACATGATCGTGAGGTGCTGCACTCGCTCGGAGGCCTGTTCCCGGAGCCCTTCTGGGTCTTTGTTCAGGCGGACGACGACGTCAGCGCCTTTGGTGACCTTCGGGCCTATCGCTTCGCCATAGGTGGGGAGGGGTCTGGCACGCGCTCGCTCGCACTTGCTTTGCAGGGCGAGTTTGGGGGCACCTGGCCGGCCGAAGCCCAACTCACCCTGTCCGGCAATGAAGCCGCAGACGCGTTGCAGGCCGGAACGGTGGATGCCGCCGCCTTCGCCGCTTCCGTTGATGCACCCTATGTTCAGGAATTGTTGCGCGCGCCAGGCGTTCGGCTGTTGCCGTTTGAGCGGGCCCCGGCGTTGGCACGGCGTCAGGCCGCATTGACGGCTGTCACCTTGTTGCGCGGTGTGGTCGACGTCGGCGCCGATATTCCGTCTTCGGATGTGCCGCTGGTCGCGCCAGTCGCCCAACTTGCCATTCGCAAGGATCTTCACCCGGCGATCGAGGCTCTGCTGATCGATTCTGCTGCAGCGATCCATTCGGATGGCTCGCTGCTCTCGGCGGCGGGAAGGTGGCCCGATGCGGATGCAACCGACTTGCCGGTGTCGCGTCAGGCACGGCGCTACTACCAGAATGGGCCGTCTTTCCTGCGTCGCTATTTCTCGTTCGACGTCGCCAACTTCCTGGATCGGGCCTGGGTGCTGGCGATCCCGCTTCTGACGCTTCTTTTCCCCTTGGTGCGCGCCGCGCCGCCCCTTTATCGCTGGCGCGTGCGCCGGAAAATATATGTCTGGTACAAGGACATACGCGAACTTGAAGCACGTGGTCGGGCATCGCCCACACCCGCTGAACGTGCGCGTATTCTGGCCGAACTGGTGGATCTGCAAGAAGAAATCGGCACCATGGATGTGCCGCTATCGTACACAGACGACCTCTATCGCCTGCGCAGCCATGTCGAATTCGTCAAACAGCTGGTGCTGAACCCGAAGGGGGCTGTGTCTGCCCCGGCGCTCGGCGCCTGATCTCTACCAGGTCTCGCACCAGGGGCGCAGGTCCATCTCATGCGTCCAGGCCGAGCGGTGCTGATTGTGTAGCCAGACATAATTCTTCGCGATTTCGTCAGGGACCAGAAGCCCATCGCGCTCCCGCCGCTCTGTCGCATCGGGCAGCACTTCCCGGATGAAAGCGGAATCGATCGCGCCATCAATCACGACATGCGCGACATGGATGCCTTTCGGCCCCAGTTCCCGCGCCATGGATTGCGCCAGCGCCCGCAGCGCATGTTTTGCACCGGCAAAGGCGGCGTAGCCGGATCCGCCACGCACAGCGGCCGTCGCGCCGGTGAATATGATCGTCCCGCGTCCGCGTGGGACCATCACGCGAGCTGCCTCGCGTCCGGCGAGAAAGGCGGAGAAGGCGGCCATCTCCCAGACCTTGTGATAGACGCGTGCTGTCGTTTCGGTGATCGGGAAGCGGACATTCGCGCCGATATTGAAGACACAGGCTTCAATGGGGCCGACATCACTCTCGACCTTGTTGAACAGGTCGACCGTTTCCGCCTCATCGCGGGCATCCACGCCGAAGGCGTGCGCCCTGCCACCGTCAGCCTCGATCGAAGCCACAAGCGATTCCAAATCTGACAGATTGCGCGGACGGCGCGTGACGCAGGCAGTCAGGCCATCCCGTGCAAAGGCACGCGCAACGGCGCCCCCGGTCGCATCGCCTGCGCCGATGATCAGCGCGGCACCTTTTGTCTCTGCCATCAGGCGTCTCCTTGTGTTGAAGACAGCATGCCTGCGCGAGTGAGTTTGTAAAGGGAACCCACTCTGCAGATTTGCTCAAGAGCAGCCCTTCACCGCTGGCAGGAGGGGCAATAGAAGGTTGAGCGACCGGACTGGACAAGCCGCCGGATTGTGTCGCCACAGGTCCGGCAGGCCTCCCCCTCGCGGTCATAGACAGCGAAGCGGTGCTGGAAATAGCCAAGTTCCCCGCTGGCATTGGCAAAATCGGAAATGGACGATCCGCCGGCTTCGATGGCTTCGGCGATGACTTCATTGATGGCTGGCGCGAGGCGGGCGGCCCGTTGCCCCGGTACGCTTCGGGCGAGCCGTTTGGGCGAGACTTTCGCGCGCCAGAGCGCCTCGCAGACGTAAATATTGCCAAGGCCCGCAATCACCGACTGATCCAGCAGGGCGGACTTGATCGGTGTCTTCTTGTCCTTCAGAGCTGTGTCCAGATAGGCGGCGGAAAAGTGATTGCTCAGCGGCTCCGGCCCCATCGCCATTAACCTTGGATATGCCTCGAATTGCTCGGCGGGCCAGAGTTCCATGAAGCCGAAGCGCCTTGGGTCATTGTAGGTAACGCTGGTGCCGTCCTCCATGCGGAAGACGACGTGATCGTGGGCCGGGTCAGTGCCGGTCGCATGGTGGAATTCACCAAGTTTCGCGGCTTCGACCGTGAAACGCCCTGTCATGCCCAGATGCATCACCAGGACTTCGCCGGAGGAAAGCTCAGCGGTGAGGAATTTGGCCTGGCGGCCGAGGCGTATCAGGGTTTTGCCAGTCAGGCGCTCGACAAAGTGTTCGGGGAAGGGGAAACGCAGGTCAGCCCGGTTCTGTGAAACCGATGCAAAGCGTTGGCCTTCCATCACTGGGGCCAGTCCGCGGCGAACTGTCTCGACTTCGGGCAATTCAGGCATCGTTATCGCATATAGCCTAGGCCGTTCGGGGTAACTATGGTGGCGCGCATGTCTGCAGAACCAGAAACAGAACGTAAGGTCTCCTTCGGTTTCGAGGAAGTGACCGAGCGCGAGAAAGTGGAGCGGGTTAAAACCGTCTTCCGCTCCGTTGCCTCGCGCTACGACCTGATGAACGATCTCATGTCTGCAGGCGTTCATCGCCTGTGGAAGCACGACGCGATGAACCGCGTGAATCCGCAGCCCGGCGAGCGCCATCTGGATGTCGCGGGCGGCACGGGCGAACTGGGCCGCGCGTTTCTGGAACTCGCAGACAAAGCCGGCAAGCGGCGCGGCATCGACACGCCCGCCACGGCTGTCGTCTCCGATATCAACGAGGCAATGCTGGAAGCCGGCAAGGCGCGCGCCGACAATGCGAAATGGGGCGACCGCCTCAGCTGGGTCTGCGCGGACGGGCAGAACCTGCCCTGGGCCGACAAGAGCTTCGATGCGGTGACCGTCTCTTTCGGTATCCGCAACTTTGCAGACCGCGTGGCGGGCCTGAAGGAGTTTCGCCGCGTGCTGAAGCCAGGCGGGCGTCTCGCTGTGCTGGAATTCAGCCACATGACCGCGCCAGCCCTGCAGGCGGCATATGACACCTACAGCTTCAACGTGATCCCGCAGCTCGGCAGCCTCGTCGCTGGTGACAAGGAAAGCTACCAATACCTGGTCGAGTCGATCCGCAAATTTCCCGATCAGGAAACCTTCCGCGCCGAGATCGAAGGCGCAGGCTTCTCGAACGTGTCCGTGACCAATTATTCCGGGGGCATCGCGGCCCTGCACTTCGGCTGGGCCGTCTGAGGATGGGCGCTTTCGGAGACTATCGCCGCCTTTTGCGCGCCGGTGTGGCACTTGCGCGGCATGACGTGATCCTGCCAGCAGAGTATCAGTCCCGCCTACCGCTGCCTGCGAGGATTGCCGGTGGCACGCTGCGCCTGTTCACGGGCGGGGCACGCGGACGGCCCGGCCAGCGGCTTGCCCGCGCACTGGAAGGCCTCGGCCCGGCCTATATCAAGCTCGGCCAGTTCCTGGCGACCCGGCCCGACGTGTTCGGCTCCGAAGTCACGTCAGACCTTGATCGCCTGAAGGACAAGCTGCCGCCTTTCTCCATGAAGGCTGCCCGCAATGCGCTGACGACGGAGTTTGGCGCAGACGAAGCCGCCCGTCTGTTCCCGGGCCTGTCTGAGCCTGTCGCCGCCGCGTCGCTGGCGCAGGTGCACCGGATGGACCTGCCGGACGGGGCGCGCGCCGTGAAAATCCTGCGCCCGAAGATCGAGCAACAGCTGAGCCTTGAACTCTCGGCCATGAAGCGGGCCGCGCGCACGATTGAGGGCGTTTCGTCTCAGAGCCGGCGTCTGAAGCCGGTTGCGTTCACCGAGACCATCGCCAATGCCATGATGCGCGAAACAGACCTTCGCCTCGAAGCGGGCGGGGCCGACGAAATGCGCGCGCTCAGCGAGAAGAACGGCTATTTCGAGATCCCGAAAGTGGACTGGGAGCGCACCGGCCGGCGTGTGCTGACCATCGACTGGGTCGACGGCATCCCGATGACCGATCCGAAGGCGCTGGATCAGCCGGGCATCGACCGCAAGAAACTCGCCAATGAGATCACGCGTGGCTTCCTGACAAATGCTATTGAGCACGGCGTTTTCCATGCCGACATGCACGAAGGCAATCTGATCCTGACACCTGAGGGCAGGATCGCGCTGGTCGATTTCGGCATCATTGGCCGCATCGGCATGACGGAGCGGCGCTTTCTGGCAGAAATCCTCTGGGGCTTCCTGAAGCGGGATTATGTTCGCGTCGCGGAGGTTCACTTCGAAGCCGGTTACGTTCCTTCGTCCCAATCGGTCGGCGACTTTGCTCAGGCCTTGCGCACGATTGGCGAGCCGATCCATGGCAAGCCGGCCGAGGAAGTCTCCATGGGCCGTGTGCTGCTGCAGCTGTTCGACTATACGCACACGTTCGGCATGTCGCTGCGCCCGGAACTCGTTCTGCTTCAGAAGACCATGGTTCAGGTTGAGGGGGTCGCACGCGCCATCGACCCGTCACACAATATCTGGAATGCGTCAGAACCGGTCGTCGAAGGCTGGATCCGCCGCAGCTTCGGCCCGCAGGGCGCCGCCAAGCTGGTCGCGGACAACCTGCGCGAAGTGACCAACCGGCTGAAGCGCCTTCCCGAAGTGATGGACCGGTTCGAAGTGTTCATGGAACACGAGATCGCCGAAACGCCGCCGCAGCCGCGCAAACCGTTTGCGCCCTGGTGGGGCTGGTTCGGGCTTGTCGCAGTGCTGGCTGGTCTGGCAGTCTGGGCCTTCAAGTAGGAGGTCCCTCCAATGCCCTATACCGGCGGATGCCAGTGCGGCCGCGTGCGCTACGAAATGGACGTTCTGGAATACGCCCATGTCTGTCATTGCCGGATGTGCCAGAAAGCGACCGGAGGGCTGTTTGCAGCGCTCGTCGGTGCGCCGAAGGACAAGTTCCGCTGGACGGCCACAGCGCCGGAAGATTTCTGGAGTTCAAATCTGGCGAAGCGCGCTTTCTGCAAAGAATGCGGAACGCCGCTTGGGTTTACTTACGACCTGCCGGATGCGCGCCAGTATGTGACCATCGGCAGCCTCGACCATCCTGAGCTTGCGCCGGTCACGCATCAGTTCGGACTGGAGTCGAAAATCCCTTTCGTGGAGTTTTGCGAGGCCATTCCCGGTGAGCGTACGGGCGATACAACGGCAGTAGGCGAATTTCTCGCGAATATGACGTCCCGCCAGACCTGAACTCTCCTTAATGGAGTAAAGGGTTAACGACTCATGGAGGCGTGGCCTAGACTGGGCACAAGCTGCCCATGAAAGGACCCGCCATGAAGGGTCTCGTTACCTCCGCGCTTCTCGGCGTTCTTCTGGCCATGCCTGTTGCGGCGCAGATTGCTGCGTCCGGACAGCCCACGGAAGCGCAAAAGACTGCGCCTCCTGTGCGTAAAGCCCCTCCGGCGCCGGTCTCATCGCCCCGCGCGACGCCCGCACTCAGCGGCGCGCCAAGTGGCGGAAAACGCACCAGTTCCATGCTGAAAGTGGATGTGCAGGCCATTCGGCGCCCCGGCGGGACAGCGGGTATCCGGCTGATCCGGGGTGGTGCGGTCACGATGGTTCATCCGGGCGATCACGGCATGGTCATGGCCGGGGCAGGTGCCCCTCGGCGCAGCCAGATGAAGCTGATCCGCGTCGGCGCCAGCCCGCTTGCGACCTACACCCGCTACGGGATCAGCCTCGCTGAACCGCAGGAAGAGAGTCGCGCGCGGCCGCCGACGATCCGGATAAATCCTTAACGCTCACTGCGTTTTCACGCGAATTTCATGGCGGGCGCGCAAGGATTTTGGGTTAAGAGTGAGCCCAGTAAAGCAATCTGGAACCGATGAGCGACAAACGCATCCTCCTCATCATAGGCGGCGGTATAGCTGCCTATAAAAGCCTCGAACTGATCCGCGAGCTTGGCCGCCGCGGGATCGCCTGCCGCTGTATTCTCACGGCTGGCGGATCGCAGTTCGTGACCCCGCTATCTGTATCGGCGCTGTCGGGCGAGAAAGTGTTCACAGACCTCTTCAGCCTCGATGACGAGGCCGAGATGGGTCATATCCAGCTGTCGCGATCTGCTGATCTTGTTGTTGTTTGCCCGGCAACGGCAGACCTGATGGCCAAGGCCGTGCATGGGCATGCCAATGACCTTGCGTCGACGACGCTGCTGGCGACGGACACGCCGGTGCTGATGGTGCCGGCGATGAATGTGCGGATGTGGCAGCATGCGGCGACGATGCGGAACGTGGCGCAGCTGCGGGCCGATGGCGTGACCGTGATGGAGCCGGACGAAGGCGCCATGGCGTGCGGCGAGTTTGGCCCCGGTCGCCTGCCAGAAGTCCCTGTTATTGTTGCCGAAATCGAACGCCAGCTGGCAGGCGGGATACGCGGCGCGCTGGACGGCGTGCACTGTGTCGTCACGGCCGGGCCGACGCGTGAGCCGCTGGATCCGGTGCGCTATTTGTCGAACCATTCGTCCGGACGGCAGGGTTATGCCATCGCCGCAGCGCTCGCAGAACAGGGCGCACGTGTGACCCTGGTGTCAGGACCGGTGATCCTGGACGCACCCAAAGGGGTCGAACGGGTACGTGTTGAGACCGCGAGACAGATGCTGAAAGCCGTCGAAGACGCGCTGCCGGCAGATGTGTTCGTCTCGGTCGCCGCCGTGGCCGACTGGCGCCCCGCGCGCGCGGCGACGAAGAAGCTCAAGATCAAGGGTGCAGGCAGTGCCACGCCCTCGATGGAACTGGCCGAGAATCCGGACATCCTCAAGACTGTTTCCAACAAGCGCAAACAGCGTCCGCGTCTCGTCATCGGCTTTGCCGCCGAGACGCATGATGTGGACGCGCACGCCGAGGCCAAGCTGAAGCGCAAGGGCTGTGACTGGATCGTCGCAAACGACGTGTCCGGCGACATCATGGGCGGGCTGGAAAACGAGATCGCGCTCGTCACCCGCACCGGCATCGACCGCTGGCCCCGCATGGGCAAGGACGAGGTCGCTCGCCGCCTGGCCCTGAAGATTGCCGAGGCGCTGCCCGGTCTTGATGGCGACATGAAGCTCGCAGCGGAGTAGGGGCCTCCGCCCGCTTGACTTCACGCGCCGACTCCCGCAACCGCTGCGGCCATGAACGAGGTTAATGTCGCGGTTCGTCCGCTGCCGCATTTCGAGGGGCTTCAGCTGCCCGCTTATGAAACCATCGGCTCTGCCGGGATGGATGTGCGCGCGGCTGTGCCCGAAGGCGAGCCCATCATTCTGGCGCCGGGTGAGCGCAACATGGTGCCGACCGGTCTCAGTGTTGCGATCCCGCAAGGGTATGAGATCCAGGTGCGCCCGCGCTCCGGTCTTGCGGCAAAGCATGGCCTGACCTGCCTCAACACGCCCGGCACGATCGACAGCGACTATCGCGGTGAGATCAAGGTGATCCTGGTCAATCTCGGACAGGAAGCCTTCACCATCCAGCGCGGTGAGCGGATCGCCCAGCTCGTGCTGGCCCCGGTGACGCGCCTTGTCTGGCAGGCCGTCGACACGCTCGACGAGACAGATCGCGGCGCAGGCGGTTTCGGCTCAACCGGCCGCTAAAACGCGTTCATCCTTCCAGATTTTCATTTTCCGTGCGAATTTCCTTGAACAGGCATTCAGGAAATACCATATATCGTTTATCGATATTTTAGGAGGGCGGGGTCAATGGATCCGTTTCAGATGGTTGTTGTCATCGTGCTGATCTCGGTCGGCGCCGGAGTGATCAACAACTATATCAAGAGCAAGCATAACCGGGCGAACGATCTCGCCAGTGAAGCTGAATTCGAGAAGATGGCGAACGAAGTGTCTCGTTTGAAGGAGCGCGTGCGCGTGCTCGAAAAAATCGTCACCGATGGCGACCAGCGCCTGCGCGAGGAGATTTCCCGGCTCGCCTGAGCCGACTGACCCGTCCAACACAGAACAGGAGATGAGAACATGCCCTTGCTTTACCCCTTCGTGGTATTTCTCCTGTTGCTGATTTTCGCCACGCTGGTGCGCGGACCAGACCGGTCACACGCCAATAAGGGCGAAGAGGAAGAGATTGCGCATCTGCGCGACCGCGTTGCCGCACTGGAGCGGGTCGTCCTGGATGAAGACCGCAACCTGCGCCGCAAGTTCGACGGGCTCTGACGCCGTCTATTCCGGCAGGTTCGCGAGCCAGTCCGTGATTGCGCCTGCCAGCGCGTCCGGCACTTCAGGCAACAGGGCATGGCCGGCCCCATCAATGCGGACGGCTGTGACCTGATCGCCAAGTTCGGCCTCCAACAGATCAATCGTGTCGGCAGGCGGGGCAATCGTGTCCTGCAGGCCGGTCATCACCAGCATCGGCTTGCCGTAGGCCGTCCACCAGAGGGAGGAGTCGACCGAGCGGGTCGCGGCGCCCTGCAGGCGCCCGGTTTCCAGATGCCAGCCGCGAAGCCAATAGTCCGGGACCGGATTGCCTTCAGCGAAGAAGCCATAGCGGACTGCCTCGCGGTGTTCGTCCGGCGTCAGGCGCGGATCGAAGCTCTGTTGCAGGGCTTTGCTTGCCTTCTCGGCGATGGGCTTCAGCCCGCCGGCGGCCAGCAGAATGACGCCGCGCACCTTGTCCGGGTGGCGGGTGGCCACCGCGCGGGCGAGCCGGTTGCCAAAGGCATGGCCCAGCACCACGACAGGCGCGTCGCGCGTTTCCAGATAGATCGCGGCATCATCGGCAAGGTCGAACAGGGTCGGCGTTTCAGCGGTGGCCTGAACCCCGTTGATGAACGGGGCTTCGAACAGGGTGACGCTGTATCCGGCAGCGGTGAGGCGGCCTGCCAGTTCGTTGAAGTCGCTGGCTTCGCGCCCGGCGCTGGCGAACATCACAATTTCTGGTCCTTCACCGGACCTGTAGGCTTTCAGCCGTGTGCGGCCGTCTTCATAGGTCCAGACATCGCCGACCGGCGCGCGCGCGGTATCACCGGGCGCGGAGGGGGGCGTGGAGGATGTTGTGGCCGGTGTCGTCATGCAGGCGCTCCCGAGGCTGATCAGGGCCAGGCAAAAAACTGTCAGATGCCGTTTCAGCATGGAAGCGCTCCTTACAAAAGCTGCTGTTCGGTCTTTGCGAACTTTGCCAGCAGATAGGCGTCATTGTCTTCGATGGTTTCGAGCTTGCCGAAGGCGAAGGCGTCCCGGTCGAGCACCAGGTCGCGTGGCCGCAATTCGCGGCTGATTTCCAGGCCTTCCAGGGTCCGCGCCCGCGAGAAAGCGACATAGGCTTGTCCGTGTGCGAACATGCCGTGGTCGAAATCGATATAGACCTTGTCCAGCGTCAGGCCCTGCGCCTTGTGGATGGTCACGGCATAGGCGAGGCGGAGCGGCACCTGTTTGAACGTGCCGACGACTTCGCGCTTCACCTTCTTGGTGTCGGGGTCCAGTTCGTAGCGGTATTTTTCCCAGGCAGACGGTTCGATCTCATGCACCGCGCCGTCGATTTCCACGATCACGCCCTTGCCGGAAAAGCCGGCAACCGTGGCCAGTGTGCCGTTGACCCAGCGGCCTTCAGGGTCGTTCTTGATCAGCATGACTCTGGCGCCTTCCTTCAGTTCAAGGTCGGCTTCGGTCGGGTAGCTGCGTTCCTCGAACTGGCCCTGAATGTCCGCAGGATAGACTTTGCTCCGCGAGGTCAGGCCCTCAAGCCGTGCCTGGTTGATCCGGTAGGCATTGGCATTGTTCGGGGTCAGCACGACATGGGTTTCGGACGCGTCCACCGCCGAACGCGACGAGACGATGCCGCGCAGAATGGCTTCGTCGTTCGGCGTCACCCGGCCTGTGCGCAGCGCGCCGAGCAGAGCGAGGAAGCGCGGGTCTTCCTGCCGGAACACGTGCTTCAATGCGAGCAGCGCGAATTCGGCTTCGCGGAAGGCATCACAATTGAAGAAATACTGCCCGCCATGGCGCTCTTTCAGGATGGGGGCCTCTTCGCCCGAGACGACCGGGGGCAGCTGGTGCAGGTCACCCGACAGGATCATCCGCACGCCGCCGAACGGGCGCCGGGAGCCCCGGTTGAGCTTCAGCGACTTGTCGATGGCGTCCAGCATGTCGGACCGCACCATCGAGATCTCGTCGATGACCATCGTGTTGATCGCCTTGATCAGACGGGTGGAGCGCAGGCGTTTTATGTCTGTCGGCTCGATCAGGCGCGGCGGGAACTTGAAGAAGGAATGGATCGTCTGCCCGCCCGCGTTCATCGCGGCAACCCCGGTCGGGGCCAGCACGATGGCGCTGTCACCTGCGCCTGCCAGGAATTTGCGGACCATCGTGGTTTTGCCGGTGCCGGCCCGGCCGGTCAGGAACAGGTTACCCTGCGCGCCAGCACCGCTCGCGACCCAGCGGGCCGGTGCGGCGTAAATATTATCGGGCGTATCAAGGCTTTGGCCGGGCATGATCCGGACTTAGCGGTCTTTGCCGGGGAAGGCGAGACCCGCAGCTGGTGCTAATGCGGCTGTTCGAGATAGGCGGACATGACTGCCTGCTCGACCATGGCGCGCACCTGCCTCGGCTGGAACGGTTTGACGATCAGGAAGGCCGGTTCGGATGCGGCTCCGCTGAGCAGCCGCTTCGGATAGGCGGTAATGTAGATCACTGGCACCGGGCGGGGCAGATCTGCCTGGATTTCCGTGACAGCCTCAGCGCCGGACGAGCCGTCGGCCAGAACGATATCCGCAAGGATCAGACCGAACTTGCCGGATGTGGCCAGCTCGACCGCCTGCCGCCGGGTCGAGGCAATGCCCAGAACCGAATGGCCCGCCTCCAGCACGATCCCGGCCAGCATCTCGGCAATGAGGGTCTCGTCCTCGATCACCAGAACAGTGGTCGACAGCGCAGATTGGAGCGAGGCTTCGGCATCCATCAGGGCCTTTTCGACGAGGTTCGTCGACGCGCAGAGAATTTCGGCGGTCTCAAATATGCTGAAGCCTTCAACGGCTGTCAGCATGACGGCCCGGCGCGCATCGGTTGTCATGTTGCGCAGGATCTTGGCGACTTCCAGATTGAGCTTTCCTTTGGAAAGCTCTTCCATGATGGTCTCGTCGAGGGCGCGGAAGAGGTCTTTCCGCTGAGCGAGCGTGCGCCCCTCGTTCAGCATGATCAGCATCTTGGTTTCGAGCATCGTCTCGACGGCGGCGTCGCCGGCGCTGCGCGTGCCGAGCAGCGCGCGGGCATAGCGCCTGAGATAGGGGAGTTCACCCGATATTAGATCAGCCAGCACGTACGTTCCCCGCAACCAATATCCACCTCGACTCACATCCTACAGAAAGATGCAAACCTGTGGAATACGCATGGACGACAAGCAGGTTGTCTTGCTGTCGAAAAAAACAGCGGATTCAAGCTGATATACAACCCTAAGGGGTGTCCTGGTGATTCCTAGCGCACGCGTACGATGATGTCGTAGCCAGCAATCGCACGGCCATCCGGCGCGTCCGGCAGGCCGGTGAGTGTGAGAGCGTTCTCAGGTATGTCGGTCAGCTCACCCGTGCGCTCGTCCAGGAAGTGGTGATGCGGATGGGTGTAGGTGTCGAAGACAATGTTGTCGGCACCCGTTCCGCGAACCACGCGCAGGGCGCCGGCGTCTGCAAGGCAATGCAGGGTGTTGTAGATCGTCGCCAGTGCCATCGGATCGCCCCGGCGGCTGACTTCCTCTGCCAGCCATTCAGCCGTGACGTGCCGGTTGTGACCATCGGCAAACAGTATGCGCGCAATCGCCAGCCGCGGCCGTGTGGCGCGGAGGTTCAGTTTCTCCAGGAAAGAGGCGGCGTTGAAGTCCTGCATGACCTCTAAACTAGAGGTCCGGTCTCCGCCGGGCAAGGCCTGCGCAGCGCAGAAAAAAGCCCCCGGAAATCATCCGGGGGCTTTTACGTTCACCGATGCGGCCGGGGCTGATCAGCCTGCGATGCGGCGGACGTAATCGTATTCGCCCTTCTTGGTGTCCCGCCGGCGAGCGGGCTGGAAGGCGACTTTCGCATGCTCTGTGCAGTAGGGGCCGCAGTCGGCCTTGCGGCCACAGAACGCAAATTTCGGGTCAGCCGGATCGCCGATTGGCCATTTGCACATGGAATCCCGCAGCGTGAGAATGGTGGCGGGCTCACCGTCCGCCATGGTCAGCGGCGGCAGAGGGGCCATCGGTGCCTGGCGCTCGATCGCCGTGCGCGGGGCCTCGACAGGGCGCTCCGGCAGCTGCGGCGTGGGCACCTTGACCGAACCATCAGGCATCACACGTGGCTTCGGACGGGCCAGACGCGGTGGGCGCTTCACAGGCCGTGATGGCGTGGCGCGGCCGGACAGGCCGAGACGGTGGACCTTGCCGATCACGGCATTGCGGGTTACGCCGCCCAGTTGCTTGGCGATCTGGGAGGCCGAATGGCCTTCCGCCCAGAGTTTCTTGAGCGTACTCACACGTTCCTCAGTCCAGGACATGTATCTACCTTCCTGCTTGGTACAGGCTTGTTCCCCAAGCCCGTCAGCCCCTATATGTTGAGATGACAAACACACGTCACCCCGCTCAGCACCTAGATATCGTATCAGGAGCGAAACGAAACACAACATGCGGGACAGCCTTTCCACAGGCTTTCTACATCTTGTGGTTAAAATTCCGGCGCCTGTGGAATTCTTTCTCGCCCCCGTTTCTCGCTCCGTAAGATCTGACCTTTTTGCTCCCCTGATGGCTGGGTTCATAAAAACTCCGTGCAAGAGGTCTCGCACCTTGCCTGAAATGACCCTACATAGGCGCCCATGACCTCCATCGACTCCTCCGCCGTATCGGCGCCCGCCCCGGCCGTTTCCCCATCCGCCTTTCGTGAGATCCGCCAGTACGGTGCGGTGAACGGAATGGGGCTCTGGACGCTTTTCAAACGGGAAGTGGGCAGATTTATGAAGGTCTGGATGCAGACCATCCTGGCGCCGATCGTGACCACACTCCTGTTCATGACCGTGTTCAAGCTGGCTTTCGGGGATCGCGGCAACCTGACGGGCGACTTTGAGGGCTTGAATTACAACGACTTTCTGGCGCCCGGTCTGATCGTTATGGCGATCCTGCAGAATGCCTTCCAGAACACCAGTTCCAGCCTCGTCCAGGCCAAGTTCAACTCCACCCATGTCGATTTCCTGATGCCGCCTTTGTCACCGCTGGAGCTGACAGCAGGCTTCCTTGGCGGTGCCGTTGTGCGCGGCCTGCTTGTGGCGCTGATTTCCGGCATCGGCATCCAGCTGAGCGGGCTGGCTGACCTGTCCGTGGCGCATATCTGGCCAATCCTCTGGTTCAGCCTGACATCCGCCATCGTTCTGGGTGGTCTGGGCGCAATTGGTGGCATCTGGGCCGACAAGTTCGACCATTTGTCCGCCGTCACCAATTTCGTGATCGTGCCGCTGACATTCCTGTCCGGCACATTCTACGACATCAAGGTGATGACCGAGCCCTTCCAGACGATTGCCCATCTGGACCCGTTTTTCTACATGATCGACGGCTTCCGCTATGGCTTCCTGGGTGTGGCCAATTCCTCGATCATTGTTGGGGTTACCTATACCGGCATCCTGTCCGCGATCTCCATCCTGACCGTCTGGTGGATGTTCCGGACGGGCTACAAACTCAAGGCCTGAGACTCTCCTGATCCGCGAGCAAGGTTGACCCTGCCGCGCTGAACGGCCCAAACTCCCTTTGGGCTGGACTGAACGGAGGCCGCACATGGCTAAATCAGGACTTTTCGCCGCCGTGGCGCTCGCAGCTGTTGTTGCTGCCTGCCAGGGCATTCCGAAGGAACAATCGGTCGCTGAGTATTGCGCCGTCACCGATCATCAGGACGAAGGCGTCTGCAAGCTGAAGGTCGAGATCGACGGCCAGTCGGTCGCGCTCTCTGATACAGACATGCGCCTGTCGCAGGCGCGCAATGTCGCCGATGGGGCCGCCACGGCTGCTGCCGAGGCGAAGGAACTCGCCGCCGCCGCAATGGCGCGTGCGGACGAGGCGGCCAACAAGACGGACGATGTCGTCTGCGAAACCCGCACAATTCAGAATTCCGCCATCGGCACCTGCCGTCCGGGTTTCACGCTGACCAGCTGTACCCAGACGCGCTACACCACGCGTGCGGGCGGCTTGTCCATCATGCGGGAAATCAATGATGAGCAGTGCCGCTTCAACACCAAGGTTCTGGAAATGCAGGTACGCTGCTGCGCTGCGGCCAGTTCCGGCGTCACCCCGGAAGATACGCTGATCAAGGGCACGCCCGATCCGGCGCCGCCACCGGCTGAACCGGTCGAAGAGTCGCCGCTGCGTTACTGATCGCTGCGCCCAGGGGGCTGGGTCTGACAGCGGAAACCGCCTGCGCCGGAGGGGGGGGGCAGGCGGTTTCTTTTTAGGGTTGCGTCGGACGGGGGCGTATTCCAAACCATGCCGAATGGCGCACCGGGAATACAATCAGTTTGAACAACAGATGTTCACGAACATTCGTGAACATGGCTGGCATGGCATGCATGTGTTCGATCCAGATGGGTTAACTCCGTCGTTCACCTACTCCGTCGGATTTTCAACAACACTCAATGCACCGGAATTCATCATTTTCGGACTGTCCTCGAAACTCATGCATTCCATCTTATGGGAAGTCTTCCGTCAGCTTAAGAACGCCCAGGCGGTCGAACAGGGACAGCGTTGGCACGGCTTGCTGGAAGGCTTCACGTGCGTGTCGATGCATGCGACGCACGAAGACCTGTTCAAGGAATACGCAACTTCAGCCGGTTGGTACTGGAAAGAAACTGGCCATGAAGGACACCCTGAAGTTTGCCAGCTCATCTGGCCCGGAGCACAACAGGGCCTGTTCCCCTGGGAACAGGGATGCGTACAGGACGTCATAGACGCCCAGCCGCAGCTTTGGGGCTGAAATACCTCGTGTGATCGCACGCGCTATTCGGGCTGGAAGTAGAAATCCCCGCCGGTCGTCAGGTCGATATAGTTCGGATGCTGCTTTTCGTTCGTGCGCCGGGCGACGGCGTCCTGCACGCGCTTGAACAGAACGTTGGCGGGTACGCTTTCTGACGGAATGCGTTTGGCCAGTTCTTCCGAATAGGCCCCGTCATCGGCTGCAGTCTTGCCGGGCTCGGTCGCGTAAGCCTGGAACACGCCGGTCGACCAGGTGACGGGCGCGTAAGAGCGCAGCATGCCCCGGCTTTCATCATCCATCACCGTCCGGCAGGCATCGAACACGATGAACGAAGTCGATGCGACAGCCGTCGAGACGATGTTGAAGATCTGTTCGAAGCTGACAGCGCCGTCTTCAATCTCGTACTCGCTGGCGCCGGGCAAATCGACGGGGAGAACGTAGTTCGTGCTGTCCACGTTCACGCCGTGTCCGGAATAGTAGAAGAAAGTTGTCGGATGCGCGCCGGCCTGTTTGCGCGCGAGGGATTTGCGGCCCACCTCGCGCAACCCGTTCAGCGTTTCGGTGCGGCCGACATCCCGGCAGCGCTGGACGCTGAAGCCGGTCTCGGTCAGTGCTTCTGCAATCCGGTCGCCGTCTTCATGGGTTTCAGACAGGCGGCTGATTGGTGCATTATAGGCAAGGTTGGAGAGGACCATGGCAAACCGGTCCGGATTGCTTCCGTCTGTCCACGTGCATCCGGCGATGGCGGCAGAGTCCATAGCAGCCATCGGGGTATCGGAGGGCGGCGGCGAAGGGGCCACAAGCGTGTTGACCATGGGGCTCACATCGCGCGGGGCCGCAGAGGATGGATCGTCCTCATCCTCAAGCAGTTCGTTGATCGTGTAGATATCGACATCCTGCCAGATCCTCTTCACGGATCGCTCGTACCGTTCGCCGTCCACTTCGAGGCTTTGCGACATATTGTAGAGGAGGGTGCCGTATCCGTCTTCCTTCGGTACAACCCGCCATTGCCACACGGTCGGTGCATCCGGCAGGACGGCCTGTTCCTTCGGGGTCAGCGCTTTGATTTCGAACTCGTCCTCGTCGCCTTCCAGCGTGGCGGACATGACTTTCGAGGCTTTGACCGTGTCAAACTCAATGGCGAAGGGCGTTTCGGTGCTGCCGGGGGCGAGGCCGGTTCCGAGCGTGCTGGTCAGGACGCTGTCAGCGGCCTCGACGGTCATTGTGCTCGTCAGGGGCTGGATCGCGATTTCCAGCAGATAGGCCTGGTCGACCACCATTTCGTTCGGGGCCTGATGGGCGACGCGCCCGGAATCGAAGCCGCCCGCGCCGGCATCCGCCATCGCCTTCAGGGGTTCGTCCCAGGGCATGCACTCACTGAAATAGATCTGGTCCCCAAGGTTGAGATCCGGGCCGGGGTTCCAGACGCAAAGCGTTGCGTCCGGCCTGCCGACCTCGACTTTCTCTCGTCCACCGCCGACCTGCAGGGCGAGGCGGGTCAAGGTTTCCTCCAGATTATTGCCTGCAGGGATCTTCGCCGTTTTCAGGTCTCCGGCATCTGAAGGCTCCCTGAACATTTCACAGATCAGATTGATCGTGCCGGGATCATCCAGATAGGCCTGGCAGTGGGAGTAACTGCCGCCACCCGCGGCTGGGGCCATTTCTTCTAATCCCATCGCGGAATTGAAGATTTCTTCCAGTTCGGCTGCGCGCGCGCCTTCCGGTGCTTCAATGCCAAGAGACTTTAAGACACTTCTCAAGGCTTCGGCATCCGCTGCGTCAGGCGTGTTCCGGCTTCCCGTGACGATGATCTCTTCCAGCAGGGCGAGATCGTCGAATTCTTCATCCTCGCTGCTGCTGCCCCATCCGGCCCCATGCCCGATCGTGCCGGGTGTGCCGATGCCAATGACCTCGTCAGGTGCGCTGTCACGCTCCTCGGTCACATCGGGCGTGGTCACTTGCTCGCCCGGCCCACTCGAACCAATGGGCTCCGGAGGCGGAGGCGGAGGCGGAGGCGGAGGCGGAGGCGGAGGCGGAGGTGGAGGTGGAGGTGGAGGTGGAGGTGGAGGTGGAGGTGGAGGTGGAGGTGGAGGTGGAGGTGGAGGTGGTGGAGGCGGAACGTCAGGCGGGAAGACCCAGTGCCAGGCGGCGGACACCCAGTTCTCGTGTGCTTCGTTCTCCGGTGTGTAGGGGTTATCCGGCGTGCTGGCGCAAGCGGCCACCAGCGCAATGGCGCTTGAGACCAACAGGGCATTGATACGGCGTGTCATCCGGATTGTCCTCCTCCACCATTTTATCTTTTGTTGGGAAGAAGTTAAGCATGAACGCGCCCCGGACGCCAAACAATCCGGGCTGTGCCCAGGGGCTGCCCGTGAAACATGCGAACCGGGCCCGCTGCAGAATGTGCAGGCGAGGTGGCTTGCCAGGAGGCGCCGGTCTGGGCGAGGCTGGCAGTTGAGAGCTGAAACGCTGACTTGAAGGGGGCGTGTCCTGGAAATCCTGACCCTGTTGCCGCCGGTGCTGGCGATCCTCGTCGCGGCGGTGTCGCGCAATGTGTACGTGGCGCTCGGGCTTGGCCTGGTCGCTTCGGAGACGCTGATCCTGGGCGGCAATCCGGTCATGGGTTCGCTGATGTCGGCCGAGCGCTCGGTGCGGGTGATGACCGATGCCGGGAACGCGCGCGTGCTGGTCTTCTGCCTGCTCATCGGCGCGCTGATCGTGTTCATGCGCGAGTCCGGCGGCGTCGATGCGACCGTCGGCCTGCTGGACCGCAAGGGCCTGACCTCGACGCCGCGCCGCGCGGGCCTCGCCCCGGCCATTGCGGGCACGCTGGTCTTTGTCGAAACCAATGTCAGCCTGCTCAGCGCGGGCGTGCTGGGGCGGCGTCTGTTCGACACGCACGGGCTTTCGCGCGAGCGCCTCGCCTATGTGATCGACTCCACGTCCGCGCCGGTCTCGGCCCTGATCCTGCTGAACGGCTGGGGCGCCTATGTGCTGACGCTGGTGCAGCCCTATTACGGGGCCGAGAGCCTCGGCGTGGTTGCGGGCACGGTGGGCTGGAACGCTTATGCGCTGCTGACGGTGCTGGGCGTCTACGTCACCGTCATCACCAATCGCAGCTTTGGGCCGATGCGGACCGCCGACATCGAGGCCCGGCCGGGCACGGAAGCACTTGAAACTGTTGATCATTTGCCACCGGGGCGGGCCATTCACATGTGGCTGCCGCTTCTGGTGATGGTGGCAGGCTCTGTCGGCTTCATGGCGTGGACGGGGAAGGGCAACATGCTGGCCGGCAATGGCAGCCTGTCGATCCTCTGGGGCGTGTGCGTCGCGATCGTGGTGGCCGCCGTGATGCTGCGCCTCGGCAAAGTCTTCACCGGCGCCGAGATTCAGGAGCGGTTCTTCCGCGGGATCGGGGAAATGGTGGCGCCTGTCACCGTGCTGCTGCTGGCCATCGCCTTCGGTAGCAGCTTGAAAACATTGGGAACGGGCACCTATATGGCGGGCCTCGTGTCGGACTATATTCCGACGGCACTCGTTCCCATGACAGTCTTCATCGTTGCCGGGGTGACCGCGTTCATGACCGGGACGAGCTGGGGGACGTTCGGGATCATGGTGCCGATTGCGATGCCGGTGGCGCAGGTTGTCGGCTTCCCGCCGGAGCTGATGCTGGCGGCTGTGATCGGCGGCGGCGTGTTCGGCGACCATTGCTCGCCCATCTCGGACACCACGGTAATCGCATCACTTGCTGCAGGATGCGACCATGTCCGCCATGTCGCGACGCAGCTGCCTTATGCCCTGGCGGCGGGGGCGGGGGCGGCGCTGATCTATCTCGCGGCGGGCCTGGCGCTGGCCTAGCGTCCGCATACAGACACCGCATACAGACACCGGCACAGCAAAAAAGGCGCCCACCCGAGGGAGGACGCCTTTCCTGGTGTTTCGAATCGGACTACCGAGACACTGTGCTAGCACTCGTTGTCGGTCTTCTGACACCGGGTCCACTCCGGCCTGTTTGAGCAGGCCTTCATTTTCCCGTCAGACCCGGCCGGTCGCCTGCTCGTCTTGTGAACGCGCCGGCGCCCTGCGCCTTTTGTCTGCGGCCTCGAAGGCACCCGGGCGGTGCCTTGCGTGACCTGTCCGCTGGTGGATTCCTTGCAGTTTCCACCTTTGGCGCCGTGTTTCGGATCGCGCTCCGGTCACGGCCTACAGCCTTTCCTTGCGGGGTCTAGCTCCCCTCCGGAATACGCCACCTGCTTTGTCCCTTCATCCCGCCGAGGCCCTTCGCGCCACCGCTCTCGCGGTTTTGCCCCTGGCCCCGGATTGATCCGGGGGCGACGTACTTTGCCCTCGCGCCGTTTCCGGGTCTGCTCCCGGCTGGTTTCGTTGGCTTAACGAAACGATCTCACCAAAGCTCGCCTGAGTCGAGTCTCTGTCAAAAATTTTTCGCAAACCACGCGAAGAATTCCACAGGTTTCGATTTGCCTGTGAAATTGTTGCGCCGCAGCGCCCGCAAAACACCACATAGAACACCGTATAAACACCGTGTAAGGACCACATAAACGGTGCGGGTTGCGGCCAGTGTCCAGCCAGTGCCCGTCCGGGCCGTCAGGTGTCGGATAAAGCGCGGTGAATCCGACCGGGTTCAGGCCGTGGCACACTCTGCGCCATGACCCTGAAAACCGACACAATCCGCAAGCCGAAACGCCAACGCTACAGTGCAGGCGAGGCCGAGGCTCTGCGCCTTCTGGCCCGCGAGGCGGCGCTGCGCGGCGAGAGCCTGGCCAGCATCCGCGCGCGCCTGCGCCTCCCGGAATCGACCCTCACCGTCTGGGCCCGGCAGGACGGCTACCGCCAGTCAGACCTCGCCGCCCGGGCCGAAGCCGACGCCACCGCCGCCCGCGACGAGGCCGCCGCCATAGAAGCCATCCGCGAACAGGCCGACGAGATGTGGACCCTGTATGGCGAAATGTCAGACCGCGCCCGCTCGCCCGCCCAGACGCAGGTGGACCTTGCCCGCGTGCGCACCCTCGCGCTCACCGAGGCTGGCTTTCTTGATGCGGCGGAGGCCGAGATCGCCGCCGTGCGCCGCCTCGCGCGGCTGCTCTCTTTCGGGCGGGCCGATTCCAGCGAGATGGAACAGCTCCAGCGCCGCGCCTTTGCGGAAACCCAGCGCCTCGCCCTGAACTCGATCTGCAGATACCTGGCGCGGGAGAAAAAGACGTCGGAAGAGGCCGCCGCCGCACGCGAAGCCGCCGGCCTGCCACCCCTGCCGCCCCCGCCGGAAACGCCGCCGCCCTCAAAGGAACAGGTCGACCCCATCCTCGCCGACATCCGCGAACGCGCCCGAAACCGAGACCCCTGGGCAGAACTCGTGAGGCTCCGGAGGGAGGAGAAGGAGGCGGGGGAGGGGGAGGAGGTGTAGGGGAGGAGGTGAAGGGTGAGATAAGCTGTAGGTTAGAGTTGCCTCTCTACGCTCGGCGGGGTGGCCCTGTAAGTAGCGGATTTATTTCAGAAATTAAGGGAGTGTGAACCCGATCCAAACAACAATCTATGGTAGACGGGCCGAGCTTTGAAAGATAGATGTAAGTTCAAATAGGGGGGAGCGTTGACAAAAGAAATACCAAAACACCAATCTATACGGCTGGCTTCGGTTCTGGCTGGCGCTCAGCCCTTCAAAGAAGGCAACGTGAACGATACGTACCGCGGACAAATATTAACAGCGGAATCGACAACTTGCTCTGCAATCTTGAAAGACCTTGAGCCGAAGGAGCTTTGTAACGAATTGCTCGCTTCAGCATGTGCCACTGCTCTGGGGCTGCCAATCCCCACCACTTATCTGGCGGTCGTGAGAGACAATAACCTGCCCGCAAAAAAAGGTCCTAAAACCGTTGATGGTCTTCCGCTTGTTCTTGCTAGTGCGGATGTCAGCACGCCAAGCTTGATTTTTAGACTGAAGGCCGTGAACCCCGGGCAAATTCTGGGCCTGCTGAAAGAACTAATCGCTTGGGCGGATTTGGGTAAATTGTACGCGTTTGACACGTGGATCGCAAATATCGACCGGCATGCAGGAAACCTGATTTTTGGTGGAAAAGACGCTATCTGGCTCATCGATCACGGTCACTCTTTCACGGGTCCGAAGTGGACTGCAGGAAATCTTGATCCTTCTACGGATTATATCAACAGGCTTTCTGAGTGGCTTACTGTTCACATGAGTGAAGACGAAAAGGCGAACCATGCGGGAATTGCTGCCGCACTTTGCCAAGATATTAGTGCTCTAGATATTGCTGCGATGCTCGCAGATAGTGGCGTTGAGCCATACTTGACAGAGGCCGACCGAAAGGCGTTGAACACCTTCCTTGAAAAGCGAAAGTCCGAAACACCCGCGAAATCTGCTAAAGCATTGAATTATTTGGTGTAGCCATGTCATCTCTGAACTCAGACATGTTTCCAAGTTTTCGGTCCAAGGTGGATGCGAAGTGGGCCCCACTTTTGATTCAGCCCATTGAGGGCTCGTATGAGCGCTTAGTTTTCGGTGTGGCCGTCGTTTCCAACGACGGCTTCCATCTGGAGATTGCTAACCGTTTGGATCGACTACAGTGTCTCTATGCGGACCAATCAAAAATCGTGATATCGGTGATCGAGTGGACTGTGGAGAGTTTACGATCTGATTTGGCCAAGCGCTCAATTGAAGCGCTCCTGGAACCCAGCTTCCCGTTTTCTGGGGTGAAGGTTGGTGAGCTCCGGAATGGGGAGGGCGAAAGTCTTGAGCAAATTGCCTGCTCGTGGATGGTGAGCCTATCATCTCTTTATACTGACAAATATTCAGAAGATTTTGAATTGGAGTTAGTAGAGAGGGGCGTCGAAGAGGTGAGGCCAAAAAGCGGTGGAGGTGATAGACTGCCGATTCTGATCAAGGATTATATCAAAGAAAAACGGGTTGGCTTAGTGCCTTTCTTTAGCGAAGATGTTCGCTTGGAAAGAAAGCGGCGCTCTGCTCGCCGTGGGGCTGAAGTAAATATTGATTTTGCGGGCTCAAAACTAGTTGCAAACTTTGGAACGCTGCAAGCAAATGGTGTTTCCCTTTCGTCTGGACGAATTAAATCCAGATTGTGGGAGCTAAAAGTAAATAGGGACGCAGACTGGGAGAGGGGGCAAGATAGGTATCATGAGATGCTCATTCAGATCCCACCTAAAAATGATCCCCAATTTTCCGCCAAACAAATGAGGAATGTAGCAGAGGCGCTTGAAACGCTTGAGGAGCAAGCTGATCAAGAAGAGATTCGTATTCGTAGTATGACTTCTGTCGAGCAAATCGGGGAGCATTTGCTTGAATTAGAAGCTGCCTAAAGCAACCCCAACTCCTGCTCTCTCAGCCGCTTCACCTCGTCCCGCAAACGCGCGGCCTCTTCGAACTCCAGGTTCGCGGCGGCTTCGCGCATTTGTTTTTCGAGGTCGGCGACCACTGCCTTGAGATTGTGACCAGTTTCGCCTGCAAGTGGCAAGGCTTTTTCTTCCGAGACGCCGCGGGTGCGGCCGCGTGACTTGTCCTTGCCGCGGCCCTTGCCTTTGGCGGGGCCGCCGGGCTTTTCGCCGAGCTCGCCCAGGATGTCGGCAACGGCGCGCTTGATCGTGGTCGGCGTGATGCCGTGTTCTTCATTATAGGCCTGCTGCTTGGCGCGGCGGCGATTGGTCTCGTCCATGGCGCGCTGCATCGAGCCCGTCACCTTGTCCGCATAGAGAACAACCCGCGCGTCGGCATTGCGCGCGGCGCGGCCGATGGTCTGCACGAGGCTGGTCTCACTGCGCAGGAAGCCCTCCTTGTCCGCATCCAGAATGCCGACAAAACCGCATTCCGGAATGTCGAGCCCCTCGCGCAGCAGGTTGATGCCGACCAGGACATCGAACACGCCAAGGCGCAGGTCCCGGATGATCTCGATCCGCTCGATCGTGTCGACGTCAGAGTGCATGTAGCGCACGCGCACGCCGTTCTCGTGCAGGAAGTCGGTCAGGTCTTCCGACATCTTCTTGGTCAGCGTGGTGATCAGCGAGCGATAGCCGCGTTCGGCGGCGGCCTTCACCTCGGCCATGACATCGTCGACCTGGTTGGCGCCGTCATTCGAGACCGGGCGCACCTCGACCGGCGGGTCGAGCAGGCCGGTGGGGCGGATGACCTGTTCGGTGAACACGCCGCCGGTGCGCTCGATCTCCCACTTGCCGGGCGTCGCGCTGACATGCACCGTCTGCGGACGCATGGCGTCCCATTCCTCGAACTTGAGGGGGCGGTTGTCCATGCAGGAGGGGAGGCGGAAGCCGTATTCGGCCAGCGTCGACTTGCGGCTGAAGTCGCCTTTGAACATGGCGCCGATCTGGGGCACGGTCTGGTGGCTCTCGTCGCAGAAGACGAGGGCGTTGTCGGGCAGGTATTCGAACATGGTCGGCGGCGGCTCGCCCGGCTTGCGACCGGTGAGGTAGCGCGAATAGTTCTCGATGCCGTTGCAGCTGCCCGTGGCGGCCAGCATTTCGAGATCGTAGCGCACGCGCTGTTCGATGCGCTGGGCCTCCAGCAGTTTCCCGTGCTTCTCGAAGTGGGCGATGGTGGCTTGCAGCTCGGCCTTGATCTTGTCGATGGCCTGGTTGAGCGTCGGGCGCGGCGTGACGTAGTGGCTGTTGGCGTAGATCTTGATCGCGGGCAGTTTTTGTTGAGTCCGGCCGGTGAGGGGGTCGAACTCGGTGATGGATTCCAGCTCGTCGCCGAAGAAGGAGAGCTTCCAGGCGCGGTCTTCATAGTGGGCGGGGAAGATGTCGATGCCGTCGCCCTTCACGCGGAACGTGCCGCGGGTGAAGGCGAGGTCGTTGCGGGTGTACTGGTTGGCGACGAGGCGCTCCGTGACGGCGCGCGGGTCGATGCGCTGGCCCTCTTCCAGCTTGAACGTCATGCTCGTGTAGGTCTCGACCGAGCCGATACCGTAGATGCACGACACAGAGGCGACGATGATCACGTCGTCGCGCTCCAGGATCGAGCGGGTGGCCGAGTGGCGCATCCGGTCGATGGCCTCGTTGATGGAGGATTCCTTCTCGATATAGAGGTCCGAGCGGGGCACGTAGGCCTCCGGCTGGTAATAGTCGTAGTAGGAAACGAAATACTCGACCGCATTGTCCGGGAAGAAGGACTTGAACTCGCCATAGAGCTGGGCGGCGAGGGTCTTGTTGGGGGCGAGGATCAGGGCCGGGCGCTGGGTCGCCTCGATGATCTTGGCCATGGTGAAGGTCTTGCCGGTGCCGGTCGCGCCGAGGAGGACCTGGTCGCGCTCGCCGGCGGTGATGCCCTCGACAAGCTCGGGGATGGCGGTGACCTGGTCGCCGGCCGGCTCATACTCGGAGGCGACGCGCAGGGGTCGGGAGGCATCGACCGTGACCCAGTCGCGGTCGGGCCTGTGGGGCGTCCAGTTGTCAGACGGCAGCGCGCCGACAGCGTCCATGGCAAAGCCCGCCCCGGCAAACACCGAGGGCGCCTCCGCCATGCCTTTTCCAGGAGATCGAGCCATAGAGCGAGATATGGAGCGGGGTTGGGGGGATGTCTAGGGTGTTCTTGTTTTGTGCGGGAGGGGTGTTACTCGAACTGTTCTCATTCTTTCGTTGACACCAAATACGCGACGATTGAATCTTTGATCTGTTGAAACTTGAGAAACTCTACTTTCATTTCCTTTGAGTGAGATCCTATTCATGTCCGAAATAACTGTAACTGACACGACGATACCATCGCTCCTGACGAAGTTGCGGTCCGGCGAATGGCTGACTCCAGAGTTTCAAAGAGACTTTGTTTGGAACAGCCCCGCAGTTATCGGCCTCATCAACAGTATCATTGATGCCAAACCTGTTGGAATGATCACCCTTTGGGAGCAGGAAAATGAAAGTGACCTGGTCTTGGAGCACATCTCGATCCCAGATTGGGAAGTTTCGCAAAATCGCACTGCACCAAGCTATTTTGGTGATGATTCCGTTCGGCCGGGTCGATTTTACGCCATACTTGACGGCAAGCAAAGGTCGACGGCCATTGCCCTCGCGTTTGGAGGGCATCGAGCGCAGAACGGGAGCTATAAGCACTCTGGAAGGTACTTCCTAAATGTATCTGCTGACGACCCTTTAGATAGAATCGAGTACATTAAAGAAGCTGATGTGCGACGGCGTGGTTTGGATGTACTCAGTACTTGCGTCGGTACCGGAGTTTTTCCGCTCGCGGCTGAAGATCCATCCAAGATTTTCCAGCAGTGGATGGGTTACACTGCAATGATCGGGCAAGAGCAGCACTACCCAAACGGAGTGCTGCCGTCACCCGAGGAGCTAGCCAAGCGTAAGGCTCTTTTGGAAGCAGCTTTCGACGGGATAATCAAAACAAAACTTGCTATCTACGTAGTGCCTAAGGAAGAGGATTTAGCATCCATCTGCGAGATATTCGAAACTCTGAATACGACGGGCACTAAGGTTTCAACCGTGGACCTAATTCACTCTTGGCTCTACGCAGATACAAAGACCCGACTTGAAGCACCCATATTACTCCGACAAGAAATCGATGACCTTGGCCAGTATGATGGCGCTGTGGGTTGGGCGTCCTCGACTGAAAGACCGGAGCTGATTGCGCAGTTCGCGGCTGCGATCCATGTTGCGCTCGACAACAAGCCAGAGCCTCGAAGTGTCTCCGGTGCAAAAGTAACAAAAATCACTTCTGTGAAGTCACCTGATTTATTGGCTGTTCCTGACAGCCTATGGGAACTGTTCTTTGACCGGAAAGAAGCATTCGCAAAGTTTTTAGGGGAAATGCAGGATGCAGTGGCAGGCGGAAAGTTCACCCAGTCTCAATGTCCGTATCCCGCGTCGGCAACTATCTATGCAGCTTTGCGATGGTATCAAGAATTTGATGCGCCCAGCTCCATCAACTGGCAGAAGCAGCATTTGGATAACTTATTCCGAGCTTTTTTTTGGCGGAACGCGCTTACAAACCGATACGATCAGGGCTTTCTCACCAAAATTGGGCGAGACATAATTGAGATAAAAGAGTTCCTGACGCGCACCCCGAGAGAGCAGCCAATGGAAGACTGGAAAGTCGATGCTCAAAACTGGCTGGAAGCTCATTTGCCCATCGGCGGAGCCGAGGAAAGAATATCGCAGGCGGTCCGGGACGGCTCTGTAAAAGGAGCACTGAGAAAGGCTGTTCTGCTTCCTTTGCTGACAAGGTCATTGCACGATGTTGTCAATCCTGACCTTAATATTAGAAATGTGCACAGCGCTCTTGAGCTGCATCATATCTATCCAAGGGCTTGGTGTGCCAACAACAAGTCAGGTGCTGCAAAGGAATACCTCGACCCGAATCAAACCGACAAAGATTGGGTTAGCTCGCCCGCGAACCTTATGCCTATGGCGCGGAAGTCAAACCTGGAATGGCGTGCCAAAATTCCTGCGATGGTGATCGACGAACTTGATATTACATCGACGCAGCAGCTCGAGTTGTTTAGCCGGTATTTTGTTGATTCAGAGTGCTTGGAATCGCTGCGGATGGGTGCGGAAGGTTTCGGCCCGTTTTTGGAAAGGCGAGCGTCTCAAATCACAAATCACTTAATGCGGCTCATGAGCGTCTAAATGCTGGCGGCGAGCCAAACCATTGTTGTGGCGATAACTCGTCCGAACGTGTGCACGTTGACACAACTGTTCGCAGAGTACGCCCTCGAACAAAAGCACTTGATTGCTGCGTGTGCGTACATCCAAAGGGTGTTGGACTATTTTGATTTGGATTGTGACCCTCCTATTGGAGATGGTGGGCTAGAGGACCGGCGAGTCCTTAAAAGGAGGTCCCGACAAGATGAGGTCGAAACCAGAGCTAGGGCGCTCATAGCAGCCGGAGAGAGCTACAAAATCGAATTCAAGTCGACTATTTCTATCAACACGCAGAAGAAGTTGCACAACCCCACCCTAACTGCTCGTGATTGTGTTGATGAACGGCTGCGTTTGAAAGTAGCGAAGGAGATCGCCGCATTAATGAATGCAGACGGCGGAACAATCTTGTTCGGTGTTCAGGATGATCGAGAGCTGTATGGTTGTGATGAGGACTTTGAAGCATTTCCAGCGGGAGGAAGTGATTCGGATAAAGCTGATCAGCTTTTAAAGCAGCTAGTTGATCGATACTTTTTCGAGGCAACAGCAGTTTTTAGACACCTGAAAATTGATTCGGTCCGCCTTGAAGGAGTTGCGTTGGTAGTTGTGGAAGTGGCCGCGCGGGATTTTCTTTCCTTCCTGAAGAAGGTGGAAGGCACGCCGCTTTTCCTCCGCTCTGGAACCCACGCAATACCAATTGAGATAAATGAAATTGAAAAATATTTCCAAGTCACCAGACGTGGAGCTGTCAATCATTGATCTAATTTTCGCCCCTCACACCACCTTAAACAGGTGCTCCAGGGCGAAGAAGATGGCGGCGGCCAGGGCGGCTGAGGCGGGGACGGTGATGACCCAGGCGGCGACGACGGTGTTGACGTGGGCGCGGCGGACGAGCTTGCGGGCGGCCGCGCGGCGCTGGACGCCGGCATACTGGGTCTGCGCCCCGTTTGGCGTGCGGGCGTGGATGTAGCGCAGGCGCGTGCGCGAGTTCGCCGTGAACCATTCCCGGAAGAAGCCGACACCGAACACGGCGCCCACAGCGATGTGCGTGGAGGAGACCGGCAGACCGAGCCAGCTGGCAATGATCACGGTGACGGCAGCGGCCAGCGCGACGCAATAGGCGCGCATCGGGTTCAGCTTGGTGATCGACTCGCCGACCATGCGGATCAGTTTCGGTCCGAACAGGACGAGGCCGAACGAGATGCCGGTCGCGCCGATCAGCATGACCCAGAGCGGAATTTGCACCTTGGAGGCGACTTCGCCGGCCTGCACGGCATGCACGATGGCGGCCAGCGGGCCGATGGCATTGGCCACGTCATTGGCGCCGTGCGCGAAGGAGAGCAGGGCGGCAGAGAAGATCAGCGGCCAGACAAAAAGCTGGCGCAGCGACTGGTTGCGGTTCGCCATGTGGCGCGACTGGCGGCGGATCACCGGAAAGGAGATGGCCCATGCGAGGATGGCGACGCCGAGACCGATCAGCAGGGCCTTGGGCAGGTCGACATGGCTGAACAGGGCCAGGTGTTTCAGGCCCTTCAGCGACATATAGGTGCCGAAGGCACCGGCCATGATGGCGATCAGCACCGGCACCCAGCGGCGGGCGGCGGCGATCTTGTCCTCGCGATAGATGATGGCGATCTTGATGAAGGCGAGCATGCTGGCCGCGATCACGCCGCCGAGCACGGGCGAGATCACCCAGCTGGCCGCAATGGAGCCCATGGTCGGCCAGTGGACTGCGCCGAAGCCGGCCGCCGCGATGCCCGCGCCCATCACGCCGCCCACCACGGCATGGGTGGTGGAGACGGGGGCGTTGAAGATGGTGGCGAGGTTGACCCAGAGCGCCGAGGAGATCAGCGCGGCCATCATCAGCCAGACGAAGGTTTCCGTCGTCGGCACGGTGGCGGGGTCAATGATGCCCTTGGAAATGGTCGAGACGACATCACCGCCGGCCAGAAGCGCGCCGGCGCTTTCGCAGATGGCGGCAATGACGAGGGCGCCGCCAATGGTCAGCGCCTTGGAGCCGACCGCCGGGCCGACATTGTTCGCCACGTCATTGGCGCCGATGTTGAGGGCCATATAGCCGCCAATGGCGGCGGCTGCGATGATCAGGATTCCGTTGTCCTGCCCGCCCATAAGCGCGCTGCCGATGGCGACAATGGCGGCGAGGAAGAGGAAGGCGAGCCCGGGGGCAACCACGCTGCGTGCGGTGGTCTGGATCGCAGCTTCAGCCCTGCTGATCTTAACAAGGTCCTTGTCCAGGGTTGCCTTGACGAGTGTCGGATCCTTGCCGTCAGCCATGAGAGCCCCTTCGCTTGCAGGCGATGAGCCGCATCAGCCGCATGCGGCGGGATTTTTCAACTGGTTTCGAAACAGGAGACTGTAGATGTCATAAGACTGTCACGAAACTCATTGGTTCAGGGTGAATATCATGGCCTGAAAGTTCCGGCCAATCAGGCTGGCGCGGTCGTGGAAGAAGTCGGCGGCTGCGGGATTGGGCATCAGCTCGTCCAGCGTTTCGCGAAACAGGGCCAGCCAGCGCTCGAAATGGGCGTGCGTCAGCCCCGGAAGGCGCAGGTGCGCCGGCATCGGGCGGCCTGAATAGCGCCGCGTGCCAAGCGCCACGCCAGACCAGAACGCCTTCAGCTTGTCGAAATGCGCGTCCCATTCGGCTGCATCGCCGATGGCGGTCTCGAAGACCGGGCCGAGGAGCGGGTCCTTGCGGGCGCGGGCGTAGAAGTCGTCGACCATGTCGGAGACCAGCGCCTCGTCAATGCCCAGCGCAGCCGCGTTCGCCTCGATCGCAGCCTGCCGCTCTTCGCTCGTCCGGCGGAGTGTGTCCGTCATGAGGTCGGTCTTACTCCTGCGGCGGGTCAGCCGGAGGCGGCGTGACCGGCGCAGAAAACGCCTTGCGCACGACCCAGGTCGTAATGCCCGCCATGATTACCAGCAGGGAGCCAAACCCTACCAGGGCATAGATTGCCAGATTGTCGACTGTCAGATGTCCCATCTTTGCCTCGCATAACGTCCCATCGGTTGCGCCTATGGTTGCGGAGGGTCTGCCTCTGGCGCGGTAAAATCAATACGTAACCTTACCGAGGGCGGGGCAGATCAGGCGAGGTGCCAGTCGTGGTGCTCGTCGGGGGACCAGATCAGGGGATCGAGATGGAACATGTCCACCAGCGGATCGAGCGGGGCGAATTTTTCGGCTCCGCCGCCAGGGGTATGTTCGGGCAGATCGGGCGCGATCATGTCTGGCGCCAGCAGCTCAGGGGCGGCGGAAACCGCCTTGGAGGCATCTTCGGAGGCAGCGTAGGCGCCAAACGTGAACATGAGCTCGTCCAGCATCTCCAGGGATGTGTTGAGAAGCGTCAGGTCGAAGTATTCTGAAAATGTGGCCGAGTGCACAATGACGTCCTGCCCGGATTGCTCCAGCCAGATGTCGTCCCACGAGTATGTGAACGTGACATTGTCGATCACGATCCGGTCTTCGGTTGGATTGAAATCCGTGATCACCTGTCCCTGGCCCATTCCCACATGGAATGTGTCCGCACCCGACCCGCCCGTCATCGTGTCGGTGCCATCGCCGCCATACAGCACGTCACGGCCTGCGCCGCCGTCCAGCGTATCGTCGCCGTCGCCGCCGTAGAGCGTGTCATTGCCTTTATAACCTCGCAGGATGTCATTGCCCTCATCGCCGAACAGCGTGTCGTCACCTGCTCCACCGAGGAGCTTGTCGACATGGGTGCCACCGGAAAGTGTGTCATTGCCGTCGCTGCCGAGCAGGGAGTCCGGGCCTGCGCCGCCGGAGAGTGTGTCGTCGCCGGCATCGCCCCACAGCCGGTCGCGGCCTGAGCCGCCAGTCAGCGTGTCGCTTCCGTCGCCGCCGAGAAGGCGGTCGTTCCCGGTGGCGCCATCCAATATGTCATTCCCGCCGAAGCCGCTGAGCGTGTCGTCTTCGGTTCCACCGGTCAGGGAATTGCCGCTTCCGTCGCCATCCTGGAAAGCGGTATCGTTCGCTTGTCCGGTGAGGGTGAGGTGGAGGGTCGCCGTGTCACGCGTGCCGTCGACCGTGCCGATCGTGTAGACGATATCGTAGGTGACGCTTTCGCCCTCACGCAGATAGTCGAGCCCGCCATTCGGATTGTAGATGATGGAGCCGTCATAGTTGATGCCAACTTGCACGCCGTCGCCAAATTCGAACCAGCCGCCGGGATAGGATGTCGTGCCAGTTACTGGGCTATAGATGCCGTACATGCCCTGGATCGGAGACCCGTAGGACAGGTCTGCACCATTGCCATTGTCGTCGAGGACATTGGCGGTGAGGGGGGCGGTTGCGGACGCGGTGATGTTGTCGTCCTGCAGGACCAGCGGGAAGTAGACGAAGTTCGACTCTGACAGGTCGCCAAGGTCAAAATTCTGCAGGGTAATTGTGCCGGGAGAATTCCCGCCAACTGTAAGGACAACATCCGCGCCGGACTGGACGGCGCTCTCAAAGACCGCCCGGCCCAGGCTGTAGGGGCCGAGGCGTGACAGGTCGATGATGTCCGTCGCCGGATTGAAATCTGTGACGATGTCATCGCCCATGTCGAAGGAAACGGAATCAATCGTATCGCCGGAAAAACCGAACGTGTCCGGACCTGTCCCACCGGACAGGATATCGTTGCCTGAGCCTCCCCACAGAGAGTCGCGTCCGGTGCCGCCGGTGAGTGTATCGTTCCCCGTACCGCCATACAGATCGTCATTTCCCGTGGCACCGTCGAGCGTGTCATTGCCCTCATGCCCGTAGATCCAGTCGTCCTCTGTCCCGCCGGTCAGCGTGTCATCGTCAATGCCGCCGTCCATGAAGCCGGTATCATTGTACGTTCCGGTGATGGTGAGGTTGACGGCCGCGCGGTTCCTGAAGTCGTCATCAACATTGCCGGTTTCATAATAGATGACGAAGGTGAGGGATTCGCCGTCGCGCAGATAGTCGAACGCGCCGTTGGCATTGAAGTCCACGCTGCCGTCAAAATTGACGAAGAAGGTTGCGCCTTCGCCGAGGGTTACTGGCTCCGTGCCAAAACTGAAGGGGGCGGTATCTGCATCCAGGGTCACGCCATAAACGCCGACAAGCGGCGTGGAGTAGGACGTGTCCGCGCCATTTCCATTGTCGTCGAAGACGTTGGCGGCCAGAGACCCGGTCGCCGAAACGGTGAGGTCGTCATCCTGAATGACAAGTGGATAGAAGACGAAATTCGATTCCGAGAGGTCGCCCAGAACTGTGTTGCGGATCACGATGGTCGATCCGAGGCCGGACGGGAATGTCAGGATCACATCGTCGCCGGATTGCACGGCATTTTCGAGCATGGACATGCCGAGCGCACGCGATTTCAGGTCGCTGAGGTCGATAACGTCTTCTGCGACGTTGAAATCCTCGATCACGTCCTGATCGAGGGTCTCGTCGTAAAATTCCATGAAAAAGGAATCGGCCCCTGCGCCGCCGGTCAGGGAGTCGCTGCCTCGCCCGCCAACCAGAACATCATTGCCCGTGCCGCCGTCGAGAAAGTCATCCCCGCCGGAAGAGGAGAGCAGGTCATTACCGTCTTCGCCGTAGAGGTGGTCGATGAAATCCGAGGGCAGCGTCGCCCAGTAGGAAGACATGAGGACCTGATCATCGCCAGCCCCTGCATAGACCGTGTTGGAGCCCCCGGTGATGACAATGTAGTCGCTTCCATCCCCGGCATAGATCAGGTCATCGCCATCAAAGCTGCGAATATAGTCATCGCCGCCATAGGCCTGGATGATATCGTCGCCCGTAGTGCCATCTATCGTATCGTTGCCTTCGGTGCCTTCAATCGCAGGGGCGGGATTGGCAGAGACCGGTTTATCCGTAGCTGTGGCTGCCGCAAGAGGGCGGGCAAAGACGCCTCGGTCGATGCTCCAGTCCGGCTTGATTTCTCTTCCCTGAACCGGGACCGGATACAGTTCGTAAGTCAGTTTCACGCGACACCCCTCTTGGCTTTCAGCTAAACCGGTTCCGCCTGCAGGTTGTCAATGCAAAGGGGTATTATTTGCGCGTTTCTGTAGCAGATTTCGCAGGTATTCCCGCCACGGGCGAATGGGCGGCGCGCTTGCGCGGATGGGGCTGAGTGCGGCATAGGCCGGGCATGTCTCAGACGCGGGCCTCCCCTTATGATGCGATCGTGCTTGGCGCCGGGGCGGCGGGGTTGTTCTGTGCGGGCCGTATGGGGCAGGCAGGCCAGCGTGTGCTGGTGCTGGACCATGCGGAGAAGCCCGCAGAGAAAGTGCGGATCTCGGGCGGCGGGCGGTGTAATTTCACCAATCTCGAAACCGCAGCGGACAGGTTCATCAGCCAGAACCCGCACTTCGCGAAGTCCGCGCTCGCCCGCTACACGCCGTGGGACTTTACGGACCTGATGGCGAAGCATGGCCTGTCCTGGCACGAGAAGACGCTAGGCCAGCTGTTCTGTGATCAGAAATCCGGCGCGATCATCCAGATGCTGCTGGACGAGCTGGCTGTGGGGGCAGGAGAGCTGCGCCTCGGCACCGCGATCACCGGCGTCAGCCATGCAGACGGCGTGTTCACGGTGGAGACGTCCGGCGGGGCCTTTACTGCGCCGAAACTGGTCGTGGCGACGGGGGGCCTTTCCATTCCCAAGATGGGGGCGAGCGGCCTCGCCTATGATATTGCCCGCCAGTTCGGGCATGAGATCGTTCCGACGCGGGCCGCGCTGGTGCCGTTCGTGTTCACCGGGGCGGATCATGAGGATTTCGCGTCGATCTCCGGCGTTGCCTGCGCCGTTCGGGCAGCGGCAGAGCGGGCGGCGTTTGAAGAGGCCATGTTGTTCACCCATCGCGGCCTCTCCGGCCCGGCGATCCTGCAGGTCTCATCTTATTGGCTACCGGGGGAGGCGGTGCGGCTGACCCTGCTGCCGGACACGGACATTGCCGGAGCGCTGAAAGATGCCAAGCGAGACCGCCCGATGGCGACACTGGCGACCGCGCTGGAGGGCCTGCTGGCGAAGCGGCTGGCCGAGCTGGTGCTGCGGCGCTCTGGCGTGAAGCCGGCGGCGCGGCTGGCCGACCTGTCTCACGCCGTGCTGGAGGAGCTGGCAGCCTCGCTGACGCAGTGGGACGTGCGCCCGGCAGGCACCGAAGGTTATCGCACAGCAGAGGTGACAGTGGGCGGCGTGGACACCGATGGGCTCTCCTCCCGCACACTCGAAAGCCGCAATGTGCCGGGCCTGCACTTCATCGGCGAATGCGTCGACGTCACCGGCTGGCTCGGCGGTTACAATTTCCAATGGGCTTGGGCGAGCGCAGCGGCGGCGGCGGAATAAGCCCCATCTGGCGGCCCCATGGCGGGGTGCTGGCGGCCTCGTGGCGTCATGATGGCGTGGTGCGCTGGCGAAATTTCCCTTTTGCTTTGGAGGCACTAAGCTGGCCATACAAAGGAGACTGCCATGCAATTCACCGCCGACGCCGCCAAGATCAAACGCTGGCGCGAGGAGCGTCACTGGTCGCAGGAACATCTGGCGGATCTCGCCGGGATCGGCCTGCGCACCGTGCAGCGGATCGAAAAGGGCGAGCCCGCCTCGCGCGAAACCATGACAGCACTGGCAGCGGCCTTCAATGTCGATGTCATGGCCCTGGCGGTCGACCCGGAAACTGAAGCCGAGAAGATCGTGCGGCGCAAGGATGCCAAACTGCTGGCCGGGATGCGGCTCGGCTTCTTCATCTCCCTGGCGAGTTATGTGTTCGGGATGATCCTGTTCATCGGCATCAGCCTCGGCATCGGAGGCAGAACGTTCGTTATGCTCTGGCCGATGATCTGGTGGACGGTCGGCATGGCAGGCCATGGCCTGGCGACGGTCATCGTCGAGCTTGCCGTAAGGCACCGGCAACAGTCCCTTGCCGGAGAGTGATGCAAGGCCCGGCTTGCGACCGTTGGTGCAAACTGACCACGCCAAGATTTGAACACCAGTTTTCCCGCCTTCGAGCGCTTGACGGGGCGGCGTGGGGGGATCAAACGCTGCGCGCATGAACGAGACCGGTTCCACGCCTCAAGGTACGGATACGACGCCTCGCCGGGCCATGTTGCTGGGCGGGGCGATGCTCGTACTTGTGCTGCTCGTGTTCGGGTTGGGCAAGCTGGGCGTCCTGCCGAGCGGTGAGGCGATGACGGCCTGGATGGACGGCATGGCCGACAGTCCGTGGGGCTTGCCGGCACTGATCCTGGTCTTCTGTGTTTCGGCCTTTCTGGGTGTGCCGCAATTCGCGCTGATCGCTGCGGCGGTCGCCGTGTTCGGGCCGTGGTATGGCGCATCCTATTCCTGGATCGCGACCATGGTGTCCGGCGCGATCACATTCTATGTCGGCCGCCTCACCGGGGAAAAAGCCTTCCGGCGCTATGCGGGAAAATCAGCGAACAAGCTGGCCGGGATCATCGGACGCAATGCGTTCGTGGCGAGCGCCGTGGTGCGCAACGTGCCGACCGGGCCGCTTTTGTTGGTCAACATGGCCTTCGGGGTCAGCCATGCGCGCTTTCTGCCCTTCTGGGCGGGCATGGGGCTCGGCTCGCTGCCGAAGATCGTCCTGATCGCGTTTGCCGGGCGCAGCCTGATGGCGGCGCTGCGGGGCAATCCGGGGACGGCGATCCTCGCCGGGCTGGCGGCGGTCGGGATTTATGTTGCCATCGCGATCTGGGTTCGCCGGAGAGTAGAGAAAACGGGGCAATCTGTTTCGCTGATTGGTGCAAATCCGGTTGACAATCCGGAACAGCTGCCTGATTAACCGGACATGCGCAAGAATTTGCCCCTTCTCCTTCTTCTTACCGGCCCCTGGCCGGTGCCGGCTGCTCCGCACTGATCGGGGGCAGGCGCACGGTCAGGGGATGTTCCGCAAACCCTTTCCCGAAATTCCCCCAAATTCAGGCCGCCTGCCATGACCAAATCCGACCATATCCGCATTTTTGACACCACCTTGCGTGACGGCGAACAATCGCCCGGCGCGTCCATGACCCATGGCGAGAAACTCGAACTCGCCGGTCTGATGGAAGAAATGGGCGTCGATGTCATCGAAGCCGGCTTCCCGGCCTCCTCCGAGGGCGACTTCGCTGCCGTCAGCCAGATCGCGAAACAGTCCAAGAACGCCATCATCTGCGGTCTCGCGCGCTCGACCGAGAAGGATATCGAGCGTTGCGGCGAAGCCGTGCGCAATGCCGCGCGCCCGCGCATCCATACGTTCATCTCCACCAGCCCGGTGCACATGAAGCACAAGCTTCAGATGGGCCCGAATGCTGTGCTGGAAGCGGTCGGGCGTTCGGTGGCCCAGGCTCGCAACCTGGTCGACGATGTTGAGTGGAGCGCCGAGGATGCGACCCGCACTGATTTCGACTTCCTGTGCAAATGCGTCGACGTCGCGATCCAGAGCGGCGCGACCACGATCAACATTCCGGACACGGTCGGTTATTCCCACCCGGAAGAATATGGCGCGCTGTTCCGCCGCCTGATCGCGAATGTCGCCAATTCCGACAAGGCGATCTGGTCGGCGCACTGTCACAATGATCTGGGCCTCGCTGTCGCGAACTCCATCAGCGCGATCGCCAATGGCGCGCGTCAGGTGGAATGCGCCATCAATGGCCTCGGCGAGCGGGCCGGCAATGCCGCACTGGAAGAAGTGGTCATGGCCCTGCGTGTGCGTCACGATACGCTGCCCTACACAACGGGCGTGAAGAGCGAATACCTCTCGCGCGCCTCGGCCATGCTGAGCCGTATCACGGGCTTCCCGGTCCAGTACAACAAGGCCATCGTCGGCAAGAACGCCTTCGCGCATGAAAGCGGCATCCACCAGGATGGCATGCTGAAGAATTCCGAGACGTATGAGATCATGAAGCCGGAAGATGTCGGCGTCGCCAAGACCTCTCTGGTCATGGGCAAGCTGTCGGGGCGTCATGCTTTCCGTGACAAGCTGGAATCGCTCGGCTACACGCTGGAGCAGGACGCGCTGAACGATGCGTTCAAACGCTTCAAGGCGTTGGCCGACAAGAAAAAGCACGTCTTCGATGATGACATTGTAGCCTTGGTCGACGATCAGCTGGCCGAAGATGGCGAGCGTGCCATGTTCAAACGGCTGCGCGTCGTCGCAGGGACGGATGGTCCGCAGACGGCTGAAATTGATCTCGTGCTGGAGGGTGAGGAAAAATTCGCGATCGCCCGCGGCAATGGCCCGGTGGATGCGGTGTTCAATGCGATCAAGTCCCTGATCCCGCACAGCGGTTCGCTGGATCTCTACCAGGTGCACGCGGTGACCGGCGGCACGGATGCGCAGGCAACAGTCTCCGTGCGTCTGAATGATGCCGATGGGTTCATGGCGACGGGCCGGGCGTCTGATCCGGACACGCTGGTGGCGAGTGCGAAAGCCTACCTCCACGCAGTCAACAAGCTTGAGAACCGCAAGGCCAAGCGCCAGAACGCCGCCTGATCCTTTCCTGACATTTGCTCAGTCTCTCCTGCGCCTCGCGCGCAGGGGCGGGTGTACTGTATGCTGAAGAGGCCCTCGCCATGGAGCTGTGGATCCCGGTAACCATTGCGGCTGCGTTCTCTCAGAACCTGCGCAATGCCCTGCAGAAATCCCTCAAAGGCCGCCTCAGCACCTGGGGTGCGACAGCCAGCCGGTTCGTCTATGCCGCGCCGCTGGCCGTACTGTTGTTCGCCGTGCTGTCGGGCGGGACCGGGCAGGGCGTTGGGGCCGCGCCGGGGGCCTTCTTTGCATATGGAATGGTTGGCGGGCTCGCGCAGATCCTCGCCACGGGTCTGCTGATCCATTTGTTCTCCTACGCCAATTTTGCGGTGGCGACGGCCTTTACCAAGACCGAGCCCTTGCAGACGGCGCTGTTCGGCATCGTGCTGCTGGGGGACAGTCTTTCGCTTGGGGCGGGCGTCGCGATCCTGATCAGCCTGTTGGGCGTGATCCTCGTGTCCGTGCCCCGGCCCGCGCCGGGCGCGCGCTGGAAGCTCGATAGCAAGGTCTGGATCGGCGTTTTGTCTGGCGGGTTCTTCGGCCTGTCGGCGGTCGCCTATCGCGGCGCGTCGCTGTCTCTGCCGGAGGGCTCTGTCCTGCTGCGCGCCTCGGCAACGTTGGCCTTTGTCACCACGTTTCAGGCGCTGGCCATTCTGGGCTGGCTGGCCTTGCGGGAGCGGGGCGAAGTGGCGCGGCTCCTGAAGGCGTGGCGTGTGGCGGGGCTGGTCGGGATCACCGGCATGCTCGGTTCGCTCGGATGGTTTACAGCCTTCACCCTGGAAAATGCTGCGCATGTCCGGGCTCTGGGGCAGGTGGAGGTGATCTTCACGCTCGCGGTCTCGATCCTGTTTTTCAAGGAACGGGTCACACGGCGGGAAATTGCAGGTGTTTTGCTTGTGGCAGCCGGTGTTGTCGCGCTGGTGCTTTTGGCGCACTGAGGGGCAGTGTTCGGAATTGAGGAGGCAGGCATGGCGATATGCTGTTCGGTGGCGGTGACGGATCGCGTCTGGGTGCGTGAGGCGGTGCAGAAGATCAATGCAGACTTCAACCGCTCAGCTGACACCCACCTGATCAAGGTAGACCTGCCGGGCTTTCCGGACCAGACGCTCTACCTGAAGGATGAGTCGATCCATCCGTCCGGCAGCCTGAAGCACCGGCTCGCCCGCTCGCTCTATCTCTACGGCCTCTGCAATGGCCATATCGGGCCGGACTCGGTGATCGTCGAATGTTCGTCCGGATCGACGGCGGTGTCGGAAGCCTATTTCGCGCGCCTTCTGGGCCTGCGCTTCATTGCCGTGATGCCGAAGGGTACCGCGCCCAGCAAGATCGAGAAGATCACTTTCTATGGCGGTGAACCGCACGAAGTGGAGCCCGGCGAGATCTATGCCGAAGCCGAGCGCATTGCCTGCGAACTTGGCGGCCATTTCATGGACCAGTTCACCTATGCCGAGCGCGTGACCGACTGGCGCGGCAACAATTCCATCGCCGACAGCCTGTTTGCTCAGCTGGCCCTGGAAGATCATGCGATCCCTGACTGGGTGGTGATGAGCGCCGGCACCGGTGGCACTTCGGCCACGATCGGGCGCTATATCCGATACCGCTGTGACCTTGCGGCGAAGACACAGCTTTGCGTGGCGGATCCGGAAAATTCGGTCTTCTACGACTATTACCGCACAGGCGATGCCTCGATCCGTATCCAGAAGAAGTCGCGGATCGAAGGGATCGGACGTCCCCGCGTGGAGGCGTCCTTCCAGCCGCGTGTGATTGACCGGATGATGCAGGTGCCGGATGCCGCCTCGATTGCGACTGTTCACTGGCTGGAGAAAGTGCTCGGGCGCAAATGTGGCGGATCAACCGGAACAAATGTCTGGTCGGCCCTGCAATTGATGGAAGAGATGCGGTTGGCGGGCCAGGCAGGCTCTGTGGCGACGCTGATATGTGACAGTGGTGAGCGCTATCTGGACACGTGCTACGATCCGGACTGGATTGCACGGGAAGGGATGGATCTCGTGCCGTTCATGCTCTGGCTGGAGCAGAATGCCGGTATCTGAGCCGAAGGCGACAGCGAAAGCCCTGCTTTTATCCCTGAGATTTTTTGGCTTCTGCTTCGCGGATTTTCGCGATCAGGCTTTGGAATTTCTCGGGAACCGGCTCCTCAAGGAGTGACTCGAACGTTTTTTGAAGCGCAGCGCTCAGCGCCTGCGACGCGCCATCGGCGTGCAGTTCCGGATGGGGGCGGCCCAGCTCTTTGTCCTGAGGCTTATCCTTCATGAGATCGCTTCCTGGATTGGCCACCAAACACTGCATCCCTTTGGCAATCCGCGACCCTGAATATCAGGCGCTCACGGGTCCGCAATAGGAAACTGCGAGAAGAATTGACGTTACAGATTGCAGACCGACGCGTGAGCGGCGACTTCCTTGTGGCACTAATGGTGCAGATTGTTTGCAGGTGCAACAGGCTCAGCGATGGAAAAAGCTCAACCGGAAAGTTGCCAGATCGAGCGAGCGAATTTTTTTTCACTTAGCTTTTTTTTCTTACGCGCCTTGATTGAGGCATCGGTCGCTCTCCAAAGCGCTCGATTTTGAGAATCAGTTTGAAGTTGCGGTATTCCGTGGAGCCGGGCGCATGCCTGCTTCCGGCGGCGACATGTTCCGAAATCAGCTTAAACCGCTGGTTTGAAAAACGTGCCGATCCGGAAAATTTCATCTATTCCTTCAACCGTAATTCCATCCCCTTGTGTCAGAACGGGCCGTAGCGATGTGGCACGCAAGTGTGCCGGATTGACCAACAAGATCTTGCCGGACCGGGCGCCAAGACCCGGGCGGTGACCAACAGGGTGATGAATCATGGCAAAAACGGTCCTCGTTATCGATGACGATCCGACGCAGCGCCGGTTGCTGCAGGCGGCAGTGGAGAAGGCTGGCTTTGCTTGCCGCACCGCCCCTGATGGTGAGACGGGCATTGCGGTGGCGGCCGATCCGAAGGATGGCATCGATGTCGTCCTGCTGGACCTGACCATGCCGGGCCTGTCAGGGATGGAAACGCTGGAGCGTCTTGCCGCCAAACGCGCAGACCTTCCGGTCATCATGCTGACCGCAACCAGCGGAATTGATACGATCGTTCAGTCCATGCGCGGCGGGGCTGTCGATTTCATCGTGAAGCCGGCCAATCCGGAGCGCGTTGTTGTCAGCATCCGGAACGCCCTGAAGATGCAGTCGCTGACTGGCGAAGTGAAACGTCTTGCCCGCAAGGCTGAAGGCGGCATGGCGTTCGACGACATGATCGCCTCGGCAGCGCCGATGCGTCAGGTGGTTCGCCTGGCAGAGCGCGCGGCAGCGTCTGACATCCCTGTGCTGATCCTCGGAGAAAGCGGTGTTGGTAAGGAAGTGGTTGCCCGCTGCATCCAGGGTGCCTCGACCCGCGCCGGTAAACCGTTCGTGACCGTCAACTGCGGTGCCATTCCGGAAAACCTTGTTGAATCGATCCTGTTCGGCCACGAGAAGGGTGCCTTCACGGGTGCCGTCTCCAAGGCGCTCGGCAAGTTTGTCGAAGCCGATGGTGGTACGCTGTTCCTCGATGAGGTGGGTGAACTTCCGCTGGACGCGCAGGTGAAATTGCTCCGTGCTCTGCAGGAAGGAGAAGTGGACGCCGTTGGCTCCCGCCGCCCGACCAAGGTGGACGTGCGCATCATCTCGGCCACCAATCGTGACCTAGCCCAGCAAGTTGCCGATGGCACATTCCGCGAAGACCTGTTCTATCGCCTCAATGTGTATCCGATAGATATGCCGAGCCTGCGTGAACGCCGCGACGATATTCCGGCCCTGGTGGAGCACTTTGTCGGTCGCTTCAATGCCAGCGAAGGCGCGAAAGTGACCAACGTGGCCGACGACACGATGAAGATGCTGTATGCGTTCGACTGGCCGGGTAACGTCCGTCAGCTCGAAAATGCTGTCTTCCGTGCAGTGGTGCTTTGCGAAGGTGACCAGCTGCGCCCGCAGGACTTTCCGCAGATTTCCGGCCAGATGCCAGACCTTGAGAGCCTGCCAGCGGCCCCGGCCGTGGCAGATGCACCGGGCGCGGCCCTGCCGGTTCCGGCCAATGCCATGGTCGCAGGCGACGGGCCTGTCCCGATCATGGATCCGGATGGCGAGCTTCGCCCGCTGCAGGACATCGAACGCGATATCCTCCAGTATGCGATTGACTATTATCAGGGCCATATGAGCGAAGTGTCCCGCCGTCTCGGCATCGGTCGCTCGACCCTCTATCGCAAAGTTCGTGAATACGATCTCGACGTGCGCGAACGCGAAGCGAGTTGATTTCAGCAACAGTCTTGAGAGGCCGCCTCAGTCCTGGGGCGGCCTCGACATATCAAATGACATGGCGACATCGCAGCGCGCATAGCGCTTGCCGTATTGCTCCATGATCTCTGCGTCATGGATGAAGCCCGCCTTCTCATAGAGATGGATGGCCGCTTCGCATTTCTTATTTGTCAGTAGGAACAGAGACCCTATCGGCATCTGCCGGGCGCGCTCGATGGTCCGTTGCAGGAGGAAGTCGCCGGCTTTCAGCCCGCGGGCGCTGGCGCGGACAACCATCTTGGTCAGCTCAAACGCCTCCCCATCCACCGGCATCAGGGCACAGGTGCCGATGATGCCGAGGTCTGCTGCTTCCACGAACAGGATCACGCCGCCCCGGTCGATGATCATTTCGCGCGGATGCTCGATGATCTCGATGTCCTTCTTTTCCAGCACGAACATGTCTTCCACCCATTCGCGGGTGATGGCGTCGAATTCGGGCGCGAGGCGGTCGTCGTATTCAACGAGGCGCAAGGATGGCTGACCGGAGGCGGCGGTTTCCGCATCGCAGATCCGGTCATGCAGGGAGCGCGTCTGCAGGGCGTCCTCGATCCGTCCGATTTGAGTCAGGAGATCGGCATCCGGGCCCTCGCATAGCTGCTGGGCGGCGCTACGCACATGGGGCCAGAGATCGCGCTTCAGCTCACCGACGAGCGCTTCGCCCTCCGGTGTCAGGCGGATCTGCTTCTGGCGGCTGTCGCCCTCCACAGGCGCGACGGTGGTGAGGCCAAGCTTCTGCAGGGCATTGTGGATACGGGTGACGGCCGGCTGGCTGATGCCGACGGCCTCGACGGCTTCGCTCACGCTGAGCGGGCCATAGGTTGTGAGCGCAGCGAGCAAGGGAAAGTGCGTTCCCTGGATGGGCAGGCCGCGGTCGGCAAACACACGCGTTGCATCCGCCTGCATCCGCTCGGCCAGCCGCTTCAACCGGCTACCAAGGGCGAGCGGCCCCATCTCGGCGAGGACGTCGCGTGTCATGCTCATCTCCATGAAATTTACGAGATATATAACATGTAATGTAAACATGTTTGTCAAGCGTGGGCGCTTGTTGTTGCTGCAGTAGACGCAATGCGTGACGCCGTATTCGGGCGGACCTATTCGGGGTCGGCCAAGGCCTTCTCGGCGTCCGGACGCGTCACGGCGACGACGGAGAGACCAGCTGCGGCGACCAGCACCATCAGCCAATAGATGTGCGACTGCGCGTTCACACCGCCGGGCGCGAGGGCGTCATAGGCAATACCCGACAGGAAGCTGGACAGGGCCAGGATCGGACCGAAGACCAGTGCGCCGTTCACCGCATAGGCCAGCGGCAGGCGCTCGTGCGGCAAGGCCTGCTGCAGGAAGCGCATTGTGCCGAGATGGGTCAGGGCGAAGGAGGCGGCGTGCAGGGTCTGGAACAGCGCCGCGACCATGACCGGCAGGACGAAACCAGCCGCCGTCCAGCGGACCATCGCGCCCACGCCGCCCATCAGGAGCAGGCTCACCGGGCTGAAGCCGCGCAACAGACGCGCCGACAGGAGTAGCAGGACAATCTCGGCGACCACGCCGACGGCCCAGAGTGCCCCGATGCCCGAACCGGATATGCCCTGGGAGACCCAGATCACAGATGAGAAAACATAATAGACCCCGTGGCTTGCCTGAACGAGGGCGGCGGCCAGCGTGAAGGCGAAAACAGATGGGATGCGGTAGAGCGAGAAACCCTCGCGGAACGTGCTGAGGATGGTTCGCTTGGGCAGGGCTTGTCGCGCGCCTTGGCGTGTGAAGAGCGGGGCAATCGTTGCCAGCATGGCAGCGGCGATCAGGTAAAAGCGGATCCCTTCCGGGCCATAGGCGGACAGGACGGCGCCGCCGGCAAGGTTGGCCGTCACGAACGCAAGTGAGGCAATCGCCCGGCCCTGTCCATAGTCTGGCCGCGACGTGCGCGTCCCATAGATCAGGACCGCTTCGAACAGGGGGCCGGAGACATTGTTGGCGCTGTAGATCATGACACAGATGATGAAGGCCGCCGCTTGGGGCAGCCCCGGAAACAGCAGCGTGTATCCGGCGAGGCAAACGGCCATCACGCCCGTCAGCGTCGAGCGCAGTCCATGTGACTGGGCGCGGCCGGCAGCCAATGGCCCGGCAAAAATGCGGATCAGCGCCGCCAGCGTGCCTGCCCCGGCAATCTCTGCGCCGGACATGCCGCCAGCCTGCTCCATCCAGACGGGCAGATATGGCAGGTTCGCCCCGAGCACGAGGTTCACGGCGCCAGCGGCAAGGGAGGCCAGCCAGGCATCGTTCAGGCGCATGCGGCGGACCGATAATGAAGGTGCGGACCGTATAGCATAGGTCTGTTTTTCCGTGGGTTCAGCGTGAAGATCGCAAACGCACTACTCCGGATGCAGCGGTCCGTGTAGGGGAATTTGATCTGGTCGCGTCATTGCCTGGAAAAATCAGGCGTTGGACAGGGCCAGTTGTTCGCGGGCCACTTCGCCCACCTTGCGGGCGTCGGCCTCACGCGGACTGCCGGCGCGCCAGGCGATGCCGATGCGGCGACCAATGATGGGACTGACGAACTCGCGCACGGCGACGTCGCTGCCGACATTCAGGCCGTGGTCTACAGCCAGCCTGGGCAGGAGCGAAACGCCGAGCCCGCCCGCGATCATGTTGACCAGCGTTCCTAGCGATGTGGCCGCGACCTGATCCTTCGAAGCGCCTGTGCGCATGCGGCAGATCGAAAGCGCGTGGTCACGCAGGCAGTGACCGTCTTCCAGAAGGAGGAGGTTCTCCCCGGCGAGGTCTTCCGGGCACAGGCCGTTCTTCTTCGCAAGCGGGTGGGCGGCTGGCGCGGCGAACAGGAACTCGTCGTCAAACAGGGTCATCGTCTCGATGCCGGGCGCGTCCCAGGGCAGGGCGATCAGGGCGGCATCCAGCGTCCGGGTGCGCAGCTGGTCGATCAGGCGACCGGTCTTGTCTTCGTGCAGGTAAAGCCTGAGATCCGGATAGGCCGCGCTCAGCGCCCGCACCGTCTGGGGCAGCACGAAAGGGGCGATGGTCGGGATGGCGCCGAGATGGAACGGGCCAGTCAGCAATGCTCCGGCGCTTTGCACAGCTTGCACCAGCGCATGCGTGTCGTTCAGCAGGGCTGAGGCGCGCGCCAGAGCGATCTGACCGGCATGGGTGAGGCTGGCGCCTCGGGCTTCGCGGTCAGCCAGCTTGACGCCGAGCAGGTCTTCCAGTTCGCGGATTCCCGCCGACAGGGTCGGCTGTGTGACGTGGCAGGCTTCGGCGGCGCGTGAAAAGGAGCCAGTCTCGCCAAGGGCGACCAGGAACTGAAGCTGACGGAGGGTCGGTATAAGCATAGATTGTATCTATGATAAGCTTGGCTACGATCAAAATTCTTTTTGTCCAGGATGGGGTTTATCCCGGAGGGCGGCATTAATATTAAATAAAAACAAGGGTGAAATGCGAAGCCTGCGATTCCCTCTGCCGCTTGCATCCTGTGGATGCAGAAAAAACTGCATCAGGGCGAAAATAATTTGGAACCGTTCCTGCCCGTCAAACATACTGCCTATGAACCGTCCGGATCGGGAATTCTCAACTCCCCACCCAAGACCCCCGGTCAGGACGGCGAAAATGGCCCGGCGAGCCGGAAAACAGTGTCCGCCACCCATCTGGACACTCGGCACCGTCCCCCTCCCAAGCCAGATGGCTTGTCGGGCCTATTCACCTCCCAAATCGCGTTTGGATCCGGCCCTTCAGGGGCCGGATTGCGTTTGTGCGCCCGTGCGCTGACTGAAGGCTTTTCCGAGCCATTCCCAAGTCAAACGCAGGCATTCGCCAAGTGATGCAAAGACGTCGTTGGCGGCAATTCACAGGGGCTGCGTAAATCGCAGGCTTTTGATCTTAAAAAGTCTGTCATGTTTCATCTCTCTGTGGATGAAGGACGCAATTCCGACACCGATCTGATTCAAAAAGGAAATTCACGCAGCGCCCATGTGATCCCGGGGCTTCGTTCCGGTTTGTTCCCGGCTCGTCCCCTTCCTGTTCTTGCGCAATGCTGTTGTGGATATTTCGATTCCAGCTGTCGGCCCATTGAGGCCCATGGCCGCCCATGATACCCCACGTTAAGACATGGTTTACCCATGCGGGGTTTAGGCAAACGAAGAACGGGCTGGCGGGTGTTCGTATCCACCTACGAAAGCGCTATTGATGCAAAAGGGCGGGTCTCTATCCCGGCACCCTTTCGCGCAGCCTTGGGCGGTGGAACCCGCATTTTCCTCTGGTCCGCGCTGGACGGTTCCGGTTGTCTCGAAGGCGGCGGTGAGGCCCTGATGGCCATGTACCGCGCCACGCTGACCCGCCTGCCCCCGCAATCCCCGGTGCGCAAGGCGCTCGTCTCTACGATCTTTGCCGGGTCTGCAGATCTCAAGATGGACGAGACCGGCCGGATCAAGCTGACCGATGAGCTGATCAAGGTGGCAGGCCTCAATGGCCGGGTGAAGTTCGCCGGCAATATTGACAGTTTCCAGATCTGGGACCCGGACAAGCATGCGGCGTTTACCACTGCGATGTCCGAAACGGCTGCGAAACCGGAGACTCTGGCTGCGCTTGGCGAGGCCTATAATGACGTGCTGCGCCAGCACGAGCTGGGCCATTATCCGGACCTGAAACTTGTTGAAGGAGGGGAAGGATGATGACCTCGAAACCCCTGCCCTCATTGGCAATTTCCGGCCACAAGCCGGTCATGCTGGACGAAGTTCTGGTCGCGCTGGATCTGAAAGACGGTGATCGCATCGTCGACGGCACGTTTGGCGGCGGCGGCTATACACGCGCGATCCTCGAGGCAGCCAAGTGTTCGGTTTATGCGATCGACCGTGATCTTGATGCGATCGTCCGGGCAGAGGCGCTCGCCGCCCAGACCGACCGGATCACTCCGCTCCTCGGCCGGTTCGGTGAAATGGACGAGCTGGTGCAGGCCACAGGCTGTGAAGCCGTCGACGGCGTTGTGCTGGATATCGGCGTGTCCAGTTTCCAGATCGATGAAGGCCATCGCGGGTTCTCGTTCAACAAGGACGGTCCGCTGGATATGCGCATGGGCGCAGTCGGCCCGACGGCGGCAGATGTGGTCAACCACATGTCTGAGGGCGACCTCGCCAATGTGATCTTCCGCCTCGGCGAGGAGAAACAGGCCCGCCGCATCGCCCGGCAGATCGTCAGCCGCCGCAAGGAACGTCTGTTCGAAACCACGCTGGACCTGGCCGACACGGTCGAGACGTCGGTTGGTGGTCGCAAGGGCTCTCGTATTCACCCCGCGACGCTGACCTTCCAGGCGATCCGCATGTATGTGAACGACGAGCTGGGGGAACTGGCCCGGGCGCTGGCGGCAGCCGAGCGGCTGCTGAAGCCGGGCGGCCGCCTGGTGATCGTGACCTTCCACTCGCTGGAAGACCGGATGGTGAAACAATGGCTGCGCGAACGGTCCGGCAAGAATGCCGGCGGATCGCGGCATATGCCGCTGATGGCCAAGGGGCCGGACCCGACCTTCGAATTGCGTCCAAACAAGCCGATCCTGCCTCAGGATAAGGAAGTGGTAGGCAATCCACGTGCACGCTCGGCAAAATTGCGGGCGGCGATCCGTACGGAAGCCCCCGCGATCGATGAAGAGGCGGATGACGGCATGAACCTGCCCCCGCTCTCGCAACTGGAGGACGTGTCATGAGCCGCCGCGTATTCATCCTTGGCCTTGTTATTGTTGGATTGCTGGTTTTCAGCCTCTACCGCGCGAAATACGGCGCGAAGGATACCGCTGCCGAGTTGATGGCGGTCGAAGCGCAGATCGAAGAGGCGCGCCACGAAAAGGCGCTGCTGGAAACCGAGCTGTCGCACATGAGCCGCCGCGAATGGATCGAGGAATATGCCCGCAATGAGCTCGGTATGGCGCCGCCGCGTCCGGAACAGATGGCCAATGAGCGTGATCTGGATGCTCTGATCGGCAAGCCGGTCGACCCGGCAAAGGATGCTGCCGGAGCGACGGACGGGGAGGCGCCTGAATGACCGAAGCGTCGCGCCACCGGACACGGCTGGTCGGCCTCGGCCTCAGCGCGCTGTTTGTGGTGCTGGCCGGTAAGGCCGGCTACCTCGCTTTGTCGCCTGACCGGGATTCCGGCGGGCTGGGTGCAAACGCGGGCAAGGCCGTCGTGCGGGCCGACATTGTCGACCGCAATGGCGAGCAATTGGCGACGTCTGTTTCTGTCTATTCCCTGGTGGCCAATCCCAAACTGATCTGGGACGCGCGCGAAGTGGCGACCCGTCTGGCCGGTGTCCTGCCGGATATCGATGTCGATGCCATGACGACGCGGCTGTCTGACCAGTCGCGCGAATTCGTCTGGGTCCAGCGCGGCCTCACCCCGCGCCAGCGCCAGACCGTGTTCGACCTCGGCCTTGAGGGTCTGCGTTTCGAAGAAGAGGTCAGCCGGGCCTATCCGCGCGGCACGCTGGCCGGGCAGGTGCTCGGTTATGTGAACGTGGACGGCGTTGGGTCCGGCGGCATCGAATACAGTCAGAATGACCGCCTTGCTGCGGGCGGGGAAGCGCTGCGCCTGACCATCGATAATGGCGTTCAGGCCGCCGTCGAGGCAGAGCTTGCTGCGTCTGCCGCATCCGAGGGCTTTGAAGGCGCTGCCGTCATCCTGATGGAGGCGCGCACGGGAGAGGTTCGCGCCATGGCGAGCTGGCCGCCTTTCAATCCGAACCGGTCATCCGATACGCCGATGGATGATTCCTCGCGCCTGAACCGGGCGACCGGAGCGGTCTATGAGCTTGGCTCCGTGTTCAAGCCGCTGACCGTGGCGGCTGCGCTGGAAGCGGGCGCCATCAAGCCGACCGACGTGTTCGACGTGCACAGTCCGATTGAGATGCGCGGCTACACGATCTCCGATCTTCACTCGATTGGTATGCGTGCGAGCGTGACCCGGATTATCGCCGAAAGCTCGAACATCGGCACGGTGCACATCAACCAGAAGCTCGGGCCGCGCCGGCAGCAGGCTTTCCTTCAGGTGGCCGGCCTGTTGGATCGCTCGCCAGTGGAACTGTCCGGAAGCGCTGCGCCGATCCTGCCGGAGCGGATGGATGACCTGACCGCCGCGACAATGGCCTATGGGCATGGCATCGCGGTGACACCGATGGCGTTCCTGTCGGCCTTCTCAGCCTTCGCCAATGGCGGCGAGCGCGTGACCCCGACCCTGATCGTGGACGAGACCCGCAAGCCGCAGGCTGTCCGCCTCATGTCGGCCATTACCACAGACCTTGTGAACGCCATGATGCGCGAAGCGGTGCTGACCGGCACGGGCAAGAATGCGGAAGTTGCCGGCTATCGCGTGGCGGGCAAAACCGGCACCGCCGAGAAACCTGTACCGGGCGGCTATGACGATGGACGCAACATCTCGAGCTTTGCGGCGATTTTTCCCTATGACAGCCCGCAGTATGCCATGATTGTGACACTGGATGATCCGAAAGCCGGACCGGGAGGTTCGGTGGCTTCCCAGAATGCGGTACCGACCGCAGGTCGCATCATAGAACGTGTCGCGCCGCTGCTCGGCATCGCCCCACGCTTTGAAGATATCCGTCCTGCTGGCGACGCGTACCGCGCGCGATCGGATGAGAGGACTGCGCTGTGACCTGCAAACTTAAAGACCTGTTTCCTGATGCCCCGGATGGCGAAACCGAAATCACCGGCATGACGGCAGATAGCCGCCGGGTGAAGCCGGGCTATCTGTTCGCCGCCCTGAAGGGCACGGCGACGGACGGGCGGAAGTTCATTGCGGATGCGATTGCCAAAGGTGCGGTTGCGATCCTGTCTGACAGCGGCGCCGAGGGCGTGACGGTTGCGCATGTGATCGATGCCGAACCGCGCCGGGCTTTGGCTCTGGCCGCGAAGCGTTTCTACAATTCCCAGCCGGGGATCGTGGTGGCGGTGACCGGCACGAATGGCAAATCCTCGACTGTCGATTTTTGCCGCCAGATCTGGTCGCGGGCGGGTCTGAAGGCAGCCTCGATGGGGACGCTGGGCGCGATCGGACCGAACGGGCACATCGATGTCGGTCATACGACGCCGGACCCGGTTACCATTCACGAAACGCTCGCGGCGCTTGCCGGGCAGGGCGTGACGCATTGCGCGATGGAAGCCTCCAGCCATGGCCTCGAACAGAACCGCCTCGATGGTGTGGACCTCTCCGCCGTTGCCTTTCTGAACTTCACGCAGGACCATCTCGACTACCACTCGACGATGGAGGAATATCTCTCTGCCAAGCTGCGCCTGTTCCGCGAACTTGGACGTCCGGGCGTGCCCGCCATCGTCAATGCCGACTCTGACCAGTGCAATGATTTCGAAGCGGCGGCCCTCGGCAAGCAGATGCCGATTGTCTCCTTCGGCTGGCGGGGCGAGGATCTCTGGATCGACGAGATCATGCCGCGTGCGACCGGACAGGTGCTGCACCTCTACTGGCGCGATGTGGAACAGAAGCCGCTGGAACTGCCGCTGATCGGTGAATTCCAGGCGCTGAATGCGCTGGCGGCGGCTGCGATCTGTCTGTCGCTGGGCATGGAATTCGGCGCAGTGTCCGATGGGCTGACCCATCTGGAGCCCGTGAAGGGCCGGATGGAGTTCATCGGCAAGACCGAGACAGGCGCTGCCGTATTCGTCGACTATGCTCACACGCCGGACGGGCTGGACGTGCTGCTGCGCGCCGTGCGCCCGCACACGGCCGGGAACCTGAAAGTCATCTTTGGCTGTGGCGGCGACCGCGATGCCCGCAAGCGCCCGCTGATGGGCGAGATTGCGGCACGTCAGGCTGACGACGTGATTGTGACAGATGACAATCCGCGAACGGAAGACGCTGCCGATATTCGCAAACAGGTTCTGGTAGGCTGCCCGGACGCCCGCGAAATCGGCGACCGGGGCGAAGCGATCCGCACCGCGATTTCGGAGCTGAAAAAGGGCGACACGCTGGTCATCGCCGGCAAGGGCCATGAGACCGGCCAGATCATCGGCAAGGAGGTTCACCCCTTCTCCGACCAGGACACGGCGCGCGCTGCGCTGGAAGCAGGCCGTGCATGACCAAACCGCTCTGGACCTCTGACGATATCGTTCTTGCCACTGGCGGGGTGACGACCGCGCCATTCACGGTGACCGGAACGGTGTCGATCGATACGCGCTCGCTTGAGCCGGGTGACCTGTTCGTGGCGCTGAAAGACCAGCGCGACGGGCATGACTTCGTCGAAGCGGCCTTCAAGGCTGGCGCGGCGGGTGCGCTTGTCTCGCGCAAGAAGGGCGATGGGCCACAGGTCATTGCCGACGACGTGCTGGCCGCGCTGGAACAGATGGGCGTCGCCGCGCGGGCCCGCTGTGGTGCGCACCGCACGGCGATCACCGGCTCGGCCGGAAAGACAAGCGTCAAGGAAATGCTGGCGCGGATCTATCGCGCGCTTGGCACGGCGCACTGGAGCCAGAAAAGTTTCAACAATCACTGGGGTGTCCCGCTCACGCTGGCGCGTATGCCGGAAGGAACGGAACGGGCCGTATTCGAGATCGGCATGTCGACGCCCGGCGAGATCGCCCCGCGCAGCCGCATGGTTCGTCCGCATACGGGCCTCATCACCTGCATTGCCGGTGCGCACCTTGAAGGCCTCGGCAGCCTGGAAGCCGTGGCGCGCGAAAAAGCCGATATCTTTGCGGGCCTTGAGGCGGGTGGCACGTTCATCCTGCCGTCCGATGATGTCTTCTTCGAGTATCTCGCAGGCGAGGCCCGGAGCCTCTGCCCGACGGGCAATCTGGAAACCTTTGGCCGGTCTCCGAATGCGACCGCGCGGGTCACCGGCTATGAAACAGATGGCACGACCAGCCGCATCCAGGTGGATGTGGTCGGCAAGCCGGTTCTGGTGACGCTGGAAGCTGTTGGCGAACACTGGGCGCTGAACGTGGCGGCGGCCTTGCTGGCAGCATCGCAGACGGGTGCGTCTGTTGCCGATTGCGCGGCGGCCCTGTCCGGTTACGCGCCGCCACCGGGACGCGGCACGGCAGAGCGGTTGGCCCTGCCGGATGGCGGCTATTTCATGCTGATTGACGATGCCTACAATGCCAATCCGGGCTCGATGCGGGCGGCACTTTCCTCATTGAAACAACGCGGTGCGGGGCGCCGCCTCGTGGCGCTCGGCGAGATGCTGGAAATCGGCGATAGGTCGGATGCGGAACATGCCGGTCTTGCCGGCGCCGTTGTGGAGACCGGGGCGGAGGGCGTCTTCCTTGCGGGAGACAAAATGACTCACCTTGCAGAGGCGCTGCCGCCGGATCTCCAGCAGGTATGGGCCCCCAAAGCCGACGAACTTTTTAATGCACTGGAAAATGCACTTCGGGATGGTGACGTGGTCTTGATCAAAGGCTCGAATGCATCCGGGATGGGACGACTCGCAGACCGCTTGCGCCAATGGAGCGCGGCGGCAGACATGGGCAAGATGGTTAGCGGCACCGGTGGTGCTGCAGGGGTCAGTTGATGTTATATGAATGGCTTGCCGCTGACAGCGGTATACTAAACGTTCTCAACTACATTACCTTCCGCACCGGAGCGGCCGTGGTGACGGCGTTCCTGGTGACTGTGGTGTTTGGCGACCAGATCATCAACTTCCTGCGCGCCCGTCAGGGCAAGGGCCAGCCGATCCGCGACCTCTCGCTGGAACAGCAGCTGGAAAAGCGCGGTACACCAACCATGGGCGGGTTCCTGATCTGGCTGGGACTGCTGGCCGGTATCCTGCTCTGGGCGAATCTGAAGAACCCCTACATCTGGGTCACGCTGTTTGTGACACTGTCCTATGCGCTGCTCGGTTTCCTCGACGATTTTGCCAAAGTGACCAAGCAGACCGATGCGGGCGTGTCGGCCAAGGTGCGCCTGCTGGCGGGCTTCGGCATCGCGGCTGTGGCCTGCGCCTTCATCATGGGCCTGCACGGTGCGCACACGCCGGCGGGCCATGCCGAGTGGGGGCCACTCAACGGCCTCGCCGAACAGATCGCCGCGCTTGCGCCGAAGACCAGTGTGACGCCAGCTGATCCGGCCTTCTCAGGCGGCGTCGCTGTGCCCTTCGTCAACAATTACTTCCTGCCACTCGGCACGTTCTTCATCCTCTTCGGAATGATCGTCGTGGTCGGCAGCGCCAATGCCGTGAACTTCACCGACGGGCTGGACGGCCTTGCCATAGTGCCGATGACCTTCGCCGCCGCCGCCTATGCGATGATTGCCTACCTGACCGGTAACTTCGTGTTCGCCGAATATCTCGGCATCCAGTTCGCGCCGGGGGCGGGGGAGCTGTCAGTGCTGCTCGGATCGATGATCGGCGCAGGCATGGGCTTCCTCTGGTACAATGCCTATCCGGCCAAGGTCTTCATGGGCGACACCGGCTCGCTCGGCCTTGGCGGCATGCTGGGCGTCGTGGCCGTGGCGACCAAGCACGAGTTTGCGCTGGTCGTGATCGGCGGCCTGTTCGTCATCGAAGCTCTGTCTGTCATCATGCAGGTCAGCTGGTTCAAGCTGACCCGCCGCCTGACCGGCGAAGGCAAGCGCATCTTCCTGATGGCGCCGCTGCACCACCATTTCCAGAAACAGAACTGGCCGGAGACCCGTGTCGTCGTCCGCTTCTGGATTCTGTCCGTCCTGTTTGCCCTTGCGGGCCTTGCCACCCTGAAGCTGAGGTAGAGCAAGGCGATGATCCCGATCACGGAATATGCAGGGAGGGATGTTGCGGTGTTCGGCCTTGGCCGCACCGGCCTTTCCGCTGCCAAGGCCCTGAAGGCCGGCGGCGCGCGTGTTCATGCGTGGGACGACAATGAAGACACCCGTCGCAAGGCGGAAGCTGCGGGCCTGACCCTTTCCGACATCAACAAGCGCGACTGGCAGACCTTCGCCGCGCTCGTCCTGTCGCCCGGCATTCCTTACAAATTCCCGCAGCCGCACCGGATCGTGCGCATGGCCGAGATGACCGGCGTGCCGGTTGTTGGCGACATGGAACTGTTCGCCCGCGCTGTGCAGGCCCTGCCGGAGCGCGGCCGTCCGAAGATCGTCGCGATCACCGGTACGAATGGCAAGTCGACCACGACCGCCCTGATCGGCCACATCCTGAAGCAGGCGGGCCGGGATGCGCGCATCGGCGGCAATATCGGCACGGGCGTGCTGGACCTCGCCGCCCTGCACGCAAATGCGATCTACGTTCTGGAACTCAGCTCCTACCAGCTCGACCTGGTGAAGAGCCTGCATTGCGATGTCGCCGTTCTGCTGAACATCAGCCCGGACCATCTGGATCGGCATGGCGGCATGGAAGGCTACCAGACCGCCAAGATGCGCATCTTCCAGAACCAGACCGAGCGGGACACTGCCGTGGTCGGGTTCGATGACGTCATCACCCAGTCCATCGCGATTGGCCTTGCGGCGCGTGGCCCGGCCCGTGTGGTTCAGGTTTCATCCAGCTATGCGCTGGGCCGTGGTGTGAGTGCCGTAGACGGACGGCTTTATGATTCCACGACCGGCAATGCGAACTTCGTCGGCAATCTTGCCGAATGCGCCGCGCTGCCCGGCAAGCACAACCACCAGAACGCGGTGGCCGCCTATGCCGCCTGCCGTACACTGGGGCTCGACCCGCAGACCATCATGTCGGGCCTGATCTCGTTCCCGGGCCTTGCGCACCGCATGGAACGCGTTGGCGAGATCGAAGGCGTGCGGTTCATCAATGACTCCAAGGCGACCAATGCGCAGGCGGCAGAGCAGGCGCTGAAGGCGTACGAGAACATCTACTGGATCGCGGGCGGCGTTGCGAAATCCGACGGCATCAGTCCGCTGGCGCGCTACTTCCCGCGTATCAACAAGGCCTATCTGATCGGCGAAGCGGAGGAAGCTTTCTCTGCGACGCTGAAGGGTCAGGTGGCAAATCAAACCTGCGGAACGCTGGAAAATGCCGTCCAGGCTGCTTTCCGCGACGCCAGAAATTCCGGAATCGACAATCCGGTCATTCTTCTTTCACCAGCCTGTGCGAGCTTCGACCAGTTCCGCGATTTTGAGCATCGGGGCGATACGTTCCGATCAATCGTGGAGGCGATGATGCCGACAGAGCTGAGGGAAATGGCTTGAGCTATACTGCCACCGCGCCACTTCTTGCCCGGTCAGACATGTCCTGGTTCACAGAATGGCGCCGCACCGTAGATTGGGGCCTGCTGGCAGGCGCCTTCTTCCTGATGGCAATCGGCCTTCTGATGTCGCTGGCGGCTGGGCCGAGCGCTGCGGCCAAGATTGGCTACAGCAATCCGTATTTCTTCCCGATGCGTCAGGCCATGTTTACAGCCGCTGGGGTCGTCCTGCTGCTGGGCGCCAGCATGCTGGACCGGTCCTGGGCGCGGCGCTTTGCAGCGGTGGCCCTATTCGCCTGTCTTGGCCTGATGGTCTACATCCTCGTTGGCGGCGGGCATGAGGCGAAGGGAGCGCATCGCTGGATCCGGGTTGCCGGCTTTTCATTGCAGCCGTCGGAAGTGGCAAAGCCCGTTCTGATCGTGATCTCCGGCTGGCTGCTGGCGCAGCGTGAACTGTTTCCCAACAGGGTCTGGGAAGTCGTGGCCTTTATCTTCTACGCCGTGACGGTCGGCCTGATGTTGCTGCAACCGGATGTCGGCCAGTCTTTCCTGCTCACTGCGGCTTTCATTGTGACCTTCTTTGTCAGCGGCCTGCCCTGGCGCTGGGGCATGGCGTTTGTCGGCGGCGGGGCCGGGCTCGGCGCGCTTCTCTATGCGCTGCTGCCGCACGTTCGCGAACGCCTGCGCGGCTTTGCCAATGTCCAGCAAGGCGACCATTCACAGATCGACCGCGCCGCCGAGGCTATTGGCCGGGGTGGTCTGTTTGGCGTCGGTCCGGGGGAGGGCCTCGTCAAGGCGCGCCTGCCTGATGCGCATACGGACTTCATCTTTGCCGTGATGGCGGAGGAGTTCGGCCTGGTTGCTGTTATCGTGCTGCTGGCCGCCTTTGCCCTGATCGTGCTGCGCGGCTTCCGGGCCTCGGCGCGGGTCGAGGACGGTTATGCAAGGGCTGCAAGTGCCGGACTTTTCACGCTTTTCGGTCTTCAGGCTGCCATAAACCTGGCGGTAAATCTGGCCCTGATCCCGCCGAAGGGAATGACACTGCCTTTTGTTTCCTATGGCGGTTCCTCCATGCTCGGCACGGCATTGACTCTGGGCCTTGCTCTGGCACTTGTGCGCGGACAGGGTACGCGCACAAGGGGCCGGTATGGCTGACGAGACGAACGGAAAACTGGTCATCATCGCCGCCGGTGGCACCGGGGGGCACATGTTCCCGGCCCGGGCCTTTGCCGACGAGATGCGCCGGCGCGGCTGGCGCGTCGGCCTGATTTCCGACAGCCGTGGTCTTCATTATGCGAGCGACTTTCCGGCCGAATGGAAAGAAGAAGTGTTCGCGGCCTCTCCCAATTTCCGGAAACCCTGGACCTTGCCGGGCGCGTTCCTGAAGATTCAGGCGGGTATCGGCATGGCCAAGCGGATCATGAAGGACAAGAAGCCTGCTCTGGTCGCTGGCTTTGGCGGTTATCCGGCCTTTCCGGCACTAGCGGCGGCGAAGGCCACAAAGGTGCCGATCCTGATCCACGAACAGAACGCCGTGCTTGGCCGGGTGAACCGCAACATGGCGCGCCATGCCAGCGTCATCGCTTCCGGCTTCGAGCGGCTGGACCGCCTGCCGGCTGGCAAGACGCACAAGGCGGTCGGCAATCCGGTGCGCGGCCCGATCCTCGCGATGCGCGACAAGCCCTTTCCGTCCACAGACGAGAAGCTGACCCTTCTTGTGACCGGCGGCAGCCAGGGTTCCCAGATCATTGGCGAGGCGATCCCGCTGGCTATCGCGAACCATATTCCAGCACTTCTGAGAGCGCGGCTGACTGTGATCCAGCAGGTGCGGCCTGAGCAGATCGACAAGGTCAGGGCGATCTATGACAAGGTGATGGTCGATGCCGAGCTGGCGCCGTTCTTCTCCGACATGCCGGAGAAGCTGGCGGCTGCCCATCTTGTCATCGCGCGCAGCGGGGCAGGGACGGTCAGCGAACTGGCCGCCGTCGGTCGCCCGTCGATCCTGATCCCGCTTGCCATCGCCATGGATGACCACCAGGCCGCCAATGCCGAAGCGCTGACCGATGCGGGCGCGGCCGACATGATCCTTGAGGCAAACCTTTACCCGGCTTTGCTGGGTGAGCTGATCGCAGCGCGCCTGTCCGATGCCGAAGAACTGAAACAACGGGCTGCTGCCGCAAAAGCATCCGGCAAAGTCACCGCGGCGCAGGACCTTGCAGATCTTGCAGAGGCGGCGGATCTGCACTGAGGTCTCGACCCAAAAGCCGACTTCGCGCAGCATGACACAGAACGATTTTCCGGAGGCGATCCGACATGACATCCCCCACACCTTTTGATCTTGGCCCGGCCCATATTGTCGGCATTGGCGGCATAGGCATGTCCGGCATTGCCGATGTGATGCTGACCATGGGCTATGAAGTCCAGGGCTCTGACATCAAGGACTCCGACAATATCGAACGCCTGCGTGAGCGCGGCGCGAAAGTGTTCATCGGTCACAAGGCAGACAATGTGAAAGGCGCTGGCACGGTGATCGTGTCCACCGCCATCAGGGGGGACAATCCGGAAGTCGCTGCCGCTCGCGCCGCGGGGATTCCTGTTGTACGCCGGGCCAATATGCTGGCCGAGATTACGCGCCTAAAATACACGGTCTGCGTTGCCGGCACGCATGGCAAGACGACGACGACCTCCATGGTCGCGGCGCTGCTGGACGGGGCCGGCATCGACCCGACCGTCATCAATGGCGGCATCATCCACGCTTATGGTTCGAACTACAAAGCCGGCGAAAGCGACTGGATGGTGGTGGAAAGCGATGAGAGCGACGGCACGTTTGCAAAGCTGCACCCGACCTGCGCCATCGTCACCAATATCGACCCTGAGCACATGGACCATTACGGCTCCATGGAGAAACTGCGCGAGGCGTTCGACACTTTTGTCGAGAACCTGCCTTTCTATGGCTTTGCTGTGCTGTGCACGGATCACCCGGAAGTGCAGGCGTTGGCGGCCCGTGTGACGGACCGGCGGCGCATTACTTATGGCTTCAACCGTCAGGCAGACATCCGCGCCATCAATCTCAAGACAGATCTGAGCGGGGCGCATTTCGACGTTGCCTTGCGCCGGCCAGGCTCTGCCATGCCGCGCATCATCGAGGGCCTGACCTTGCCTATGGCCGGTGAGCACAATGTGCAGAACTCGCTCGCGGCGATTGCGGTGGCGCTGGAACTGGGCGCGAACGACGAGCAGATCCGCAATGCCCTGGCAGGCTTTGGCGGTGTGAAGCGGCGCTTCACGTCTGTCGGAGAGTGGACGCCGGTCGCGGGCCAGCCGCCGGTTCGCATCATTGATGACTATGGCCACCACCCGGTCGAGATCACAGCCGTCCTCAAGGCCGCACGTGCCATGCAGGGGCAGGGCCAGCTGATCGCGGTGTGCCAGCCGCACCGTTACACCCGCCTGCGCGACCTGTTCGAAGAATTCTCACGATGTTTTGATCAGGCCGACGAGGTTCTGGTCGCCCCGGTCTATGAGGCCGGGGAGAGCCCGATTGAAGGCTTTGATGCGGAAGCGCTCGTCGCGTCCATCCGGCGTCATGGTCACCGGTCTGTCTCGCTGTTGCCGTCACTGGACGTGCTTCCCGACGTGATCCGTAGCCGAGCCCAGCCGGGCGGCATGGTCGTCTGCCTCGGGGCAGGGGACATCACGCGTCATGCCGGGGAGCTCGCAACGCGCCTCACTTCTGACAGCTGACCTCGGGGCAGGGGCCGCACCCGGTCACTTCCCCTTTGCCTTCCAATGTCGCAGTCTGGCTCAAAGTGCCCGGCAGAGGCACGACAAGGCCAAGGGAGAGGACCCTGCATGAGTGAGACCCAGGTCATTGGACCATCCGTCGCTGTTCCGGAAACGCACAAGCACGCCGATGGCGGTCCGTTCGGGATCAAAGGCCTCGCCTGGGCGATCTTCGAGGGCGCCCGAAACCCGTATTACAATCTGATCGTCATCTATGTGTTCGCGCCATACTTCGCGACTGAGATGGCGGGCGGTGGCGGTCACGGGCTGAGCCTTTCGGGCTTCACCATCACAATCGCGGGTATCATCACCGCTCTGACGGCACCCTTCCTGGGCGTGATCGCTGACAAGGCCGGGCGACGAAAGCCGCCGCTCGCCTTTTTTATGGCGCTTATGATCCTCTGTTCGGTCAGCCTTTGGTGGGCGCGGCCCGAAGGTCCGCTGACCATGTGGCCGACCATGGGCGTGCTTGCCATTGCGTATTGCTGCTACGGCTATTCTGAAGTGCTGCACAACGCGATGTTGCCAACTGCGGGGCGACCGAGCGCCTTGCCGATCATTTCAGGCCTTGGTCTGTCGATGGGCAATATTCTCAGCGTCGGGATCCTGATCTTCTTCCTGTTTGGCCTGCTCTTGCCGGGGACTGGCATACCTGGCGCGCCAGCCGAACAGATCATCCCTTTGGACCGTGCAGCGCATGAGCCGCAAAGGTTCTCCGGGCCTTTTGTTGCTGTCTGGATGGCGGTCCTGCTTATTCCGTTTTTTCTCTTCATGCCGGACGGCGTGAAGGGTGGAAAAACCTGGAAACAATCGGCTGCCGATGTGTTCCGGGGCGAAGACCGCGATTCCGGCAAGGCACAAAGCCTGAGGCAACGTGCGGCGGTTCTGCTGCAATACCTGAAGGACCTGTTCCGCGACCAACCGGAAACGATGCGATTCCTGATTGCACGTACAATCTATGCCGATGCCATGTCAGCGCTTTTGACGCTAGGCGCGGTCTTTGCCGGTACGTTCCTTGGCTGGACCGGCGTCGAAATTCTGTTCTTCGGGATTACGGGTGTCCTGTTCGGGGCAGTGGGCGGTTTTGTCGGCGGTTTCCTGGACCGCTGGCTCGGCCCGAAACTGGCGCTGGTCTGGGAGATTTCGGCGCTAGTGATCCTGCTACTGGCGCAACTGTCGATTACACCGGACTCCCTGTTCTTCGGGCTTATGCCTGCGGGCGAACCTGTCTGGGATAGCCCCTTCTTCGACTCTCTTGCCGATATCACCTACTTCCTGTTCGTCATTCCTGTCGCGATTGCAGTCGTCGCGTCGATTTCGTCCAGCCGTTACATGCTGGTTCACATCGCCCCACGCGAGCGGATCGGCGAGTTCTTCGGCCTCTATGCCATCGCAGGCACGGTGACCGTCTGGATGGGCCCTGGCATTGTCAGCCTGTTGACCTGGATCACAGGCAATCAGCGCATCGGTATGGGCGGTATCGGCTTCATGTTTCTGGCCGGTCTGATCATCCTGTGGAAAGTGCATGCGCCCAAGCGCGGCTTCGACAGCTGACACCAGACAGAAAGAAGGCCGACATCCGAGGATGCCGGCCTTCCGGTAAATGCTCCTGGGAGAGGAGAAGGGGCCGTCAGCTCACCGGCCCAAAGGGATTGGAGCTGCCGGAGGAGGTGGTGACGCGTGCGATTTCCGACACCCGGCGAGGGCGCAGATAGAATTTGTCGCTGATATTCTTTGAGGTGGAGACCACGTAGCCGAAGTTGCTGACATACTCATAGCTGACTTCTGCCATGATGATCGAACCCGAATCCGGCATGATGCCTGTTGGCATCGTGAGCGTGGTGCCCTTGGTGTAAGCAGACATGTTGTACGCGTCCGACCAGGCAACCTTCGGGATACCGTCGCCATTGTCCACGATGCTGGTGATGCGCATTTGGGCGGTAGACGCGTCATAGGGCTCCATCAGCACTTTCGCTGCGGCGAACATCTCCGCCATGTCAGAATCCGTGACGGTTGAGAGTCGGGCGGTCAGGTCGCCAAGACTGGCGCTGGTCTGCGTGACCCGGCGGTCAACTTCCATCAACAGGCTGACTTCGATCGCGCCGAGGTAAAGAATAATCAGCAGAGGGGCAATCAGAGCAAATTCGACTGCAGAAATACCCTGCTCATTATACCGAAGGCCGCGAATGCCGCGCCACTTCAGACGCGGGTTGAGCCGGGAAAGAATAGAACGCTTTGCCATGGATCAGTCTCCGAATGGCTCGTTGCGGAACACGGCGCTTGCCATGATCAGGTGTTTGCCGTTGGCCATGTTGGCGAGCGGAGCGGACAGGATCGGTGTCACCAGGCCCCATTCGTAATAAGCCCTGACGGCAACGATCTCATTGGCAGAACCAGGTTGGAAATCGAACCCGCTATCGTCGAAGTTCCCATCCGAATCCAGTGGTGAGCCCAGGTTGGCCGCGCTGAAGCTGGTCAGTCGTTGCACATCAATATGAAGGCTGGAATCGCAGCTCATCAAGCCAAACATCTTGTTGCACACGGCATTCCGGAACTCGGCTTCGGAAAAGCCTGCTTCCTGAGCCTGTCCTGTCCGGATCTCCCGGGAAGTGTCCGATACGGCGTTTTCCAGAACTGTTGTCATGATGAAGATCAGACAGATTTCCATCAGGCCAAAGATGATGAAAAAGAATGGTGCCGCGATAAGTGCGAATTCAACAGCGGCTTGTCCGCGCCGCTCCCGTGCCCACTCCGCCAGTTTGCGGTGCAGGCGGGAAGCCAGAATTCCGGTGTGTAGTGTATGCATCCCAACCCCCTCTTCCAGAGTTGCTCAAACTGCTGAGTACCAGATTGGGGTTTGCCGACGGTTTCGGAATTCCAACAAATTTTATGGAATCCGGGCAGCGGAAGAGGGCGGCGACGGCCAGGAGGCCGTCCTATCCCCTATCAGTTGCCTTCGGTGAGCTTCTGCATGTCGCTTTGTTGCCCTATCAGCGCGCTGAAGTAGTCGGACTCGTCACCTGGGCTCGGCACCGAACGGCAGTTGGGCGCGCAATCATATGTATAGTTTGCCCCGTTCCGATTGATTGTGACCAGATTGGAGGAATTCACCGTCACAACGACTTCAGTCGACAGGATCTGGTTACCCGACCGGTCAAATACCATCAGGTTTGTGGTGCCGAAGGATTTGCCGGTGACGAAAATCAGGTTCTCATCATGAACGGCGACATCTGCGATGTTCCGGTTGCCGAGTACGACACTGGCAGCCGCACCTTTCAGTCTGACCGGAACGGTTTTGTTGGCTTCAACAGTGAGCGGGCCTGCCAAAGCCGGCATAACAAGAAGGCTGCCGACAAGGCCAAGTGCGCATGCCCGGGCTAGGTTTTTCATGTCCGGTCTCTCCAGGAACGATTTGGCGCAATTTGTCTGAAGAAAGTTTCACGAGTGCTAACCAGCAAAAGCCCTCGCGTTCTGACCGCTATATATGTATAAGGAATCCACACCGTCCCGCAGGGCACCGAACCGGTCCGTATCCGGATTCAGGTGGTAAACAAATTCCTGTAACCCCTTCATGTAATTTCTGTTTTTCTAAACTGGCTGTGAACAATAATCGGGTAGTGTTCGAATTGTTCCGGGAAGAAAAACCAACACCGGGGCGTAACAAATGCATGATGGGAGTTTCCAATGTTCGCACGTTTTCTTAAAGACGAGTCTGGTGCTACGGCTATCGAATACGGCCTGATCGCTGCTCTGATCGCTGTTGCTATCATCGGCGGTGTCACCGCTCTTGGTACGAACGCCGGCACGAAGTTCAACGAAGTTGCCGCTGCGATGGTCGCCTAATAGGCCATCGAATGAATAAGAAGAGGCCGTCAGGGAAACCTGGCGGCCTTTTTCTTTGTCTGCAATTCCGGGCGGGAAGCCCAATCAGCATTCCTTAGGATTTACCCGTCAGGGTCCCGGCGAACCTTTAAAGCAAGGAACGCGGACATGATCTTGTTCATTCTCGGCGGACTTTTTCTGGCACTTTGCCTTTTTGCCGCCCTTCACGACGTCAATAGTCTGACCATTCCGAACTGGCTGAACCTGGCGCTGGCAGCCCTGTTCATTCCTGCAGCGGTATTCTCCGGCCTGCCGATTGAGATCCTGATCGGCCATGTGCTGGCGGGACTGGCCGCCTTCGTCATTGCCTTTGGCCTGTTTGCGTTCCGCGTGTTTGGGGGAGGGGATGCGAAAATGATTCCCGCCGTCATGCTTTGGGTCGGACCCTCAGCTTCGATGGAATTTCTTTTCACCATGGCAGTCACCGGCGGACTCTGCGCCATGGTGATCCTGCTCGTTCGCCAAACCATTCCGGCGGCGGTGGTGCCGGGCCCGATCCGCGCGCCATTCGAGGAAAAGGCCGGTGTGCCTTACGGTGTGGCCATCGCAGCAGGGGTCTTTATGGCCAGTCCGGCGTCTCCAATCCTTTCCCAGACATTAAAATTTGCCGGAGTAATCGGTTAACGTTGCTTTAGGTCTGGTGTGTGATTCTGGCTCACGGATGGGGACAGGCACAAATCAGCCAGAGTCCCTTTGTATCTTAAGTTAAAGGGAGTTCCGCTCCATGTCGCCGATGCGTCTCATTATTCTGGTTGGCGCGGCCGCCGCAGCCATTGCGGCAGCATTTCTCGTCCGGGGGCTGGCCCAGCCTCGCACTGTAACGCAGACCGTTACCGAGCAGCAGACCCTCCTCCAGACAAAAGAGGTTTCTGAAACCCAGGTCCTGGTAGCCAAACATGATCTGGTCGTCGGTGAATTGCTGTCGCCAGATGATTTCCAATGGGCCCCGTGGCCGGAAAACAATGTGGTGACGGGTTATCAGACCGAGGCTGACAATCCTGACGCGATCAGCGAGCTGTCCGGAAGTGTTGTCCGTATTGCGATTTACGGGGAAGAGCCGATTCTGCCGCAGAAGCTGGTCATGAAAGGGGAGACCGGGTTCATGGCTGCCTTGCTGGCGCCTGGCATGCGGGCCATCTCGGTCGAGATTTCCACCGAATCAGCTTCTGGCGGCTTCATTCTGCCGGACGACCGGGTTGACGTGATCCTGACCTATCAGGCGCAAGTTGCCATGGCTGAGGCGGTTATCGACCGCCCGGTGACGGAAACCATCCTTAAGAACGCTCGCGTACTGGCAATCGACCAGGTCTTCGCCCAAGGCGATTCCGAATCCGCTTCGCAGATTGGCAACACGGCGACACTTGAAGTGCTGCCGGAGGAAGCCGAGCTGATCGCGCACGCCCAGCGCCTTGGCACTATCTCACTGTCGCTGCGCCCGTGGTCCGATGCACGCGACACCGGGTCGCGGGGCGCTCGTACCGATCTCCTTCAGGGCGGAAATTCGCCCGGTAATGGCATCACAATTTATCGCAATGGCCAGGCCTCTGCCGGCATTGGGGGTAGCTGAGTATGAAGGCCTTCCTGTCAGTCAGATCGGCAGTCGCGTTTGCACTGTCCTTGATCATGGGCCCGTTAGCCTTTGCCGGCCCAAACGGGTTTACAGCACAAATCACGCAACCCGGTGAGTCGTCCTTCAGTGAGCAGATTACGCTTGGCCTGAACAAGTCGACCATTATCGATCTCAGCTCACCAGCAGCAGACGTTGTGATCACCAATCCGAAGATCGCCGACGCGGTTGTGCAGACCTCCCAACGGATCATTTTCCGGGGCGTCAATTACGGTCAGACCAACGCTTTCGTTTTCGACCGGGACGGCAATCAGCTGCTCAATCTCGAAATCAATGTCGAGATGGACATGGCCAGCATCGAAGAGCTCATTGCCCGCCACGTGCCGGGGGCTCGGGTCAAAATCGAAGGCCTGAACGGCAATGTCGTGATCACCGGCACGACGGACAGCCTGTCAGAATCTGATGCGGTCCAGCGCCTGGTCGAGGCCTATCTGCGCGCCGACGATGAGACCAAGATCGTGAACATGATCAATGTCGCGGCCAAGGACCAGGTCATGCTGGAAGTTCGCATTGTCGAGATGCAGCGCAACGCGATCAAACAGCTCGGAATCAACCTGACGGGCGCGCCGAGCTTTGGTGATTTCGCAAGTCTGGTCGCAAAGCAGCTCTACACGGGCAATCCCCCCGTTGACACCGGCACAACAGCATTGGTGCCAGGTCTGCCATTCTCCGTTACGAGTGATGTCGGCTCGAGCCTCGGTTTTCCCCTGCAGGGGCGGTCTCTGGGGGGCTTTTCGGGCACCGCAACGTATGCAAACTATGTCGGCAATGACCTGCAGTCGAGCGTCGGGCTTGAGCTGAACGCGCTTGAGCGGATCGGTATTGTTAAGACGCTCGCTGAACCGAACATCGTTGCGATGTCGGGTGAAAGCGCCAAGTTCCTCGCGGGTGGTGAGTTTCCGGTTCCGGTCGGGCAAGACCAGAGCGGGCGTATCACCGTCGAATTCAAACCGTATGGTGTGGGCCTGGGCTTTACGCCGGTCGTCCTTTCCGAGGGGCGCATATCTCTGAAGGTTTCAACTGAAGTTTCAGAACTGAGTTCTGAAGGTGCCTTCCAGGGTTCCAGCAGCACAAGCGTGGACGCTTCTGGAAATACGGTGACGGTTGAAGGTGTCACCTTGCCGGCTCTGTCAGTTCGGCGCGCCGAATCAACGATTGAGTTGCCGTCTGGTGGCTCGATGATGATGGCGGGCCTGATCCAGTCGAAGTCTCGTCAGAGCCTCGACCAGATCCCGGGCCTGAAGAAACTGCCGATCCTGGGCGCCCTGTTCCAGTCGCGCGACTTCATTCAGGAAGAGACCGAACTGGTTGTGATTGTCACGCCTTACCTCGTCGATCCAACCAGCAAGAACCAGCTTCGCACGCCGGCGGATGGCTACGCTAACGCCTCTGATGCGAAGACGATCCTGTTCGGAAAGCTGAACGAACAATATGGCCGCGACGGCGCCCCCGTCGAGGCATCCGATTATCGTGCCCCTGTGGGCTTCATCGAGGAATAGGGGACCAGAAGGTGACCAGAATCCTGAAACCCGCCGCAACACTGCTCGCCGCCGGACTCGGCCTGGCGGCCCTTGCGGCCTGCGCGAGCTCGGCACCCAGCAACGTGCCGCAATCCTATCTCCAGGGTACGGCGCTTGATCGTAACGCGATCAAGGTCGAAAAGAAGACGGAATTCCTGGAAGTCGGCATTCATCCGCAGGCATCCGAACTCAGCCTTGCCGACAAGGCGAGCATCGCCAATTTCGTCGCTGCCTACAGGGATCACGGGCACGGCCCCCTGATCATGTCTCTGCCGGCATCATCGGCCAATCCGCAGCTTGCTGTTGCTGCTGTCGCTGAGGCGCGCGCCATCGCGTACGAAAGCGGCGTTCAATATGAAGAAATCGCCGGTACCAGTCATGGCACCGAGTCGCTGGTTTCCGAACCGCTGATCCTGGCGTTTCAGAGCTACACAGCGATTGCGCCCGACTGCCAGTCTCAGGCATCAATCGATTTTTCCGATGTCAGCACCAACAATGAGCGCTCCACACTCGGCTGCGCGGTGCGGTCAAACCTGGCGGCGATGATTGCGGACCCGGCAGACTTGCTCGGTACGCGCCCGCTGGGTCAGGCGGATCCGATCCGCCGGGGTATCATTCTTGAGAAATTCCGCCAGGGCGAGTCCACGGCAGCTACCCGAACCCAACAGGAATCGGGCACGGTTTCGCAAGCTGTTTCGAACTAACGCGCACGACAAGGGATCAGAAGAGCCATGTCTAACGAGAAAACGCTTCGCGAGTCCGACTTCGAATCCGATTTCGAAGATGTCTTTGCAAATGATCCGATGTCGGATCTGGTGTTGCCGGTCGAAGAGCCGGTAAACGACACGGCCTCCGAGCCGTCGGTTATGGTCGATCTCGATACGCCGAACCGCGAGATCGAATATGATCAGCCCATCTTCGCGTCACCTGAAGAGTCTGGTGGTGACGTCATGTTACCGGCCGTTTCGATTCAGGTCTTCTACGAGCGTGATGAAACGCGCCTCCTTATGGAGGTCTGTGCACGCGACCGCCGTATGGGCCGGGCGACGATCGAGGCCCATGCGGGTGGCATCGCGGCCGCTATCGATTTCATGCGTCAGAACCCCTCGCCAAACCTGCTTCTGATCGAATCGACAGCCCGTTCGGCACAGCTGATTGGCCAGATCGACTCCCTCGCCGAACATTGCGACGAGACCGTCAAGGTCATGGTCATCGGCGCGATCAATGACATTTCTCTGTATCGTCAGCTGGTGGCGCGCGGCGTCAGCGAATACCTGGTGCCGCCCTTCCAGCCGCTGCAAATCATGCGGTCGATTTCCAGCCTGTTCACCGATCCGGATGCCCCTTTTGTAGGGAAGCAGATCTCCGTCGTCGGTGCAAAAGGCGGGGTAGGGGCCTCTACTATTGCGCACAACCTGGCTTGGGCACTGGCCGAGAACGCGAAGGTCAACACGACGCTTGTCGATCTTGACCTGTCCTTCGGTACGACAGCGCTCGACTTCAACCAGGAGCCGACCCAGACGATTGCCGATGCACTGCTTCAGCCGGAACGGGCCGACGATGCTGTGATCGAACGCCTGCTAGCGAAAGCCAGCGACCGGTTGTCGCTGTTCACTGCGCCGGCGTCGATCGGTCAGATCATGGACATTCCGGATGAGTCCTACCTCTCCGTGATTGAAGTCGTTCGTCGCAACGTGCCGTATCTCGTTCTTGATCTTCCGCACGTCTGGAGCCGCTGGGTGCAGCGCACACTGGTCGCCTCGGATGAAGTGATCGTCGTTTGCCAGCCGGATCTCGCGTCGCTTCGCAACGGCAAGAACTATATCGACCAGCTCAAAGCAGCGCGTCCCAACGACAACCCGCCTCGTCTGATCATCAACATGTCGGGCGTGCCGAAACGGCCGGAAATCCCCGTGAAGGATTTCGGTGCCGCGATTGGGATCGAGCCGGAAGTGATCCTGCCCTTCGAACCGGAACTGTTCGGTACAGCGGCGAACAATGGTCAGATGATCTCGGAGACGGACCCGACCGCGCGGTCATCCCAGGCGATCGACCATCTTGCCTCGTTGCTGACAGGTCGCACGGTCGAACTGCAGCAGAAATCCTTAATCAAGAAATTGCTTGGCAAATAGGCCGGGCGAAACGGAACGATTAAATGGCATTCGGAAAACGCTCACCTTCTTCGACACCGACAGCGGCGCCGAGCCCTGCGCCGGCGACGAAAGATGTGGCCGCACCGGTTGCACCGCGTCCGGAAGCAGCAAAAGTCGGTCGGCCGTCCGGGCCCAAGCCCGTCGCCGTAAAAGGTGCGCCCAAGGCTGCGCCACCGCCTTCGCCGAGACCGACAGAGCCGAAAAGGGAGGCCGTCCGCCAGGTCTCGCAGCAGTCCGAGCAGTATTACGCAACGAAGACCACGATCTTCAACGCGCTGATCGATACGATTGACCTGTCACAGCTGGCACAGCTCGATTCCGAAAGCGCGCGGGAAGAGATCCGCGACATTGTCGTTGAAATCATCAGCATCAAGAATGTGGTGATGTCGCTGTCCGAGCAGGAGCAGCTGCTCGACGACATCTGTAACGACGTGCTTGGCTATGGCCCGTTGGAGCCGCTTCTGGCACGTGACGACATCGCCGACATCATGGTGAATGGCGCCGATACGACCTATATCGAGGTCAACGGCAAGATCGAGCGCACCAATATCCGGTTCCGCGACAATGCCCAGCTGATGAACATCTGCCAGCGGATCGTGAGTCAGGTTGGCCGCCGGGTCGACGATTCCTCGCCGATCTGTGACGCACGCCTGCTGGATGGCTCACGTGTGAACGTCATTGCGCCGCCGCTTGCAATTGATGGCCCGACGCTCACCATTCGTAAGTTCAAGAAGGACAAGTTGCGCCTTCAGGATCTCGTGAATTTCGGGTCGATCAGCGAACCTGGGGCGGAACTGCTCCGGATCATTGGTCATGCGCGCTGCAACGTTCTGATCTCCGGTGGTACGGGTTCGGGCAAGACGACGCTGCTCAACTGCCTGACCGGCTTCATCGATCCGACCGAGCGCGTCATTACCTGCGAAGACTCTGCCGAACTTCAATTGCAACAGCCGCATGTTGTGCGCCTCGAAACCCGCCCGCCGAACATCGAGGGTTCGGGTGAGATCACGATGCGGGATCTTGTGAAGAACTGTCTGCGTATGCGTCCCGAGCGGATCATCGTGGGCGAGGTGCGTGGACCGGAAGCGTTTGACCTTCTGCAGGCCATGAACACAGGCCACGATGGCTCGATGGGAACGCTGCACGCCAACAGTCCACGCGAAGCCCTCAGCCGGATTGAATCCATGATCACCATGGGCGGCTTCTCCCTGCCGGCAAAGACGATCCGGGAAATGATCGTCGGTTCTATCGATATTGTCGTACAGGCCTCCCGTCTGCGGGATGGCTCACGCCGCATCATCAACATTACGGAAGTTCTGGGACTCGAAGGTGATACGATCGTGCTTCAGGACGTGCTGAAATACGAGATCGAAGGCGAAGACGAAAATGGCAAGGTTATCGGCACGCATCGCGGTACCGGTATTGGTCGTCCGCGCTTCTGGGATCGTGCGTCCTATTACAATCTTGAGCGCGAACTGGCTGCCGCCCTCGACGAGTTGGGAGCCTGATCGATGGATGGGAACGTTTTGACCATTCTCGTTGCCGTGCTGGCTTTCCTTGCGATCGCCGGCATCGGTCTCGCGTTTTCCAGCGGAGAAAGCGACGCTGCGCGCAAACGCGCACGCGCCATCGCTGTCGGTTCGACAGTTGCAGGCAAGGGCAGGGTGTCGAAAACTCTGGACGAGTCCGCCAAGCGCAAAGCAAAAACCCAGGAAATGCTGGAATCTCTGCGCAAGCAGGGTGAGGCTCGGCGCAAGAGCAATAATGCCCAGTCGATCAAGTCTCGGCTGGTTCAGGCTGGCCTTGATATACCTATGTCGGCCTTTTGGATCTTTTCGGTTCTTCTGGGCGCTGCGTGTGCCGGGTTTATATTTGTGTCGGGTTTCGATGGCCTGACAATTTCCGGCATCGCGTTGAAGAGCCGTCCAATTCTTGTGCTGGGCGCCTTTATCGGCGGGGCTGTCGGTCTGCCGCGCGTCGTTCTGAAGACCATGATCAAAGGTCGCCACAAGAAGATGATCAACCAGTTTGCTGATGCGCTGGATATTATTGTTCGGGGCGTCAAGTCTGGTTTGCCGCTGGGCGAGTGTATCCGGATCATTTCCAGGGAAAGCCCTGAGCCGCTGCGGACCGAGTTCGCAACCCTGGCTGATAACCTCGCCATGGGTGCGGGCAATGAGCGGGCACTCAACATGTTCTACAAGCGCGTGCCGCTGCAGGAAGTGAACTTCTTCGTGATCGTGCTGCTGATTCAGGCCAAGGCCGGCGGTAACCTCTCCGAAGCGCTAGGCAACCTGTCGACCGTGATCCGTTCGCGCAAAATGATGCGTGAAAAGATTCAGGCCATGTCTTCCGAGGCGAAGGCTTCGGCTATGATCATCGGGTCTCTGCCGTTTGCTGTGGGCACGCTCGTCTTCCTGACGACACCGGACTACATTCTGGAATTGTTTCGGACTGAAACCGGACACGTCATTCTGGCCGCAGGGGCGACCCTCATGTTCTCGGGGATCATGGTCATGAAAAAAATGATCAACTTGGATATCTAGGCAAACCCAGTGTACGATATAGTCCTCTCCCTGATGAATCCGGAAGCCCTGGCCTCGATCCTGGTCGCGGTTGCCGTGTTTGGCACGGCGTTGACTGTCTTCATGCCCTATCTTCAGGGTAACCGGCTCGAAACGCGTCTGAAATCGGTGTCCATGCAGCGGGAAAAATTGCGCAAGCAGAGCCGTGCGGCGCTCGAAAGCCGCAAGGGCCTGCGCCGAAAGGATGATTCCAAGATCGGTGAGATTTCCTCAAAGCTGAATCTCGCCAAAGCGCTTGAAGACCCGAACCTGCAGGACTTGCTGAACAAGGCCGGCATGCGTGGCCCCGGTCCGGTGTCTGTCTTCTATTTTGCGCGGATGACGATGCCGTTCATCGGTGCGCTGCTGGTTTTCCTCTACGTCTTCTTCGTCAATGATCTCGGCCTGTCGCCGATGATGAAATATGGCTCGCTCATGTTCGGGGCGGCTGCGGGTTTCTACGCGCCAAACATCTATGTCTCGAACCTGGCTGCGAAGCGCCAGAAATCTCTTATGCGCGCGTTTCCGGATGCGCTGGATATGCTGCTGATCTGTGTCGAGGCCGGCATGTCGATCGAACTGGGCTTTCACAAGGTGAGCCAGGAAATCGGCAGCGCCTCGCCGGAACTGGCTGAGGAGTTCGCGCTGACCGTTGCCGAGCTTTCTTACTTGCCCGAGCGGCGTCAGGCTTATGAGAACCTCGCCAAGCGGACGGGGCATGAAGGCGTCAAGGCGGTCTGTATGGCGCTCGGTCAAGCCGAACGCTACGGGACGCCGCTGGGCGATGCGCTCCGGATCATGGCCAAGGAAAACCGTGAGATGCGGATGGCCGAGGCTGAGAAGAAGGCTGCCGCTTTGCCAGCCAAGCTGACCGTGCCGATGATCCTTTTCTTCCTGCCGGTTCTGTTCCTGGTCGTGCTTGGCCCGGCCTATATCAAGTTTCAGAAAATGCAGAAGAAGAGCGACTCTCTTCCGGCCCTGACGCAGGACGGCACCAATGATCGCCGATCCGACGCGGGCCATCTCTCCGAAGACGGCTACCCTGTCGAAGTTCGTATCCTGGCCTGATCTGGCCCGGATAGGCACTTCAATTCATTTAAGCCAATTTGTACGAGCTATTGGCCAGCGCGGCGGGGGCTGTCTCAGGCGGAGAGAGCCGCTCAGTCGCCGGAACGTTTCAGGCGCAGGCCAGTCTCTTCAGCTGGCGGAGCCTCTTCCGCTGTCACCGGGGGGGTGATTTTTGCCGCGGTTTCGAGCGCGTCCGGGCTATGGTCCGGCTCGATCATTTGTTTCAGCAGTTCGACATTCTGCTCGACCACCTTGTCCGGCGCATAGCCGGCGCTGGTCTTTTCCATCTCGTCGAACCGGCCCTGAAGGCCGAGGACGAGGGCGAGATTTTCCCGGATACGGGCATCGCCCGGAGCAACAGCAGACGCCTGGCGCAGTTTTGCCTCAGCGCCCGGCAGGTCGCCAGTGAGGGCAAGGGAGAGACCATAATTGGCCAGCGTAGACGCGCGTTCCGGCTCGATTGCCAGAGCCTTTTCGTAGGCAACCTGCGCGCCGCGATGGTTTTCCAACTGGTCCATTGCCGTGCCGAGCGCGGCCCAGGCTTCGGCGCGATCCGGCTCCAGCATGGCAGTCTGCTCGAACGCGCGCGCGGCGCCGAGCTGGTTGCCATTTGCAGCAAGCGCGCGGCCGAGCGGCATCAGGATGCGCGGTTCATTGGGCTTGAGCACCAGAACTTCCGAGAGAACTTCGATGGCGCGCTCGGTTGAGCCGATGCCGCGCAGCGCGTCGGCAAAGGTCAGGGCATTGTCGATGTTTTCCGCATCCTTGGCATATTCTTTCGACCAGAAATTTGCCTTGGTCAGCGGGTCGGAATGGTTGGCGGCGTCGATTTCTTCCTGCGTTGCAGGCTGCATGGCAGCTTCCATCGCCTCACGCACCTGCGCCGCGGCTTCCGCCTCAGGATCCGGTGCCGAAGCGCAGGCCGAGACGGATGCCAATGCCAGTGCAAGTGCTGCCAAAGGTGTTTTGGCTCTGGACATGTGGCCGCTCCGGGTTTGAATCAGGGTCATTCCCGAGCGAGTCTGGACCATCGGTCGTCAAGGATGGGTTAACGCCAGAGCAGACTCCATTAACACTTGCCCGCAAGAGGCCATTTCCATGCACAAGAGTTTCACCGCCCGCGCCGAAGCGCCGGTTCAGGTCTGGCTTTACACGTCCGACGCGTTCAAGGCGCTGGAGAACGATCCGTTCCCGTCTGCCCGCGCAATGGCGACGGCGCAGGGCTTCACCGGCGGGGCAGGGCAGCTGGTACTGGCGCATGATGGCGAGGGCGCGCTGGCGCATGTTCTCGGCGGTCTGGGCGACGGCAAGGATGCGCTTAACGTGGCGCCTCTCTCGGGCAAGCTGCCCGCAGGTGCCTATGCGATTGCCCATGCTGGCGGCCTCTCCATCGCCTCCATCGCGGCAGGCTGGGCCGATGGGGCCTACCGGTTCGACCGCTACCTGAAGGACAAGGCCACGCCGCCACAACTGGTCCTCCCCGAAGGCGACGCCGGTGAGGCGCTCTCGCACGAGGCCGACGCCATCGCCCTGTTGCGCGACCTCGTGAACACACCTGCCAGCGACATGACCCCGGCGGGCATTCACGACACCGTGGCGAAGCTGGCCGAGGAATTTGGCGCGAAACTGACCGCCATCGTGGGCGACGATCTCCTGGAGCAGAACTATCCGATGGTGCATGCCGTCGGCCGCGCCGCGAAGGCCGAGCCTCGCTTTCTGGAGCTGGAATGGGGCGATGCCTCAAAGCCAAAGCTCGCTCTTGTCGGGAAGGGGGTGACCTTCGATTCCGGCGGCCTCGACATCAAGCCGGGCAGCGGGATGCGGATCATGAAGAAGGACATGGGCGGCTCTGCGCATGTCATCGCGCTCTCGCGTCTCATCATGGCGTCGAACCTTCCGGTGCACCTCAAGCTCTACGTGCCGACTGTAGAGAACGCGATCAGCGGCGATGCTTTCCGGCCCGGCGATATTCTCTCGTCGCGCAAGGGGCTGACCGTGGAGATCGACAATACCGACGCCGAAGGCCGGCTGATCCTTGCGGATGCGCTGGCGCGGGCTTCGGAAGGCGAGCCAGACTTGCTGATCGACTTTGCGACCCTCACCGGCGCGGCCCGTGTGGCCCTCGGTGCCGATCTGGCCCCGGTCTATTCCGATGATGAGCAGCTGGTGGCCGACATTCTGGCTGGCTCTGCGGCGTCCGGCGATCCGGTCTGGCGGATGCCGATGTGGGACCCGTACCTGTCGGAGCTGAAAAGCCCGATTGCGGACCTCGTGAACTCCGGCAGCAGTTTTGGCGGCTCGATCACTGCGGCGCTGTTCCTGAAACAGTTCGTCGACGCCAAAAGCTGGGTGCACTTTGATGTCTGGGCCTGGCGAAAGGGCAAATATGGCCGTCCGGAAGGCGCGGCTGCTTGTGGCCTGCGCGCTGTGTGGGCCATGCTTCAAACGCGCTACGGCTGATTTTTCAGACAGGGTTCAGCAGGGTGCTTTCGTGCGGCCTGTTGACTCCTCCAATATTTCCATAATAGTGGAAATATGGAATCAAAACTCGCGCTCTCGCAATTGTCGGCCCTGGCTCAGGAAAACCGGCTCGCTGTGTTCCGCCTTCTGGTGAAGGCAGGACCTGACGGCTTGCCAGCCGGGGAAATCGCCGTGGCCCTCGATGTGCCGCCGAACACGCTGTCGGCCCAACTCAACATTCTGTCGAATGCCGGCCTGATCGAAGGTGCGCGGCAGGGGCGATCCATCATCTATACGGCGAACTATGACGCGATCAGCGGACTGATCGTCTTCCTGATGGAAGATTGCTGTCAGGGCCGCGCGGAAATTTGCACCCCCATTATGGCAGCCGCCCAGTCTGCCTGTTGCTGAAGTCTGTCTGGAAAGGACTTTCTCATGAAACGCCTGCACGTTCATATCGCCGTGGCGGATCTCCCGCGCGCCATCGCATTCTACTCGACCCTGTTTGACGCCGCGCCGTCTGTCCAAAAGGGCGATTATGCCAAGTGGATGCTGGATGATCCGCGCGTGAACCTCGCCATCAGTGCCCGAGGCGCCAAGCCCGGTGTGGAGCATCTCGGCATCCAGGCGGAAAATGGCGACGAGCTGGCCGAGGTGTATGACCGCCTGCAGCGCGCCGATGCGCCTGTCCTGGTCGAGGGCGACACGGTCTGCTGTTATGCCCAATCCGAGAAGAGCTGGATCTCCGACCCTGCCGGGGTTCCGTGGGAAGTCTTCCACACAACCGGCGACAGCGCTGTTTATGGGGGCGGACCAGAACTGAATGACGGGCGGCTGGCCTCGACGCCGACTGGTATGGCGGTCGAGCGGGCCTGTTGTCCGGCCCCGGCGCCCAAGGCTGAATCCTCCGGCTGTTGCGGCTGAACCTGTGGGCGCGTTTGAAAAATACCTGTCGGTCTGGGTCGGTCTCTGCATTCTCGCGGGGATCGGGCTCGGGCTCTTGGTGCCGGGCGTCTTCTCGGCGCTGGCGGCGCTGGAATATGCGAACGTCAATTTTGCCGTCGCGGTCCTGATCTGGGCCATGGTCTGGCCGATGATGATCGGCATCGATTTTTCATCCATGCGCCGGGTGGGCGAGCGTCCCAAGGGACTGGTCATCACACTCGTCGTGAACTGGCTGATCAAACCCTTCACGATGGCGGCGCTGGGCGTCCTGTTCTTCCGCCATGTCTTCGCCGGTCTGATCCCTGCGGCAGACGCGGAGGGCTATATTGCCGGCCTGATCCTGCTGGGCGCCGCGCCCTGCACCGCGATGGTCTTTGTCTGGTCACAGCTGACGCGCGGCGACCCGAACTACACGCTGGTGCAGGTCAGCGTGAACGATGCGGTGATGGTGTTCGCCTTCGCGCCGATTGTTGCCTTCCTGCTGGGTGTGACGGACATCATCGTGCCGTGGGAGACGCTGCTCCTGTCTGTCGGCCTCTATGTCGTGATCCCGCTCATCGCCGGTGTCCTGACGCGAACCATGCTTGCCCGGAAGGGCGGGGAAGGGGCGGTGACGGGCTTCACGCACCGTATCAAGCCGCTCTCCGTGATCGGGTTGCTGGCGACGGTTATCCTTCTGTTCGGCTTCCAGAGCGGCACGATCCTGGCGCAGCCGGGCGTGATTGTCCTGATCGCCGTCCCGATCCTGATCCAGTCCTATGGCATCTTCGCCATCGCCTATGCGGCGGCCTGGGCATGGAAGGTTCCGCACCGGATTGCGGCGCCGAGTGCGCTGATCGGCACCTCCAATTTCTTCGAGCTGGCTGTGGCCGTCGCGATCAGCCTGTTCGGCCTGAAGTCCGGCGCGGCTCTGGCGACGGTGGTCGGCGTGCTGGTCGAAGTGCCTGTCATGCTGTCTCTGGTCGCGTTTGCAAACCGCACGCGGCTGGCATTCCCGGACCCCGATGAAATAGGACCCAAGCCATGATCGTCATCCATCACAATCCGGACTGCGGCACCTCGCGCAATGTGCTGGCCATCATCGAGGCGAGTGGCGAGATGCCGGTCGTGATTGAGTATCTGAAGGAAGGCTGGACGCGGCCGCAGCTGCTCGGCCTGTTCGCCGCCGCCAGGCTGACGCCCCGCACGGCGCTGCGGGAAACCAAATCCCCGGCGAAGGAGCTGGGCCTCCTGGAGCCCGGCGTCAGTGACGAAGCGATCCTGACGGCGATGCTGGAGCATCCCGTACTAGTGAACCGGCCCATCGTGTGCAGCCCCAAGGGCGTGCGCCTCTGCCGCCCAAGCGAAGCAGTGCTGGACTTACTGGAGACATTGCCGCCCGGCCCGCTCTACAAGGAAGACGGGGCGCTTCTGATTGATGCAGACGGCAAGCGCGTCGGCTGACGCCTAGTTGCTTTCCAGCCGCTCCACAGGACCGCCGGCGGCTTCCTGGATGCGCAGGGCTTCGCGTACGCGTCCGCGCAGGACCAGCGTGGCGACATTCTCCGGATCGGCGTCCATGGCGGCTTTGACGTCCAGCATGGCCTTGTCCGGGTCACCTTTTTCGAGCCAGGCCTGACCGCGCAGCTGGTGCGCCTCACCAAGGCCCGGCGTGTAGCGCAGGGCGGCGTCGAGATCCTCGATGGCCTCGTCATAGTGTTCCAGCAGCAGATGGGCTGTGGCGCGGTCCATCAGCAGTTCCGGCGCGTCGGGGGCGATCTTGATGGCGCCATCGAAGGCGACCAGCGCGGCGTCCGGATTTTCGGCCTGGATCCATGCGTTTCCGGCCTGCGAGAGATAGGCCGCGCGCTGTTCCATTGTGCCGCCATCTGTAGCATTTGCTAGGCTTTGGAGGCGGGCGGCGCCTTCTTCCGGGTGGCCGAGGGCGATCAGGGCGAGGGCGGTGCACTGGCGGGCGCCGGGGCGGTTGCCCTGATAGGACCAGGCGAGGCCGTCTTCGTAGGCATTGTCCGGGTCGGTCTCGATCCTGGCGAGGCAGGCGTCGAGCCGGGCGGCTTCTTCTGCGGCGATCTGGTCCCCCACGGTCTGCTGCATGAGGGCGAGCGAGACGAGGGTGGCGGCGAGAAGGGGCATGGATCGAGGACTCCGGAACCTGTAAGAAGCCTTATTGATACAAAGGGATACGCGCAGGCAAATGACGTTTCAGCCATCTCTGCTGTTTGTGGCCGGCCTTGGCTATAGTGCCACACATCTGGCGCGGATATGGCCCGGACCTGTAGCAGGTACAGTGCGCAGCGCAGGCAAGGCGGCGGCGCTTCAGGCGGCCGGAATCGACGCCCGTGTGTGGGATGGCAGCGGCCCGCTGGAGGTGCCGGAGGGCGCCCATTTGCTGGTCACCATCCCCCCGGATGAGGCCGGTTGCCCCGTGATCCGGGTGCGTTCGACCGTGATCCAGCGTGATCCAAGTGTCGGCGACGGTGATCCTGACGTGATCTATCTGTCGACAACGGGGGTCTACGGTGATCTTGGCGGCGGATGGGCGTTCGAATGGAGCGAGACGCGCCCCGGCAGCGCCCGCGCCAAGGCCCGCGTCCTGGCCGAGGACCAGTGGCGCGCCGCCACCAACGGAGCGGTACGCATCGTACGCCTGCCCGGCATTTACGGCCCCGGCCGGTCCCCGTTCGAGCGGCTGCGCGCAGGCTCTGCCACCCGTGTGGTGAAGCCCGGCCAGGTCTTCTCCCGGGTGCATGTGGAGGATATTGCCAGCGGCTTGCTGGCCCTGCTTCAGCGCCCGGCGGCGCGCGGCGTGTTCCACCTGTGTGACGACGAGCCCGCCCCGCCGCAGGACGTGACGGAATATGCGGCCACGCTGCTGGGCCTCAGTCCACCTCCCGAAGTCCGCTTTGAGGACGCAGACCTCAGCCCCATGGCGCGCAGTTTCTATGCCGAGTGCAAACGCGTCTCCAATGCCCGCGCCAAGGCAGCCCTCGGCTGGCACCCAAAATACCGGACCTACCGCGAAGGCCTCACGGCGGTGCTGGCAGAGGCGCAGGGCGGGGCCTAGTCAGGCGTTCCGGATGGGTCCGCCGGCTGCGCTGACCGGGTGATGCGCCGTGCGAACCACCCTTCCAGCAGGAGGCCGAACAGGACGCCGGACACGATGGCGGCGACGCCAGCCGCGCCCCAGGAGAATCCCGAAAGAAAGTGGAAGGAAGCCGTCATGCCGAGGGCATAGAGGGCGCCGGAAATCAGCGCCCGGGCCGGGTTGAAATTTCTGGGCAGCTGCATCCCCGAGCCTTTCATTCCACCAAAGGTATCATCCAAAATGTATCATGGATTGCGCTGGGCGCAATGCCTTCACGCGGGCGCGGCCAGCATCTTCGCCCTTGCGGCGCGCCATTCCATCAGGCCGATCACGCACATGACGAGGAAGATGCCGTAGAGGCCGGAGGTGAGCCACAGGCCTTTGACCGCATAGAGCGGGATGTAGATCAGGTCTGCCGCGATCCACAGCCACCAATTGGCGATCCATTTGCGCGACAGCATGAACTGCGCGACGAGGCTGAGCGCGGTGGTGATCGCGTCCCATCCGGCCACGGTCGAATTGGTCCAGCGGTGCAGGCCATACTGGATGGCGAGCGCGATGAGGCCGACGGCGCCGAGACAGGCGATCAGCTGGGGCAGGGTGGGATTGTGCACTTTCAGCGCGCCATGATCCTCGCCCCCGCGCAGCCAGGAATACCAGCCATAGAGGCCCAGCCCGGTATAGATCACCTGCAGTCCCGCATCGGCATACAGGCCAGACCCGATGAACAGTATAAAGAAGAACGCGTAATTCGCGATCCCGACCGGAAAATTCCAGATATTCCGCTTCACCACCAGCCACACACAGATGGCGCCGGTGACAAAGCCTGCGATTTCCGTCCAGCTCATGTATGGGGTGCCCTCCCGCAATAGCAGGGGAGATTGCTAGGGTTTTGGGGGCGGGGCAATGGAAATGGTTGCGCCAACGGTTCAAAGACTGGAGCATTCTCACGAAATATCAGTTCACATTTGGTATTATTGTAGGCCAACCTCTGTGCGAATGATTGCGCGTAGATATGCATACAAGTGATGCGGAATTTGTCAGACTGCGCGAATGCAGAGAACTTTTGTGCAAGTGAAGGCCTGAAATGGATTTTGAGAAGGTATTCAACCAAAAGGCGTTGAAGGATATTGAGACGTTCAAAGCTACAATTGCACCATGGTCGCATGCCTATAGAAGGGTTGTTGTCGCTCTCGTGGCTTTTCGTGAAGCTGATAGCTGGAAGCTTTATGCGGGTAGGGTCGCGCTTGGCCCCTTATCGGTGGAGTCCAAGACATTTGCCACAGATCGGATATTGGCGGTTAGGCTTCAGCTCGACTTAGACGAAGGCAATCTATCAGGGTTTATTGATACCATCTTAGCGGGCAAGATTCAGCTGCCGTCTGCTACAGTAGAGTTTGATCCGCCTCAAGCTGGGAATCGAGTGTTTTCGACCCAAGTGGCGCCATACGATTCGGGGCCATTTGCACAAGCACGAACATCCGTGTTGCGAGTGTTTGGGAAAAAGTTTGATGATCTGCAAAACAAAGATGTGTTGGACCTGCATCTTATGGCTGCCACCCAACCCTATGGTTCATTTAGCGAATTGTTGAGCGATTTTGGTGTCAGCGATCTCGGCGGGCTGGGCGGTTACCTTGAAGTTGTTGGCAACGTTTCAGTCATTGTTGATCTAGACCGATCAACGCTTTCGTCGGGAAATGCGTCGATCATACTAAAAGGATTGCCCGATTTGGATTCCTCGAAAGTTCGTGTCGGGTTTCAGGTTTTCTCGAACGGAAAAGTCCAGCGGATGGCTATGAAGGGAGAGCATTTCCGATGGATAAAGGAGGAAGACTTCATTTTTGGTGGCTTGTCTTTGAGTTTTTCCGGTGCCGGTGCTCTTCGATTATTTGTTTCCTATGACGATCATATACTTCATCATTGTTGGCTTTCAGATCCAGATCAATCACCGAATGCCCGTCGTAATATTCACAACTCGTTTGATCCCAACTTTGAGGTGTTAAGTGACGCGCTCTTAAAGCAACCAGATCGCAGGCAAGATGCCCGTGAATTTGAAACAGCTGTAGGGTGGTTGTTTTGGATATTGGGCTTCTCGCCGATAGCGTGGTCGGGTTCAAGACGCTTAACGGATGCGCCCGATTTGGCGGTTCAGTCGGCTGACGGAAGAATACTCGTGATTGAGGCAACAACTGGTACGCTGCGCGTTGAGAACAAATTGCCCAATTTGGTTGAACGTACACAGCGCATTCGTTCTGCGCTTGCAAGTCAGGGGGCGCAATACACTATTGTGCCGGTTCTTTGTACTTCTCTCTCTGGAGAAGCTATCGCAGCGGACACAGACCATGCGGCAAACTTGGGCGTGGTGGTTCTGAACGAATACCATATTAAAAACCTCTTGGACCGTACGATAACTCCTGCAAATAGTGATGTTGTGGTGTCAGAGTTCTTGTCAGCACTAGAGAGTCGTCGCGCGCTTTTGGCTGGCGGAATTTCTTAGAGATTCAGTGGCGTTCTCAGGTGTTCTCTGGCGATTTGTCTCCGGGCTCCCTGAGGCGGGCAGCGCCCGCATTTTCAGCAAGCTTCCGACAACACTAAAACACCCCCATCTTCAGCCCCGCCCCAAGCGCAGCCCCCAACTCCCGGCACTTGGCTAAGTCCTCTTCGCCGATCACCTTCTCCGCGAGAATCTCTTCCGGGGTCTGAGCGCTGGTGTTGAGGATGAGGGGCGGTTGCACGTCGCGCAGGCGCCAGCCGGTGGCGATGCGGGCGGCCTGGCGGGCGGCGTTTTCTCCGTCGCTGCCAGCGCAGATCATCAGGGCATAGGGGCGCCCCTCGATCCGTCCGAGCACGGGATAATAACACCGGTCAAAGAATTCCTTCATCGCGCCTGACAGGGCGGCGAGGTTTTCCGGCCCGGCGAAGAGATAGCCGCTGGCGCCCAGCAGGTCTTCCGGGCGCGCCTCCTCGGCGCGCTTCAGCACGGTGTTGGTTTCGGCGCGCGCGGCGCTGGCCGCAGCCTCGGCCATCTGGCGCGTGCCGCCGGTGCGGGAATGATAGACAATCAGCAGTTTGGACATGACGCCGCGCATGTTAGACTGAGTGCCCGGAAAGGACACGGATTTCTTTTCCGCCAACGCGAAAGGAGGACCGCCATGTCGACCCCGATCGAACTCGACATCAACGGAACAATCTACAAGGGCAGCTACAGTGTGGATGGCAACCAGCTGACCACGCGCTATCGCGGGCAGGCGATGACGCATGAGGTGGGCCGCACGGCCCCGGCCATCGCCGCCCGCCGGATGCTGCAGAAACTGGTGCGGCTGGTGCCGGAAGCGGCGGAGACGGGCGCAAGCTGACCCGGCGGAAAACTTGACACATGCGTCATTCTTTTCGGAAGGTGACGCATGACCCATGTGCGCCTCTCTCCCGCTGACGTCGCCGCGAGCCGCAATCCGCTGGCCGGTGCGCTCACCCTGCCACCCGCCGCCTATACGGACCCGGCCGTCTGGGAGATCGAGCGAAAGCGGGTCCTGGCGGCGAGCTGGACACCGCTCGCGCGGGTTGATCAGGTGCCGGGGGCGGGGGATTATGTGTCTGCCGATCTTGCCGGTGAGCCGGTCATGGTGGTGCGCGGGGAGGATGGCGCGGTGCGCGTGCTGTCGCGTGTGTGCCGGCACAGGGCGGCGCTGGTTGCGGACGGGGCTGGCTGTCGCCGGCTGTTCACCTGCCCCTATCATGCCTGGTCCTATGACACGGCAGGCGCCCTGGTGCGCGCGCCGCTGATGGAGGGGGCGGACGGGTTCGACGTGGCTGCGCACGGGCTGCGCGAGATCCGCTCTGAAATCTGGGAAGGCTTCGTCATGGCGACGCTGGACGCGGACGCGCCGGCCTTTGCGCCGCAGGTGAGCGGGCTGGCGGACTATTTCGCGAACTATAATCTCGGCGGCTTCGTCGTGGCGCGCACGCTGGACTATGCCCATGGCTGGAACTGGAAGGTGCTGGCCGAGAATTTCATGGAGGCCTATCACCATATCGCGGCGCATTCGAAAACGCTGGAGCCGGGCTATCACGCCCGCGACTCGCAGGTGCCGGACACGGACCAGCCCTGGTCCATCCTGCACATGCCGGCGGCTGACCGGGATGCTCCGCAGCCGGATGTTCCGGGCCTTGAGGACTGGCAGGTGCGTGACCTGATCGCGGCGATTGCCTTTCCGGGCCTGATGCTGGCCATGCAGGGCCCGTTCATGGCCTGGTATCAGATGACGCCGCAGGGCGCAGACCGGCTGGACCTGAAGATCCATCTCTGCTTCCCGGACTGGATGCAGGATCTGGATGACTACGCCGCCATTGTGGACGGGGCCGAAGCGGCGACACGTGCCATCCACGCCGAAGACATCGCCGCCAATGATCTTGTCTGGGCCGGGCTCAATGCGCCGCTGTCGCGTCCCGGGCCGCTGTCGCCACTGGAAAAATCGATCTGGCAGATGAACCAGTGGTGGCTCAGCCGGATGGGGCTCTGACGGGCTCAGCGCGGCGGGCGTCCGCCACCGCCGCCGGGCGGGCCGCCGCTCGGCCTGCTGCCGCCATCCTGTGCCCGCTGGCGCACCGGCACATCGCTCAGCATTTCGGCGCGGGTGAGACGGCCGTCATGGTCGCGGTCGAGCCGGGCGAACTCGGCCTTCAGGCGTGCGGCGAATTCTTCCTCGCTGATCCGGCCGTCGAGATTGACGTCAAACGAGATCTGGTTGGGCAGCGCTTCCGGATTGCCAAGCGCGGTGGCGGCCCAGGCGGAAATCTCGAGAGCGGGCACGGTGCCGCGCGGATCTGCGGGCAGGCCGGCCCATTCCGCCGCGATGCCGTGGGCCAGCTCTGCCGGGTCGGTGGCGCGGTCATGGCTTGTGTCCATGCCGGTGAAGAGAAGGGCGATGGGGCGGGCGATCTGTCCGCCGTCGAGGCTGGCTGAGGGGGTTCCGCCGCCGCCGGGCGGGCCACCTTGCGGGCCGCCGCGCGGGGGCTGGCGGGAAGCGCAGGCAGCAATCAGCAGCACGCCGAGAAGGGTGTACGAGGCAGCGAGCGCTGCCGGGCGGGGTGTGAACATGGGGTGGGCCTTCCTGCCGGTGTTTTATCCGGCTTGAACGGAGGGCTCCCACGTTTCCGTCGGCGCTTACGGATTTGTAACGGCGGCGAGCTCTGCGCAGGCGTTCAGCAGGCGGGCAATGTCCTGATCGCGGGAGAGGCGGTGGTCGCCATCCTTGATCAGGGTGAAGACGAGATCGGGCGAGCTGATCGCCTCGACGAGGCGGAAGGCGTGGCGCCACGGCACGTCGGGGTCTTCGGCGCCCTGAAGGATGCGGACGGGGCATTCAAGGTCGATCGGGGCGTCCAGCAGCTGCCAGGAACGGCCATCCTCGATCAGCGCCTTCGTGATCGGGTAGGGGGCGCCATAGTCTGACGGGCGCAGCGTCTGGCCCCTGGTCATGATCTCTTCCTGCTGGCGGGGGGAGAATTCCGGCCACATGAGCTTCTCGGTGAAGTCCGGCGCGGGCGCGATCAGGACCATGCCGGCGAGGCGCTCACGCCGGGCGAGGCCTGCCAGAAGTGCCATCCAGCCGCCCATGCTGGAGCCGACCAGGACCAGCGGGCCGTCGGTCAGCGCGTCGATGGCGTCGAGCGCGTCCTCGCGCCACTGCGAGATCGTGCCGTCTGCGAAGGCGCCATCTGATTCGCCATGTCCGGAATAGTCGAAGGCGAGGAAGCCGTGGCCGTGTGCTTTCGCCCAGGCCTCCAGCTGTTGCACCTTGGAGCCGGTGATGTCGGACTTGAACCCGCACAGCCACACATAAGTCAGGCCGGAACGCGTAGGGGCGAGGCGGCGATGTGCGAGGCGTCTGCCGTGCGGGGAGGTGAAATGGACTGTTGTCATCCCTTTCCCGTTCCGCCATCTCTCTCGCCTGTCAAGCGAACGGATGGCACGCGCCTTGGAACTTCTCCCCGACATGACCGGCAAGACGATCCTGCAGGTCGCCCCCGAACTGTCTGCAGGTGGCGTCGAGCGCACCGTGCTGGAAGTGACCGAGGCCATCGTGCAGGCGGGCGGCCGGGCGCTGCTGGCCAGCCGGGGCGGTCGCCTGGAAGGCGAGTTCACGCAGCTGGGCGGCGAACTCTACCGGATGGACGCCAAGTCGAAGAATCCGGTCGTGCTGAAGGCCAATGAGGGCAAGCTGAAGCGGATCATCCATGATGAGGGCGTTCACCTTGTTCATGCCCGCTCGCGCGCGCCGGCCTGGAGCGCCTATGGCGCCGCCAAGGCCTCGGGCGTGCCCTTTGTGACGACGTATCACGGGGCCTATTCCGGTCATTCGGGCCTGAAGCGGAAATATAACTCGGTCATGGCCAAGGGGGAGCTGGTGATCGCCAACTCCCAGTGGATCGCCGAGCATGTCCACCAAGTGCACCATGTGCCGGCCGAGCGGATCGTGACCATCCCGCGCGGGGTGGATCTCGCCGCGTTCGATCCGGACGTGGTCAATGCCGGGCGTATCGCCGATGTGCGCGCACGCTGGAGCCTGACGGATGACAAGCGCCTGACGCTGTTCCTGCCGGGCCGCCTGACCGAGTGGAAAGGGCAGATCCTCGCCTTGCAGGCCATGGGCCTGTTGGCGCCGGAAGAACGCGAGGGCCTGGTTCTCGTGCTGGCTGGCGATGCGCAGGGCCGCACGGCCTATGAAGGCCGCATCTATGACACGATCCGCCACTTGCAACTGGACGGGCAGGCCATGGTGGTCGGCCATGAGAGCGACATGCCGGCGGCTTACCTCGCCAGCGACATCGTTCTGGCCCCCTCAACCCGGCCCGAAGCCTTTGGACGCGTCGCGGCAGAAGCCTCGGCCATGGGCAAGCCTGTGATCGTCTCCGATCATGGCGGCGGGCGCGAGACCGTGCTGGACGGGGAAACCGGCGCGCGGGTGGAGCCGGGCGATCCGGCGGCGCTGGCCGGGGCGATCCGGGCCCTCATGGCAGTCGGCAAAACGGCCCGCGCCGGCATGGGAAAAGCCGGCCAGGTGCATGTCCGCAAGCATTTCTCCAAGCGAGGGCTTCAGGTCGCCACGCTCGGCGTCTATAAGCGCCTCATCGGTTAGGGGACCGGCGAGGGAAGGCATGGCAAAAACCGCACGGCTCGCCAGCCCGGTCAATCCGGGGGCGAGCGCCAAAGAAGTACTGGTCATCAAGCTGAGCGCGCTCGGAGACTTTGTGCTGTCGCTCGGCGCCATGAAGGCGGTGCGGGAGTTTCACCCCTCCGCGCGGATCACGCTGCTGACCACGCCGCCCTTCGAAGACTTCGCCGCCCATTGCCCGTATTTCGACCGGATCGAGACCGACGGGCGCCCGGCGACCATGAAGGCGACGACCGCGCTGCTGAGCCGGATCCGCAAGACGAAATACGACATCATCTACGACTTCCAGACCTCCGGTCGCACGAAGAACTATTTCACGGCGCTCAGCCGGACGGGCAAGGCGCCGCTCTGGTCAGGCCATCATGAGAAGGCGGCCTTCTTCCACGACAATCCGGACCGGGGCACGATGCACTCGATTGACCGGCTGGCCGAGCAACTGGCCGTGGCAGGTGTTGCCCCGGAAGGGCGCTGGAACCGGTCGAACTTCCCGAAGCCTGATCTGTCCTGGGTGCGCCACAAGCTGCGCGATGCGCCGCGCCTTCAGCCAGCCTATTTCAGCCTGGAACAGCCCTATATGCTGCTGATCCCCGGCGCCTCGGAACACCGCGAAGCCAAGCGCTGGCCGGTCGAGCGGTTTGCCGAACTGGCGACCCGTATTGCTGATGCCGGTGTCACCCCGGCGATCATCGGCGGCAAGGCCGAGGGCAAGATCGCGCAGGACATCCTGAAGCTGGAAAAGCGGGCCAAAAGCCTCGTGACCCGGACCGACCTGTTCCAGATCGTGACCCTGGCCGAGAAGGCCGCGTTCGTGGTGGGCAATGATACCGGGCCGATGCATATGGCGGCGATTGCGGGCGCGCCGGGCGTTGCCCTGTTCGCCACCGATGAGAGCAATCCGGACCATGCCGCCCCGCGCGGCGCGAAATCTCCGATCATCAATTCGGCGCCGACACTTGCCGAGCTGGAAGTCGACACGGTGTGGCGTTCCATCCTCGCCCTGGGTGTGCTTCCTTCTTGACCTTGCATCAAAATAGATCGACTGCGCTCAGCCTTGAATAAGCCCGCAACTGCAGGCATATTGAGACATCCTGCAAAAGCCACAAAGGAGACCGGCCATAGCTCGCAGACCAATGAATGACGCGCCCCCGAAAGATAAGGGACCGCTCATGAACGAGGACATCCGGGCCGCGAAGGTCCTTCTGATCGACGAAAACGGCGAGAAGCAGGGCATTATGCCGATTGCTGCCGCCCTCGACGCCGCTCGCGAAGCGAGCATGGACCTTGTCGAAGTCTCGCCGGATCAGGAAATCCCCGTCGTCAAGATTCTCGACTATGGCAAACTGCGCTTCGAAGAGCGGAAGAAGAAAGCTGCTGCCAAGAAGAAGCAGAAGAATTCCGAGCTTAAAGAAATCAAGATGCGTCCGAACATCGACACCCATGATTATGAGGTGAAGAAACGGTCCATGGAGCGCTTCTTTGAAGAAGGCGACAAGGTGAAGGTCACCCTGCGTTTCCGTGGCCGGGAAATGGCGCACCAGCATCTCGGCATGCAGCTGCTCGAGCGGGTGAAAGTGGATTTCGACGAGATTGCGAAAGTGGAACTCGAGCCGAAACTCGAAGGCCGGCAGATGACCATGGTCCTCTCGCCGCGCTGATCCCGGCGCCGATTGATCCAGAAGAGCCGGATGGGCCATGCCCTCCGGCTTTTTTATTGGGGCAGGGCCTGCATTTCCAGCAGCTTGACCCCCTTGATTCTGCTCCGCTGATCCGTCATAAGCCGCCACTTCCGAGCGGTGCGGGCGAACGGCATGCCCCTCTGCTCATGAACGATCTGGGCCGCCCTATCGGGTGAGAGCTCTACAAAGGAGACCGAAATGCCGAAGATGAAGACCAAGAAGGCCGCTGCAAAGCGCTTCAAGATCACTGCAACGGGCAAACTGAAGCACGGCGTCGCTGGTAAGCGCCACCGCCTGATGAGCCACAATGCGAAGTACATCCGCCAGAACCGCGGCACGTCCGTCGGCGCCAAGGCAGATGAAGCCCGCGTTAAAAAGTACCTGCCGTACGGCCTCTAGGCCCACCCCGCAGTCACAACGATCTTGATTTAAGGAGGCTCTGATGCCCCGCTCACGCGCTAAAGTACCCGCCCACGCCCGCCACAAGAAGATTCTCAAGCAGGCAAAAGGTTTCCGTAACCGCCGCAAGAATACTTTCCGTATTGCTCACCAGTCCGTCTGGGAAGCCGGTCAGTACGCCTATGTCGGCCGTAAAGTTAAGAAGCGGAAATTCCGCTCGCTCTGGATCCAGCGCATCAACGCTGCTGTGCGCATCCACGACGAGAACATGAACTACTCGACCTTCATCAACGGCCTGACCAAGGCTGGCATCGAAGTCGACCGTAAAGTCATGTCCGACATCGCCATCAAGGACCCGGACGCTTTCGGTGCCCTGGTTGCCCAGGCCAAAGCCGCACTCGCCTAAGTCTTAAAAGACACGAGACAGGAACACTCCCATGTCGAAGTCCCCGAACACTGTTCTGCACCCGGCCAAGAAGCCGCGCGTCAAGCGCCGCAACGCCACCTGGAGTGCCAATCTTGGCAAGCGCGCGAAAGTCCGCGTGTTTGGCAACACCAAGCGCGCGCGGAACGCCCGTAAGAAAGCTGCCGGCAAGTAAGCTTTCTACATGGCCCCGCGCCGCCGGTGACTGCCTGCAAGGGCGGGTGCCGAACCGAATAAGATAAAGCCCGGCCGGCGTGCCGGGCTTTTCTATTTCCAGATTTGCATGATCCCGCGAAGCGCCTAAGAAGCCCGCAGGACCAGAAGAGGGGCAAGACCTTGTCCGATATTGTGACCATCGAAAACGAAGCGCTCGCGGCAATTGCCGGGGCAGGTGACCTTGAGGCGCTGGACGCTGTCCGTGTGGCCGAGCTTGGCAAGAAGGGCCGGGTCTCCGGCCTGATGGGTGCGCTGGGCAAGATGAGCCCGGAAGAGCGCCAGGAAAACGGCCCCAAGCTGAACGCGTTGAAGACCCGCGTCGATGAGGCCGTAAAGGCCCGCAAGGCCGAGCTGGAAGCCGAGGCACTGGAGAGGCAGCTCGTCACCGAAACGTTGGACCTGACCCTGCCGCCCGTGCCCGGCCCGAAGGCTGGCGCATTGCACCCGGTGATGCAGGTGTTCGAGGAGATCGCCGCGATCTTCGGCGACATGGGCTTCTCCGTGGCCGAAGGCCCGGACGTGGAAGACGACTGGCACAATTTCACCGCGCTGAACTTCCCGGAAGGTCACCCCGCGCGCGAGACGCACGACACGTTCTTCATGAAGGCCGCTGAGGGCGACACGCCGAAGGTTCTGCGCACGCACACCTCGCCGGTGCAGATCCGCACCATGATGGACCAGAAGCCGCCGATCCGCATTCTCGTGCCGGGCCGGGTCTACCGCAATGACTGGGACGCGACGCACACGCCGATGTTCCACCAGGTCGAAGGTCTCGTCATCGAGAAGGGCACGCATATGGGGCATCTGAAAGGTTGTCTCATCGATTTCGTGCGCGCCTTCTTTGAGGTCGACAGCGTGGAAGCCCGCTTCCGCCCGCACTTCTTTCCGTTCACGGAGCCTTCGGCCGAGATGGACGTGAAATACACCCGCAAGGGCGAGACGATCGAGATCGGCGCCGGTGACAGCTGGATGGAGATTCTCGGCAGCGGCATGGTGCACCCGAACGTGCTGCGCAATTGCGGTATCGATCCGAACGAATATCAGGGCTTCGCTTTCGGCATGGGCGTTGATCGCCTCGCCATGCTGAAATACGGCATGCCGGACCTGCGCCCGTATTTCGAGGCCGACCCGCAATGGACCCGCCACTACGGCTTCGCGCCATGGTCGACGCCGAGCGTCAGCGGAGGACTGTCGTGACGGCAAGCCTTTCCTCCTCTGACCTGCCGGAATGGACCTTCGGGGATGGCCCCGAACTGGCCGACCGTCTGGCGGCGCTGATCGTCGTGGGCGTGAAGACTGCCACCTGCAGCGATTCAGGTATCCAACCGCCGCCGGTTGAGGGGGAGCGGGGCTATTTGATGAGCGGCGATGGCCGCCGGATCGCCATCCTGCAGACTGAAACGGTCACACGTATGAAGTTCGCTGATATGACCGAGGAACTCGCCGCGCTGGAAGGCGAAGGCGACCTCAGTCTCGACTACTGGCAGAGCGCCCACCGGGAGTATTTCACCCGGAACGGCGTTTTCGCCGAAGGCATGGACGTGCTCTTCGAGACCTTCCTTCTGGAAGAAGTGCTCGACGCCGAATTCGCGGCTGCTGCGCCGGAACACCTCGCGCAGGAACGCGCCGGGGCGGTGAAGTAGGAGGCGATTATGGGCAAGGGCAACAGGGTCGAAATGCTGATTGCGATCTGCGCGGTATTGACCAGCGCAATCGCCGTCTTCATCGCGTGGGATCAGGGCCGCGTAATGCGCGCCCAGCAGCACGGCGCAGTGTATCCGGTTCTGCAGGCCAATGGGTACACGTCGACCGATCCGGACGTGCGCGAGATCGGCGTCGTTTTTCGCAATAGCGGTGTTGGGCCGGCCCTGATCGAGTCCGTTGATGTCTTCAAGGGCGGCGAGCAAGTGGAAAGTCTCATCCCGTACCGGGACGCATTGCCACCGGGCTACAGTCTTTCATGGACCAGCATGGTCGGCCGCGCGATTGCGCCGGGAGAAACACTCGACGCACTGCGCATCAGTTGGCCGGTGGGGCAAATGTCCCATACGGAAATGGATACCACGGCCCAGGAATGGGGCAGCCTGACCATTAGGACCTGCTATTGTTCCGTGTTCAAACGGTGTTGGAACGTGGAAGGGCTGGCGCAGAATTCTTCGGCAGAGCGGGTGAAATCCTGCAAGCGCAGCGAACAAGATATTTTTGAGGGCCTGTCTTCAGTCAAACGGGCCCAGGACGTACCAAATCAGGAACTGGAATAGATCATGAAATTCACCCTTTCCTGGCTGAGCGACCACATCGCCTCCAAGGCGCCGCTCGACGAGATTCTGGCTCTCATGCTGAAGGCCGGTCTTGAGGTTGAGGACGTGCACGATCCGCGGGAGGCGCTGAAGGCGTTCTCGGTCTGCAAGGTGATCGAGGCTGAACCGCATCCGGATGCGGACAAGCTGCGCGTGTGCAAGGTGGAGACTGTCGACGGCCTGAAACAGATCGTCTGCGGCGCACCGAATGCCCGCGCAGGCATGACCGCCATCTATGCCCCGCTCGGCGCCTTCATTCCGGGCCTCGACTTCGCGCTCGACAAGAAGCCACGCGCCATTCGCGGTGTCGAGAGCCAGGGCATGATGTGCTCCACAAAGGAACTGAACGCCGGCGAAGACCATGACGGCATTGCCGATCTGGATGCGTCCATCCCGCTCGGCACGTCTGCTGCTGAAGCGCTGGGTCTCGCCGATCCGGTGATTGATTTCGAAGTGACGCCGAACCGGCCCGACTGGCTGGGTGTGCAGGGCATTGCCCGCGACCTCGCCGCAGCCGGGGCAGGGCGGTTCATTCCGAGCGATGTGAAAAAAGTCTCCGGCAGCTTCGATTGCCCGATCGAGATCAAGCTTGAAGCACCGGAAGCCTGCCCGATGTTCGCGGGCGCCATGGTGCGCGGCGTCACGAATGGTCCGTCGCCGGACTGGATGCAGCAGCGCCTGAAAGCCGTTGGCGTCCAGCCCCGCTCGCTGTTGGTGGACGTGACAAACTTCATCTCGCTCGACCGCGCCCGCCCGCTGCACGCTTATGATGCCGCGAAGCTGGAAGGTGTTGTGACGGCCCGTCTGGGCAAGAAGGGCGAGAAGCTGGTCGCCATTGACGGCAAGACCTACACGATCACCGAAGAGATGTGCGTGATCGCCGACGAGAGCGGCGTGATCGGGCTTGGCGGCGTGATGGGCGGCGAGTCGACGGCAGTTTACGCCGAGACGACTGACGTGTTCATTGAGAGCGCATGGTTCGATCCGCTGCGCACGGCGCGTACGGGCCGCGCGACGGGCATTCATTCGGATGCGCGCTATCGGTTCGAGCGCGGCGTTGACCCGCAATCTTGCGTGGACGGGCTGAACCTCGCCCTCGCGCTGATCCTGGAATATGGCGGCGGCACAGTGTCGAAGGCGAATGTCGCCGGCTTGATTCCGGCGCGGGCAGACAAGGTGACCTTCTATCCGGCAGACGTGGAACGCCTGACGGGCCTGACGGTCAAGAATGCCGACATGCGCCGTATCCTGAAGGATCTGGAGTTCAACATCGAAGATGCGGGCGATGCCTGGTATCTGATGCCGCCGAGCTTCCGCTTCGACATGGAACAGTCGGCTGACATCGTGGAAGAGATCGCTCGCATGGTCGGCTTCGACCAGCTGCCGACGACCTCATTGCCAGTGCCGGAAGGTGGTATCCGCGCGATCACGACACCGATGCAGGCACGCGTGCGTACGGCCCGCCGGGTGCTGGCTTCGCGCGGCTTTCTTGAGGCTGTGACGTGGAGCTTCATGTCGAAGGCCAACGCGGCCCTGTTCGGCAAGACGCCTGACAGCCTGACCGTGGCAAACCCTGTGGCCAGCGATCTCAACCAGATGCGCCCGTCCATTCTCGGTAACCTCGCCAGCGCGGCCCAGCGCGCGGCGAACCGTGGCGAGGCCGGGGCGCGCTTCTTCGAGGCGGGGCCGATCTATCTGGACGATGGCCCGAATGACCAGCGCACGGTTGTGGCCGCGCTTGTGCGTCCGCTGAACGAACGCCACTGGCAGGGCGCGCCGAAGCCGTACGATTCCTACGCGGCCAAGGCGGACCTCTTCGCGGTGCTCGAAGCCCTCGGCCAGCCGGGCGAGCGCTTCCAGGTGACGGCGCCGGTTCAGCCGCATTGGCATCCCGGTCAGGCGGCGGCGCTGAAGCTCGGCCCGAAAGTGACGGTCGCGCATTTCGGCGCTCTGCACCCCGGCGTGTTGAAGCAGCTTGGCGTCGAAGGCCCGGCTTTCGGCTTCGAGCTGAACCTCAATGCCTTGCCGCTGATGAAGACCAAGACCACGAAGACGAAATCCGTGCTCGAACGGTCGGAACTGACGCCGATCCGCCGCGATCTCGCTTTCCTCGTGGACGAGAAGGTTCCTGCGGCAGACATCGTTCGCCACGCACAGGGCGCCGACAAGCAGCTGATCAGCCAGGTGGAGGTCTTTGACGTCTACCAGGGCAAGGGCGTGCCGGAGGACCAGAAATCGGTCGCATTCGAAGTCACGATCCAGCCGAAGGAAAAGCTGAAGGATGAAGACATCCAGGCCCTGATGGACAAGATCGTGGCGGCCGTCGCCAAGGGCTGCAAGGGCGTGCTAAGAGGGTAGGCTCGAGGGGAACGCAGCGAGGGCGGACATGGTTGTGCAGCAGCTGATGGTGCAGAACGGTCTGCGCTACAGGCTCTATCAGGAGATGGTGCCGGAGGCGCGGCTTCAGGGTATTTCGGTCACCAATCTCTTCATCGTTGCACTGGTCCTGCTGAGCTTCCTGTTTCTGGCGCTGGAAACAGAGCCGACCCTGAACACGCAGCCGGGCTGGCAGCAGGCCTTCCGCATCTTCAATGTCTTTGTCGTGACCGCCTTCGCGACAGAATATGTGCTGCGCGTCTTCGTCGCCGGTCTGAACCCGGACTATCGCGGGCTCAGCGGCCGGCTGAAATACATGACGCGGTTCTATTCCATCGCCGACCTGCTGGCCTTCCTGCCGGAACTGATCGTGATGCTGGCCGGTTTCGGGATTCCCCTGATCGCCTTGCGCGTGTTGCGCCTGTTCCGGCTGATCAAGCTTGCCCGCTTCGTTCCGGCATTTGATATTTTCGGGGCGGCGGTGCGCCGGGCGGGGACGCAGCTTCTGACGGCGCTCGCGATGGCGCTGGTGCTGGTCTATGTTGCCGCCGTGGCGCTCTATTTCATCGAAGGCGTCGGGGGCCAGCATCAGGAGACGTTTGCGTCCATCCCGAGGGCCATCTGGTGGGCCATCGCGACCCTGACGACGGTCGGCTATGGCGATGTCTATCCCGTTACGCCGCTTGGCCGGATGTTTGCGTCGGTGATTGCGATTGCCGGGATTGGCGTCGTGGCCCTGCCGGCGGGCGTGTTCGCCAGCGCCTTCTCGGATGAGCTGCGGGCGCGCCAGGACGCCAAAACGCAAGCCGCCTCGCATGCCTATTCGGCGCAGGCGGAACGGACCCCGGAAGAGAAGGTGCCGCTGCCGGGCACCGATGGCGGGCTGGAGGATTAACCGCCTGTGGACGCGCGCGGCCGCGTGATTACGAACAGGGCGCCTGCTGCAATCACGGTAAGGCCGATACCGAGCGGGAGGGGCCGTTTCCAGAGCGCTACGCCGACAATCACCGCCGCGAGGCTCATGCCGCCGAGCGCGGCTGTCTTGGTGGCGCGGCTGAGGGCGCCGGTTTCGATAAAGGTGCGGATGGCCGGGCCGATCTTGGGGCGGGCATAGATCCATTCGGCCCAGTCCGGGTTCGAGCGCGCGAAGGCGAGGGCGGCAACGATCCAGAACACGGTGGTTGGCCAGATCGGAACAAACAGGCCAATCGCACCAAAGGCGAAAGCAACCAGTCCCAGGATGCGCCAGCTCCACATGCGCGGGACACTGGCGCGGGCTGTTCCGGCTGGCAAGCCGGGTTTCTCCGTGCCGGCGCAGAGAAAAACCCTGAATAATGTCCGATTTGTCCAAATCGCGCCCTGTTCGCGCCCCCGCGAAGATGTGTAAGAGTGTTCATCCAGTGTGAAGGAGAGGGTCTATGACGCAATTCATCCAGAGCCGGGGGAAATACGGAAAGGCATTGCTTTCGGCATTGCTGCTGAGTGTTCTCGTGGCGTGCGGAGGCGGCAAGACAGACCGATCCGGAACAGACCAGGGCGCAGAAGGCACCGTCGTCCAGCTCTCTGCTGCCGACAGCGTCGCGGCCCGCCAGCGCGACAAGCGCCGCCAGGCCGCCATCGACGCCCGCGAGCAGGACTTCTCCTATTTCCGCTATCGCATTGACACCAGCCACGACGAGCCGCTGGCTTGTTTCGTCTTCTCTGCTGCGCTGGATCCGGAAGCAGACTACTCGCCCTATGTTGAGTTCCGTCCGTCCTTCAAGCCGTCGCTGAGCGTCGAGGGCCGCGAGCTTTGCGTCGGCGGCCTGAGCTTTGGCAGCGAGCGCACGGCGACGCTGCTCTCCGGCCTGCCGGCTGCCGATGGCCGCACGCTGAAAAAGCAGGAAGAGGTTCCGATCGATTTCGCCGACCGGCCACCTTATGTCGGCTTCAAGGGCACAGGCGTGATCCTGCCGCGCGAGAATGCTGACGGCCTGCCGATCGAGACGGTGAACGTCGACCAGGTCGAAGTGACGGTCTCGCGCATCAATGATCGCGCGCTGGCCTTCAAACGGATCAGCCAGGGCGAGACCAATGCGCAGGGCAGCTATTCCTGGACCTGGGGCGAAAACGATCCCGACGACGTCAAAGAGGAATTGTTCAAAGGCAAGATAGATGTGGCGCGCCAGCAGAACGCGCCGGTCATCACCGTGTTCCCGCTGGAAGCCGCCATCGGCGCGCTGAAGCCGGGCGCCTATTTCGTCACCGTGAAAGATGCCGGCGACATCAGCGACGCGGTCGGCCCTCCGGCCTCGACCAGCCGCTGGATCATGCTGACCGACCTTGCCATCACGGCCTATGAGGGCGGCAACGGCCTCGATATCACGCTGCGGTCGCTGAAAGATGGCCGTCCGGTTTCCGACACGAACGTCCAGCTGATCGCGCGCAACAATGACATCCTGTCCGAAGCGCGCTCTGACCAGCAGGGCCGGGTCGTGTTCCCGGCAGAGCTGACCAAGGGCGACGGCAATATGGCGCCGAAGCTGGTCTTGGCGCTGACCGCCAAGGGCGAACTGGCGGCGCTGGACCTGTCCCGCGCCCCGGTGGATCTGTCAGAGGAAAATATTGGTGGCCGCCGCACGCCGGGTCTGGTCGATGCCTATCTGTACACAGATCGCGGCATCTATCGTCCGGGCGAGTCGGTGAAGCTGACCGCCATGCTGCGCGATTCGACCGGCAAGGCGATCAGTGACAGGGCCGGCAATCTGGTCCTTTACCGTCCGAACGGGCTGATCTCGCAGAAGATCCGGTTTGAGAATGCCGCCTCTGCGGCTGTGCTGCACAATTTCGAGCTGCCCAAAGGCGCCTCGCGCGGCGAATGGCGGATCGAAGCGCAGATGGACGGCCTGTCCGGTGCGTCTGGCTCTGTGCGCTTCTCGGTCGAGGATTTCGTGCCGCAGCGCATCGCGGTGGACCTGACAACCGACAAAGATACGCCGGTGAAAGCGGGTGGCACGCGGGACATTGAGGTCGCCTCGCGCTTCCTCTACGGCGCCCCCGGCGCAGGCCTGACCGTGAAGACGGAAGCCCGCATTGAGCGCCAGCCGAACCCGTTCCCGGCCTATGAAGGCTTCACCTTCGGACGCCACGACTCGACCTTCCAGGAGCGCATCCTCGAATTCGACGACGTGACGACAGACGGCGCTGGCGCAGCCCTGATCCGGATGGCACCGGGCAAGGCCGGCAATGACTCGGGCACCCCGCTGCGCCTGAATGCTGTCATCAGCGTTCTGGAGCCGGGCGGCCGGGCCGTGTCGGAAAGCGTCCGCGTGCCGTATCGCCCCGAAGACCTCTATCTCGGCCTCAAGCCCGGCTTCGACTATTCGGTCGAGGAGGGCGGCGATGCCACGTATCAGGTCGTTGCGATGGATTCCGACGGCAAGGCCGTGGCGCAGGACCTGAAATGGAAGCTGCTGGCCATCGACTGGCACTATGACTGGTACAATGACGGGGACAGCTGGCGCTGGCGCCGGTCCCGCACCGTGACCAAGGTGAATGAAGGCGTGGTGTCCACGCCGGCAGGCAGCACGGGTGAGATCACGGTGTCCGGTCTCGACTGGGGCAGCCATGAACTGGTCGTCGAAACGGCCGATGGCAAAACCACCACGTCCGCCAGCGACGACTTCTATGTCGGCTGGGGCGGCTATGTCTCCGAGGATGGCGTCGAGGCACCGGACCGCGTGAAAGTGACCGGACCTGCCAAGTCGCCAGCCTCCGGCCAGACAGCAGAAATCACCATCGTGCCGCCTTATGATGGTCAGGCCCAGATCGTGGTTGCGACCGACAAGGTCATCTCTGTGCAGAATATCGCGGTCACTGAAGGCGGCACCCAGGTAACCCTGCCGGTGAACGATGAATGGGGCGATGGCGCCTATGTCATGGTCTCGGTCTTTACCGAGCGTGATCCGGTGCTGCAGGCCAAGCCGCGCCGCGCTGTGGGCGTCACCTATGTGCCGCTCGACATGCAGGCACGCACCTTCTCCATGGCGATCACGGCACCGAAAGTTGCCCGCCCGCGCGGCGAGCAGGTGGTTGAGGTGGATGTCGGAGACGGCCCGCGTGAGCCGGTCTATCTGACCATTGCCGCTGTCGATGAAGGCATCCTGCGCCTGACCAAGTTCAAGAGCCCGGACCCGGTGTCTTACTATTACGGCAAGAAGGCCCTCGGCGTTGAACTCTATGACGACTATGGCCGTCTGCTGGATCCGAACATGGGCCTGCCTGCGGAAGTCCGCACCGGGGGTGACCAGATTGGCGGGGAAGGCCTCAGCGTTGTTCCGGTGAAATCGGTCGCGCTGTTCTCCGGCCTCGTCGATGTCGGCCGGTCGGGCAAGGCGAAGATCCGCTTTGACGTGCCAGAATTCAATGGCGAGCTGCGCCTGATGGCGGTGGCCTGGTCGAAGACCGGCCTTGGCTCTGCCGTGTCCACGATGACCGTGCGCGACGAAGCTCCGGCAGACCTGATCATGCCGCGCTTCCTTGCCCCCGGCGATGAGGCGGTGCTGACGGCGAGTGTCGACAATGTCGAGCTTGAAGCCGGTGAGTTCTCGGCTCTGGTGAGCGCCACCAAGGGCGTGACGATTGCCGATGGCAAGCTGACCCGCAGCCTGAAGACCGGCCAGCGGGCGGACCTGCCTGTGCGCGTCGGCGCTGACGAGGAAGGCATCTCAACCGTGCGCATGGATGTGAAAGGCCCCGGCAAATATGCTGTGGACCGTTCCTACGACATCCAGACGCGTTCGCCCTACCTGCCCGTGACGCGGGTGACCTCCAAGCTGATGCAGCCGGGCGACTCCTTCTCGATCGGCAAGGATCTGCTGACGGACCTCGTGCCGGGCTCGGGCGCGGTCTCGGTCGGCTTCTCGACCATCCCGGTGGATGCGGCCACGCTCTATGCCTCGCTGGACCGCTATCCCTATGGCTGTACCGAGCAGACGACGAGCCGTGCCCTGCCATTGCTCTATTCCGAGCAGCTGGTCGCCATGGGCGCGAAGGATGCGAATGACGATCCGAAGATGAAGGTTCAGGTGGCGGTCAACACGCTGCTGAACCGTCAGAGTGCGGATGGGGCGTTCGGTCTGTGGCGGGAAGGCGACGGCTATGCCTCGCCATGGCTCGGCGCCTATGCGACGGACTTCATCTATCGCGCCAAGGAAGCCGGTTATGCCGTGCCGGACGAGGCACTCGACCGGGCTTATGGCGCCCTGCGCCAGATCGCGACCGGCGATGCCTGGCGGGTCTACGGCTACGATACGGATGTGTATGAGAGCCGTTATTCCAACGACACCGTCGACCAGATGATGAAGCGCTCGTCGGCCTATGCCCTCTATGTGCTGGCCAAGGCAGGCAAGGCGGACATTTCCCGCCTGCGCTATCTGCATGACCGGGAACTGGGCAAGATCGACAGCCCGCTGGCTCGTGCCCATCTCGGGGCCGCGCTGGCCCTGATGGGTGACCGTGCCCGCGCCACCTCGGCCTTCCGGGCTGCGGAGAACGCTCTCGGCTACAACAATACCGGCGACTATTACCAGACGCCGCTGCGTGACATGGCCGGCGTCCTGGCGCTGGCGGCCGATGCCGGACAGACCGAAACGCTGGAACGCCTGACCGCGAAACTCGGCAATGAATCGCCGGACCCGAGCGCTCTGACCACGCAGGAGAAATCCTTCCTCCTGCAGGCGGTGAACGACCTCAGCAAAGGCGAGGAAGGCTTCCGTCTGAATGTCGAAGGCCTTGGCCGCGGCAATGATAATGACCGCCAGTATGCGATCACCGAGGCTCAGGCCACGGAAGGGGTGACCTTCAAGCTGGAAGGCAAGGCCCCGATGTTCCGCACCGTGATGGTCTCCGGCGCACCAACCAGTGCACCTCCGGCCGCAGCCTCGAAGATGAAAGTCGAAAAGGCCTTCTACACGCTGACGGGTGGCCGGGTGGATCTCTCCCGCGTCAATCAGGGCGACCAGCTGGTCGTCAAGATGACCGTCTCGCCGGAAGAGCGCCGTCTCAATCCGGTGATCGTGGCAGACCTTCTGCCAGCCGGCTTCGAGATCGAGACCGTGCTGCGTCCGGCCGATGGCCGCCAGCAATACGGCCAGTCGGGCGCCTTCGCCTATCTGGGCGAGCTGGCCCATGTCCAGACCGCACAGGCGCAGGATGATCGCTATGTTGCCGCCGTCAATGTCTACGCCAATCCGGTGACCATGGCCTATGTGGTCCGCGCGGTGACGCCGGGCGACTTCGCCATACCGGGCGTCGTGGCCGAAGACATGTACCGCCCGAACGTGTTCGCCCGCTCGCGGGCAGGCCGCGTGACCATCGCCCCGGCGCAGGGTGCGGCGGAGGGAAGCAAATAGGACCATGCTGACGGCGCGCCGGCTCTTTGTTGCCTTCTTCGCGCTGTTCTTCGCGGTGGTCCTGGCGGACCATATCTTTCCCCCGCCCCTTGAAAGGGCGGGGGGATTGTCCGCCCTCGTCACAGACCGCGAAGGCAAGCCGCTGCGGGCCTTCGCCACGCCGGACGGGCGCTGGCGCTTTGCCGGGGATCTCGACAAGATCGATCCGGAATTCGTCGACGCGCTGCTGCGGGTCGAGGACAAACGCTTCTATGACCATCGCGGGACGGACTGGGCAGGCCTCAGCCGGGCGCTGGTGGACTCGGTCATGGCGGGCCGTGTCGTGTCGGGCGGGTCGACGCTCACGATGCAGACCGCGCGGATGCTGGAACCGCGCCCGCGTAATATGGGCTCCAAACTGGTCGAGATTGCCCGCGCCTGGCAGCTGGAGCGGCGCCTCTCCAAGGACGAGATCCTGTCGCTCTACCTGTCGCTGACGCCCTATGGCGGCAACCTCGAAGGCGTGCGGGCGGCGAGCTGGAGCTATTTCGGGCACGAAGCCGACAAGCTCTCGAATGACGAGATCGCGCTGCTGATCGCCCTGCCGCAATCACCTGAAGCCCGCAGACCCGACCGTCACCAGAAGGCGGCGGAACGCGCCCGCAACTGGGTGTCGGAGAAACTCAATCGCTATGGTGTCTTCACCGAGGGCGATGTCGAGGACGTTGCCACCCTGCCTGTGCCGGGCCGCCGCCGGGATTTCCCGGACCGGGCCTGGCACGGCACGGCCAAGGCCTTGTCTGAAGGCCCGCGCGAGGATGTGCGCTCCACGCTGGATGGCGCCCTGCAGGCGGAAGTCGAGCGCATCGCCCTGACACGGGCCGAGGCGGAAGGCGAAGACGTTCAGGTCTCCGTCCTGGTCGTGCATGTGCCGACGCGGGCCGTGCGGGCGATTGCAGGCTCTGCCTCGCGTGACCGCAAGGGCGGCTGGCTGGACCTGACGGCGCAGGCGCGCTCGCCCGGTTCGACGCTGAAGCCATTCATCTATGCCATGGCCTTCGATGATGGCACCGCCGCGCCGGATACGCGCGTGGCAGACCTGCCGACGCGCTTTGCCTCCTACCAGCCGGAAAACTTTGACCGCATGTTCCGCGGTGATGTCCGCGTGTCGGACGCGTTGCAGCACTCGCTGAACATTCCCGCCGTCGCCATGCTGGACCGGGTCGGGCCGGAGCGGTTTGCCGCGCAGCTCGCGTCGGTTGGCGCACGGCCGCGCATCTCAGGTGGCGCAGATCATGAAGCCGGTCTTGCCATCGCGCTCGGCGGGGCAGGGCTGACCGCGCGGGAGCTGGCCATTCTCTATGCCGCGCTGGGAGACGAGGGCGTCGCCAAGCCGCTGGTCTGGCGCGCCGATGAGGAAGCTGGAAACTATGCCGCCAATGGCAAGCGGCTGGTCAGCGGAGAAAGCGCGGACGAAGTGCTTGAGATTCTGCGCAAGACTCCGACACCGGAGGGCCGCATGCCCGGCTCGCTGACGGCGCACGCGCCGCAGATCGCGTTCAAGACGGGCACGTCTTACGGCTTCCGCGATGCCTGGGCGGCGGGCGTGTCCGGCCAGCATGTGATTGTTGTCTGGGTTGGCCGGGCGGACGGGGCGCCGAGACCCGGCAAGACGGGGCATGACACGGCGCTGCCGATCCTGTTCGAAATTGCCGACCGCGCCGCCCAGCACCTGCAGGACGAAGGCGAAGCCACGATGCGCCTGACCAGCGAGAAGCGTCTGCGCTCGCAAGGGGCGATGAAGGCGCTGCAAAAGACCGGCCCGCCGCAGATCCTGTTCCCGCCCCAGTCCGCCGAACTCTGGGCTGGGCCGGTCAATGGACGGGACGCGCGGGGCTTCGTTCTGGCTGGCCGGGGTGAGGGAAAGCTCAGCTGGTATATCGATGGAATGCCCTGTGACACGGACGATGCCGGCGCGCCGGTCTGGAAGCCGGAACAGGCAGGCTTTTACACGGTCACTGCAGTCGATGCTGCAGGACGCACGAGCCGCGTGCGCGTCAGGGTGTTGACCGGGCCTGCCTGAAAACACGGCATTGCCGCATTTGTGCCGCCTTCGGACAACACGCGTGAAACACATTCCCGTTAGCACTGACTTTCCGGGGTTCCGAAACGCCGGAGTTTTCCCATATCACGCGGGAAGCCGGATATTCTCCGGAGCGATTATTAGAGTTTGTTCACATGCGTATCCGTTCCCCCCAATCCGTCGCCGTCCTGGCTGGCATCGCCGCCACCGCGCTTGCTTTCATTTCCAGCGCAGGCGCGCAGGACCAGGTCTCCAGTCCGGATGCCAAGCGCCTGTCCAGCGCTGTGTTCGCGGGCGGTTGCTTCTGGTGTGTGGAATCTGACTTCGACAAGTTGGACGGCGTCGTTTCGACGACTTCCGGATATACGGGGGGTACGGTCGACAGGCCGACCTATGAGCAGGTGTCGCACGAGAAGACCGGCCATTACGAAGCCGTCAAAGTCACCTATGATTCCGACAAGGTCAGCTATGGCGACCTCGTGGATTACTTCTTCCATCATATCGACCCGACCGACGCCGCCGGCCAGTTCTGCGACAAGGGCGAGAGCTATCGCTCCGCCGTGTTCGTGGCCAATGACGAACAGCGCGAAGTGGCTGAAACGGAAGTAGGCATGATCAATGAGTCCGGTGTGCTGGATGCGCCTGTGGTGACGAAGATCGTCGATGCCAGCACGTTCTGGCCCGCCGAGACCTATCACCAGGACTATTACAAGAAGAACCCGCTCAAATACCGCTACTACCGTACGGCCTGTGGCCGGGATGCGCGGGTGAAGAAAATCTGGGCCGGCGAGTCAACCGGTCACTGATCCTTCTTCGCCGGACAGGGCGCCAGCGGGAATTCCGTTTTGCCATCGAACTGCGCTTCCCAGGCCGCATCGTGGACCTGTGGCTTGTAGCCTGACGCGACATAGAGAACGAAGGTGCGGCTGAGCGGACAGCCATTGCTGCGCTTGCCAAGCGGCACCGAGATCTCTCCTGCCGGTTCGAATGTCTCGAACTCGCTGCGCAGCATCGGGCGCATACCGGGATGCAGCGAGGCCACCAGCACGCGCTGGTCCAGCGGCGCCGCCAGCGGCTGGGTTTCGGAAAAGCTTTTCGGCACGCCGTACCGGCGCCAGGAGAGCAGGGGCACCGTCCGGTTGCGGCCATAATAGTCGAGCCCGTGCCAGACCTCCCGCTCGTCCACCAGCACAGCGGTCGCGCCGACCGACTGGGCATAGCCGAACACGTCCCTGGCCGCCTGATCCCAGCCGCGTGTCCGCTTCAGTGCATTGTCGAGGCCGAGCGCCGTGGAGGATTGCAGCGGCAGCAGCGAGATGGTCGTAAAGCCGAGCGCCAGGGCCGCGTGCAGGCTGAGGCTGAACCAGAGCAGGCCCGATGGGCGGTATTTCACCAGCGCGGCGTAAAGAAGTAAGCCTCCGCCGATCACGGCCCCGAGGCCAAGGCGGACCAGGACCGGCAGGTCCGGTACGAATTGCAGCGCCAGAAAGGTGAACCCGGCCACGGCGAACCAGAGGGTCCGGTTGGCGCGCGCCCGGATCAGCCAGGCGGCCACGAGTATGCTGGCAGCCGGGTAGGCGGTCGCGGCCCAGTTGGCATTGGCGCGCGACAGGACGGCCTGTCCGAGGATGATGATCAGAACCGGCAGGGTGAAGCAGAGCAGCCAGCGGTCGCGGCCCATCAGGCCCTCATCCTGAGAGCGGACGACGAACAGGCCGAAGACCAGCGCCAGAAAGCTGACCGGGCCAAATACGCCAATCTGGTCGATCAGGAAGGTGAGGGCGTTTTCCGGGTTGAACAGGTGGCCGCCGAGATTGGCGTTGTCGACTGTGTGGCTGACAGTCTTGAAGTCATGCGCAGCATTCCAGGCCATGTGCGGCGCGAACACCGCGCCGGCGACCAGCAAGGCAACAAGTCCGTAGCGCGAGAAGAGCGCCCGGCGGGTGTCCCGGTCGATCAGCAGCGTCAGCATGATGCCGATCACGAAATAAATCATGGCGTATTTCGACAGGAGACCCGCACCGAGGGCGAGGCCGAGCCCGGTCGCACTGACCCAGCCGCCCGTGCCGGCCCGCAGGCGCCAGACGGCGTAGAGCGCCGCGCACCAGAAGGGCATCAGAACGCCGTCTGTAGAGATCACAGCAGAAGACAGGATCACCGCCGGCATCAGCGCATAGCCGAGCGCCGCTAGCATGCCCGTGCGCCCGTCATACATGTCGCGCCCGAGATGGAAGAGGAGCACCGCCCCCAGCGTATGAAGGAAGGGCGCCGGCAGGCGCACAGCCCATTCCGAATTGCCCAGAACCGAAGTCACCGCATGGATCAGCCAGGCGATCATGGGCGGCTTGGAATAGTAGCCCCAGTCGAGCGTTTCACCCCAGCGCCAGTATTGCGCTTCGTCGGCGTAAAGATTGAGTGGGGACACAGCCAGAAGCAGAATCCGCAAGGCCAGGAGAATCGCCAGCGCCAGAAAAGTGATGCGCTTCCAGTCCGTCGCTGATTCGGCGGGAGGGTGGGTCATTTCCTAAAAGCCTTTCGGGAACTGATCCAGTTTATGCGACGCCATTCGGACAGAATATACCCCAAAATGCACGTTTTGCGGTGAGGCGTTTCTTACGACCGTGTCATTTTTGCATCGCAACATAAGCATCGTCAGGAATCCCGGGCGGATGTGTTTAACCTTCAAGATCCTGTCTTTAATCTGTCATCTGGAGGCGCTATGCGACCTCCAAACCGGACGGCGTGCAAGGGCGCGGAGCCGGGACTCTCTCGGACAGGGGAATATCATGATCAACTGGAATAAATTCGCTCGCGGAGCCGCTGTATCGGCCATCGCGATTACGGCAGCAGGCATCGCTTCGGCACAGGTTACGACCTCGTCGATCCGCGGTACGGTCACCGATGAAGCTGGCGTCGCCGTTTCTGGTGCCACCGTCACCATCCTTCACGAGCCGACTGGCTCGGTTTCGGTCGCAACCACCAACGCTGCCGGCCAATTCGCCGGTCAGAGCCTGCGTGTCGGCGGCCCATACAGCGTCACCATCACCGGTGAAGGCTTCATCCCGGCCCGCGCCGAAGGCGTTTACGCCAACCTCGGCGAGTCGACCGACCTCAACCTGACGGTCGCCCGTTCGGACGACGACACTGCCCGCATGGAAACGGTTGTCATCACCGGTTCCGCAATGCAGGTCGCCCAGGTCGCCACCGGCCCGTCCTCGACCTACAACCTCGCGACGCTGGAAAATGCTCCGGCAATGAACCGCGACATCAAGGACATCGTTCGCCTCGACCCGCGCGTCTATGTCGACGAAGCCTTCAACGACTCGATCAACTGCGCCGGTGCCAACCCGCGCTACAACTCGCTGACCGTCGACGGTGTTCGCCTGAACGATAACTTCGGCCTGAACTCCAACGGTTACCCGACCGAGCGCATCCCGTTCTCCTACGACGCCATCGAGCAGGTGTCGGTTGAACTCGCTCCATTCGACGTCAACTACGGTTCGTTCACCGCTTGTAACATCAACGCTGTGACGAAAACCGGCTCGAACGAATTCCACGGCGGCCTGTTCTTTGACTACACCGACGACTCGCTGACCGGCGACGAAACCGATGGCGTCAAGCGCGACCTGGGCAGCTTCGAAGAGAAGCGTTACGGCATCAATGTCGGCGGCCCGATCATCAAGGACAAACTGTTCTTCTTCGGTGCCTACGAAAAGTTCGAAGGCGCAAACATCTTCGGCAAGACACCAGAAGACAACGGCATTTCGAGCGCTCTGTACCAAAGCATCATCGATATCGCCGTGAACCAGTATGGTTATGTCGCCGGTGGCCTTCCGACCTCGCTCGCCGTTGAAGACGAAAAGTTCTTCGGCAAGCTGGACTGGAACATCAACGACACGAACCGCGCTGAATTCACCTACACTTACAATGACGGCTTCAACTTTTCGGGTTCGGACTATTCTTCGACCCAGCTTCCGGACGGTAATCACTATTACGAGCGCGGCGCGAAACTGGAAAACTACACCGGTGCGCTGTACTCCGACTGGACGCCGAACTTCTCGACCGAGCTGCGCGCATCCTACGTCAACCTCGACAACCGTCAGATCCCTGTGTCCGGCCTTGACGGCTGGGGTGAGGTTCAGATCCGTCTGAACAATGACCTGCGTTCCGGTAACTCCACCATCTACCTCGGTGCCGACGACAGCCGTCACTCCAACAAGCTCTCCTATGAGCTCTGGAACTATAAAGCTGCCGCCAACTACACGATGGGCGATCATCGTTTCACCGGTGGTGTCGAGCGTGAAGAATTTTCCGTGTTCAACCTCTTCGTCCAGCAGTCGCTGGGTGAGTGGCGCTTTGATCTGCGCAGCAACCCGAATGCCTTCGCAGACGGTGATTTCAGCTACTTCCAGTACACGAACGCTGCCGGCACGAACGATGTGAACGATGCCGCTGCTAAGTTCTCCTACGAGATCAATACGATCTACCTGCAGGACCAGTGGCAGGTCAGCGACAAGCTGGATGTCACCATGGGTCTTCGCTACGACTACTACACGTCGAGCGACAAGCCGGCCTATAACGCCAGCTTCGCAGCTGACTATGGCTTCGGCAACGACTCCAACATGGATGGCCGTGATCTGATTCAGCCCCGCTTTGGCTTTAACTACGCCCTTATGGACAACGTGAAGCTGCACGGTGGTGCTGGCCTGTTCTCAGGCGGCAACCCGAACGTCTGGCTTTCGAACAACTATTCGAACAATGGCGTGACGCTGAACGATTACTTTGCTCCGTCAGGCTCGAACCTGGCCGACTTCACCTACTCCGATACCGGCCTGCCGTTCTTTGACGTTCCGGATGAGGCAATCTCGGACATCGCAACGGCCACTGGCCGCGGTGGCGTGAACGCCCTCGACCCGAACTTCAAGATTCCGTCGGAATGGAAGTTTGCCTTCGGTGCTGTCGCTGATGTGGACACCGGCCTTCCGGTGCTCGGCAACGACCTGCGTGTCATGGCCGATATCCTCTACGCGAAGACGAATGAAGCCGCTCAGGTGGTTCCGCTCAGCTACGTGCAAACCGGTACGGCTCCGGACGGTCGCCCGATCTATGGTGGTTCCACCAGCGACTTCCTGCTGACCAATGCGAACGAAAAGGGCAGCTCCCTGGTTCTCTCGCTTGGCTTGTCGCAGCAGTATGACAACGGCATCGATTGGGCCCTTGGTTACGCCTACACGGACGCCAAAGACCTCAATCCGATGACGTCTTCGGTCGCCTTCTCGAACTTTGCGAACTACAACACGTCGGACCCGGTCAATCCGAGCCTCGGCACGTCGGACTATGAAGTGGCCCACCGCTTCACGCTGCAGTTCAACTACGAGAAAGAGTACATCAACGATCTTGCAACGCGGGTTTCGCTGTTCGGCACCGCCAACGAAGGTGCGCCTTACAGCTACACCTTCTCGCGGAACAGCACTTTCGAAAGCCCGAACAGCTCGAGCCGCCAACTGGCCTACATCCCGACCGGCATTGCTGATCCGCTCATCTCTTCGGCTTCCGATCCGGACGCCGTGGCAGCACTGGTCGCGTTCATCAACAGCAACGATCAACTTCGCAACGCTCGCGGCAGCATCTTTACCCGTAACGATGCAGCGGACGATTGGTGGACGAAGTTCGACCTCAAGCTGACCCAGGAACTGCCGGGCCTCCGCGCTCAGGACCGTACCGAAGCCTGGATCACGATCGAGAACGTCGGCAACCTGCTGAACCCGGAATGGGGTGTCCTGCGTGAGCACGGCTTCCCGGGCAACGCTGAGCTGTACACGGCCACCATCTCGAACGGCCAATACGTGATTTCGGACTTCAACCGCGATGCCGACCAAGACTCCATCGTGGTCAGCCCGTCGCTGTGGCAGGTCCACTTCGGCATCAAGTACAAGTTCTAAGCCTTCAGGCCAGAACGAACATAATCGGGAAGGGCGGCTCCATGCGGGGCCGCCCTTTTCCTTTGCAACCAGCTGTGGCATGGCGCGTTTCATGCCTGACATGAAACCCTACCTCCCGCCTGAATGGGCACCGCAGGCCGCCCTCTGGTGCGGCTGGCCGCATCTGGTCGACGAGTGGGGCGGAAGCCTCGAAGGCCCGCGCGCGCACGTGACCGGCTTCATCCGGGCCGCTGCCGGGTTCGTGCCCGTAAAGGTCGCGGCCGGCTCTGCCGAGGCGCTGGCCTCAGCCACTGCCGCCGTGGGCGACGTGGCCGATGTGGTCGAAGTGCCTGCTGGCGATATCTGGCTGCGCGATACCGGCCCCATCGTGACCGGGCAGGGACCTGCCCGCGTGGCGCAGGCCTTCCGCTTCAATGGCTGGGGCGGGAAATACCTGATGCCCGGCGACACCGAGACCGCCAACGCCATCGCGGCGGAGGAAAGCCTTGCCGCCGAACAGCACAAGCTGGTGCTTGAGGGTGGCGCCATCGATGCGGATGGCGAAGGCCGACTGCTGACGACGCGCCAGTGCCTGCTCAATCCGAACCGCAACCCTGACCTGACTGCTGCTGAGATCGAGGCCCGCATCTGCTCGGCGCTCGGCATTGACGAGATGATCTGGCTGGGCGACGGCCTGCTGAACGACCACACCGACGGCCATGTCGACAATATCGCGCGCTTTATCGGGCCGGGCCATGCGCTCTGCCAGATGCCGTCAGGTGAGGATGACCCCAACAAGGCTGTCCTGCTGGACATTGAGGCGACGCTGAGAGACGCAGGGTTACAAGTGACGACCATTCCGTCCCCCGGCCTGATACGGGGCGGAGACGTTGAGCCTATCCCGGCGAGCCATATGAACTTCACCATCACCAATGGCGCCGTCCTGGTGCCCGTCTACGAAGAACACTACAGCTTGGTGGCGCTGGCCGAGATGCGTGTCTTGTTTCCGGGGCGCAAGATCGTCGGCCTTCCGGCTGGACATATCCTCGGCGGTGGGGGCAGTTTCCACTGCATGACCCGCGAAATCCCCGCCTGACCTGAAGGAGGAGGCCCGATGAGCCGTTCACTTACCCTGGCTGCAATCCAGTTCACGCCAAGCGACGACATGCAGGCGAACATCGACCGCGTGGCGGGCTTCATTCGCGAGGCTGCCGCACAGGGCGCCGATGTCGTGCTGCCGCCGGAACTCTTCTGCGGCTATTATTTCTGCAAGACGCAGGAAGAGCACCATTTCGCCCGCGCCATTGAATGGCAGGAGCACCCGGCGGTGATCCAGCTGTCGGATCTGGCGGCGGAACTGGACGTCGTGATCCCGGTCTCGATCTATGAGAAAGACGGGCCGCACTATTACAATTCGCTGGTGATGATCGACGCGGACGGCACGCCGCTCGGCGTCTACCGCAAGAGCCACATTCCGGACGGGCCGGGCTATCAGGAAAAATACTATTTCCGGCCGGGCGATACGGGCTTCCGTACCTGGCAGACCCTGAAGGGCAATATCGGCGTCGGCATCTGCTGGGACCAGTGGTTCCCGGAGGCCGCGCGTGCGATGGCCCTGATGGGCGCGGACGTGCTGCTCTACCCCACCGCCATCGGGGCGGAGCCGCAGGATGCGGGTCTCGATACCGCTGCGCGCTGGCGCCGGGTGATGCAGGGCCATGCCGTGGCGAACGTGATGCCGGTGATCGCAGCCAACCGGGTTGGCAATGAAGAGGGCCAGGTCTTCTACGGCACCAGCTTCATCACCGACCATGTCGGCGAAGTGGTTACCGATTTCGGCCGCTCGGAAGAGGGTATTCTGCTGGCCAGCTTCGATCTGGATGTGATCGACCGGGAGCGGGCCGCATGGGGCTTCTTCCGCGACCGCCGCACGGACCTCTACGACATTCTTTTGTAGAAGACGGTCAGCCGCCATACTTCTTGTACGGCAGCTTAGCCGCCGGGGGCGCCGCGTGGTGTCTGGCGCGGATCCGGCCGGTACAATTTGTCGGCCCGGTCCGGTTTCGGCTTGGGGGCTTTCAGGTCAGCGATGACAATGGCGTCGCTATTATCTTCGACATAGTGCGCGGCCAGTTCGGCAATCACGGTCTCGAATTCTTCCGGGCTCACCTGGCGGTCAAGGTTCGGGTCGAACCGGACAGGATTGGTCAGCGAGTCGTCGCGGGTTGGCAGGTTTTCAGCCCAGGTGATCTGCTCGAACGCGGTCAGGAAGCCGTCCCCGTTCGTGTCTGCCTTCAGGAACGCCGCTGCAGTTCCGGCGCGGACTTCTTCCGGCGTGATCCGCCCGTCGCCATTGGTATCGAAGCTGAGGAACAGGCCACCCCCGGCGACCAGCCGGTCGGGCGTTCCCTTTGCATTCCTGGCCTCGGGTTTGGTAAATCCCTGACCCGGCAGACGGACGATTTCTTCATCGTCAACCTGCGCCAGGGCGGGCGAAACTGCCGCCATCAGCAAGGCACCAGCAAGAACAATCGGGCGCAAAAACATGGGATTTACTCCGCGAACAAGAGGGTAGACTATGCCAGTGTTGTGTTTTTGCAACATCCGGTTTCAGTCATCTTGCGCCCTGAATGGCCGGGCATTAGCACTCCGTTAACGCGCCCTTAACGCTAGAGGGGCAATTCGTTAACCGTTTCGTCGGTCCTTATCGGGGCCGATTCGGGCTTTTGGATGACGCACCATGGCACTTACAGCGGAGCAGGTTCCGATCATTATGGCAGCCGGCGCAGCAGCGCTCGGCCTTGCCGCACTGCTGTGGGCCCTGAGGGTTTCTGACGGCGCACGTGGCGCGGCGCGCAAATATCGCGACCGTTCGTCTGATCTGGAGACCGACCTTGCGGCCCACCGGTCGATCCTTGGCGCCCATCCGGGTGTGATCCTTGTCTGGCAGGGCGAGGCGCTGGAAGGCGAAGGCGATGAGATCATCCCGCCGGAAATGTATGGCTCGCCCGTCGCGCTTGCCGGCCTGCTCAGCTTTACCGATGACGCCATCTCGCCAGACCCGGCTGTGCGCATCGTGGAAGGCCTTGCAGACCTTGAGGCACGCGACAGCGCCGGTCAGGACACGACGCTGCGCATCCGCCTGCGGGAGCTGCGCGAGACAGGCCAGGCCTTCTCGCTGACCATTATTGGCCCTTCAGGCCGTTTCCTCGAGGCTGACGGCCGTACCGCCGGTGCCCGCGCGGTTGTCTGGGTCACCGATGCGACCATCAAGGGGCTCGAAGAGAGCTCTGCCCGCGGCAAGTTGGAAGAGGCTCGTCAGGTCATCGCCCGCGACCCGACCGCCTTCCTCGACATGCTGGGCAAGGCCCCGTTCCCGGCCTGGCGCATGTCCGGCATGGGCAAGCTGCAATGGGTCAACCCCGCCTATATCCAGGCCGTCGACGGCGTGAACCTCGACCGCGTTCTGGACCGCCAGCTGATGCTGGACCACGCCACGGCCGAACAGGCCCGCAAGACGATCAGCGAAGGCATCGACATCGACGAGACCCGTCATGTGGTCATCAATGGTGACCGTCTGGCCATGCGCGTCCTGACCTTCCCGCTGTCTGGCGGGGCAGGGGCGATGGCGCTGGACGTCACGGCGCAGGAAGATGCCCGCGAAGACCTGAACCGCCACGTTCGCGCCCACGACGAGACGCTGAACCATGTTGCCGACGCCGTTGCGATCTTCGGCGCCGACCGCAAGCTGACCTTCTACAACAAGGCCTTCCGTGACATGTGGGATCTCGACGAGAGCTTCCTGCTGGAGCGGCCGGGCCATGGACAGCTGCTGGACCGCCTGCGCGAGCGCCGCAAACTGCCGGCCCGTGCGAACTATGCCGAGTGGCGCGCCGAGGAATTGTCCTATTATCTCGATATTGATGGCGTGAAGGAAGATACCTGGTCTCTGCCGGACGAGCGCACGCTGTCGGTCACGCGTCAGCGCCACCCGATGGGCGGTCTTCTTCTTCTGTTCAAGGACATTACCGGCGAGCTGGAACTGCAGACCAAGTTCAACGCCATCGTGAAGACGCAGAGCTCCACGCTCGACAGTCTCCACGAAGCCGTGACCGTGTTCGGCGGCGACGGACGCCTGCGTCTGCACAACCAGGCTTTTGAGCGCCTGTGGAACCTCAGCATCGACAAGCTGAAGGACCAGCCAGACTATGATGCCGTGGTCGAGGAATGCATTCCGCTGTTCCACGACACCGAAATCTGGGGCGCGATGAAGAGCCATATCACCGATCCGTCGGCGAGAGCCCGCCAGTCCACCACGGGCGAGATGCGCCGCTCGGACGGGTCGATCCTGACCTATCTCACCCATCCGCTGCCGGACGGGAACACGCTGATCGCCTTTGCCGACGTGACGGCAACGCGCCGCGTGGAATCGGCCCTGCGCGAGCGGGCTGAAGCCTTCGAAGCGGCTGACCGCCTGAAGACCGAATTCGTGCGCAACGTGTCCTACCAGTTGCGCTCGCCGCTGACCGTGATCTTCGGCTATGCTGAACTTCTGGAAACCCAGCGCAATGGTCAGCTGACCGAGCGCCAGAAGGACTATGTCAGCGCCATCCTGTCAGCCTCTGATCACTTGTCCAAGCTGATCGAGAACATTCTCGACCTCGCCATGATCGAAGCCGGGCGTATGGATCTCGACCTCGAAGACGTCGACCTGCGCAATGTGATCGAGGAAAGCATCGAGATGGTCGTCTCGAAGGCGGAAGATACGCAGATCGCGGTGCGGGCTGAGATTGCCGGCAAGCTGGGCACGATCCGCGCCGACGAGCGCCGCATCCGCCAGATCCTGTTCAATCTGGTTTCGAACTCGCTTCGCTTTACAGATTCCGGTGGTGAGATCGTGGTCTCGGCCGAACGCATCGGCGACATGGTCACGTTCTCGGTGCGCGACAATGGCCGCGGCCTGGAGGCCGACAAGCGGGCCACCAGCTTCGACAGCTTCGTATCTGGCGATCAGCGTGGCGCAGGCCTGGGCCTCGCCCTGGTGAAGCACTTTGTCGATCTGCACGGCGGTACGGTCGGCATGAAGCCGGTCGAGGGTGGCGGCCTGGAAGTCACATGCTGGCTGCCCGCACAGGCCATGCGTGCCGTCACGGCGCAGCGTGAGCTGCTTCTGTCGGAGAATGTCGTCCCGTCCTGAAACGGGGCGGGCAGAGGGCCTAGCGGGCCCCAGCGGCGGTCTTATTGACCCGATCAGGATCCTGACCACGTGACTCGGCGACGATCCGGTCTGGCATTTCGGGGTCGCTCAGATAGCGCAGGAAGATCTTTTTCGACGCTGTCTTGGCCGAAGCGTCAGCTTCCTTCACCGCGACATTCGTCGTGTTTACAGGCGTTTCTGCGCTTTGTTCGGCGGCGGGCAGGAAGTCTGCTTCCAGTCGGCCACGCAGCTGGACGTTTTCAGATGCAAACGAAGGCAACGCGACGGCAGCAGCCGTCAGGGCGATTCCGAGGATACGAATAGCGGACATGAAAAGCCTCCCGGGCAAATTCTTGGTTGCCCGGGGTAATGCATGCGGCGTGCCAGTTCGCCTATTTGGTGAATTTCAGCAGGAAGCGGTTCGTCTTGCGCCGCACTGACGGGTCGAAGACCAGCACGGTGCCATCATCATCCGGATTGGCGAGTGTGTCGCTCTCAGCCGCCAGGGCGAGGCCGCGCGCCTCTGCCATCGAGATGATGATTGCCTTGTCGATCCGGTGCGTGGTGGCGCCGGTCGTGGGCGGTGAGCCGGCTGGCGCCATGTGGTCGAGCACGACGAAACTGCCGCCCGGTTTCATGACACGGACGATCTCGTCGAAGGCCATGTCCGGGTCGCCCAGCACGCCTTCTGGCTCACCTTCCGGCGTGTACCAGAGCTCGTGTGGGCCAAGGAACCAGGTCACCAGATCGGCGCTTTCATCCTCAACGGCTGTCAGATTGTCGAACGCGCTTTCGACCAGGGTCACATTTTCCAGCCGGCCGTCCACGCGCTTGGAAACTTTGTCCCCGAGGAAGTTTTTGAACGAAGGCGGGTTCTGCATATAGACCTGACCTTCGGGGCCGGTCACGCGAGACATAAGCTCGGTGTAGAAGCCATCTCCGGCCTCCAGTTCGACAACCGTCATGCCGGGCATCACGCCGGTGAAGGACAAGACCTCCGCCGACTTGCGCACGGGATACATGGCATAGTCCTGCTCCGGGCGGTCGTCCTGGCCGAACACGGTTTCATAATCGAAGCCGCCAGGGGCGACTTTCGCGGAGGGCGCTTCCGGCGCGGGCGCGGCTGCGGGGGTGGCACAGGCAGCCAGAAGGAGGCCGGACAGGCTCAACAGGGTCGGGTATCTCATGCTCGTTTCCTCTTGGTCATCTTCAGCGGCCGGATCACGCGTCCGCCAGCATCTTTTCGCTTAGGCTCCACAGGCGTTCGGCGCCCTCATCGTCACAAGCCCAGGTGCGGACATGTTCCCATCGCTGGCTCTCATCCGTTGCAAGCTGGGCGATGTCGCAATCCTCGCAATAGACGCCGCCGCGATCTGCCAGCTGGGGTGAGGTCGCACACCAGACGGTGGTGGAGGCGCCTTGTTCTGGCGTCTTGAACATGGCCTGGACCATGGGCGGGATCGTCCCATCCGGCGCTTTCCAGCCGAGCGCGACCATTTCTTCCTCAGGCAGGTGGCGCTGAAGCGGTGTGAAGATGCCGCCGGGATGGACGGAAAAGGCCCGGATGCCGACATCGCGTCCGCGCCGGTCGACGCCGAGAGCGAACAGCGCATCCGCCGTCTTCGCCTGTCCGTAGGCTTCCCATTTGTCGTAGGGGCGTTCGGTATAGTTCGGATCGTCCCAGTTAATGCCGGAGCGGGCGTGGCCGATGGAGGACAGGGCGACGAGGCGCGCCCCATCCGTGCGCTGCATCGCCGGGGCGAGCGCCAGGCTCATCGCCATGTGGCCCAGATGGTTTATGCCGAACTGGCTTTCCCAGCCGGGACCGACGCGGGCGAGAGGGCAGGCCATGATGCCGGCATTGTTGATCAGGATGTCGAGGCCGCGTCCCGTCTCATCATATTCCCGCGTGAACTTCTCGATACTGGCAAGGTCGGCCAGGTCCATGGCGGCGATTTCGATGTCGCCTGCCACGTCTGCGAGGGCGGCTTCAGCTGTGTCGAGCCGCCGGGCCGGCACTGTGACCCGCGCCCCTGCCGAAGCGAGCGCCCGCACCGTTTCAAGGCCGATGCCGGAATAGCCGCCCGTGACCACAGCATTCTTGCCGGAGAGGTCGATCCCGCTGATCACCTCAGCTGCGGTCGATTTGCCATGAAATCCTGACCCGATCGGGGCCTGATCCTGAGCTGCCATCCGCACGTCTCCCTTGCACTTGTGTCTGGTTCGCGGCGGATACTGCCTCTCTGCCGGGGTGGCGGCAAGGGCAGGTTAAGAAAGCTTAAGCTGGCCTGCCGTGGTGACGCCGTCAGCGTGATACTATATCAAAGCCTGAACAAGACCTTAGGAAGGATCTCCCCATGATACGCCTCCCTCTGATTGCCGCCGCGCTGACCTGTTGCGCGCTCGCTTTGCCGGCTGTTGCTCAGTCCAGTCAGGTTGAGCGGACGCAAGCCGAGATCGCGCTTGAGCAGGCGAAAACCACTCTGGCCACACAGCGCGCGGCGCGTGAGGCGGCCAACACGGCCTGCGCGGCGCGGGACTATGCCGCCTGCGTGACGGCGGGCGATTCCTATCGCAAGGGCACGGGCGGCGAGCAGGACTACAAGCTGGCCCTCAAGGCTTATGACCGTGCCTGCATCGGCGGAAATGGTGAGGGCTGCGCCTCGCAGGCCTATCTCACTGTGCTGGGGCGCGGTGTGGATGCGGACCCTGTAAAAGCCCGCAAGCTCTACAAGCAATCCTGCGATCTTGGCGAAGTCAGCGGCTGCGGTGGCTACGGCAACATGCTGTTCACCGGCACCGGTGGGCCCAAGAATGTGCACGAGGGCACGCAGGTTCTGCAGGATGCCTGTAACCGCGAGTATAAATGGGCGTGCGACCGGCTCGACGCGCTTGGCGCCTATGACCCGAATTCGCTGGCCTATGATCGCCTGAAAGACCTGCGCGGCGGCTGATCCGCCGAGGCTTCCGGTTAGCTGTTGTGCGGCGCGGAACCGGGCGACAGGAACGAAACCGGCGGCGCCGACAGAGTTGAGGCTGGCCGGGACTGCGGGACAGCTGTAGCGGACACTGGCTTTGCTGGGACTGGGGCTGGCGCTGTAGCGGGCGCTGTTTCTGTATCTGGCGCAGGGGCCGCAGCCGGTGTCGGCGGGCCGAGCCTGTCGGGCAGATCCGCGGAAATCATCAGATTGGCGGTCAGCATGGAGCCTTCGTCGACCCGCACGGAGCGCGAGGCGACATCGCCGGCCACCATGGCGCCGGTGCAGATTTCGAGGAAAGACGTGGCCAGCACAGTGCCTTCCATCTCGCCATGGACGATGATGCCGGGTGCTTCGATACGGCCTTCCACGCGTCCGCCGCGCTCGATGATCAGGGTGCTTTGGCAGCGGATACTGCCTTTGATGTGGCCGGCAACAACCAGTTGCGAGGTGAAGTTAAGCTCACCTTCCAGGCGCGTGCCTTTCAGGATCAGGTTTGCCGGTTCGCCGCCGCGGAGTTTGTCTGCAGGTGCCATGGCTCAAAGTACCCTCTTGATGAATTTGGACCGGCCTATGCATGCTTCGTGCCCGTTTTGCGCGCTGGCCCCGTGACTGTGTTGATTTTCCAGCGGATTTGATATGTTTCTGTGGGACCGGGGCGGCGTGCCCCCGTCTTGCCGCGTGCGGGCCTCATGCCTGCCGGGGAAGGGGCGTTGGATCACCGAATGCGCATTGTCGGCCTCTTCCTGACCTGTTGTCTCCTGCTCGGGGCCTGCTCGAAGGCGGCTGAACCAGCCCCGCCAGCCGCGCCTGCTGCTGCATTGGCGCCAGGCAGCGAGGGCATCGACCTCTCTCATCACAATGGCCGCATAAACTGGGACCAGCTGGACGCGGCGCCGCTCGATTTCATCTATTTCAAGGCCACTGAGGGCCGGGACTGGAAGGATACGCGGTTTCAGGAGAATTGGCTGGAGGCGAGCCAACGCGGCTGGCAGGTCGGCGCCTACCACTTCTATCTCCTCTGCAAGGACGGCGCGGCGCAGGCGGCGAATTTCATCCAGTCGGTCGAAGTGCGCGAGGGCACGCTACCGCCGGCTGTCGATCTCGAATACGCGCACAATTGCACGCCGGAGGGTTCGCGATCAGCAGTGCGAGCGGAGATTTCGGAGTTCCTGACGGCCATCGAGGCGGAATATGGCGTTCGGCCTGTGCTCTACACGACGCCGGAATTCTACCATGACTGGCTGGCCGGGCCGTTCGCGGACTATCCGGTCTGGATGCGCAGCCTGTCCGGCCCGCCGCAGGGCGAGGCGATGATCTGGCAATATTCGATGAAGGGAAAAGTGCCCGGGATCGAAGGGTTCGTGGATCTGAACCGCGTGCCGGGGAAAAAGGCGCAGGCCCCCGAATGAGGCCTGCGCCGATAAGGATCTAGTTGCGGGACTTGTCGACCAGGCGGTCGTTCTGGGCCCAGTGCATCATGCCGCGCAGTTTGGCGCCGACTTCCTCAATGAGGTGGTCGTTCATGCGGGCGCGTTTGGCGTGGAAGCTTGGGGCACCGGCCTGGTTTTCCAGAACCCAGTTGCGGGCGAACGTGCCGTCCTGGATGTCGGTCAGGACGCGCTTCATCTCAGCCTTGGTTTCAGCATTCACGACGCGCGGGCCGGAAACGTATTCGCCATACTCGGCCGTGTTCGAGATCGAGTAGTTCATGTTGGCGATGCCGCCTTCATAGATCAGGTCGACGATCAGCTTGGTCTCGTGAAGGCACTCGAAATAGGCCATTTCCGGTGCGTAGCCCGCTTCGACGAGGGTTTCGAAGCCTGCCTTGATCAGCTCGACAATGCCGCCGCAGAGGACAGCCTGTTCGCCGAACAGGTCGGTTTCGGTTTCTTCGCGGAACGAGGTCTGGATCACGCCGGCGCGGGTGTTGCCGATGGCCTTGGAATAGGACAGGGCGACGTCTTGCGCGGTGCCGCTGGCATCCTGGTGGATGGCGATCAGGCCCGGCAGGCCGAAGCCCATCTGGTATTGGGCGCGCAGCGTGTGGCCAGGGCCTTTCGGAGCCGACAGGGACACGTCGACATCGGCGCGCGGGCGGATCAGGTTATAGTGGATGTTGAACCCGTGGCCGAACATGATGTGCTGGCCAGCACGCAGGTGCGGTTCGATCTCGTTGGCGAAGAGGACGGCCTGTTTCTCGTCGGGGACGAGGATCATAAGCACGTCAGCCCATTTGGTGGCTTCCTCGACGGTCGTGACTTCGATGCCTTCGGCTTCGGCTTTCTTGCGGCTGGCCGAACCTGGCGCGAGGGCGACCTTCAGCTGCTTCACGCCGCTGTCGCGCATATTCAGCACGTGGGCATGGCCCTGGCTGCCATAGCCGACGACGGCCACTTTTTTGCTCTGGATCAGCGCGAGATCTGCGTCCTGCTCGTAATAGACTTTCATGGGATTCCGTTGGGCTCCGTCAGGTGTTTTTCTTGATAGGGGTGAAGGCGGTCAGGGTGCAGTGCATTCCCAGCCGTCGCTGACATTGGCGACGCCAATGATCAATTCGTTGAGCTTCGCGACCTTGTCCGACTGGCGGACATGGCGCGAGAAGTTCCGTTCGCCGCTCGCCGTCTGGACGCGGGTAATCACGTCCAGCGGGTCGAGCATCAGGACCGCGCGGCGCGAGCCGTCGGGGTTCTGGATGAACTCAATCCGCTCGGCATAGCCGGGCAGGTCGGGGGAGGCGGTTTCGAGCAGGGCAAGCGAGACCTGGCTGGCCACGCTGTCCGGCACGAGTGCGCGCAAATGGCAGACCGGCACGGCGCCGGAATTGTCCATGTCTGCTGGCACAGACCGGGCATCGAGGATCATCGCGCCCTGCACGTCGCTGACGGCATAAACATAGGTTGCGCCGCTCGGCGAAACGGCTGTGTCGACGATGCGGACCAGCGGTTTGGCGACTGGTCCGAAGATGGCATCGGCGCGATGTTCGAGGATCGCGGCGCGGTCGATATCGCATTTGAGCTGGGCCTTGCCCGCCTCCGGCGCGACGGCGAGGGCAACTCCGGCGACCTTGGGCTTGCAGCTTTCCGGCAAGGGCGTCTCGGCCAGGACCGGGCCTGCAAGGCAGGCTGCGATGAGGGACAGGGTGAGGAAATGCTTCATCCCTTTTCCTTTCCGCGCTTGATGGACAACACGCCCGTCCGGCTGACCTCGACGAGGCCAAGCGGGCGCATCAGGTCCACGAACTGGCTGATCTTGTCGGAGGCGCCGGTGAGTTCGAAAATGAAGCTCTCATTCGTCGTGTCGATGACATTGGCCCGGAAAATCTGGGCAATGCGCAGCGCTTCGACGCGCTTCTCGCCTGATCCGGCCACTTTTATCAGGGACAGTTCACGCTCGATGCCGCGTTTGGACTTTGTGATGTCCACGACTTCGCCGACCGGAACGAGGCGCATCAGGTGGGCTTCGATCTGCTCCAGAATGTGCGGCGTGCCCTGGGTGACAATGGTGATGCGTGACTGGTGGCTGGACGCGTCGACTTCGGCGACGGTCAGGCTGTCAATGTTGTAGCCACGGCCTGAGAACAGGCCGACCACGCGGGCGAGCACGCCCGGCTCGTTGTCGACCAGCACGGCCAGCGTGCGGCGCTCGACAGCCTCATCCGCATGGTTGAGGAAATAGGTCGATTTCGGGCCCGCCGGGGCGGTCGTTCCGGATCCGTCGCTCATTGTACAGTCTCCGGCTGTTCGGGTTGGCGGGTAGAATTTTCGATGGAGACCCCGGGACGCCGAGTCAAGAGTTGCTGCTTGAGGGCGTCGGCGCGGTCGATGGCCTGTTTCTGGTGAAGGCGTGTCTGCCCGTCATAGCGGCCGACGACCTGGTTGAGGCGCCGAGGGTCCAGATGGGCCTGCAGCTCAGACACGACGAGGCGGCGGCAGTCATCGATAAAGGCTGCGCTATTGTCGCCGGTCGGGCCACCTTCGCGGGTCAGGGCCTGGATTTCGCTGTGAGCCCAGACCAAAGCGTCGAGGATCGGCGGGCGGGAGCCGCGATAGGCCCCTTCTTTCTCCACGCCCTTTTTGGTCTCGTCCAGATTGGGGAAGAACATGCGGCCCCGGTCGATCAGGGACGAGATATTGATCAGCGTGGCCGTGCGGGCAGTCTGGAAGGCGCCCTCATTGCCATGCAGGTGACGCGTGCGTGCCAGCATGGCGGAGCGGACCAGCGTATCGATGGCGGCGTTGCCCCATTCGAGGCTGGAGCTGTCGATGGTCTGGCGCAGCTGTTCGGTGCGCAATTGGCGTTGCTTGCGGGTTTCGGCACGGCTTGCGAGCGCGCCGATCACGGCCGCAAAGGCCGAAAGCACGGTGACGACTGTGCCGACATTGTCGACCAGCATCTTCCAGATGTCGTCAGTTGCCATCACCTTACCCTACAGCGGTGCCGGTTCCCGGTCTGTCCGAAGTCAGACCAGTTTGCGCCCGGCTTCACCAATCTCGTTACCAGTTATCTTGCCGAGGATCATCTCGTTATGTGCAGACCCCGACGGGATCATGGGCAAGCAGTTCTCGGCCTTTTCGACGCGGCAGTCGAACAGAACCGGGCCTTTATGCTCCAGCATCTCCGTGATTTTGTCGTCCAGCAGGGCCGGATCATCGCAGCGGATGCCGTGCGCGCCGAGGGCCTCAGCCAGCTTCACAAAGTCCGGCAGGCTCTCTGAATAGGAGTGCGAATAGCGCTCGCCGTGCAGCAATTCCTGCCATTGGCGGACCATGCCCATCCATTCATTGTTGAGGATGAAAACCTTCACCGGCAGGCAGAACTGAACCGCGGTGGACAGTTCCTGCATCATCATCTGGATCGAGGCTTCGCCGGCAATATCGATGACGAGGGCGTCCGGATGGGCGCATTGCACGCCGACAGCCGCGGGCAGGCCATAGCCCATCGTGCCGAGGCCGCCAGAGGTCATCCAGTGGTTCGGTTCATCGAAATGGAAGAACTGAGCCGCCCACATCTGGTGCTGGCCAACCTCGGTCGTGATGAAGGTTTCGCGCTCACGGGTCAGGGCGTAGAGGCGTTCGATGGCGTATTGCGGTTTGATGACCGTATCGGAGGGCTCATAGCTGAAGCATTTCCGGGCGCGCCAGGTCTCGATTTCGGCCTTCCAGGGCTTCAGGTCCGGCCGTTTGCGCTTGCGATGCTTCACGGCGGCGAGCAGGGCCTCCAGCGCGGCGGCGCAATCGGCCACGACGGGCACATCGACGCGGACGATCTTGTTGATCGAGGAGGGGTCGATGTCGATATGGACCTTCTTGGAGTTCGGCGAGAAGGCGTCGATCCGGCCGGTCACCCGGTCATCGAAGCGCGCGCCGACGCAGATCATCAGGTCGCAATCATGCATCGCATTATTGGCTTCGAAGCTTCCATGCATGCCCAGCATGCCCAGCCAGTCCGGGTGCGAGGCCGGGAAGGCGCCAAGGCCCATCAACGTGGACGTGACCGGGATGCCGGTCTCGGCCTGCAGCTTGCGCAGGGCTTCGGAGGCATGCGGCCCGGAATTGATGACGCCGCCGCCGGTATAGAGGATCGGCCGGCGCGCCTGTGAGATCAGTTCGGCAACCGCTTCGATGGCTTCCGGATGCGGGTCGATCTGCGGCGAATAGGTCGGCTTGTGGACGCCTTCCTTGCCGATATAAGTGCCGGTCGCGAACTGGATGTCCTTCGGAATGTCGACGACCACAGGGCCGGGACGGCCGGATGTCGCGATCAGGAAGGCCTCGTGAATGACGCGGGCCAGCTGATCGACATCGGTCACCAGATAGTTGTGCTTGGCGCAGGAGCGGGTGATGCCCGTGATATCGGCTTCCTGGAAGGCATCCGTGCCGATCAGGTGCGAGGGAACCTGGCCCGTGATGACAACCATCGGGATCGAATCCATCAGCGCGTCCGTGATCGGCGTGACCATATTGGTTGCACCGGGGCCGGAGGTGACCAGCGCGACACCGCACTTGCCAGTGGAGCGGGCATAGCCTTCTGCGGCATGGCCGGCGCCCTGTTCGTGGCGCACCAGGACGTGACGGATGTCGTCGGCCGCGAAGAGGGCGTCATAAATCGGTAGGACCGAGCCGCCCGGATAGCCAAACATGACCTCTACGCCCTGCTCGCGGAGTGCCGTGATTACAATCTCGGCGCCGGTCATCAGGCGGGTTTCGGTCTTTGGTTTGGTCTTGACGGTCATGGCTTGGCTCTGGCGTCTGAGAGGGTTGAAAGGGTGGGGTTTCCGGGGATTGTTTTTAAAAAGAAAAAGGGCCTCCTCCGGAGACCCTTTTGTGCGCACACCCGCAACCGGTTCTGATCGAACTCCGGCTACGGGTGTCTAAGTACGAGTACCTCTGATATGCGCACGTGCGTTTCCTCCAACGTCGGGGGTCAGGAATAATCTGCCGCAACCTCCCTGTCAATCTCTCTATAAAGGGCAAGAATAACCCGCATGCGATCGTTCATTTCCGTGCCGGGAATGCGCGGCCAGAACGGAAACTGGCGCCCGATCCAGGTGAACTGCCGCTTGGCATAGCGCCGGCTGTCGCGTTTGGCGTTCTCAGCCGCAAGCTCCGCGCTGATTTCTCCGCGGGCAAAGGCGGCGAGCCAGGGCATGCCGTGGGCCTTCATGGCAGGCAGTTCGGGGTCGAGATCGCGTTCGATCAGCGCGCGCGCCTCGGCCATGGCGCCCTGCATCAGCATGCCTTCGAAGCGCCGGTCGATCTTCTGATAGAGTTTCGAGCGGGGCGGGGTGAGGGCAAAGCCGATCCATTCCCGGTCGAGCAGAACGGGCGGCTGGCGCTCTGTGTGGAAATCCGTGATCGGCCGGCCCGTGGCGAGCCAGACCTCATAGGCGCGGGCGAGGCGCTGCTTGTCGCCGGTGCCGAGCCGTTCGGCCGTGTCGGGGTCGTGCGGGGCAAGCCGGGCGCGCAGGCCCTCGGCGCCCTCGGCATCGGCGATGTCGCGCACTTCGGCCCGGATATCTTCCGGCACAGGCGGAATGGACGACAGGCCCTGCGTCAGCGCCAACAGGTAAAGACCCGTGCCGCCAACGATCACCGCGCGCTTGTTCTGCTTTTGCAGGCTGCGAATGTGGGCGCGGGCCTCTTCCAGCCATTCGCCGGTGGAATAGCGGTCTGCCGCATCGATATGACCGAACAGATGATGGGGCACGCCCGCCATCTCTTCTTCGTCCGGGCGGGCGGAGATAACCTTCAGGTCGCGATAGACCTGCATGGAATCGGCATTGATAACCTCACCGTTCAGTCGCTTGGCGACTTCTATGGCGAGGGCGGTCTTGCCGCTGGCTGTGGGGCCGTGAATGAGGATAGCTGGATGCATGACAATAGAGGTAAGGGGTTGTCAGCCAAGAGGAAACCCGTGAAGACGCGGGAAAACCGGGAAAGCGATCATGAGCCTGAGAATTGTCGCCGTTGCGGCGATGGATGCCGCAAAACTGGAAGCGTCTGTCGCCCAGGAGCTGGGCGGTGTTGCCCCCACGCGCACGCTGGGCAGCGTCGACGGGCTGGTCGCGCTGGAGTGGAGCCTTCCGGGCACACCGGACGAGGCGGCGCGCCTGCGCACGCATCTCGGCGCGCGGGCCATTCCGGCTGACATCGCTGTCCTGGCTTCAGGAAACGCCCGCAAGCGCCTCCTGATCTCGGACATGGATTCCACCATTATCGGGCAGGAATGCCTCGACGAGCTGGCCGATTTTGCCGGGCTGAAGGCTGAAGTCTCCGCCATCACCGAACGCGCCATGCGCGGCGAACTGGACTTTGAAGGCGCGCTGACCACACGGGTCGGCATGCTGAAAGGCCTCGGCCTTGAGGCGCTGGATCAGGCCTATGCCGAGCGGATCACGCTGAACCCCGGCGCCGCCACACTGGTCGCGACGATGAAGGCGAACGGCGCGGAAACTGTCTTGGTGTCTGGCGGTTTCACCTATTTCACCTCCCGCGTGGCCGACGCTGCAGGCTTCCAGTCCCATCGCGGCAACACGCTGATCGATGATGGCAAAGCGCTGACCGGCGAGGTGGGCCGCCCGATCCTTGGCCGCGAGGCAAAGCTGACCGCGCTGGACGAATATGCCGCCGCCGCCGGGATCAGCCGTGACGACGTGATCGCCATGGGCGACGGGGCCAATGATCTCGCCATGATCAAGGCGTCCGGCCTCGGCATTGCCTATCATGCCAAGCCCGTTGTCGCCGCCGAGGCGCATGCCGCCATCGAGCACACAGACCTGCGCGCCGCCCTGTTCTTCCAGGGCTATGAGGCGAAGGAATTTGTTGGATAGCGTGTTGGATAGGCCGGTGCCGGACACCGTATAAAACACACTATAAACACCGTGTAAGCACCATATAAACAGACCATCCGGGCGCTCCCGGGCCGGAATTTCGATTTCAAATTGTAATGTCATTACATTTCAGTTATCCTGCCCTCAATCATAAAAGAGGGAGGCAAGTCATGCGTGGAAGAAACCGGTCAGACGCAGCCATGGCGGAGGTGTCGATGACCCCGATGCTGGACATCGTGTTTATCCTGCTCATTTTCTTCATGGTCACATCGGCGTTCACGCAGGAGCACGCGATCAAGCTGGAGCCGCCGGCAGTCGGGACGGGTATCAGCACAGGCCGGGCCATGCTGATCGAGATCAGCGAAGACAGCGTCGTGCGCGTGAACGGCCGCGCGACCGATATCAGCGCGGTGCGCGGTGCCATCGAACGCGTGAAGGCCGAAGACCCTGAGATCCAGATCGCTATTCAGGTTGCCCCGAAAGCGAAGACAGGGGTCATCACGCTCGTGCGCGATGCCGCTTATGCTGCGGGCTATACAGAGGGTGTGAGCCTGGCACTGACGACGCGGGCGCTCTGATCACTTCGGCGCCTTGAGCGCAGCCAGTTCTGAGAGAATGTCCGGATCGTCCGGTGTCAGGGGAAGGCTGTTGGCCTGAAGCCAGCCGCACGCCGCCGGGTCGTCCATGTAGCAGCCAGCCTGATATACGAGGATGGCGCCGACTTCGCGCTCGTTCGGATCAACATTGCCCTCGGCATCTGCGAACTCTGAGTCCAGATACCCTTGCTGCATCAGGGGCGCCAGTTTCGTACAGGACTTCCCGAAGCCGGACTGGCAGGACAGCTCATACAGTCCGACTGCGGAGTCCATCTCGCTTCTGAGTTCAGCCATTTCTGCGGCGTGGTGCATGGATTCCAGAAGGGCGACCGGGCCGACAAGCGTGTCGTCGTCACTCATGTATTTCGCGGCAGACGGGGATTCCTGATAGAACAGCTTCACGATGGCTTCCTGCGCGTTGCCGAGCAGGGCCGAGTTTGGATACATCTGGATGAAGTCGATATAGGCATCGACCGTGTTCTTGTTCACCGCGTTGACATAGTCTGTCCCCTCTGACCGCGCGAGTGCTGCGGGCGCTTCGCAGCCAGAAAAGCAGATGTCTTCGGTCAGGCCGTCGGCGGTGAACGGCATGGAATTGCCGGGGCGGGCCGATGCGACTTCGCGCATGGCGAGCGTGAAGGCGCGGTCTGCCGAGAGGCCTTTCTGCGGCAGGCGTTTGGACAGCGCTTTGGAGAACAGGCCGTCATCGGGCGTGGTCGCGCCGTCGGCTGTGGCGAACGCGATATAGAGCCCGCGTTTGCGGGGCACACGCACCATGCCTTTGTCCGCGGCCCCGCCCTTGGACGAGGTGAAGGGCAGCGTGTTGCGGCAGGCGTCCGAGACGATGAAGATCGCCTTGGCATCGCTGGCGGCCAGACCGTCGATCACGGAATTTACCGCAACGCCGAAGATCGGCAGCTGTTCGGCACCCGTGATCTCGGTTTTTGCCGGAATGAGATAATTGGTCCGCATCCCGCCCGATTCCGCTGACCCGCCATGGCCGGAATAGTAGAAGAAGCCGACCGAGTCCGGACCGGCCGCGCGCAGGTCCGATGCGAGCCCGGCAATGGCGATCTTGATGTCCCTGTCGGTTGCGTCCTTGACGATCCTGATATGCTCGGCCGGGAAGCCGGCCTGCAGCAGGCCCTGGCGCATGTTCTCAACGTCTTCATGGGGCAAGGTGAGGCGCCCGACCGTGGCCGGATAATCCTCATTCCCGATCAGGACGGCATAACGCGGCTCTGCCGCTGCAGCGAGGGCGAGCCCCGCGAGAATCCAGACACAGACCAGCGCACGCAACATTTTTCCCACCTGATCTTTTTTTGTCCCGAGCAAAGTCTAGACCGGGAAGGGGGCAGACGCAAAGCGAAGTGTTTGGGAACGCCGGAGGCCTCAACCGGGCGGTGCGATCATTCAGCTGGTGTGTCCACCAGGACGGGAGTTACGCCATTTTCTTCGCACCAGTCATACTTGTCGCCTTCGATCTCGACGATGCAGCCGTCCGGTAAAGCGTGCCCGTTGTCCGTCAGCCGGGTACAGCCCGCCTGGTCGCCAAGCGCGCAGCCGATCTGGTACATCGCGTACATCGTTGCTTCGCGTGCTTCAGAATCCAGCTTTCCCTCATTGTCGAGGAAGGCGAAATTTGCATCGCCCCGCCGCATCATTTCCGCGAGCCTGGTACAGGATTTTCCGAGGCCGGACTGGCAAGCGCCCTGAAACAAATTGACGGCGGATTGGTTTTCGCCCCGGCGGAATGCAGCTTCCCCGGCTTGGTGGAAGGCTTCGAGCAGAGCTGGCGGCCCGACGATGTTGTCGTTGTGGCCATTGTATTTTCTCGCAGACGGGTGGTCTTCGTAGAACAGCTTGACGATGGCGTCCTGCGCGTTGGACACGAAGCTCGCCTGCGGCCAGGCCTGGATGAAGTCCAGATAGGCCTCGACCGTGTTGGTACGTGAGGCGGCCACATAGTCGGCATCCTCGGAATGGACCACGGGTGGGCCGACCTCACAGCCGGCAAAGCAGATGTCTTCGGTCAGGCCGTCGGCTGTGAAGGGCAGGGCATTTCCGGGGCGGGCGGCGGCCACTTCGCGCAGGGCGAGCGTGAAGGCGCGGTCTGCCGAGAGGCCTTTCTGCGCAAGCCGCTTGGACAGCGATTTCGAGAACAGGCCGTCATCCGGCGTGGTCGCGCCGTCTGCTGTGGCGAAAGCGATATAGAGCCCGCGCTTGCGGGGCACACGTACCATGCCCTTGTCTGCAGACCCGCCCTTGGACGAGGTGAAAGGCAGCGTGTTCCGGCAGGCGTCGGAGACGAAGAAGATCGCCTTGGCATCGCTGGCGGCCAGCGCATCGATGACATTGTTCACCGGCACGCCGAGAATGGGCAGCTGCTCGGCCCCGGTGATCGGCGACTTTGCCGGGATCAGGTAATTGGCCCGCGTGCCGGAGGACTCAGCCGATCCGCCATGGCCGGAATAGTAGAAGAAGCCGACGGCATCCGGGCCAGCTGTGCGCAGGTCAGAGGAGAGCTGGGCGACGGCGAGGTTGATGTCTATCTGCGTCGCGTCATTCAGTACCTTGATATGGTCCGCCGGGAAGCCAGCCTGTACGAGGCCGATGCGCATGTTCTCGACGTCCTGATGGGGCAGGCTGAGCGGCCCGACCGTGGCCGGATAATCCTCGTTCCCGATCAGGACGGCATAGCGCGGCTCTGCCGCTGCAGCGAGGGCGAGCCCCGCGAGAATCCAGACACAGACCAGCGCACGCAACATGATATTCCCACCTCATCGTTTCGTCCCTGTCGGGATCGTAGCCCCGGAAGGAAGAGGTGGGAAGTAAAAGCTGGGCGCCTACTTCCCGAGGTCCACGCTGAGGAACTGGTCGAACCAGCCGCTTTCGCCGCGGCGTTTGACGCGGATCAGGAGCGGCTCTGCCGGGGTGGCGCGGGCGGCTTTGACCTTGTCCAGCGTTTCGGTGACCGTGGCCACGCGCTCGAAATTGATCTCGACGATGACATCGCCGCGCGTCAGCTTGCCATAGGCCGGGCCACGGGCGGAGACGGAAGTGACGACCACGCCGTCGACATCTTTCGGTACGCCATAACGCCGGCGGACATCGTCATCGATGCCAGAGAGGTCTGCGCCGAGATCATTGGAGCTGGCGGGCAGGTCCGGCAGGGCAGAGGTCTCTTCGTCGGCATCTTCCTGCAGTTCGCCCATCGTGACGGTGAACGTGCGGGCGCGGCCATCGCGCACGAGGCGCACGGGCACTTCCTTGCCGATCGGCGTGTCGGTGATGATGCGGGTGAGTTCGCGTACGCTGGCGACGGGTTGGCCGCTGAAGCTGAGGATCAGGTCGCCGACTTCGAGCTTTGCCTTGTCGGCAGGGCCATCATCGGTGATGCGGGTGACGATGACGCCGCCCTTGCCGGTGGCGCGATAGGCGCGCACGAGGGCTTCGTCTGCGTCCTGAACATTCACGCCCAGCCATGAGCGGCGGATACGTCCGGATTTGATAAGTTCGCTGGTGATCCGGTTGACGAGGTTGGACGGCACGGAAAAGCCGATGCCGACCGAGCCGCCGGTGGGCGAGATGATCGCCGTGTTCACGCCGACGACTTCACCGCCCAGATTGAACAGCGGGCCGCCCGAGTTGCCGCGGTTGATGGCGGCGTCGGTCTGGATGAAATCATCCGAGCGCCCGGCATTCAGGTCGCGGTTGCGGGCCGAGATGATGCCGGCGGAGACGGAGCCGCCAAAGCCGAACGGGTTGCCGATGGCAATCACCCAGTCGCCCACTTCGGCATGATCGCTGTCAGCCAGGCTGACAAAGGGCAGGGGCTTGGCGGATTTCACTTTCAGGACGGCAAGGTCTGTATCCTGGTCACGCCCGACCAGTTCGGCCTCCAGAACCTGACCGTCAGAGAAGTTCACCTCGATCTCGTCGGCGCCCTCGATGACGTGATTGTTGGTGACGACATAGCCATCGGCGCTGATCACGAAGCCGGAGCCGAGCGAGCCTTCGCGGCGGAAGCCGTCTTCATCGCGGCCGAAGAAATCGTTGAAGCGTTCCATCGGTGAGCCCTCCGGGAAGGTGGGCATGCCGTCCGGCGCGATGGTCTTGGAGGTGGAGATGTTCACCACAGCCGGCATCAGGCGCTTGGACAGGTCGCGGAAACTGGCCGGGCGCTCCTTGGAGTCAACTTTCTCCAGTACCTGCGACAGGCTCTGCGCTGCAGCGGGCGCGGCAAACGGGATTGAGACCAGGAGGGCGAGGGCGGCAAGAGCCGGGAAACGCATGGGGCTAGGGCTTCCTCTGCGGGCGGATCATGAGGTTTGTCTTCGCCCCAGACTATGGCGCTTTGCGGGCAGGGTGCAACAGGTTCAGCAGAGGTGAACTGCAAGCCATATGAAGATCACGCCGATGGCTGAGCCTGCCAATCCCGCCATGGTCAGCTCACGCGTGCCCATTTCGGCGACCAGTTCAGCCAGACGGCGCATGAAGTCAGGGGCGACCGCATAGGCCGCCCCTTCCATCAGGAACCACATGCCAACACCTGCCAGCAGGATCAGCGGTAGAGTCATGGCCGAAAGGCCTCCCTCACAACCTTTTCAGGTTAGTTGGCGCTCTTGCGGGCGGAAATGATGAACTGGTCGCAGAGGCCGAGATTGTCTGGCCCGACCACGATGCGCGTCGTGTCCTTGCCGAGAGACTCCTCACACGCGATCAGCGCGCGCTGGAAGCGGAAGAAGTCCGGATCGCGGCCATAGGCAGAGGCGTAGATCTCGTTCCGCTTGGCATCGCCTTCACCGCGGATCTCTTCCGACTTCTGGTTCGCTTCAGCCAGGATGACCGTCTTGTCGCGGTCAGCCTTGGCTTTGACAGAGCGGGCCTGCTTGTCGCCATTGGCGCGGATCAGCTCGGCTTCCTGGTTCCGGGCGGCTTCCATGCGGCGGAAGACGCGTTCGGACACGTCTGCCGGCAGGTCTGCCCGGCGGATGCGCACGTCGATAATGTCGATGCCGCGTCCGGAGATGCTGTTCGACAGGTTGGTGCGGATCTCGTCCATCAGCGTGGCCCGCTGGCCGGAGATGATCTCTTCCGGCAGCTTGTTGGCAAGCGCGTTGCGGATGGCCGTGTTGGTGAACTGCGAGAGCTGGTTCTCGGCGATGCGCTGCGTCTGCAGGCGCTGGTAGAAGGCCAGGGGATCAGAGATCTGGTAGCGCACGAAGGCGTCCACGATCAGCTGTTCCTGGTTGGAGGCCAGCACTTCGATGTTCGCAATGTCGAGGCCGATATTGCGGCGGTCATACTTCTGCACGTTCTGGATGAAGGGCAGCTTCATTTTCAGACCGGCCTGGTCCTGCCCGGGGGCGTTATAGGCAGCCTGCGCCTTACCCACCTGCAGGACGAGGGCCTGTTCGGTCTGGTTGACGATAAAGAAGCTGTTCATGCCGACGATCACAACCGCGGCGGCGAGGATAAGGGTGAAAATTCCGAGTCCGCGCATGATTAGTTTCCTTGCTTTTCGCTGCGCATCGGGGCGAGCGGCAGGTAAGGCACCGCGCCCGATCCGGAGTCGAGCACCAGTTTGTCGGTGCCACCGAGCACGCGTTCCATCGTTTCGAGATACATGCGCTCGCGGGTCACCTGCGGCGCTTTACGGTATTCATCGAGGATGGCGTTGAAGCGCGAGGCTTCACCGGTTGCGTTGGCGATCACCTGCTCGCGATAGGCTTCGGCGTCCTGCAGAACCTGCTGGGCCTGACCTTCGGCACGCGGGATGATGTCGTTGGCGTACTTGCTGGCTTCCTGGATGGTCTTCTCGGCATCCTGGCCGGCATTGACCACGTCGATAAAGGCCTGACGCACTTGTGCAGGCGCGGCGGCTTCCTGGATTTCGACGTTCTGCACCTGAATACCGGCGCGATAGTCATCCATCAGGGCCTGAAGCTGTTCCTTCACCTGGGCCGCGATCGTGGTCCGGCCCGTGGTGATGACGTCATCCAGCTTCGACTTGCCGACCACTTCGCGCATCACGCTCTCGGCCGAGGCCTTCAGCAGCTCTGCGCCATTGTCGACGTTGAGGATGAAATTCTCCGGATTGGCCGGATCGTAGAACCAGAACACCCGGAACTGGACGTCGACGATATTTTCGTCGCCCGTCAGCATCAGGCTTTCACTGGAATTATTGCCGATCTGCAGTTCCTGCTGCTGTTCCGACGGCATCAGCTTGTGCGTCTCAATCGGAGCAGGCAGGTGGAAATGGAGGCCCGGCGTGAAATTGGTCTGCCACTGGCCAAAGCGGAACACAGCGGCGCGTGAACCTTCATCGACCACGACGACACCCGTCATCAGCCAGGCAATCAGGGCGATGCCGGCGAGAACAAGGATGCCAAGGGGGCCGAAATTCGGGCCGGAAGCGCCGCCTTTGCGCTTGCCACCGCCGCCGCCATTGCCGCGACCGCGGAAACGTTCCTGCATCCGGCGCATCTGGTCTTCGAGGTCACCCCCGCCGCCAGCAGGACGTTTCCAGGGCGAATTTCCTTCGCCGCCTTCCTTGTCTCCGCCACCGCCGCCCCATGGGCCGCTACCTTTTGTCTTGTCATCCCAGGGCATGGCCCCTCCTAATTGCGCGTGTTCGCTTCCATATAGGTGCTTTGCTGATAAGTGCATGCCCTTTTCGGGGCATCAAGGGATAGAGGGTCGCGGTCATGTTCAGCTCGAGGTCGAAAACTCGCCAAAAGCAGGCGGAAGCCGTCACAAAGGCGCTTGGCAGCCCGGACTGGCTGGAATCGGTCAATGTTGACGAATCCGGCCGCGCGATCCTTGTGATTCTTGCAGATCCGGCCGATGCCGCCGCTGCCGAGGCGCTCCGGGTCTCGGCCGAGGGCAAGGCCGGGCTGGTTCAGGGCATCAAATCGGTGACCACGGTGCTGACCGCCGAGCGCAAACCCGGCGCGGCAACGGGACGCGCTCATGCGCATGGCCACAACCATGCCCACAGCCACAAGCCCGCTGCGCCAGACCTTAACCTCACACCGTCCACCCGCCGCGTCTCCAAAGGCGCGCGCCTGTCGGACGAGGCGATGCAGCAGGGCGCCCCGCAGCGCCAGCAGGCTCAGGTTGCCAGAATCCCCGGAATTTCCCGCATTCTGGTCGTCGCCAGCGCCAAGGGCGGGGTCGGCAAGTCGACTGTGGCGGTGAACCTCGCCGCCGCGCTGGCCAAGACCGGCATGAAGGTCGGCCTGCTGGACGCCGACATCTATGGTCCATCCATTCCCACCATGTTGGGCACGCAGGGCGAGGAGCCGAAAGGCTCAGCCAACAAGAAACTGATCCCGGTCGAGGCGCACGGGATGAAGACGCTGTCCATCGGCTATCTGTCAGACCCGGATGCGCCGATGATCTGGCGCGGGCCGATTGTGATGTCCGCCATCACGCAGATGCTGAACGATGCCGAATGGGGCACGCCGGAAGACCCGCTGGACGTGCTGGTCATCGACACGCCGCCCGGCACGGGCGACGCGCAGCTGACCATCGCGCAGAAAGTGCCGGTGACTGCCGCGCTGATCGTGACGACGCCGCAGGAGGTCGCCCTCGCCGACGTGCGCCGGGGCGCGGCCATGTTCACCAAGACCGCCGTGCCGATCATCGGCCTCGTCGAGACGATGAGCTATTTCCAGGACCCGGCAGGCAACAAGCATTTCCTGATGGGTCATGGCGGCGGTCAACGCATGGCGGACGCCCTCGGCCTGCCGCTGCTGGCGGAGATCCCGATGCTTCAGGCAATCCGCGAAGGCGGCGACAATGGTGTGCCGGCTGCGTTCGGCGACGGCGAGACCGGCAAGATCTTCCACGAGCTGGCCCGCAAGATCGCCATCGGTCTCGACACGCTGGAGACGAAGGCGCCGCCGGAGATCGTGTTCGAGGACTAGACTTCGTCGCCGAAATACTGCGTGGCCAGCGTCGTCGCCAGGCCCACCATGTTTTCGTAGCCGACCGTGTTGTTGTTCAGGATGATGATCACGCCATCTTCTTCCGGCACCAGCATGATCAGGCTGAGATACCCGATCAGGCGCCCATTGTAGAACAAGACGTCCACGGCCTGTTCTTCACGGACCGGGAGTTTCGCCACGTTCCAGGCCATGGGCGTATCTGCGTCAAAAGCTTCCGCTGCCGCGGCATCTGAATAAATACTGCCGTCAATAACAGCCTGCCCCCAAGCAAGGAGGTCGTCTGCGACTGAGACCATTGAGGCTGTCCCGCGGAACAGGACCGGATTCACGACGGGGATAATCTCGTAGGAGCCATCATCGTTCTTCAGGTAGTTGGCGGCGAGGCCGTCTGCATCCTCATAAATCTGTCCAGTGTAGGACATTCCCAGCGGATCGAGGATCTGTGACTGGAGGTAGGCCTCATAGCTCATGCCGGAATACTGATCGATGATCAGCGCCAGCAGGTAGTAGTTGACGTTCGAGTAAAGATAATCGCTGCCAGGCGGAAATTTCAGATCCAGCGCTTCCAGCGTCTCCATGAAGGTTTCGTCCGTGAAGGTGCGCTTTACCTCCGTGTCGAACCAGCCGGGGATGTCGACATAGTGGGGGATGCCGGACCTGTTTTGCAGCAGGTGGCGCAGTGTCACGTCCTGTGCGTAAGGCACACCGAAATCTGGCAACAGGTCATCCAGCGTCTGGTCGAGCCCGAGCTTTCCCTCGTCCACCAATTTCAAAACCAGGGCAGCGGTGAAACTCTTGGTCATCGAGGCGATCGCGAAACGGGTGTCGAGGTTCACGTCCTGCGCATCGTCAATTGCGGCCGCGTTCACTGCTTCGCGCAGGAGAATGTCATCGCCCTTGCTGACAAGAAGGGTGCCTGAGAAGTCCATCCCGGCAAGCAAAGAGGCCAGCGCGTCAGAGTTTTCCTCCACAGCATTGGATGTTGCGACCGGAGTTGGCTGTTCTGCTGTGCAGCTAAACGCCAGAAGGGTTGCGGCAAGGGCCGCCAAAAGTCGGTATTTTATCATGGCCCCAGATATTCGGTGCCGCCCGTCTAGTCCAGCCGTTTGCGGATGATCTTGTCCGAACCTGCCGGTAGCTCAAACGCCACGCCGTCTTCGCCCATCACGATGGGGCCGTCGAAGGCTTTCTTCGCGCCCTTCATGAAGGCCGGGTAGAGGATGCGGCTCGGCTGGGCCGGGACGATATGGGTGTAGACGAGCAGGCCTGCGCCTGCCTCGCTGGCTGCCTCGGCGGCTTCCACCGGCGTCGTGTGATAGTTCAGGATGTCGTTCATGATCTTCGCGAGGCGCGGCTGGCCAACCTCCTTCAACTGGTCGCGGATTTCGCCGACCATTTCGGGATTGAGCGCCTCATGCACCAGCACATCGGTGTCGCGGGCGAGATCGATCAGGGCCTGCATCTTCACCGTGTCGCCTGAGACTGTGACCGAGCGGCCTTTATAGTCGAACCGGTAACCGACAGCGGGTTCGATGGGGGAGTGATCGACAGACACGGCGGTGACGGTCAGGCCATCGCGCTCATAGACGCGCACCGCGCCGCTGTCTGTCGGGAAGGGGAAGGCTTCAAGGCCGTGACCGGACGGATAAATATAGTCCGGGCCATGGTGGGCGACCCGGTAGGTGGCATCCAGCGCATAGGCTTCGTTGAACCCGGCGGCGACACGCTGGACGCCTTCGGGGCCATAGAGCGCCAGCGGCGTGTCCGCGCCGCCAGCCGCCCAGTGCTGCAGCATCACTTCGCCGAGCCCGTCGATATGGTCGGAATGGAAATGCGTCAGGAAGGCCGCTTCGACCTTGCCCCAGGGCAGGCCGAACTCGCCGAAACGGCGGCCTGAGCCTGCGCCCGCATCAATGATGAAAACCCGGTCGCCTGCGGCCACCACGGTCATCGGCCCGGCGCGGGACGGGTCTGGCAGGGGGGAGCCTGTGCCGACCAGCACCACGGTCAGACCGTCCGGCGCATCGGCCAAAGCGTTCCGTCCGACAGACTTCTTCACGGCGGCCTTGAAGACGGCCTCTCCGATCTGTGTGCTGAACACGGTGCGGGCGGCGGCCCCCGCGATGAGCAGCAGGGCCAGGATGACCAGAGCCGGTTTCAGAAAGCGCATTGTGTGTCCCCCCGGGGCGGATGATCAGGCGTTGAAGTTGAGTTTCAGGCCGGGCTCCGGCCAGCGGCACTTGATCAGGTTCCCCGTGCCCGACAGGGTGATGTAGGCATCACGCATGTCGGCGCCGCCAAAGGCGATATTGGTGACCAGCAGGTCCGGGAAGGCGATGTGGCTGAACTGGCCGTCCGGCGTGATCGTGGTGATGCCGCCATTCAGGATGGTTGCCACACAGACGTTTCCGGCGGCTGTCATGCCGAGGCTGTCAAAATACTGCAGGCCGGGCATGGTGGCGACGACGCGTCCGCCATTCAGCGGGCTGGCTGGTTTGATGACGCCGGGGCTTTCCAGGTCGAACGCCCACATGCGGCCGGTCATTGTGTCGGCCATGTAGACGGTCTGCTCATCGGGCGAGAGGCCGACGCCGTTTGGGCTGGAATAGTGGAAGTCCAGTTCCTTTGCCTCGCTGGCGCCCTTGGCCAGGAAGTAGAGCCCGCCAAAGTCGCGGTGGCGGGAATAGGTCTTGCCATGGTCGGTGAAGTAGAGATTGCCGGCCTTGTCGAAGACGAGGTCGTTCGGGCCGGTCAGCTTGTTGCCGTCCACCGTGTCCAGCACGCGCTCGACCTTGCCGGTGGAGAGGTCGACCCGTTCGATCCGGCCGCCATCATAATCGTCCGGGCAATTGCCGGGGATCAGCATCCCGTCCATCTCGTGATAGAGGAAGCCGCCATTGTTGCAGACCCAGAGCGCGCCGTCCGGGCCGATGGCGAGGCCGTTGGGGCCGCCGCCGGGCGTGCAGATGACTTCGGTCTTGCCACCGTCCCAGCAGCGCGTGATGCACTTCTTCTCGATTTCGACAACGATGATGGAGCCGTCGGCCATGACGACCGGGCCTTCAGGGAAGCGGAGACCGCTCGCGACTGTTTCGTAATCCATGTTTTCCTCCCGCTTTTTCAAGCACTCTAAGCGGGAGTTTCAAAACCTGCAATATGACACTCGAAGTGTCATTACTTTGAGTGGACGGACACCCGGTCCATGCGCACGATGGAGAAGTCGTGGTCGTTGCCTTCGCCAGCGGCATGGCTCTCCAGCGTTTCGCTGCGCCAGCTGTCGGCGCCGAGCTCCGGAAAGAACACGTCTCCCTCTGGTGCGGCATCCACTTCGGTCATGAAGATCGTGTCGGCATAGGGCAGGGCAAGATTGTAGATCGCGGCGCCGCCAATCACGAACACGTTCGGTGCGCCCTGACGGGTCGCGATGGCGCGGGCGGCATTGATGGCGGCCGGGAAGCTGGAATAGACCCGCGCGCCGGGGGCATCATAGGTCCAGTCGCGGGTCATCACGATATTGTCGCGGCCTTTGAGGGGACGGAAGGGCAGGCTCTCCCAGGTCTTGCGGCCCATCAGGATGGGGCAGCCCATGGTGGCGGTCTTGAAGAAGCCGAGATCGCCCTTCAGACGCCAGGGTAAGTCACCCTCATTGCCGATGACATTGTTGCGGCCCCGGGCGGCAATGAGACAGATGTTCACCGTATCCGGCATGAAAGCGCCCTTCTAGCGGGTTCCTGTTGCGACGGTTCAGGCCTTTGCCCTTGATTGAAGTCAGTTCTGGCAATTACCACTACGTAATGGCAAGGCTTGCCGCTCAGTCGCGTCGGCCAATATCACAGGGGTGCCGGGGAGTTCCGTGATTAATACTTTGATTTCAGTGCTTACCAATGGGCACGCAGAGCAGCTGCTGCCTGCGCTTCTGGCGCTTGCGCTCACATTCAGCGCGATCTGGATGCTCAAGGGGCGCTTCTGGGCGATGATCTATGTCGCCCTGATTCCCTTCCTGAACTGGTCGTTCGGCGTGATTCCCGAATTTCAGGTCGTGGCGCCGCACACCAATGCCCTGTTCGAGCATGGGGTCTCTCTGCATCCCATGACGATCGTGACGGGGATGGTCTTTGTGGTGCGGGATTTCGTTCAGCGGGAGATGCACCACCGCGTGCTGGTCGTCATGATGCTCGCGGTTGGCTGGTCGTTTTACTACGCCTGGCCCGTGATCGCGCTGGCCAGCGGCGTGGCGTTTGCCATCTCCGAAGGCGTGGACTGGCTGATGTTCACGTTCACGAAATACCGCCTGTCGACCCGGATCCTCCTGTCCAGCGCGTTTGCCGCGCCGGTGGATACGACCGTGTTCCTGTACGGCGCAGACCTCGCCAAGCAGATCGAGTTCGGGGCAGAGCCCGGCAACTCGCTGCACATGTGGAACTGGATCGTCTTCGTGATCGGCAAGATGGTCGGGGCCGTGATCGTCTCCGCCGTCATAAGACGGCGCGAAGACCTCGGCCTGACCAATCCTGCCGAACTCTGAAGGCGGTTAGTCTTCCTTGACGGTGAGGTTCAGCGTCGCGAGGAAGCCGGCGAGACCTGCGCCGATCAGCGGAGCGACGAAGAACAGCCAGAGCTGGCTGAGCGCCTGTCCACCCACGAACAGGGCCGGGCCGAAGCTGCGGGCCGGGTTCACCGACACGCCGGTCACCTGGATGCCGACAATGTGGATCATCACCAGCGTCATGCCGATGGAGATGCCGGCAAAGCCAGCCGGGGCGCCCTTGGACGTCGAGCCGAGGATGACGACCAGGAAGATGAACGTCGCCACCACTTCGAATATGAAAGCCGCCATCAGGCCATACTCGCCCAGATAACCGGGGCCGAAGCCATTCTGACCAAGGCCATTGATGGCGATGTCATAGCCCGGTCTGCCGCTGGCGATCAGGTAGAGAATGCCTGCAGCGATCACCGCGCCAATGAACTGGGCGACCCAATAGAGGCCCATTTCCTTCAGCGACAGGCGGCCGGCCACGAAGGCCCCGAAGCTGACGGCCGGGTTGATGTGACAGCCGGAAATCGGCCCGATGCCATAGGCCATCGCCACAATGGACAGGCCGAAGGCGAACGCGATGCCAAGCTGGCCGACGTCGCCGCCTGCAAGCACAGCAGCGCCGCAGCCGAACAGAACGAGCGTCAGCGTGCCGATAAGCTCTGCGATAAAGACTTTCATTGGGTACCCTCCCAGAGAACACACCGGAGCTTTTCCCCGGTGGATCGACGAAAACTGAGCGAATTCGCGTTATGCGGCAATAGTTTACGCGTTCGGGGCGAAGGCGTGTTTCAGGCTTCCTCGATCAGCTGTCGGCCCTGATTGCGGACATTACCGACCGCCGGGCCGACCGGCCAGGCGTGCATGGCATCGGTGGGGTAGGGCTCGAACATGCGCTCGGCCTCCCGCGCGGAGCCGGACAGCCAGCGCGTATAGTTCTGCGGGTCGATGATCACCGGCATACGCGTGTGCAGGCCCGCCATCAGATCGTTCGGCTGGGTCGTGATGATGGTGAAACTGTCAATCTCGGAGCCGTCGATCATGGCGCGGTCCCAGAGGCCGCCGAAACAGAACCAGCGCCGGTTGCGCAGGCCGATGGCAAAGGGCGTGCGCTTGCCCGTCGGGCCGGTCCATTCATAGAAGCCGCTGGCCGGGATGAGACAGCGGCGATGCCGGAAGGAGCCGCGGAACGTGTTGGACTCCTGCAAGCCCTCGCAGCGCGCATTGAAGGTGGAGAATTTCTTCTCCTGCAGCGGCTGGTGCCACCAGCTGGGCACGAGGCCCCACATGGCCGGCGCCATCTGCCGGGATCCAGCCGGTTCCGGCTCTCCCTCGGGCGCGAGACGGATGATGGGCACGTATTGGGTTGGCGCGATATTGTACGCAGCCTCCGGCGGCTCCACGCCAAGCGGCTGGATGATCGACAGGGCCGCGTGATATTCCGCCCAGGTCACGCCATGTCTGAAGAACCGTCCGCACATGGCAGGAGTCTAGAGGCGTGCGGGCAAGCTGCCAATGTGGTTCAGGCTTGTTCCGGTGGTCACTGCGCCGCGAACTCCGGTTAAACCCCTATTGAAGACGCCACTTTGAGCCTACAGCTAGGCACCAGCGAACAAGACAGGAGCTATGCCATGAGTTCGGGAACCAAGGATTTTGACGCCATCACAGGCTCGATCAATGAAGGCATCAAGGGATTGCGCGGCACGGGTGCAGTCGAGACGCTGACCCAGTTTTCCGCCATGTCGAAGGCTGCGATGGCCGATGGTGCGCTCGACAAGAAAATGAAGGAACTGATCGCCCTGTCCATCGGCGTGGCGACCCATTGCGATGGCTGCATCGGTTTTCACACCAAAGCGCTGAAGCGGCTAGGAGCGACAGACGAGGAAGTGTCCGAAGCGCTCGGCGTGACCGTCTATATGGGTGGCGGCCCGAGCCTGATGTATGCCGCCGATGCCTGGAACGCCTGGCAGGCGCTGAAGGACTAGACCGCGACGGGCGCCTTGATATGGGCGTGGGCCTGGTAGTTCTCGACCTTGAAGTCTTCATACTCCCAGCCGAACAGGTCTGTCTTGTCCGGGTTCATGACCATGGTCGGCAGGGGCAGCGGGTCGCGTGAGAGCTGCAGTTCTGCCTGCTCAACATGGTTCAGGTAGAGGTGGGCGTCACCGAACGTGTGGATGAACTCGCCGGGCTTCAGGCCCGTGGCGCGGGCCATCATCAGGGTCAGCAGCGCATAGGAGGCGATGTTGAACGGCACGCCGAGGAAAATGTCGGCCGAGCGCTGGTAGAGCTGGCAGTTCAGCTTGCCGTCCATGACATTGAACTGGAACAGGCAGTGGCACGGCGGCAGGGCCATCTCATTCACATCCGCCGGGTTCCAGGCCGAGACGATCAGGCGTCGCGAATTCGGATTGGTGCGAATCTCGTCCAGCACCCACTGGATCTGGTCGATGGTGCGCCCGTCCGGCGCGGCCCAGCTGCGCCACTGCTTGCCATAGACCGGGCCAAGATCGCCATTCTCGTCGGCCCATTCATCCCAGATCGAGACCTTGTTGTCTTTCAGGTATTTGATGTTCGTGTCGCCCTTCAGGAACCAGAGCAGTTCCACGATGATCGAGCGCAGGTGCAGTTTCTTGGTCGTGACCATCGGGAAGCCGTCTTCCAGATTGAAACGCAGCTGGCGCCCGAACACGGCGCGCGTGCCGGTGCCGGTGCGGTCGGCGCGCTCAAAGCCGTTCTCCAGCGCATCGCGCAGCAGGTCCAGATACTGTTGCATGGCTTTCAGGCTCCTCAACGTCATTGGCGGACGGTCTCAAAGGATCAGCTTTTAGCGCGATTCCTTCAAGTGCGCTTCCCATGTCTGTCTCTGGCCTGTGTCCGGACTGCGCCACGCCGATTTATGGTAAATCCGGCCTTTTTGGCCGGGCAGAAATTCACAGGTCGCCGGGAAGGGCGGGGCAAGGGATTAAGAGGATATTGGCAGGCTTCCGGGTGGCGGAGCAGGGACCATGAAAACCAGAATGTCAGATATTCGAGGTCTGTCCGGCCAGTGGCACGAGGATGCCGGTGGCAACATTTCCGTGCTGATGGCGCTGATCGTCGTGGCGGTGCTCAGTCTGGCCGGGGTCGCCATCGATTTGCGCTTCACCATCTCCCAGAAGGAAAAGGTTCAGTACGCGCTGGATTCGGCGGTGCTTGCCGGGGCGCTGGAGCGCCAGAAGGGCGCGGGGCTGACCGACGTCACGGCGGAAGTCCAGTCCTATGCAGGGGCGCTGATCGCCATGCAGGGCGGCGGCATGACCTGCACCGACATCGCGGTCACCATGGACGATGTCAGTGAAGACATCTCCGCCAAATTGACCTGCAGCCAGCCGACCTTCGTGTCGCAGATCATGGGTCAGGACCACCTGAGCTTCGCGGTCTCTTCCACTTCGACTTATTCGGTCGGCAAGGTGGACGTCGCGTTCGTGTTCGACGTGTCGGGCTCGATGAACTCCTATAATCGTCTCTCGTTGCTGAAGACGGCTGCCAATGCCGCCTTTGACACGCTGCTGCCGGACGACATGCCCGACGACAAGACAATCCGGATTGCGATCACGACCTACAACAATGCGGTCAATGCCGGGTCGTACATCTCCTCGGTCACCGATGGCGTGACGCTGCCGGCGGATGTCTCGAACCTTGCCGCCTCCGCCACCTACAATACCAACAATGGCAAGCGCATGTATGACACGGCCACGGGCAAGCGCTTCTTCTACTATCAGACCGGCACCTGCCTCGATTACGGCTCTTGCGACCAGTATTCGAACTGGGACTGGGACCCTGCCCGGCGCTATTATAGCGACGTCTCGGTCCCTTCCAGCTGCGTCTATGAGCGTACCGGAACCCAGGCCGCTACCGATGCTGCGCCCGGCTCGCTGGCCTGGATCGGCGCAGCCAATCCGGAATGGTATTTCAGCTATAGCGACCGGAACAAGTATCGCGGCTGGCAGGAAGTCGCCTATGGCGGCGCCAACAACAATACCGGCGCTTTCGACAACAATTACGCCACGTGCCGCGAGTCCGGCCCTGTTCCGCTGACAGACGACAAGGCCGCGCTCAAGGCGCATGTGAACAGCCTCACGGCGGGCGGCGGAACGGCTGGTCATCTCGGCATTGCCTGGGGCTGGTATCTCATCTCGCCGAACTGGGACTCCATCTGGCCTGCTGCGTCCAAACCGTGGGACTATGACGAAGTGAACGCCACCAAGGCCATCATCCTGATGACGGATGGTGACTTCAACTTCCAGCATGACTCCGCCACGAAAAGCTCGTTCCAGCAGTCCATGGATCTCTGCGACAAGATGAAGGCCTCGCCCTCCAAGGTGACCGTCTACACGGTCGGCTTCCAGGTGCCTTCGAATGTGCAGAAGACCAGTGATGGGAAGACCATTCTGGAATACTGCGCCACCAGTCCGGCTTTTGCCTATTCGGCAGCCGATGGGGATCAGCTGCTGCAGGTCTACAAGGAAATCGCCCAGTCGATCGCTGATCTGCGCATCAAGCAGTAGGCCGTCAGCCTTCGGCGCGGATCGTCCCGTCCTCGACGCGCAAGGCCTGTGCCCGGTCGCCGAAAGCGTCGAACAGGAACTTCTCCGTGCCCGTCAGCCAGGCCTGACCGCCGAGGGTACAAATCTCGTCGAACAGAGCAGCGCGCCGGTCCGGGTCCAGATGGGCTGCGGCTTCGTCCAGCAGGAGAAGCGGCGGCGGGCCGTCGCGCTCGGCCTTCAGCGCTGTGGCAGAGGCAAGGATCAGTCCGATCAGCAGGGCTTTCTGCTGGCCGGTGGAGGCATCTTTCGCTGGCGCGCTGGTCGGTCGGTGGATGACGACAAGATCCGAGCGGTGCGGCCCGTCCAGCGTGCGACCGGCGGCCATGTCGCGGCGCCGTGAGGTACGCCAGGTCTCCGTCAGCATCTCGAAGATGGATTTGAAGTCGTCGCCCCGGACAGCTGCGGTCTCTGCGCGGCCTTCGAGGGAAATGTCCGCCTTCGGGAAATGCCCTTCCGGCCGGGCGTCGACAGCGGCTTGCAGCGAGTCCAGCACGTGCGCGCGATTGATCGCGATCTCGGCACCGCTCTCAGCCAGGCGTGCCTCGATGGCATCGGCCCAGGCCGGGTCGACATGGCCGCGTTCCAGCAGCGCATTGCGCTCGCGCATGGCGCGCTCATAGCGGCTGGAAGCGCTGGCATGTGAGGGCGTGTGCGCCAGTACAAGACGGTCAAAGAACCGGCGCCGGTCGCCAGCGCTGCCCCGGAACACGCCGTCCATGCTTGGCGTCAGCCAGACAATGCGGATGATCTCGGCCAGTTCGGTCGCGGTGGACGGGGCGCCGTCGAGGCGGACGACGCGCTTGGCGCTGCCGCCGGACATGTCCAGCGTGACGCCCACCTTGCGCTCATCTGTCAACGTGGCCGCCACGGTCCAGCCGCCGGGCGTGCCTGAGCGCGCCATTTCCGGCAGGGTGGAGGATCTGAGGCCGCGTCCCGGTCCCAGCTGGCTGACGGCTTCCAGCAGATTGGTCTTGCCCGCACCATTGGCGCCGTAGAGGCAGACATGCCGACCGTCGAGCGGCAGGGTGAGTGACGCGTAATTGCGAAAATCCGTGAGCGACAATCTCGTTAAGGCGGTCATGTCGTCAGGCAGCCCACTGTCAGGAAGCTGCGCTCCGTATCAGGAATTACACGCGCAGCGGCATCAGCACATAGCGCGCCGAGTCGTCGGACGGGTCCAGCACGAGGGCGGGGGAGGCCGGGTCATTGAACATGAATTCGGCTTCCGGCGCTTCGATCTGGCCAGCGATGTCGAGCAGATATTTGGCGTTGAAGCCGATTTCCATCGGTTCGTCGTCATACTCGGCTTCGAGTTCCTCGTTGCCGACGCCGGTCTCGGCATGGTTCACCGCCAGCACGAGCTTGCCTTCGGACATGGACAGTTTCACCGAGCGCGACCGCTCTGCCGACACGGTGGACACGCGGTCGACGGCGGCTTCGAAGGCCTTGTTGTCGATCGAGAGCTTGCGCGTGTTGCCCTTCGGGATCACGCGGGCATAGTCCGGGAACGAGCCGTCGATCAGTTTCGAAGTCAGCGTGGCGCGGCCGGCGCGCACGATGATCTTGGTGTCGGAGACTTCGACATCAACCGGGCCGTCGAGGCCGTCAATCAGGCGGCGGGCTTCGTTGACGGCCTTGCGCGGCACAATCACGCCTTCGAGGCCGCTGGAGCCTTCCGGCGCTTTCGCTTCAGCGAGTGCCAGGCGGTGGCCGTCGGTTGCGACGGCGCGCAGCACCGGCTTGCCGTCGGCATTGTCGGTCGTGTGCAGGAAGACGCCGTTCAGATAGTAGCGCGTTTCCTCGGTCGAGATGGCGAAGCGCGTCTTGTCGATCAGACGGGCCAGATCGCGGGCATCAAGCGAGAACTTGATGGCGCTGTCATCGGTCGTCATCGTCTGGAAATCAGAGGCGGGCAGAGTCGGCAGTTCGAAGTGCGAGCGGCCGGCCGTGATGAAGAGGCGCTGGTTTTCCGGCTGCAGCTCAAGCTGAACCTCAGCGCCGGCAGGCAGCTTGCGGACCACGTCGAACAGCGTGCCGGCAGGCGCCGTGACAGAGCCTTCGGACGCGATCTTGGCCGGGGCGCTGTCGACGGCCTCGATGTCTAGGTCGGTCGCCGTCAGGCGCAGCTCGCCCTTTGAGGCCTGCAGCAGGACGTTGGACAGGATAGGGATCGTGTTGCGCCGCTCGACCACGTTTTGCACGTGAGAGAGTGCGTTGAGGAGGTCGCCGCGTTCGATTGTCAGTTTCATCGTGTGTTCCGTCCATCCCGGACAATCCGAATGGACTGTCCGCAAAACCCTGTTGCGTGTTTTTGCTGGCCTGTCCGACAGGGATATGCCGGAAGAATCAGCCCGTTCCCCCCTCAGGGAACGGGCTGAGAACACTTAAACATCCGCGCGCAAAAGCCAAGCACTGATCGCCGTAAGCTTTTGTGTCACCCGTTTATTGGACGCCAGTTGCCTGCAATTCGAGGATCGTAGCGGCCACGCGGGCAATATCGCCAGCCAGTTCCTGATCTTTCGGCAGGTCATCCTTCAGTTTGCGGTGGGCGTAGAGGACGGTGGTGTGGTCGCGCCGTCCGAAGGCCCGCCCGATCTGCGGGAAGGATTTCTGCGTCTTCTCGCGGCACAGATACATCGCGATCTGGCGCGGATAGACGACGGCCCGTGCCTTGGAGGGGCTTTCAAGGTCGGCTTTCGACACGTTGAACACCTTCATCGCGGCCTTCTTCACCAGCTCGATCGACGGAATGCGAACTTCGCCTTCCATCCGGCGGATGACCCGTTCCAGCATGTCGGAGGTCGGCGCCATCGTGCCGAAGCCTGCCTCGGTGAAGAGGTTCCAGACGGCGCCGGTCAGCTCACGGCCAGGGCCGCGAATGCCGGTATGGACACGCTCCACCAGCTCTTCGGTCAGCTGGAAGTCCGGATTGGCCTCAGCGATATGGGCCGACAGGCGGCGCACGATCTCGCGGCGCATGTCTTCGTCCGGCAGGTCGACCTCGACCACCATGGCGCCCTTGAGCTCGCTCATCATGCGCGGGGAGAAGCCGGACAGTTCGCCCGGTGTCTTGTCGCCTGCCAGGACAACGTTGCCGCCCTGTCCGGTGACTTCACGGATGTTCTGGAACAGCTCGGTCTCCGTGCCGGGCTTTCCCGAGATCCGGTGCAGGTCGTCGATCAGCAGGATGGAGGCCGCCCGCAGGCGTTTCTTCAGGGCGCTCGTGTCTTTCTGCTTCACGCCGTCCGTATAGGCCGAGAGGAACTCCTCTGCGGTCAGGTAGACGACTGTCGCGTCCGCATTGGTTTCCAGGGCGCGGGCGCGCAGCGCCAGCAGCGTGTGCGTCTTGCCGGTGCCCTGCGTGCCGGAAATCAGGTGAACCTGCGTCCCGGTTGGGTGACCGTCAGCGATCCGTTTGGCGAGTTCCACGGAAATCGCATTGGATTTGCCGGTCACCAGCGTCCCGAAGGTCATGTCCGGCGCGCCGGAGGTGTTGCGTGGCGCAGGCGTCGTGCTGCCGCCGTCATCCCCACCATTGCCGCCGCCAGCTCCGCCTGCTGTCGCTTCCGGCTCGGCCCACGGGTCTTCCTTGATGGCGCGCAGGTCTGCCCCTGCGTCCTTCCAGCAGACAAGACGGATGTCGCGGCGCGCGTCGTCATGCTCTTTCCAGATCCGCTGGAGGGAGTGACGGTGGTCCGCCGAAACGCGGTCATAGGAGAGGCGGTCACGCGCAGCGATCACGATCTTGCGGTCAACTTCTGCGATCAGCTTCAGGTCTGCAATCCAGCGCTCGTAATCGGCGGTGGAGAGGATCTCTTTCAGGTGCTCGCGGACGGCCAGCCAGATGGCCTGTCCGGGGAGAGTGGAGATCTTGTTCGCACTATCAGAATCTACGCTGGCTGGAGTGTCAAAGAGTCGATTTCGGTCCATGCCGAGCCCCATTTTTTTGTTATGTGTTACAGCCACCAATCCGGCACGCAACACCCCTGTCCAGCTACCCAGCACTGGCCCCACGCATACTCCGTACAGGGATGTTTATCGTTGGTGTATTCAAAGTACCGACCGGCTCTTTCAAACACAAGTGCAACTTTTTTGAGGCAGCCGTGATTGGCGTGTTGACTCTTTTCCAAGCACCCGCGTCAGGGGAAAAAAGTCATATGGCACAACGCTTTTTTGACTCTCGCAGGCCCTGCTTTTTTTTCGAAGTGAGTCCCTGCAAACAAAAGTTCACTTTTGTTCTGTCAACAAGGGATCAACGAAATTGGCTGTGAAAATCGATCAAAAATGAAGAAATATTTTGGAACGATTTTGAGTCCGCGTGCGAGCCGCTCAATCGTGCAGAAAGATACGGGGCAGATCTGCAAATTCGCATTTCTGTAGGTTCTTCCCGTGATTGTGTGACAGTGATCCGGGCAAACCATGAACAGGTTTTGGGCGTTTGCGCAGAAGAGCCGAAATCCGGATTTCGGGCAAGAAAAAACCCGCCGGGCGAGGAGCCTGGCGGGTTTTTTCTAACCGGTCGATCCGGAAGGTTTCAGGCCTCAGGCCATTGCCTTCACGCGGGACGACAGACGCGAGACTTTTCTCGAAGACGTGTTCTTGTGCATCACGCCCTTGGTGACGGCGCGCATCAGTTCCGGCTGCGCAACCTTGAGGGCTTCGGCAGCAGCGGCCTTGTCGCCGGAAGCGATCGCTTCCTCGACTTTACGGACATAGGTGCGAACGCGCGAACGACGGGCCTTGTTGACCTCGGTGCGCTGCTCGATCTTGCGAACCATCTTCTTGGCGGAACGGGTATTAGCCATATCAAACTCCTGATGCCCGAGAGGTGACCCTCAGGCTGAAGGCGGGGAGATACATAAACGCCGGTGAGGCGTCAACAAGAGAGTCCCGTCGAAAGCGGGAAAAATGCATCTGTCCCGCGGTGAATTACTTGTCGCGGAAGTGCGCAGACCGCTTTTCGATGTACGCGGTCATGCCTTCCTTCTGGTCTTCGGTCGAGAACAGCGACTGGAACAGGCGCCGTTCGAACTGGATGCCCTGGGACAAGGGGGTCTCAAAGGCATAGTTGATGGCCTCCTTGGTCATCATGGCACCAGCCATGGGCATGGAGGCGATGGTGCGCGCCAGTTCCCGCGCTTCATCCATCAGGTCGTCAGCTTTTACGACGCGGCTGACCAGGCCGAAGCGCTCGGCCTCGGCAGCGTCCATCAGGCGGCCCGTCAGGCACAGCTCCATGGCTTTCGACTTGCCGAGGGCGCGGGTGAGGCGCTGGGTGCCCCCGGCGCCAGGCATCACGCCGAGGCGTACTTCCGGCTGGCCGAAGCGGGCCGTTTCAGCAGCAATGATGATGTCGCACATCAGGGCCAGCTCACAGCCGCCGCCAACGGCATAGCCTGATACGGCGGCGATGATTGGCTTGCGCAGACGTGCGGCGCGTTCCCAGTTCCGGGAGATGAAGTCCTCATAATAGGTCTCCGGGAAGGTCTTGTCCTTGATCTCCTTGACGTCGGCGCCGCCGGAGAAGGCCTTCTTCGTGCCCGTCAGGATGACGCAGCCGACCTTGTCTTCCTTGTCGCAGCGGTCGAGCGCGCTGGTCAGGTCATTCATCATGGCTTCGGACAGCGCATTCAGCGCCTCGGGACGGTTCATCTGGATCACGGCAACGCCGGTATCCTCGTCGAATTCAGTCAGCAGGGTCTCGTAGGGCATTGGAAAGGGTGTCCTTTCGGTGGCCGCGAACTGCCGGTCAGGCAATTCAAGGGACCAGTATTTGAGGGGTTTGGTTAAGAAGGGATTGGCGGGGCCGGGTGGGGCCGGCAGAAAACTCGCTTGGTTAACCGTGCATTACGGCTGGGTCATAATCCGAGGCGGGCGCTATACGCCCACCGCAAGCGCTTGTCACCCGGCAGAGTCAGGTTTGGATTTGCCGCCTGCGGCGCCGCGGACACGGTGCCATGCGGGCAGGGACGCTCTATATGAAGGGCATGAGCGACCCATCAGACCCAGCCGCCACTCCCGCCGACCCTGAACGCAACCGCCTCAGCGGGCGCCTCGCGCGCACCGCAAAGGTCGGTGCGAACCTCTCCGGTGCAGGGTTCACCTTCGCGGCCCAAAGCCTGTTTGGCGGCGATCAGGGCGACGAGAAGATCGCGCGGGCGCTGGCCGCTGCGCTCGGCAAGTCCAAGGGGCCGCTGATGAAGGTGGCGCAGATGCTCTCCACCGTGCCGGACCTGCTGCCAGAGAAATACGCTGCCGAGTTTGCCATGTTGCAGGCCGAGGCCCCGGCCATGGGCTGGCCCTTCGTGCGCCGGCGCATGCGGGCAGAGCTGGGCGCGGACTGGCAGAGCCGGTTTGCAGACTTCGGGCAGGACGCCTCCCACGCCGCCTCGCTGGGGCAGGTGCACGCCGCCACGCTGCATGACGGCCGCCAGGTCGCCTGCAAGCTGCAATACCCGGACATGTCCAGCGCCGTGGAATCCGATGTCGGCCAGCTGAAGGCGGTGCTCGGCCTGTTCAAGCGGATGGATGGCTCCATCGACCCGACTGCCATGGTCGACGAGATTTCTGACCGCCTGCGCGAGGAACTCGATTATGCCCGCGAGGCCAAGCATATGGAACTCTACACCCATATGCTGTCTCGCTACGATTTCGTGCAGGTGCCGGAACCCGTGGAAGAGCTCTCCACCGACCGGCTCCTGACCATGACCTGGCTGACCGGCAAGCGCCTCACCGCCTTCGAGGACGCCCCGCAGGAGACGCGCAACCATATCGCCGAAATGCTGTTCTGGACCTGGTGGGGGCCGTTCAACTCCCACGCCGTGATCCATGGTGACCCGCATCTCGGCAATTATCAGGTGACGGGTGAGGGGACGGGCCTCAACCTGCTCGACTTCGGCTGTATCCGCATCTTCCCGCCGGGCTTCGTGGAAGGCGTGGTCGATCTCTACCGCGCCCTCCAGAAGGACGACTTCGACGCCGCTTACGCCGCCTATGAAAAGTGGGGCTTTGTGGGTCTCTCGAAAGAGCTGGTCGAAGTGCTGAACATCTGGGCGCGCTTCATCTATGGCCCGCTGCTGGACGACCGCGTGCGCTCCGTCGCCGACGGCGTGACCGCAGGCGAATACGGCCGCAAGGAAGCCTTCGCCGTTCGCAAGCTCCTGAAGGAGAAGGGGCCGGTGAAGATCCCGCGCGAATTCGTCTTCATGGACCGCGCCGCCATAGGCCTCGGCGCCGCCTATCTGCGCCTCGGGGCGGAGCTGAACTATTGCCGCCTTTTCGAAGAGAGCCTTGATGGCTTCGACGTGGAAGCGGTGGCAAAGCGGCAGGCCGAGGCGCTGACCGCAGTCGGGCTCACATAGCCCGCCACCTGCGTCACAGCAGGATCACCGTCACCGGCAGCAGGATCACGCTTGCCGTCACTTCGATCACGGTACCTGACACCTGCCGCACGCCCGTATCCCCCCTCCGTCACCTTCGGTGACACCTCTCCCGCAAGCGGTGGAGGTACTCTCGCCTAAGGCCCCTATCCCACACCTCCCACCCCCGAACCTGCAACAAACACGCAGAACAAAACAAACTTATCCGACACTTCCGTATCCGGACGTATATTCCGGCCATGTCGCTGCTCTCACCTCCACCCGGATTCCCCGCGCATCTCGCGATGGTCTGGCCCCTCATCTGGGTCCAGATTCTGGCGCTGCGCGCCTATGTCCGGGCCACATGGGGCAAGGGCACGAAGTACCATTGGAGTATCCGTCTTGATCAAGCGCGTTCTGGCGACCAGTCTCGGTCGTCTCGGATCAGTGCGTTTGCCAGGATGATCAGTTTTCGCATAACTGCGGTCAGCGCGACTTTGGGTGGTTTTCCCCGGCTAGTTAGACATATGTACTTTTCCT